>Ga0136616_10000023_pt1 | contig 59982 bp, 66 predicted proteins | sample AntDrymUQ2992106_2_FD_106648 | JGI IMG/M metagenome (GOLD analysis project Ga0136616, IMG submission 106648) | Polar desert sand microbial communities from Dry Valleys, Antarctica - metaG UQ299 (21.06) | ecosystem: Environmental > Terrestrial > Soil > Desert | place: Antarctica: Dry Valley... | reverse complement strand
CACCGCTACATGCGCCCCGATCAGGCGATCGTCGACCCGGAGCTGACGCGCACGCTGGCCGGCGAGGTGACCGCCTCGGCCGGCCTCGACGTCGTCTGCCACGCCGCCGAGTCCTACCTCGCCCGGCCGTTCGATCGCCGCCTGCGGCCCGAGACGCCCGACGACCGGCCGCCCTACCAGGGCTCCAACCCGGTTGCGGACGTCTGGTCGGCGAAGGCGCTGGAGTACGGCGGCAGCTACCTGCGCCGCGCCGTAGAGGACCCCGAGGACGTCGAGGCGCGCGGGCGGATGATGCTCGCCGCCTCGATGGCCGGCGTCGGCTTCGGCTCGGCGGGCGTGCACATCCCGCACGCCTGCGCGTATCCGATCGCCGGCCTGAAGCACACCTACCGCCCGCCCGGCTACCCCGCCGACCACCCGTTCGTGCCGCACGGGCTCTCCGTGATCGTCACCGCGCCGGCGGCGTTCCGCTTCACCTACGACGCCGACCCCGAGCGCCACCACCACGTCGCCGAGCTGCTGCACGGCGAGCCGATCGCCGGGGCCGGGCCGGACACGCTGCCCGCGGTGCTGACGCGGCTGATGCGCGACGTCGGCGCGCCGAACGGGATCGCCGAGCTGGGCTACGGCGAGGACGACGTGCCGGCGCTCGCGGAGGGCGCGCTCAAGCAGCAGCGCCTGCTCGCGGTGGCGCCCAGGGATGCTGGATTGCAAGATCTGACCCTGGTGTTGAAGGCGTCGATGCGCAACTGGTGAGCTACTCCGTGGCCACCGGCGTGGTGTAGGCGCTGGAGAGGCCGCCGTCGACGAGGAAGGTCGAGGCGGTGATGTAGGAGGACTCGTCGGAGGCGAGGAAGAGCGCGGCGTTGGCGATCTCGACCGCCTCGGCGAAGCGGCCCATCGGCAGGTGCACGAGCCGGCGGGCCGCCTGCACGGGATCGGAGGCGAACAGCTCCTCGAGCAGCGGCGTGTTGACCGGCCCGGGGCAGAGGGCGTTCACGCGCACGCCGCGGCGGGCGAACTCGACGCCCAGCTCGCGCGAGAGGGCGAGCACCGCGCCCTTGGACGCCGTGTAGGCGATCTGGGAGGTCGCCGCGCCCATCACCGCCACGAACGAGGCGGTGTTGACGACCGAGCCGCCGCGGGCGGGTGGGGCGTTGTCCAACAGGTGGGGGATGCCGTGCTTGCAGCAGAACAGCACCGACTTCACGTTGACGTCCTGGACGCGCTGCCACACGTCGAGCGTGGTGTCGAGCACCGAGACGTCATCGGGCGGGGAGATGCCGGCGTTGTTGACGAGCACGTCGATGCGCCCGCACTGCGCGTGCGCGGCGGCGTACATCTCGCGCACGGCGGCCTCGTCGGCGACGTCGCAGGCGAGCGCCAGGTCGACGCCTCGTGAGTCGTCGCGCAGGTCGACGCCGACGACGGTCGCTCCCTCCTCGCGGAAGCGCCGAGCGGTCTCCGCGCCGATCCCGCTCGCCGCGCCGGTGATCACGCACACCTTGTCGTCGAGCCGGCTCATCAGGTGGCGTAGTAGACGCTCTTCAGCTCGGTGTAGGCGTCGAGCGCGTGCGGGCCCAGCTCGCGGCCGTAGCCGGACTGTTTGAAGCCGCCGAACGGCGTGGACACCCGCACGGAGGTGTTCGAGTTGATCGACAGGACGCCGGTGTCGACGGCGCGGGCGACGCGCAGCGCCTTGGCGCCGTCGCGCGTCCAGATCGAGCCGGAGAGCCCGTAGATCGTGTCGTTGGCCAGCGCCACCGCCTCGGCCTCGGTGCGGAACGGCACGACGACCGCCACCGGGCCGAAGATCTCCTCGCGCACGGCGCGGTCGCCGGGATCGACCGGGCACAGCACCGTCGGCGGGAACCAGTAGCCGGGGCCCGCCGGCGCGGAGCCCCGGATCGCCACCGGCGCGTCGTCGGGCACGTACGCCGCCACGGCCTCGCGCTGCCCGGCCGAGATCAGCGGCCCCATCTCGGTCGCCTCGTCGAGCGGGTCGCCGACGCGGATCGCCTCGACGTGCTCCTCCAGCGCGTCCATGAACGCGTCCAGCGCGGGGCGCTCGACGAGGATGCGCGAGCGCGCGCAGCAGTCCTGGCCCGCGTTGCCGAACACGGCGGGCGCGGCGGCGGCCGCTGCCGCCGCCACGTCAGCGTCGGCGAACACGACGTTGGCGGACTTGCCGCCCAGCTCGAGCGTGACCCGCTTGATCGTCTCGGCGGCGCCGGCGGCGATCGAGCGGCCCACTTCGGTCGAGCCCGTGAAGGCCACCTTGGCCACGTCGGGGTGGGCGACCAGCCGGGCTCCGCAGGTGGAGCCGGGCCCGACGACGACGTTGACGACGCCCTCGGGGATCCCCGCCTCGAGCGCGATCCGCTCGAACTGCAGCGCGGTCAGCGGCGTCAGCTCGGCCGGCTTGAGCACGACGGTGTTGCCCGCCGCGAGGGCGGGGGCGAGCTTCCACGAGGCGATCGCGAGCGGGAAGTTCCACGGCGTGATCAACGCGACGACGCCGAGCGGCTCGCGGAACGTCATCGCCACGCCGCCGGCGACGGGGATCGTGTCCCCGAGCGCGCGCTCGGGGGCGCCCGCGTAGTAGCGGAACGTGTCGACGACCATGCCCATCTCGCCGCGCGCGTCGCCGATCGGCTTGCCGGCGTTGCGCGCCTCGAGCCGTGCGAGGTCCTCCTGCGCGTCGGCGAGCGCATCGGCGAGCCGGTACAGCAGCCGCGCGCGGTCGGCCGGCGCCACCGCCCGCCACGCCGGGAACGCGGCCTTCGCGCGCGCGACGGCCACATCGACCTCGTCGACGCCGGCGCGCGGAATCTCGGCGAGCACCTCCTCCGTGGCCGGCTCGAGCACGGTGAGCGTCATCGCGCGGGGCACCGCGGGAGACGGCCGCGAAGCGGCCCGCCGGGCCTCACCGCGCGGCCTCGACCAGCGCGGCGATCAGCGGCGAGCGCTCGTCGGCCTCCGGGTGCCACTGGACGCCGAGCGCGAAGCGCTTGGACGGGTCCTCGAGCGCCTCCGGGAGGTCGTCGACGGTCGCCCAGCCGGTGACCTCGAGGCCGTCGCCGATGCGATCGACGCCCTGGTGATGGTGCGACTTGGTCGGGTGGACCCCCTCGCGCGCCACGCGGCGGGCGAGCGAGCCGTCGGCGAGCCGGACGTCGTGGTCGCCGAACGAGCCCGGGACGGCGCGATGGTCCTCGTGGCCCACCGTGTCGGGCAGGTGGGAGATCAGCGTGCCGCCGCGGGCGACGTTCATGACCTGCATCCCGCGGCAGACGCCCAGTACCGGCACGTCGTGCTCGAGCGCGCGCGCCGCCAGCTCCAGCTCGAAGGCGTCACGCTCCGGCGCGTCGCCGATGTCGGCGCCGCCGGTCAGCAGCACTCCGTCGAGCACCCGCAGCAGCTCGGCGGGCTCGGGGTCGGGCGGCAGCAGCACGGCCGCCGCGCCCGCCCGCTGCACCTGGCGCACGTAGGCCATCGAGAGCACCGCGGCCTGCTCGTGCCAGTACGTCCAGCGCGCCTGCTCCACCGAGGCGCAGATCCCGATCACCGGCCGTGGGCTCACAGCCGCTCGAAGCCCCGGAAGCGCTCCCAGTCGGTGACCGCGGACTCGAAGGCGCGCAGCTCGACGTCGGCGTTGTTGAGGTAGTGCTCGACGACGTCGGCGCCGAACGCCTCGCGCGCCACGGCGCTGTCCGCGAACAGATCGCGGGCGGAGCGCAGCGTGGAGGGGACGCGCGGCTTGTCGGCGGTGTAGGCGTTGCCCTCGAGCGCGGGCTCCAGCTCCAGCTCGCTGTCGATCCCGTGCAGGCCGGCGGCGATCATCGCGGCGATCGCCAGGTAGGGGTTGACGTCACCGCCCGCGACGCGGCTCTCCACGCGCAGCGACGGGCCGCTCCCGATCACGCGCATCGAGCAGGTGCGGTTGTCGCGGCCCCACGCGACGGCGGTCGGGGCGAACGAGCCCGCCGCGTAGCGCTTGTAGGAGTTGACGTTGGGCGCCTTGAACAGCGTCAGCTCGCGCAGGCAGGCCAGCTGGCCGGCCAGGAAGCGATCGAACAGCTCCGGCCGCTCGGCGAACACCGGCCGGCCGTCCTCGCCCCGCACCGAGAGGTGGACGTGGCACGAGTTGCCCTCGCGCTCGTCGTACTTGGCCATGAACGTGATCGCCATGCCCTCCTGGGAGGCGATCTCCTTGGCGCCGTTCTTGTAGATCGTGTGCGTGTCGGCCGCGTGCAGCGCGTCCTCGTAGGTGAAGTTGATCTCGTGCTGGCCGAAGTTGCACTCGCCCTTGGAGTTCTCCACCACCAGCCCGGCGCGCGCCATCTCGCGCCGGATCCGGCCGATCAACGGCTCCACGCGCGAGGTGCCCAGGATCGAGTAGTCGACGTTGTAGAGATTGGCCGGCTCGAGCCCGGCGTAGCGCTTGGCGAACGCCTGCTCGTAGGTGTCGCGGAAGACGATGAACTCGAGCTCCGTGGCGGCCAGGGCGGTCCAGCCGCGCTCGGCGAGGCGGTCGAGCTGGCCGCGCAGGATCTGGCGCGGCGACGGGGCGACCGGCGAGTCGTCGTGCCAGTGCAGGTCGGCCATGCACATCGACGTGCCCTCGTGCCACGGCACCAGCCGCAGCGTGTCGAAGTCCGGCTTCATCTCGAAGTCGCCGTAGCCGGTCTCCCACGAGGCCATCGCGTAGCCCTCGACGGTGTTCAGGTCGACGTCGACGGCCAGCAGGTAGTTGCACGCCTCGGCGCCGTGGGCGACGACCTCCTCGAGGAAGTGCTCGGCCACCAGCCGCTTGCCCTGCAGGCGGCCCTGCATGTCGGCGAAGCCGAGGATGACGGTGTCGACCGTCCCCCCGGCGACGGCGGCGCGCAGATCGTCGAGCGTCACGACTGCGAGCCGGCGAGCTCTCGCTCGGCGCTGGCGATCGCCTCGAACTCCTCCTCCGGAGCCGAGGCGACCAGGTGGTGGCGGGAGTAGACCGCGAAGTACACCGCGGCCGCCGCGTACACGCCGAGGGTGATGAACGCCGCCGTCGTGTCGACCAGGAAGGTCGCCACCACCGCGGCCACCGCCAGCACGAGCGCGACGCCGGTGGTCAGCGTGCCGCCGGGCGTCCGGTAGGGACGCTCGAGGTCCGGCTCGCGCGAGCGCAGGACGATGTGCGAGAGCATCATCAGCACGTAGGAGACCGTCGCGCCGAACACCGCGATGTTGATCATCGTGGCGCCGTCCTTGGTGATGGCGGCGAGCAGGAAGCCGACCGCCGCCGGCACCAGCAGCGCCAGCCACGGCACCTTGCGCCCGCTGGTCACCGACAGCGCCTTCGGCAGGTAGCCCGCGCGCGAGAGCGCGAACAGCTGGCGCGAGTAGGCGTAGATGATCGAGAAGAAGCTCGCGATCAGGCCGGCGAGGCCGATGTAGTTGACGAAGTCGCTCAGGAACGAGCCCTCGCCCTTGGCGTCGTCGATCGCCGCCGGCAGCGGGTTGTCGGACTCCTGGATCGTGTCCGCGCCGCCCGCGCCGGGCGCGATCGTCAGCATCAGCGCGGCGAAGACGAGCAGGATCAGCATGCCGGCGATCAGCCCGCGCGGCATGTCGCGCTTGGGGTTGTCGGTCTCCTCGGCGGCGAGCGGCACGCCCTCGATGGCCAGGAAGAACCAGATCGCGAACGGGAACGCCGCCCAGATGCCGGCGTAGCCGAACGGCAGGAAGTCGCTCGAGCCGGCCTTGGAGTCATCCGGCGCGATGTTCGTGAGGTTCGCGGAGTCGAAGTCGCCGACCATGCCCAGCGCGAACACCAGCAGCGCCACGACGGCGATCGCGGTGATCACGAACGTGACCTTCAGCGCCTCGCCGACGCCGATCAGGTGCACCCCGACGAAGATCGCGTAGAAGACGAGGTAGACCGGCCAGCCGGACTCGATCCCCCACAGGCCGAGCGACTCGACGTAGCCGCCGATGAACACGACGATCGCCGCCGGGGCGATCGCGTACTCGATCAGGATCGCCGTGCCCGTGAGGAAGCCGCCCCACGGCCCGAGCGCGCGCCGCGCGAAGCCGTAGCCGCCGCCGGCCGTCGAGATCGTCGAGGACAGCTCGGCGAGCCCGAACACCATGCACGTGTACATCGTCGCCATCAGCACCGTGGCGATCAGCAGGCCGCCCCAGCCGCCCTCGGCGAGGCCGAAGTTCCAGCCCGCGAAGTCGCCGGAGATGACGTACGCCACGCCCAGGCCGGCGAGCAGCACCCACCCCGCCGCGCCCTGCTTGAGCTGGCGCTTCTCCATGTAGTCGGAGCCGACCTGCTCGTACCCGACCCCGCGGCGCTCGGCCATGTCCCGTTCCCCCCGATAAAGGTATGGCCTTCCGGCCTTTGCGCCGGGACGCTATGCCGCGGTCAGCGCCGCGTCAAGTCCGCGTAGTCGCGGAACTCGCGCTCGAACTGCGGCCACCACGGCGGTCCGTCGTCGTCGGGCGGGTGTGACCCGCCCCGCCCGCCCCCGTCGTCGCCGCCGCCGTCGCGGCGAGGGCGCATGAGCGGCGCCGCGAGCAGCGCGACGGTCAGCGTGACGGCCGCGCAGCCGGCGAAGAACACGGGGGAGATGCCGATCAGCAGCCATCCGGCCGCGCCCAGCAGGAGGTGCCCGGCGCTGACGGCGGCGCCCCAGACGCGCATGCGCGCAGGAGAGGACACGGTTCGAGGGTACCGGGCGGCTCAGGGCATCAGGCCGGCGAGCACGCGCTCGGTGCCCTGCACGTGCTCGCGCACCAGCCGCGCGGCGCGGCCCGCGTCGCCGTGCTCGAGCAGCACGACCAGCCGCGCGTGCTGCGCGTTGGAGCGCTCGAGCACCTCCGGCGGGTGCGCGATATGGCCGATCAGCTCGCTCATCGCGCCCTGGACCTCGGTCATGGCGGCGACCAGTCGCGCCGAGCGCGCCGCCTCGGCGAGGCCGAGGTGGAAGAACACGTCGGCCTGGCGGAACAGGAGGAAGTCCTCGACCGCGCGCATCGCCTCGACGTGGGCCGACAGCCGCGCGAGGTCGTCCGGCCCGGCGCGCTCGGCGGCGAGCACGACCACGCCGACCTCGACCGCGCTGCGGTAGTCGAGCAGCTCGCGGAAGTCGGCCAGCTCAACGTGCTCGGCGGGGGAGCGGGGCGGCGCCGCGGCGACGAACCAGCCCCCGCCGCGGCCCCGCACCGCGACCAGGTGGCCGGACTGGGTGAGCGCCGTGAGCGCCTGGCGCAGCGTCGAGCGCGAGATGCCCATCTGATCGGCCAGCTCACGCTCGGGCGGCAGCTGGGAGCCGGTGGGCAGCAGGCCGAGCCGGATGCCGGTGCCCAGGCGCTCCACGGTCTCCTCGAAGGTCGTGACCGCCTGGACGGGATCGAAGACCGCGGCCACCGCCGGCGTCGTCGCTTGCATCCCGCCAGACGCTACCTGCTCGGCGGCTAAGCCTGGGTCCACCGATTCCCGCGGTGGTCTCGCCGCCGTGGCCGTTCGCCAGAGCCGATCGGCCGCAAACCAGGTGGCCCACCACATGAGAATGCGGCCGATCGGCTCTGACTCGGCCCACGGCGCCGAGTCATCCACGGATGATCGGTGGACCCAGGCTAAGATCGCCGCGAATGTCGACCGCGGACACCAAGGCCCTGATCGAGGAGGCGGTGGCCGGCATCCAGAAGGAGGTGCCGGCGCTGCAGCGGCTCAAGCTCGTGATGGAGCTGGAGCTGCGGGGCCGCGGCGACATCCAGCTGTTCCGCGTGCAGGTGCCGGGCCCGAAGATCACCCGGGACATCGCCTCCGACGCGAAGGTGCGGCTGTCCGTGCCCCGCTCGCACTTCAACGAGCTGGCCAAGGAGGGCCGGATCCGCCACTGGCGCGAGGCCTTCGAGTCCGGCCACGTCAAGGCGACCGGGCCGGTCGAGATCCTGAAGCTGATCCAGAGCGTCGTCGAGCGCCAGGAAGAGCGCTCCCGCACGCGCAAGCTGCGCACCAAGTGATGCGCATGCCCGCCGAGTGGGCGCCGCACGAGCGGACGCTCATGTGCTGGCCGGCGAGGGCGGAGATGTGGCGGGAGCACTTCGAGGCCGCCAAGGCCGAGTACGCGGCCGTCGCCAACGCGATCGCCGCGTTCGAGCCGGTCACGCTGGCCGCCGACCCAGCGCAGGCCGGCGAGGCGCGCGCCGCGGTGGCCGGCGCGATCGAGGTGGTCCCGATCGCGCTCGACGACTCGTGGGCGCGCGACTCCGGCCCGATCTTCGTGACCGGCGGCGGCGCACGGGCCGGCGTGCACTTCGGCTTCAACGCCTGGGGCGAGAGGTTCTCCCCCTACGACGACGACGCCGCGTTCGGCGCGCGCGTGCTCGAGCACCTGGGGGAGGAGCGCCGCGACGCGACGGGCTTCGTGCTCGAGGGCGGCTCGATCGCCGTTGACGGCGAGGGGACGCTCGTCACCACCGAGCAGTGCCTGCTGCACCCCAACCGCAACCCGACGCTGGACCGGGAGGGGATCGAGGCGCGGCTGCGCGAGCACCTCGGCGCCGACCGCGTCGTCTGGCTGGGCGACGGGCTCGTCGAGGACGGCGACACCGACGGGCACGTCGACAACGTCTGCGCCTGGGTCGCGCCCGGCACGGTGCTGCTGCAGACCGTGGAGGGCGAGGACGACCCCAACTTCGGGTCCTGCCGCGAGAACGCCCGGCGCCTGCGCGCGGCCGGCCTCGAGGTGGTCGAGCTGGCGGCGCTCCCGCGCGTGGACCACGACGGCCCGCCCACGGTGGTGCCCTACGTCAACTTCTACGTCTGCAACGGCGCGCTGATCGTCCCGGTGACGGGCGCGGACACCGACGCCGCGGCGCTCGAGGAGCTGGCGAGCCTCTACCCGGGCCGTGAGGCCGTGCCCGTGCCGGGAACCACGCTCGCCCTCGGCGGCGGCGGCGTGCACTGCATCACCCAGCAGGTCCCGCGCGCGTAGGGCTCCTGGCGGCTAGGCCAGCTCCTCCGCGGGCGTCCAGGTGAAGACGCCGTGGACGCCGGCGATCTCCAGCGTGCGCTCCAGCCCGCGGTGGCCGGCGACCAGCGAGAAGCGCGCGCCGGCGTCCTCGGCCTGCTTGCGGGCGGTGAGCAGCGTGCGCAGGCCGCTGGAGTCGATGAACTCCAGCCCGCGCAGGTCGAGCACCACGCGCCCGCTCCCGGCTGCCTCGAAGGCGCGCGCGAGCGCCTCGTCGAGCGCGGGCGCGGTGGCGAGGTCCAGCTCGCCCGCCGGCACCACGACGGTGGCCCCGCCGCGCGGCTCGATGCGGACGGAGAAGGCCTCGGGGAGGTCGCTCATGAGCGCGGGTCGGTCTCCGTGGCGACGACGCCGCTCTCCGCCAGCTTGTGCACCACGGCGTAGCGCTCGTGGCGCTCGACGACGGACTCCACGGCGGGGATCTCGTGTCCGTTGAGGATCGCAAAGCGGCAGGGGTCGCTGCGGACGCGCTCGTACTCGGCCGGCGTCAGCTCGATCAGGCGGGCGCAGTCCGTCATCCCGCACTCGCACACGAAGCCGACGAGCGTCGAGTCGTCCTCGGCGTCGCGCCCCCGGTCGATGTCCTCGTTGATCCGGCGGAAGGTCGCCTCGTTGCGGCCGATCCGCTCCTGGAAGTCGGTGGACACGCCGCCCAGTCTATTGGGCGTCGGGCGGCTCGGCACCGACGGCCAGCAGGGCGAGGTCGTCGCGCAGCTCGCCACCGCTCAGGATCAGCGCCTCGTGCTCGACGCGCTCGACCAGCTCGGCCATCGAGACGCCGGAGGAGGCGAGCACGGTCTCGCGCAGGGCCGACTCGCCCCGCCAGGGATCGGCGCCGCGCAGCTCGGTGGCGCCGTCGGTGTAGAGCAGCAGGCCGTCGCCGGGCGCGAGGTGGACCTCGGCCTCCCCGAACCGCGGTTCCGGCGAGACGCCCAGCAGCGTGCCGGTGATGTCGATGACCTCGAGCGTCCCGTCGCGGCGCAGCACCAGCGGCGGCGGGTGCCCCGCCGCCAGCAGCCGCACGTCCACGCCGCCGCCCTCGATCGGGCGCAGGCGGCCGTGCACCGCGGAGCAGAACTGCACGGCGGGGCGGCGGCGCAGCGCGTCGTCGACGAGGTGCAGCGCGGCGTCGGCGCCGTCGCCGCGCAGCACGGCGGCCTGCAGGGTCGCGCGCACGAGCGAGGTGATGGCCGCCGCCTCCGGGCCCTTGCCGACCACGTCGCCGATCACCACCGCCCACTCGCCCGCGCCGGCCGCGAAGACGTCGTAGAAGTCGCCGCCGACCTGGTTGCTGCGCCCGGCTGCGCGGTAGCGGGCGGCGAGCTGGGTCCCGGGGATCCGCGGCAGCTCGGACGGCAGCAGCGCGTTCTGGAACGCGCGCGCGACGTCGACCTGCTCGGCGAACAGCCGCGCGTTGTCGAGCGCCAGCGCCGCGCCGGTCGCGAGGCTCTCGGCCAGCTCGACCAGGTCGGCCCCGTAGCGGCGCCCCGACGTGCCCATGGCCAGCGTGAGCGAGCCCAGCACGGCGCCGCGTGCGGACAGCGGCAGGATCGCGGCCGAGTGCACCCCCAGCTCGGCGAGCAGCCGCCGCTCCTCCGGGTCGACCTGCTCGCGCACGAGGTCCTCGGGCGTGATCTCGGCGTCGACCTCCGGCCGGCCGGTGCGGATCACCGCCGCCGGACCCACGCGGGCGTCCGGATCGGCGCCCTGGCGCTCGGCGAGGGCGTGGGCGACCGCGTCCTGCGCGGGATCGGCGCAGGCGACCGCGATCGGCTCGATCCGGCCGCCGGGGCGCTCCAGGTGGATGACGCAGAGGTCGGCCAGCGACGGCACCACCGCGCGCACCATCTCCACGAGCATGGGGTCCATGCGCATCGACGAGTTCAGCGCTGCGCTCGCGCGGGCCAGCGCCTCCGCCCGCGCCCGCGCCGTCTCGGCCCGCTCGGACGTCTCGACGCGGTCGGTGACGTCGACGACGACGCAGCCGACCCCGTGCAGCGAGCCTCCGGGGTCGTCGACGGGGTAGAAGCTCGCCAGCCAGTGGCGCGTGACGCCAGGCGCGGCGGGCGTCTCGCCCGCGAAGGCCATCTCGACGATCGACGAGCGCGTCTCGAGCACCCGCCGCAGCGCCCGCTCGGTCTCCTCTCCGAGCGTCTTCCCGACCAGCTCGCTGGGCGTCCGGCCCAGGTGGGCCTCGACGGGGAGGCCGTTGATCTCCGCCAGCCGCGCATTGACGCGGCGGAAGCGCAGGCTCGGGTCCCAGAAGCCCAGGCCGACCGGGGCGCCCGTGTAGAGCGCCTCGATCAGCACGTCGGATCCGACGGCCTCCATGGGCGGCAGAGATTAGACTCGGCGGGCATGGCGCCACGTCTGATCACCGCGACGGGCGCGCTCCCGCCCTCGCCCGCGCGCGTGGACGCACCGAGCCGCCCGCCGCTGCGCATAGGGCTGGTGCAGGAGCGCTGGCATCCCGAGCCCGACGAGCACGAGGCCGCGCTGGCGGAGGGCATCGCCATGGCGGCCGGCGAGGGCGCGACGCTCGTCTGCCTGCAGGAGCTGACGCTCTCGCCCTACTTCGCGGTGACCGCCGACGCGCTCGACGAGGCGGCCGAGCGGGCGGAGCCGATCCCGGACGGGCCGACCACGCGCTTCGCCGCCCGTTGCGCGGCCGAGCATCGGGTCCACGTCCACGCGTCGCTCTACGAGCGCGCGGAGGACGGCGGCCTGGGCTACAACACGGCGATCGTCGTCGACCCGGGCGGCGAGGTCGTCGCGCGCACGCGCAAGCTGCACATCCCGGTGACCGCCGGCTACTACGAGGACCGCTACTTCCGGCCGGGCGACGACCCCGAGGGCTACCCCGTCGTCGAGCTGGGCGAGGCCCGCTTCGGCTTCCCTACCTGCTGGGACCAGTGGTTCCCGGAGCTGGCGCGCGCCTACTCGCTGGGCGGCGCCGAGGTGATCGTCTACCCGACGGCGATCGGCTCGGAGCCCGACCACCCGGAGTTCGACACGCAGCCGCTGTGGGAGCGGGTGATCACGGGCAACGGAATCGCCAACGGCACGTTCATGGTCGCCGTCAACCGCACGGGCTCCGAGCCGCCGCTGCGCTTCTACGGCTCCTCGTTCGTCTCGGACCCCTACGGCCGGGTGCTGGTCCAGGCGCCGCGCGACGAGCCCGCGGTCCTGGTGACCGACCTGGACCTCGACCAGCGCCGCGACTGGCTCACCCTGTTCCCGTTCCTGACGACGCGCCGTCCGGAGACCTACGCGTCGCTGGTCGAGCCCGCGGAGCGCCGTTCCGGGTCTGAACTGCGGCATTGAGGGGGTGCACGGGAGGGGTTGGAGGGTGCACGGGAGGGGTCGGAGGGTGCACGGGAGGGGTGGGCGGCCTTTTGGGGTGCTATGTCCGCACGGAACCGCCCACCCCCGGATTCCAACCGCCGCGCCGGCTCACCACCTCCCCTACCCAGCCTCAGTAGAGGCCCGCGCAGCCGCCGGCGAGGACGGCAGCCCGCCGACGGGACGGCAGCCCGCCCGCCGGGACGGCAGATCGGCCGCTACTCGCCGCGGTGCGCGCCCGACGCGCGCTTGGTGACCTTGAGCGAGAACCGCGAGGGCTGCTCGCGCACCTCGGGGTTGTCGATGGCGCCGAGGCGGTCGATCAGCTTGATCCACTGGCGCGGCTTGAGGATCGCGTCGATGCGGCGCGCGGCCTTCCGGCTCTGGCCGTAGAGCGGGCGCCAGCCGATGTGGATGTGGTCGGCGTGGTCGCCCATGGCGTAGGTGTTGTCGGCGCCCTCGAAGGTCATCAGGGAGATGATCTGATGCGGCTTCATCGTGCCCTGCAGGGTGAGCAGCCGCTGGACCGTGAGGTCGGCGATCGAGCCCGAGCCCTGGTGGCCGAGGATCGGGACGCCGTTGATGGCGGCGATGTCGACCGCGGTGCCGGTGGAGTGCTCGGAGACGTTGCCCGACGCGGTCAGGTAGCCGTGGCCGCAGCGCAGGGAGGTGACGGTGGGCTTGAGGCCGGAGGCGGCGAGGTACTCGAGCGTGGCGAGCACGCGCCGGTCGATCTGGCCGCTGCGGATGTCGGCCTCGCCGCAGCCGTAGATCTCGATGCGCGGGTTGTTGACGACCCGCTGGACCAGCGTCTCCTTGCTCATCAGCAGGATCTGGCCGATCGACGGCGTCTTGGCGTCCTTGCCGACGAACGGGTTCTTGCGGGCGGCGCGGTAGATGGCCGTCGACTCGAGCAGCTTCCAGCCGTCGAGGATCGGCTTGGGGTCGACGCGCGGGGCGCCGCGGCCGGCCGGGCGGATCTCGAACAGCAGGTGCGTGTCCTTGCCGGCGCTGTGGCGGCCGATGCGGCCGAGCACGGTGCCGCCGATCACCCGGGCGCCCTCACGCATCGGCTTGGCGACGAAGTCGCGCTTGTCGAAGCCGGCCGGCGCGGCGCTCGCGGGGGCAGGGGCGGGGGCGGGCTCGCCGAGCTGGACGGCGCCGCCCGCGACGTGGGCGTTGGGGCGCGCGGGATGGGCGAACAGGCGCTCCTTGGCGGCGGCGGGAGCGGAGCGTCCGGAGGCGGCCAGGCGCTGCTTGGCGGCGGCCGTCTCCTTCGCGGCGGCGGCCTCGCGGCGGCCGGCCGGGACCGTCGTGGCCGACGCGGGCCGCCTCGGCGCGGCGTCGAGCTTGAGCTCGCGGCGGATCTCGGAGCGCTTCGCCGTCCGGCGCCTGGGGGCGGGGTAGGTGGTGACGATCTTGCCGAGGCGCGCGTAGGTGTAGGTGTTGCCGTAGACGTCGAGCAGCTTCACGAACCGACCCAGGCGCTCGGAGCGGCCGATGCGCACGACGCGGCCGTCGTTGACGGCGATCGCGGGCGCGCCCTTGCGGGCGAAGATCTCGATGCCGCGGCGGGTGCCGTCGGATTCCACGACGACGGCGGCGTTGGCGCCGCGGCGGATCTGCCGCCGCCGGTCGGCCTTCTCGAGCTCGCCGGCGTAGGTGGCCTTCGCGTACACGGGGAAGCGGCCCTGGGTCAGGCCGGTGAGGGAGCCGATGAGGTCGCTCGGCAGGCCGCCGATGACGCGGGCGCGCAGCAGCACGGAGTCGACGTACCAGTCGGCGTGGTTGTAGGCGAAGATCGCCCGGCGGAGGTCGCTCTCCGCGCCGGCGGCGCGCAGGTAGCGCGCGGCGGCGAAGATCGCGTCGACCGGGTTGTAGGGGTCCTTCTCGCCGTCGCGGTTGGCGTCGACGCCGTACATCCGCCAGGTCGCGGGCATGAACTGCATCCACCCGAGCGCGCCCGCGTAGGAGACGTTGAGGTTGCGCCCGTAGTCGGTCTCGATCTCGTTGATCGCCGCGAGCACCTCCCAACGGACGCCGTACTGCATGCCCGCCGCCTGGTAGATCGAGAGCAGGAACGGCGGGATGCGGAACTTGTCGATGAAGAAGTTCGGGACGCCGATCGGCGCCGGCCCGGGCGTGGCGAGCGAGTAGGTCGGGTTCGTCGGGGCGGGGGCGCCGGTCGGGGTGGTCAGCTCGGGGGCCTTCGCCTCGACCGCGGGAGCGTCAGCTGCCGCGCGGTCCTTCTTCCGGCACTCTGAAGCTGAAGTCGAGGTCGAGCACTTGGGAAGCTTGACGACGGCCTGTTCGGTGTTCGACCTGGCGTCCGGGCGCTCGCTCTCGGTCGGCGTCGCGCTCGGCGCGGGCGAGCGGCCCGGCGTCGGCGTGCCGGTCGCGGCGGGCGACGGCGCGGCGATCGTGGTCTCGACCGGCGAGGGGAACGGCGTCGGCGTCTCGGCGTCGCCGGCGGTGGGCGCCTCGGCAGGCGCTTCCGCGGCCGTCTCGGACGGCTGTGCCGTGAGGATCGGCGCGGCCGCGCTCGTGGACGGGATGCCCTCGGGGGACCTTGCCGGCGCCGGGGTCTGGGCCGTGGAGGCGGCCCCCAGGACGCCGGCGAACACGGCCGCGGCCGCGAGCGCGATGACGAGGACGCGTCGGGTCACGGGCGCAGGGCGCCTGCCGGCGGCTGGAGGTCGGGGATGGGGGCGCTCGCGTGCACGGGGAGGATGGCGCCGGAGGTCGGCGCTGACCCTGTCAGGGTCGGCATTCCGGGGACCCTGCTTGAGGGCTCGCATGTCCGACCCACTCGGGGTGCGGATCACGTTCCGCAAGGCTAAGCGTCGACTTGATGGTGAGAAACGCGGTGTCGGGTGCTCACCGGCCGCATCCTGTGGGCGATTGGCATCATGCGCGGGATGGTCGAGCTGCGACCGCTCACCCTCGACGACGCCGAGGCGATGGCCGAGTCGTCCCGGCAGGGCTTCGACTCCTTCCGCGACTGGGCCCCCCCGGGCTGGCACCCGCCGGCGGACGGGGTCGAGGCGGATCGCGTCCGCGAGGGACTCGCGCGGCCGTCGACCTGGGGACTGCTCGCGACCGACGGCGACCGGGTCGCGGGCCACGTCGCGTTCACGCAGGCGCGCGAGCGGGAGGAGCCGCGCGCCGACATCCCCGGGCTCGCGCACTTCTGGCAGCTGTTCGTGCGCCGCGACTGGTGGGGGACCGGCCTCGCCGCCGAGCTGAACCGGCGCGCGGTCGCCGAGGCGGCGGCGCGCGGCTACGAGGCGATGCGGCTGCTCACCCCCGCCGGAAGCGCTCGCGCCCGCGCCTTCTACGCGCGCGAGGGCTGGAGCACCGACGGGGAGCCGATCCCCGAGCCGGCCCTCGGCCTCGACCTCGTGCTGTACCGCCGCCGGCTGACCTGACGGCGTCCGACGTGGTGTCGTACCGCCGCCGGCTGGGGCCTGACGACGTCGGACGTCGTGTCGTACCGCCGCGCGCTGACCCGACGGGGTCGAGGTGCCAGGATCAGTTGCCGTGCTGCGCCGCCGCCGGTCCGACGAGGCACCAACGCTCTCAGACCGCGCCGCTCCCCTGATCGGAGAGGCCGCGGAGCGCTCGCGCGTCTCGATGCGCACGCGACTGGAACGGCTGCGGCTGGCGTGGCGCTCGATCCTCCAGGCCTCGGTCTCAGCGGCGCTCGCGTGGCTGATCGCGACCGAGCTGCTCGGCCACGCGACGCCGTTCTTCGCGCCGGTCTCGGCGATCATCACGCTCGGCATCACCGTCGGCCAGCGCGGGCAGCGGGCGGCCGAGGTCGCGCTCGGCGTCGCGCTGGGGATCGCGGTGGCCGACCTGCTGGTGCTCCAGATCGGCACGGGCGCCGCCCAGCTCGCCGTCGTGGTCCTGCTGGCCACCTCGGCCGCCATCTTCCTCGGCAGCGGCCAGATGCTCGCGACCCAGGCGGCGGTCTCGGCCGCGTTGGTGGCCACGCTGCAGCCGCCGGTGGACGGCTTCGCGTTCACCCGCTTCTTCGACGCGCTCGTCGGCGGCGGGGTCGCGCTGGTGATCAACGCGGTGCTGCTACCGGCGCGGCCCGTCGAGCTGGTGCGCCGCGCCTCGCGGCCGGTGTTCGACGAGCTGTCCGCGGTCCTCGACGACATCGCGGTGGCGGTCGAGCGGCGCGATGGCGAGCTGGCCGAGGCGGCGCTCCAGCGCGCGCGCGGGATCGACGAGCTGGGGGCGCGGTTCGCCGAGGCGGTCGACACGAGCCGCGAGACGACGCGCTACGCGCCGCCGCGCCGCCGCTCGCGCGGCCTGGTGGAGGACTACGCGGATGCCGCGAGCCGCGTGGACCTCGCGGTGCGCAACGTGCGCGTGCTCGCACGCGGGACGATCCGGGCGCTCAGCCTGGACGAGAACGTCCCGCCCGAGATCGCCGGCGCGCTGCGCGACCTCGCCCACGCCGTCCGGTCGCTCGGCGTTGCGCTCGACGAGCCGGGGAGCGCGGACGAGGTGCGCGACCCCGCGCTGCGCGCCGCCGCCGAGGCCTCGCTCGTGCTCGAGCGCACGGGCAACATGTCGGTGAGCGTGATCGTCGGCCAGGTCCGCTCGACCGCGACCGACCTGCTGACCGCGACCGGCATGAGCTACGAGGACGCCACCGAGACGGTCCGCCACGCCATCCGCGAGGCCTTGGACGAGCTCGCGTGAGACGCCCGCGCCGCCGGTGACCGGGCCACGGCTCACCTGGGAGCAGGTCCGCGCGTGGCGCCTCGCGCGGCACCACCTCGCGGCACGTGCGCCGCGCGAGGCGCTGCTCGACGTCGTCTCCCGGCTGTGCGGCGTGCACGCGCAGCTGATGGGCTCCGCCGAGCTCACGCTGTGGGCGCGCGTCGAGGGGCTCGAGCCGGACGCGGTGCAGCGGGCACTGTGGGAGGAGCGCAGCCTCGTCAAGACGTGGGCGATGCGCGGGACGCTGCACCTGCTCCCGGCCACCGAGCTCGGGCTCTGGCACGCGGGCCTGGGCACGTACGGGCACTACCTCAAGCCCGCGTGGTTCCGCGGCTTCGGCATCACGCCGGAGCAGCTCGAGGCGCTGATCGAGGCCGTCACCGACGCGCTCGAGGGTCGCGAGCTGACGCGCGAGGAGCTGGCACGGGCGGTGGCCGAGCGAACGGGCGCGCCCGAGCTGGGCGACAAGCTGCGCGAGAGCTGGGGCGCCTTCCTCAAGCCCGTGGCGTTCCGCGGACGGCTCTGCTTCGCCCCCGGTGAGGGTCAGAAGGTCCGCTTCACCCGCCCCGACACCTGGCTCGCGGCCGCACCCGGAGGCGGCCCGGCCGCCGCAGCGCCCAAAGGTGCTTCCGCCGGATCCGCGCCCGACGGTGCCCCCGCCGCCTCCACGCCGTGGGCCGACCCCGACGCGGCGCTGCGCGAGATCGCGCGGCGCCATCTCGGCGCCCACGGGCCGGCCACGCGCGAGGACCTCGCCCGCTGGTGGGCCACCACGCCGGCCGCCGCGGGGAGGCTGCTGCGCTCGCTCGGCGACGACGACGATGCGGTCGAGCTGGACGTGGAGGGCGCCCCGATGTGGATGCTCGACGCGGGCGCGCGCGAGGCGGCTGGGCTCGCGCCGCCGGAGGGCGTCCGGCTCCTGCCCGCCTTCGACCAGTACGTCATCGCCGCCACGCGGCACGCGGAGGCGCTCATGCCCGGCCCGTTCGCCGACCGCGTGTACCGCCCGCAGGGCTGGCTCTCGGCCGTGCTGCTCGTCGGCGGCCGGATGGAGGGCACCTGGCGCCACGAGCGCAGGGGCCGCCGGATCGCGATCGCCTTCGAGCCTTTCGGGCGCCTGCCGAAGGCCGTCCGCGCGGACGCCGAGGCCGAGGCCGAGCGCCTCGCCGCCTTCCTCGGCGGCGAGCCCGCGATCAGCTGGGCGTGAGCCTGGATCCACCGATTCCGCGGTGTCTCGCCACCGCGGCCGTTCGCCAGAGCCGATTGACCGCGACCCAAGTGGTCCACCACGACGATGCGCGGTCAATCGACTCTGACTCGGCCCGCGGCACCGAGCCATCCACGGATGATCGGTGGATCCAGGCTGAGGTCCGTCGCCGCGTTCAGGTCCGGCGTGTCGCCGCGCCTCAGGCGTGCCCGACGACGTAGCCGACGATGGCGATGAGGACGCCGCCGACTGTGACCTGGATCAGCGACAGCCGCAGCGAGACGCTCTGGAAGCGCTTGCGGATCCAGGCGATCAGCAGCAGCTCCGCGGCGACCACCGGGTAGGCGACGGCCAGGGCGGTGCCGACGTCGGAGATCAGGAACGGCAGCGCGTGGGCGAAGCCGCCCACGAACGTCGCCACGCCGGTGATGAGCCGCGAGCGCGGCCATCGCGTGACGCTTCCGCGGCTCCTCGTGCACCGCCACGTCCGCCGGCGCCACGACCACGTCACGCCGGAGCAGGTCTCCTCGGAGCTGGCGACCGAGCTGCCGAGCCTGTCCCCGGCGACCGTCTACGCGACGCTCGACCTGCTCGACGACCTCGGCTTCGTCCGCCGTGTCAGCACTCCCCGCGGCGGCACCGTCTACGACCCCCGGATGGAGCCCCACCACCACGCGGTCTGCCGCCGTTGCGGCCACATCGAGGACCTCGATGGCACGGTCGACGCCGAGGCCGCCCACCGCACGGCCGCCGCGGCGGGCTTCCGCGTCGACCACGGGGAGCTGCAGCTCAGCGGCGTCTGCGCCGCCTGTGCGGCGGCGTAGCGGCGGGGCTCGCCGCGCCGGCTCAGCCCACCTGCTCGCGCGGGCACCAGTACGTCGTGCGCCCGCCGATCGTGTCGCGCTCGAGCGGCGTGCCGCAGCGCGGGCAGGAGCCGCCGCGTACGCGGTGCGGGATGAACCGGCCCGTGTGGACGCCGCCCTGGCGGATCGCGTCGCGCGTGGCGGCGCGCAGCTGGCGGCGCAGGTGGTCGAGCTCCTCCACGCTCAGCTCGCCCGCGATCCGCCGAGGCGAGAGCCGTGCTCGCCACAGCGTCTCGTCGGCGAGCAGGTTGCCGACGCCGGCGATCGCGCCCTGGTCGAGCAGCTTCGCCTTCAGCGCCACCGTCCCGCGGCCGACCCGGGCCCGGAACGCCTCGCGACCGACCTCGGCGGCGTCCGGGCCGAGGTGCGAGAGATCCGGCTCGATCACGGCGCGACCGAGACGACGCTTGTCGCGCAGCGCCATCCGGCCGCCGCCGGCGAACTCGAGCACGAAGCGGTCCCAGGCGTTCGGCGCGGGCGGCTCGTCGACCGCGATCCGGCCCGCCATGCCCAGGTGCAGGCCGAGGTCCGGCCCGCCGTCGTCCGTCTCGGCCCACAGGAACTTGCCGCGCCGGTGCGCGGAGGTCAGGCGCCGCCCGACCAGCGCCGAGGCGATCTCGCCCGGTGCGTGCGGCCGGCACACGTACGTGTCGCGATCGTCGACCGCGACGATCTCGCGACCGACGACGCGATCGATCTGCCGACGCGCGCGCTCGGCCTCGGGAAGCTCGGGCATACGGCGAGCGTACGTGCGGACGGCCCGGTTCGCCCACGCTGGTGGGCGAGCGCCGCCCGAGGCCTACAGCGCCGCGCCGCCGTCGTAGAGCTTGCGCACGGTCACGGTGCCGGCGGGCGCGGCGTCGATGCAGAGCCGGCAGAGCACGCACTCGTCGAGGTTGTCCTCGACGATCCGCAGCTCGCCGCCGTCGCCGACCGCGTAGATGTCGACCGGGCAGACCTCCGCGAGCTTGGCGGCCAGCGCCGGGTCCGACGCCGCCTCGGGCGCGACCTCGACGTCGATGAACAGGCTGCGGCTCATACCGCCGCTCCCCTGCGCGCGGCGATGCCCTGCTTGACCAGCTCCGGGATGTCCTCGATCCGCTCCGCCACGACGATGCCCGCCGCGGCGAGGCGCGCGATCTTCTCCGTCGCGGTGTCCTCCTTGCCCTCGACGATCGTGCCCGCGTGCCCGAAGGACATGCCCGGCATCTCGTCCATGAAGCGCCCCGCCATGAACGCCACGATCGGCAGTCGCGACGCGTTCGCGGTCGTCCACGCGGCGAGCTGGGCCTCCATCCGGCCGCCAGGCTCGGTGTAGATGACGATCGCCTCGGTCTGCTCGTCGGCCTCGAACAGCGGCATCAGCTCGGCGTAGGTGGAGCCGATGATCGCGTCGCCGCCGATCGAGACGGCGGTCGACTGCCCGAGCCCCGCGGCGCTCAGCGTCGAGGACATCTCGGTCGTCATGCCGCCCGAGCGCGAGATCACGCCGACCGGGCCCGGCGTGTAGGCCTGGGCCGCGTTGCGCGCCGGGCCGCCGATCCCGCCCATCTTGACCACGTCGGGGACGATGATCCCGAGGCAGTTCGGACCGATGATCCGAGCCCCGCGCGCGGAGGCGGACTCGACCATCTCGGCGACGTCGCGGCGCGGGATGCGCTCCGTGACGATCACGACGAGCTTCACCCCGTTGGCGACCGCCTCGAAGACGGCGTCCTTCGTGAAGGCCGGCGGGACGGTGACCACCGAGCCGTCGATCGGGCCGCCGTGGTGGGAGACCGCCTGCGCGACCGTGTCGAACACCGGCACGCCGTGCACGTCGCGCCCGAGCCGGCCGGGCGTCACGCCGCCGACGACCTTCGCGCCCGCGCCGTAGTCCAGGCACTCGCGCGTGAGGTTGACCGCCTCGCGCCCGGTGATGCCCTGGACGATGAAGGTGGTCGACGCGTCGACGAGGATGCTCATGCCGCCGCCGCCCTCCGGGCGGCCTCGTCCAACGACACGGTGCGATCGGCGTACGGCACCCCGTAGGCCTCGAGGATCTTGAAGCCCTCCTCCTCCCACGCGCCGGGGATGCGGAAGATCGCGATCTTCTCCGCCGGGTCGTGGCCCAGCTCGACGCACGCCTTGATCACCCCGCGCGCGACGATGTCCACGCGCGTGTTGGAGACGATCGACATCATCACCGCGATCTTGTCCACGCCCGGCTTCGAGAGCACGAGCTTGGCCAGCCCGCACGCCTTCGCCACCGACGGGTTGCCGCCGATCTCGCAGTAGTTGGCGGGCCGCCCGCCGTGGGCGCGCACCGCGTCGAACAGCGTCAGCGAGCCGCCGCCGGCGCCGATGACCAGGCCGAGGTCGCCGTCGAACTCGGTCACGTTGCCGGCCACGCCGCGGTGGTCGGTCGCGTCGACCGCCTCGCCGGCCAGCTCGAACGGCGTCGCCTCGCGCGCCTGGCGAGTCTCCTCCTCGCCGACGCCCAGCTCCGCCAGCAGCGCCTTCTGGCGCGGGCGCGCCTCGTTCTCCATCTCCATGTGGGCGTCGACGGCGACGAACGTGCCGTCCGCGAGCTCGGCCAGCGGGTTGATCTCCGCCAGCGTCATGTCGTACTCGGAGAACAGCCGCGCCAGGCGGGCCATGATTCCAACCAGGCGCTGGAGCGCGCGGCCCGTCACCCCGGTGGAGGCGATCACCTCCTTGGCCTCGAAGTCGGCCGGCTCGCGCAGGTTGGACAGGTGGCGGCGGCCGACCTTGTCCGGATGGGTCTCGGCGACCTCCTCGATGTCGATCCCGCCCATCGGGGAGAAGATCATCACCGGCTGCTTGCGCGTGCCGTCCCAGGTCACGCCCGCGTAGTACTCCTGCTCGACGGCGACGCGCGAGTCGACCAGCACGCCGCGCGGCACGTGGCCGCCGATCTCCAGCGCGAGGATCGCCTCGGCGTGCGCGGCGGCCTCCTCGGGCGTGTCGGCGAACTTCACGCCGCCGGCCTTCATGCGCCCGCCGGTGAGCACCTGCGACTTGACGACCGTGGGCGCGCCGATCTCCTGCGCGATCCGCCTCGCCTCCTCCGCGGTGGTGGCGAACCCGTGCGGCGACGTCGGGATGCCCGCCTTGGCGACGATCTGGCGCGCTTCGTACTCGAAGAACCTCATATCAGGGGCGGCAGCCTATCCTGGGCGCCCATGCGCCTCCTCCTGACCGTCCTCCTGCTGCTCCTGCTCCCCGGCACCGCGGCCGCGGCGGACCTCTCGCTGACGCTCTCGCCCGCCGCCGGCGTCCGGTACGGCGCCGTCCAGGCGGCGAACGGGCGGCTCACGGACGGCGCGGCGCCGCTGGCGGCACAGGCCGTCGAGCTGCGGGCGCGCGCCTACCCCTACGAGGGCGCGTTCGAGACGATCGCCACCGCGCAGACCGACGCGGCGGGCGCCTACGCCTTCGAGCGGCGGTTCCGGCGCAACGTGCAGCTGCAGGTCCTCGCCCCGGCGCAGCAGGCGAGCAGCCCCCTCCGGCGCGCCTACGTCTTCCCGCGCCCGCGCTCGACCTTCCTGGCGCTCGACGACGGCCGGCTGCGGATCACCCAGTACCTGCGCACCCCCGTCGGCGTGCGGCTGACGGCGCGGACGATCTTCTACCTCGGCCCGGAGACGGCCGAGACCGCCCCGCGGGTCGCCGCGGCCAAGCCGAGGCGGATCGGCCGCGGCCGCTTCCGGGCGACCGCGACGGTCAGGCTCCCGCCCGCCTGGCGGGGCAGCTTCCGCTACGGCAGCTGCTTCCGCTACTCCGAGGGCAGCGGCATGGGCGACCCGCAGGCGAGCTGCCCGCGCCGCTACCGCTTCTAGGGGTCAGATCTTGCATTCCAGCAACGGTGCTCGATGGCAAGATCTGACCCCTCTCTAGAGGTTGTAGGCGGTGGCCAGCTCCGGGTCCTTCTCGGCCAGCATCTCCGCCAGGTCGACCATCACGCGGCACTGCTTCCACGTGGCGTCGTCCTGCATCTTGCCGTCGATCATGTGCACGCCGCGGCCGTCGGGGATCGCCTCGATGACCTTGCGCGCGAACGCGACCTCGTCGGGATCGGGGGAGAAGACCCGCTTGGCGACGTCGATCTGCACCGGGTGCAGCGACCACGCGCCGACGCAGCCCATCAGGAAGGCGGCGCGGAACTGCGTCTCGCAGCCCTCGACGTCCTTGATGTCGCCGAACGGGCCGTAGAACGGAAGGATCCCGACGGCGGCGCAGGCGTCGACCATGCGGCCGATCGAGTAGTGCCAGAGATCCTGCTGGGCGCTCTGGCGCGCCGCGCCGTCCTCGCCGGGATCGGAGATGACGCGGTAGCCGGGGTGCCCGCCGCCGACGCGCGTCGTCTTCATCCGCCGCGAGGCGGCGAGGTCGGCGGGCCCGAAGCTCATGCCCTGCATGCGCGGCGACGCGGCCGCGATCTCCTCCAGGTTGGCCACGCCCTGCGCGGTCTCGAGGATCGCGTGCACGAGGATCGGCGTCTGGATCCCGGCGCGCGCCTCGAGCTGGGCCAGCAGCCGGTCGACGTAGTGGATGTCCCACGCGCCCTCGACCTTCGGGACCATCACGACCTCGAGCCTGTCGCCGATCTCGCCCACCACCTGGGTCAGGTCGTCGAGCGCCCACGGCGACTCGAGCGCGTTCACGCGCGTCCACAGCGCGGTCTGGCCGAGGTCCATCTCGCGACCCACGCGGATCAGGCCCTCGCGGGCGGCCTCCTTGCGGTCCACGGGCACGGCGTCTTCGAGGTTGCCGAGCAGGATGTCGGTCTTGGTCGCGATGTCGGCCGCCTTGGCGACCATCTTCTCGTTGGAGAAGTCGAGGAAGTGGATCATCCTCGACGGCTTGAACGGGATCACCGGGAGCGGGTCGGGCGCCCCGAGGGCCTGGGGCTTGAAGAAGTCGCGGGGGTTGCGCATGGTGCGCCTGAATCTAGCGGCGGGGCAGGTCTAGGCCCTCAGTAGGGCGGCGCCAGCTCCGGGAACATCGGGAAGTGGTGGACGTCGAGCGTCCACAGCTCTGCGTGCTGCGCCTCGGCCGTGGCGGCGATGACGTAGTCGACGATCCCGACCTCGCGGTGGGAGGTGCGGTGGCTGCGGGCCAGCGCTCCGGCCCGCTCGGCTATCTCGTCCGTAACCGGTGCCCAGCGCATGGCGTCGATCAGCGCGCGCGTGACGCTGCGCTCATGGGAGCGCATGCCGGCCAGCAGTTCCACCTTCGTCAATGTGGAGGCGAACACTGGGACCCGGGCGCCGAGGGCGCGCTCGATCAAGCTGCTCGCCTCGGGCCGGCTTCGCAGGTAGTCGATCAGGACGTTGGTGTCGACGACGACGGTCACGAGGCTCGCTCGAGCGCGTCTCGCTCGGCGAGCCGCTCACCCAAGCCGGCCCCTCGCAGCTCCTTCAAGTAGGCGGCGCGATCCTCCCCGGCCTCCTCGGTCCACCCGCCGAAGCTGGTCCTCATGAGCCGTAGCCGCTCTTCGGGTGAGAGCTCGGCGTGACGGGCGTCGATCGCGCGGCGGATCAGCTCGGCGAGCGAGACGCCGGTGGCCGCGGCCTCGTGCCGGAGCCTGTCGTACTGGTCGTCTCGCAGCGTGATCTGCGTCCGGTGCGCCATGATGGAACCTTACATCACCGGTTCTAGGCGCAAGGATACGAGCCATGAGCACTGACACCAGCCGCAGCGTCGACACCGGGCAGGCCGCCCGGGAGGCGTCGGGCGCGCACCCGTACGGCCGCTACCTCGAGGAGTTCGAGGTGGGCGCCGTCTACAAGCACTGGCCCGCCAAGACGGTGACCGAGGGCGACGACCACCTGTTCTGCCTGATCACCATGAACCATCACCCGCTGCACATCAACGACGTCTACGCCAAGGCCTCCCAGCAGGGGCGCAACGTCGTGGTCGGACCGCTCGTCTACTCGCTGGCGCTCGGGATGAGCGTGTCCGACGTCTCGGGCAAGGCGATCGCCAACCTGGCCACCGAGGAGCTCAAGCACCCGGCGCCGGTGTTCCACGGCGACACGCTGTTCTGCGAGTCCGAGGTGCTCGAGGTCAAGCCCTCGCGCTCGAAGGAGGACCGCGGGACGGTGCGCGTGCACACGCGCGTGCTCAACCAGGACGGCGTGCTGGTGGCGGAGTTCAAGCGGCTCGTGCTGGTTCCGCGCCGCGAGGCGGGCGCCACGCCCGCCGAGGGGGACGTCGAGTAGCCCGACGACGAGGGGGGCGCCCGCAGGCGCCCCCCGATGCGTCGTTACTCCGAGATGATCACGTAGAACCGCTTGCGGTTCCCCACGTCGGTCACCTGTCCGTCGCTGAGCCGGGGGCTCACGACGAAATGGGTGTTGGTGTTGGTGCCGGGCGGCGCGCAGCTCACGAGGCCCGCGATGGCGCAGCGGCTCGCGCTGATCTCGCCGCTGAACTCGGCGTTCTGGTCCGCGCCGGGAGCCCGGCCGTTCACGTTGGCGTTGCCGTCCTGCTCGACCTGGTTCTGCAGCGCGATCGTCGCGGTGATCGCGTTGTTCGACAGGTCGTCGCCGGAGTCGATGTAGACGTTGCCCGCCGCGCCGGCCGGGTTCGCGCCGTAGCCCGACTTGAGCGTGAAGCCGCCGGACTGGGCCTCGATCTGGCCGTTGGCGTCGACGAGCACCCAGCGCGTGCGCGCCGCCGGCAGGGCGGCTCCCGCGGCCGCGATCTCGTTGGCGCTCTGGCCGTCGACCTCGTCGGCGTTCAGGCCGGTGGCCACGCCGGTCGCGTTGGTCGTGAACGGCTTCGCGGCGTCGCCGCCGGCGCCGACGGTGAATGTGCCGCCGAGCGTGCCGCTGGTGGCGTTGAACTCGAACGCGAGGCCGCCCGCGAGGTTGTTCGAGCGCAGGCACGGGTTCGTGTTGTCGCCGGTGCCGGCGCGGCAGCCGTAGATGGCGCCGCCCCCGCTGCGCGACAGGTTCGACTGCCGGGTCGCGTAGCCCCCCTTCGCGTTCCCCGCCTCGTTCGTGCGCGAGACGATCTCGGTCTCGCGGGTGGCCGTGCCGTTGCGCTGGCCTTCACGCAGCACGTCGCCGGTGGCGGCGACGCCGACGGAGGTCACGCCGAGCACCAGCAGGCCGGTCGCGAGCAGCACCGAGCGCGTGCGCGGCGAGCGCCGGCCGCCGGGCGCCTTCGGCTCCTGGACCGGGCGTGAGTCGTCCGCCGGATAGGCGGCCTGCCAGGCGGCCTCCCAGTCGTGATGGTCGTGCTTCGCCATATGGCTCCCCTCTGAGGCCGTCCCCGGCCGCTCGATGGATCTGTTCAACCAGTGCAACGATTCGCACCCTGCGTCGATTCGGCTCAATCGGGATTCGTGGCGTGGTTCGTCGGCGGCCTGACCACCCCTCGGTCCCCGGCATCCGGTGCTGCCTCATGTGAGAAGGTGCCAGGATCCCCCATGAGACGAGCGAGGTTGAGCCTTCCGTGACGATCGAGACGACCGCCCTCACCACCAACCAGAAGCTGCTCGAATGGGTGGAGGAGGTGGCCGCCCTGACCCAGCCGGACGCGGTCCACTGGTGCGACGGCTCCGCCGAGGAGTACGACCGGATGGCGCAGGAGCTGGTCGACGCGGGGACGTTCGAGCGCCTCTCGGACGCCAAGCGGCCCAACTCCTACCTGGCCCTCTCCGATCCGGGCGACGTCGCGCGCGTGGAGGATCGCACGTTCATCTGCTCCGAGCGCGTCGAGGACGCGGGGCCGACGAACAACTGGCAGGACCCGGCCGAGATGCGCGAGCTGCTGCAGGGCAAGTTCCGGGGGGTCATGAAGGGCCGCACGCTGTACGTGGTCCCGTTCTCGATGGGCCCGCTCGGCTCCCCGATCGCCGAGATCGGCGTCCAGCTGACCGACTCCGGCTACGCCGCGGTCTCGATGCGGATCATGACCCGCATGGGCAAGCCCGCCCTCGACTCCCTCGGCGACGACGGCACCTTCGTGCCCTGCGTCCACTCCGTCGGCAACCCGGGCGACACGTCGGCGTGGCCGTTCGACGAGGAGAAGTACATCGTCCACTTCCCCGAGACCCGCGAGATCTGGTCCTACGGCTCGGGCTACGGCGGCAACGCGCTGCTGGGCAAGAAGTGCTTCGCGCTGCGCATCGCCTCGGTCATGGCCCGCGACGAGGGCTGGCTGGCCGAGCACATGCTGATCCTCAAGCTCACCTCGCCCGAGGGGAAGGTCAAGTACGTCACGGGCGCGTTCCCGAGCGCGTGCGGCAAGACCAACCTCGCGATGCTGGTCCCGACGCTCGAGGACTGGACGGTCGAGACCGTCGGCGACGACATCGCCTGGATGAAGTTCGGCGACGACGGGCGCCTGTACGCCGTCAACCCCGAGGCCGGCTTCTTCGGCGTCGCGCCCGGCACGGGCGAGGACACCAACCCCAACGCGATCGCCACGGTGCGCGAGAACACGATCTTCACCAACTGCGCGCGGACCGACGACGGAGACGTCTGGTGGGAGGGGATGACGCCCGAGCCGCCCGCCCACGCGCTCGACTGGCACGGCAAGGACTGGACGCCGGACTCCGACGAGCCCGCCGCGCATCCCAACGCCCGCTTCACGACGCCCGCCGCCCAGTGCCCCTCGATGGCCGACGAGTGGGAGGAGCCGGCGGGGGTGCCGATCGACGCCTTCCTGTTCGGCGGGCGGCGCGGCAGCGTCGTCCCGCTGGTGCGCGAGGCGTTCGACTGGGAGCACGCGGTGTTCATGGGCGCGACCATGAGCTCGGAGACCACCGCCGCGGCGGCCGGGGCGGTCGGCGCCCTGCGCTTCGACCCGTTCGCGATGCTGCCGTTCTGCGGCTACGACATGGCCGACTACTTCGCGCACTGGCTGAGGATCGGCCGCCGCGAGGGCGCCCGGCTGCCGAAGGTCTTCTACGTCAACTGGTTCCGCAAGGACAAGGACGGGGAGTTCATCTGGCCCGGCTTCGGCGAGAACTCGCGCGTGCTGGCGTGGATCTTCCGCCGCTGCGACGGGGAGGGCGAGACGGTCGAGACCCCGATCGGCCTCGTGCCCGCCCCCGGCGGCCTCCCCACGGAGGGCCTCGACCTCTCAGACGAGGCCCTCCGGGAGCTGATCACGGTCGACGAGGACAAGCTCAAGGCCGAGATCCAGCAGGTCTCCGAGCACCTCGCCATGTTCGGCGACGACCTGCCCGACGAGGTCAGCGGGCAGCTGCGGGCGCTCGAGCAGCGCCTGGGGTAGCGCGATGATGGGCTCGTGAGCCTCGCGGAGGAGCGCAGCGCCGGGCGGCCGGAGGACCGGCTGCTCGCGCTCATCGACGACCGGGTCGAGCCCGACAGGGCGCAGGCCGTCCGCTCGTTCGCCGGCTCCTACCTGCGGCGGCTCGCCCCCGACGGCTCGGACGGCATCTCCGCCGACGCGCTGCTGGCCGAGGTCGTCGGGCTGTTCGAGTTCGCGTCCTCACGCGACGGCGCGACGTTCGCGGTGCGGGCGTTCAACCCGACACGCGAGGCGCACGGCTACGAGCCGATCGGCTCCGTGCTGGAGACCAACACCGACGACCTGCCGTTCCTGGTCGACTCGGTCAGCGGCGAGCTGGAGGCGCGCGGGCTGCGCGTCACCCGGCTGCTGCACCCGATCGTGGCCACGGAGCGCGACGGCGACGGGCGCATCCGCGCCGTGCGCGACCCCCGCGGGGCGCCGCACCGCGAGTCGGTCATGCACTTCGACCTCGACCGCCGGCTCGGCGACGAGGAGCTGGCGGACCTCGAGCGCGCGGTCGGTGAGGTGCTGATGGCCGTGCGGGCCGTGGTGCGCGACTTTCCGGCGATGCTCGAGCGCGTCGCGGCGATGGGCGATCTCGCGCGCGCGGGCGCGACCCGCTACGAGCCCGACGAGGTCGAGGAGGTGGTCGCCTTCCTCGACTGGCTGCAGCGCGGCGAGTTCGTCTTCCTCGGCGCGCGCGAGTACGACTTCACGGAGGACTCGATCGTGATCGTGCCGGACTCCGGGCTCGGGATCATGGCCGACGAGACGCGCTCCACCTTCGCCGGCGCGGACGGCGTGCCCTACGACGCGCTGCCCGACTACGTGCGCCGCAGCGCGCTGGAGGGCGACCTGCTGCTGGTCGACAAGTCCAACGACCCCGCGCCGGTGCACCGGTGCGAGCGCATGGACTACGTCGGCGTCCGGCGGCTGGACGCGGGCGGCCGCATCGTCGGCATGTCGCGCGTGCTCGGGCTGTTCACGACGAAGGCCTACGCCGAGCCGGCCTCCGAGACGCCGCTGCTTCATCGCAAGCTGCGTCAGTGCCTCGACGGCCTCGGGCTGGTCGAGGGCTCGCACGACTACAAGGCCGCGGTCGCGCTGTTCGACACCTTCCCGAAGGACGAGCTGTTCGCCGCCCCGGTGGACGACCTGCGCGGGGCGGCGCGGTCGCTGCTGGCGCTGGAGGGGACCGACAAGGTGCGCCTGCTCGGCCGCCGCGACGCCGACGGGCGCAACGCCTCGCTGATCCTCACGCTCCCGCAGGCGCGCTACGACGCCGCGCTGGTGGAGCGCGTCCGCGGGCTGTTCCGGCGGCGCTTCGGCACCTCGAAGGTCGAGGCCCACCACGTGCTCGAGGACTCGCTGCGGACCCGCGTGCACTTCCTCGTCCACGCACCCGGCGAGCTGCCCGAGCTGGCGCTGCGCGCGCTCGAGCGCGAGGTGATCGAGCTGTCGCGCACGTGGGACGACGAGCTGCGCGAGACGCTCGTGGCCCGCACCGGCGCGCTCGCCGGCCGCCGGCTGGCCGAGGCCTGGCTGCACCGCTTCCCGGCTCACTACAAGGGCTACACGGCGACGGAGTCGGCCGCGCACGACATCGCCTGCTTCGCGCGCCTGACGGCGGGCGAGCGGCACGTCGTCAGCCTGCAGCCGCTCGCCGTCCAGACCCGCGTGTGCCTGTACAAGCAGGGCGCGAAGGTCGAGCTGTCGCAGGCGATGCCGATGCTCGAGGACCTCGGCCTGCGCGTGATCGAGGAGCTGTCCACCCGCCTGATCGGCGAGGAGGACGAGGTCTGGGTGCAGGAGTTCCGCGTGCTCGGGCCCGACGGCGAGCCGCTCGACGTGGAGGTCTGCGGCGCGGGCGTGGCGGAGGCGATCGCCGCCGTCTGGCGCGGGGACGCCGAGAGCGACGGCCTCAACCGGCTCGTCGTCAGCGCCGGGCTCGACCTGCACGGGCTGGCGATCCTGCGCGCCTACCGCAAGTACCGCCAGCGGGTGGGCTCGCGTTTCACCGAGACCTACCAGAACGACGTGCTGGTGGCCAACTCGGCGCTGACCGCGAAGCTGGTGCGCTACTTCGAGGCGCGCTTCGACCCGGCGCGCGAGCGCGACGAGGCCGCCGAGGAGGCGCTGCGCGAGGAGATCCTGGGCGACCTCGACGAGGTGGTCTCGCTCGATCACGACCGCATCCTGCGCAACCAGCTGGCGCTGTTCGACGCCACGCTGCGCACGAGCGCGTTCCGCAGCGACCGGGCCGCGATGGCGTTCAAGCTGCGCTCGGCGGACGTGCCGGCGATGCCCGAGCCGGCGCCGGTCTACGAGATCTACGTCTACGCGCCGGAGATGGAGGGCATCCACCTGCGCGGCGGCCGGATCGCCCGCGGCGGCATCCGCTGGAGCGACCGCATGGACTACCGCACCGAGGTCTACGGCCTCATGCGCGCCCAGCTGACCAAGAACGCGATCATCGTGCCGGCCGGCGCCAAGGGCGGCTTCATCCTCAAGCGCGTGCCCGCCGGGCGGGCGGAGCTGCTCGCCGAGGTCGAGCGCCAGTACGAGACCTACGTGCGCTCGCTGCTGGACGTCACCGACAACCTGGTCGACGGCGAGGTGGTGCACCCGCCCGGGGTGCGCGTGCTCGACGACGACGACACCTACCTCGTCGTGGCCGCCGACAAGGGCACGGCGACGCTGTCGGACACCGCCAACCGGATCGCCCGCGAGTACGGCTTCTGGCTCGACGACGCGTTCGCCTCCGGCGGTTCGGCGGGCTACGACCACAAGAAGCTCGGCATCACGGCGCGTGGGGCGTGGGAGTCGGTCAAGCGCCACTTCCGCGAGCTGGACATGGACCCCGCCGAGGACGAGTTCACCGTGGTCGGCATCGGCGACATGTCCGGCGACGTGTTCGGCAACGGGATGCTGCTCTCGGACAAGATCCGGCTCGTCGCCGCCTATGACCACCGTCACGTCTTCGTCGACCCCGATCCCGACGCGGAGCGCTCGTTCGCCGAGCGCCGGCGGCTGTTCGCGCTGGCCGGCTCCTCGTGGGACGACTACGACCGCTCGCTGATCTCCGCGGGCGGCGGCGTGTGGCCGCGCGCGGCGAAGGCGATCCCGCTGTCGGCGCAGGCGCGCGCCGCGCTGGGCACCGACGAGGAGCGCGCCGCGCCGACCGACGTGATCCGTGCGATCCTGCGCGCCCCGGTCGACCTGCTGTGGAACGGCGGCATCGGCACCGTCGTGAAGGCCTCGAGCGAGGCCGACGCGGACGCGCACGACCGCTCGAGCGACGCGATCCGGGTCGACGCGCGCGAGCTGCGCGCACGGGTGGCGGGGGAGGGCGGCAACCTCGGCTTCACGCGCCGCGCGCGCGTGGAGTTCTCCTCGCGCGGCGGGCGCGTCAACGCCGACTTCATCGACAACTCGGCGGGCGTGGACTGCTCCGACCACGAGGTCAACCTGAAGATCCTGCTCGGGCTGGCCGAGCGCCGCGGCGAGCTGACGCGCTCGGAGCGGGACGAGCTGCTGGAGGCCGTCACCGAGGACGTCGTGGCGCACGTGCTCTACGACTCCTTCCTGCAGGCGCAGATCATCGGCCAGGAGGTCGAGCGCTCGGCGGCGCGCCTGTACGCCTACGAGGACCTGATGGAAGTGCTCTCCGAGCAGGACCTGCTCGACGTCAAGGCCGAGGACCTGCCGGACGCCGAGGAGATCGCCGACCGGCGGCGGGCGGGGCGGGGGATGGAGCGGCCGGAGCTGGCCGTGCTGGTCGCCTACGCCAAGCGCTGGATCGCGCACGCGCTGGAGCGCTCGAGCTTCGTCGACGACCCGTGGCTGGAGCGCGACCTGCGCGCCTACTTCCCGCCGGCCGTCACCGAGCGCTGCGGCGAGCTGCTCGGCGAGCACCCGCTGCGGCGCCAGCTGCTGTGCATGAGCAGCGCCAACTCGGTCGTCAACGCCCTCGGCCCGACGTTCGTGAGCCAGCTCGTGGCGGAGCGCGGCCGCGACCCGGCCGACGTCGTCCGCGCCTACCGGATCGCGCGCGCGGTCACCGGGGCGGCGGCGCGCTGGGACGCCGTGGAGCGCCTGGAGGGCGTCGAGCCGCGGGTGCAGGCCGAGCTGATGGCGGGCGTCGACGCGCTGGTGGACGGCGCCACGCGCTGGTACCTCGCCTGGGCGCCGGAGGGCGACCTGACGACGGTGATCGCCGCCGGTCGCCAGGGGTTCGAGCGCATGGGGGAGGCGCTGCCGGAGCTGGGCGGCGACGACCGCCGCGAGCGCCGCGCGCAGGCCGTCGAGCGGCTGACCGGCCACGGCGTGCCCGAGGGGGTCGCCCGCGGGCACGCGCTCGGCGCGGAGCTGGCCCAGGCCCCCGACATGGTCGCGGTCTCGGCGGCCACCGGGCGCGAGCTGGACGACGTGGCCAAGGTCTTCTTCGCGATCGGCGCCGAGCTGCGGCTGGACTGGCTCGAGGGCGAGCTGGACGGCGTGCGGGCGACGAGCCGGATGCAGCGCTGGGCGCTGCTCGCCGTGCGCGAGGACACCGCCCAGGCGCGCCGCGAGCTGGCCCAGCGCGCGCTCGAGGAGTCCCCCGGCCGCGCGCCGGCCGAGGCGGTCGAGCGCTTCCTGCACTCGCGCGCCGACGCCGTCCGCCGCCTGTCGGCGTTCCTGCGCGCGCTCGCACGCGAGGGCGAGCCCGACCTCGCCGGCCTCACCCTCGGCGTCCGGCAGCTGCGCACGGTCGTGGGCTGAGCGCGAGGCGGGTCAGCCTCCGTCGAGGTAGGACTCGTCGAGCAGGGAGGCGAGGGTCCGCAGCGGCGCGGTTCGAGCGGCCGGGTGGCGCGGTGCGAGCTGCCGGGCGGTGAGCCGGCGTCCTGAACGGCGGCATCGAGGGGGAGGACGGGAGCGAGTCGGCGTCCGCGCGAGGGGGAGGACGGGAGCGAGTCGGCGTCCGCGCGAGGGGGAGGACCGGGAGCGAGTCGGCGTCCGCGCGAGGGGGTGGGCGGCCTCGTGGGGTGCTATGCACGCACGAAGCCGCCCAGGCCGTCACAGAACTGCATCGACCGGGCCCGATTGTCACGGCGCTGACGCTCTCGCCACGGCCGGCAGGCGCCGCAGTGTCAGGAGCGTCGACACCGATCCGTGGGGTTCGGCCGGGTCCCGGCCGCTCCCGCCGGTCAGTAGGAGAAGAACTCGACCCGGTAGCCGTCGGGGTCCTCGACCTGCACGCGCACCATGCCGGCGTCGTCCTGCCATTCCGCCTCGATCACACCGGCCGCGCGGAACCGCTCGCGCGCGTCCCGCACGGCGTCTGGGCGCTCGAGCTGGAAGCCGAAGTGGTTGGTCCGCGGGAGGGCGGGCACCGGTCCCTCGCTCAACGCGAGCAGCGTCCCGCCGTCCGAGGCGAGGATCAGGAGATGGTCGTCCTCGTGCACGCGCGCGACGAGACCGAAGTGCTCGCCGTAGAACGCCGCGGACCCTTCCCGGTCGCGGACGGTCAATGCGACGTGGTTCAGCGCCATCGCCGCATCATGGCGGGTATCGGCGAGCCGGACCCGCGCGCGCACCTGCTCGGCCGCATCGCTTGGGTGGGCTTCCTGCACCCCGAGCGCGGGCGCCGGCTGCGGCAGCGCTTCGACGCGATCCGCTGGTGAGCCGCCTGGGCATACCCTGTGGAGATGGCCTACGTCACCCAGGAGGCGCGGCAGGAGCTGCTCGACTCGATCGCCGAGGCGATCGGGGAGATCGGCACGGCGCTCGCCGCGCTGGGCACCGCCTACGAGCAGCTCGACGAGCAGACCGCCGACCGCCTCGAGGCGGAGCTGTTCCGGCCGGTCCAGGTCGCCTACGGCCGCGCACAGCGGACCCACGCCGGCTTCGCCGAGCGCCACGGCCTGCCCGGCCGCAGCTTCGAGCCCGCAGCCGCCGCCCGCGCCTCGCAGGGCGTGCGGTCCCTGCTCGACGCCGCGGTGGACGCGGTGGCCGAGGCCGACGACGTGCTCGCGGAGCTGCAGGACTCGATGCGGCCCGTCGAGGTCGGCGACGCCGAGCTGCGCGCGGGCCTGTCCGAGGTCCGCGAGCTGCTCGGCGCGCTGCGCGGCCGCGCGCGCGAACTGGTCCGCACCCTCGGCCGCTGACGCCGCTCAGGACGCCGCCCGGAGCGGACGCCGGTCGGCCGTCGCAGGCTCCAAGGGCTCGCCGGTGATGAGCCGCGCGCCCCGGCCGCGCGTGACGAAGCTGACGCTCCAGCGGACGAGCACCAGGATGCGGTTCTGCAGCCCGACGAGGTAGAAGAGGTGCACGAGCAGCCAGATCAGCCAGGCGAGCGTCCCGCTCACGCGCAGGCCCCGGACGTCGGCGACCGCCCTGAGGCGCCCGATGGTGGCGACGTTGCCCTTGTCGAGGTAGTGGAACGGACCCGGCTCGCGCCCCTTGAGCCGCGCGCGGATCGCCTTGGCGGCGTAGCGGCCCTGCTGCATGGCCACGGGGGCCACGCCCGGCAGCGGCTGGACGGAGCCCTTCGCATCGTGGACGCGGACCATGTCGCCGAGCGCGAGGACCTCGGGATGGTCGGGCAGCGAGAGGTCGGGCCCCACGGCGACCCGGCCGGCCCGGTCGACGCCGGCGCCGGTCGCGTGGCCCAGGGCGTCGGCGAGGCCCGAGGCGCGCACCCCGGCGGCCCACACGACGGTCCGTGCCGGGATCCGGTGGGGGCTGCCGTCGGCGCGCTGCACGACGATCGCGTCGGGCTGGACGTCCACGACCGGGCGATCGAGGACGGGCGTGACGCCGAGCCGCTCCAGCGCACGGCCGGCGCGGGCCGACAGCCGCTCGGGAAAGCTGCCGAGCAGCCGGTCCTCGGCCTCGACGAGCAGGACCCGGGCCGCGCGCGGATCGATGCTGCGGAAGTCACGCCGCAGCGTGTCGTGCGCGATCTCGGCGATCTGGCCCGCCAGCTCGACGCCGGTCGGGCCGCCGCCGACGACCGCGAACGTCAGCCACGCCCGGCGGCGCGCCTGGTCGGTCTCCAGCTCGGCCGCCTCGAACGCGCCGAGGACGCGGCGGCGGACCTCGATCGCGTCCTCGAGCGTCTTCAGGCCCGGCGCGGCCTGGCGCCATTCGTCATGGCCGAAGTAGGCATGCCCGGCGCCGGCGGCCACCACCAGCGTGTCGTAGCCGATCGCCGTCCCGTCGAGCAGCACCCGGCGCTGCCGGAGGTCGAACCCGCGGACCTCGCCGAGCACCACGCGGGCGTTGCGCTGGCGCTTGAGCAGCCCGCGCAGCGGGGAGGCGATCTCCCCGGCCGCGAGGGCGCCCGTCGCGACCTGGTAGAGCAGTGGCTGGAACAGGTGGAAGTTCCGGCGGTCCACCAGCGTGACCTCGACGGGCGCGCGGTGCAGGGCGCGCACCGCCTGCAGGCCGGCGAAGCCGCCGCCGACGACGACGACGCGGTGGGGACGGTCGACGGCGGTCATAGCGGCAGCCTCCCGGCGGCCATCGCCTGTGCGGCGGTCCGCACCGAGCGCCCTCCGGCGTAGAGGACCACGGCGGCGCCCAGGAGGGCGAGACGGCGGTTGGGTAGCGACATGGTGCTTCCTTTCGTCGGGTGGGGAGTCAGGGAGTGCGGCCGGTGCGGGCGACCGCGGCCGCCGTTCCGGCGCCAACTGCCAGGCACAGCGGCGAGTAGATCGCCAGGTCGAGGCGCTGGTAGGTGTCGTCGGGGCCGCCGATGAGGTCCGAGGGGATGGACACCGCCCCGCGGGCGAGGAAGACCGCCGAGACGGCCCACGCCGCGCCGCGCAGCGTGCGGGAGCGCGGGCCGGTTCCCACGGCGCGGACGATCGCCGCGGCGGCGGCGAGCGCGACGGCGACCGACCACGTCAGCGGCGCCGGCGGCATCCGCGCGCCGCCGAGCCGGTCCCGCTCGCTCTGACCGAGCACGCGCTCGGCGAGCTCGCGCTCGCTGCCGCCCGGCCAGCGCCAGCCGAGCGCCCAGGCGGCATGCAGGCCCGCGAGCGAGGCCAGCGTGGGCGGGACCGCGACGGCGCCGGCCCGGCCGAGGCGGTCGAGGGAGTCGCTGGCGTGGAGGTTGTGCACCGTCATGACTGCTCCATACGGTTGGGTATGTAGTTCCATACCATACCGTACTGTCAGTACGCTTGCGTATAGTTTCTCGTGTGCCGCCGAAGCCATCACCGGCCGAGCGCCCGCGCCGCGCGGCGCCGCGGATCCGCCTGAGCCGTGACGACTGGATCCGAGTCGCGCTGCTCGCGCTGGCCGACGGAGGCACCGCGGCGGTCGCGGTCGAGCCGCTGGCGGCCCGCCTCGGCGCCACCAAGGGCAGCTTCTACTGGCACTTCCGCGACCGCCGGGAGCTGCTGGAGGCGGCGCTCGAGACCTGGGAGCGCGCCGAGACCGACGACCTCATCGCCGTGCTCGGCGCCGTGGCCGATCCGGTCGCGCGCCTCCGCCGCGGGCTCGTGCTCGCGATGGAGCTCGAGGAGGACGAGCATCCCGACGTCCGGCTGCTGCCCTCGGCCGCGGACCCGGTAGTCGCCCCGGTCCTCGCGCGGGTCCAGCGCAAGCGGCTCGCGTTCCTTGCGCGCACCTTTCGCGAGATGGGCTTCCCGCCCGCGGAGGCGCGGCGTCGCGCGCGGCTCACCAACAGCATCTACATCGGCTGGGTCCACCAGCAACTGATCCTGCAGCGACACGCCACCCCGCGCGAGCGCAGCGACTACCGGCGGGCGGCGGTCAAGCTGCTGACCGCGCGCGACGGCTGAGTCGTGCCACCACGGGCAGCAGCACGCGCTGGACGGCCGGCGGCGGGGAGCACATCACGGTCTCGTCCTGGAAGCGCAGCGCGAGGTCGGCGATCCAGGCGGCGCCGCGCAGGCTCGTCGGCAGGTTGCGCCGGTCGTACAGACCCTCCCGGGCGCCGCGTGCGCTCTCGGTCAGGAACTCCTCCAGGCGCCCGCCGGGGATCACCTCGGCGCGCAGGCTCGCCTCGCGGCCGCTGTCGTTTCTGAGCTCGTGCCTGACGCCGGGGGCGACGACCACGCGGCCGTCCTCGGGCCGCAGGTCGCGCCAGGCGCCGTCGAGCTTCACCTTCACGGTGCCCTCGAGCGCCTCCCAATGCTCCTCCAGCGAGGGGTGGAAGTGCTCGGGCAGGTGCCCGCCGTCCTCGAGCCGGGTCGAGACCCACAGGCTCCCGCCCTCGCGACGGAACGAGTAGGACGAGCGGTGGATCGGGTCATGGATGCGTTCGGTGATGGTGCCGGTCATGCCTGGGACCGTACCAGAATAAGCTACCCTGCGGTAACTTGAGACGGAGGCGGCTTCCAAATCCCGAGCGCCGGGCGCTGATCGTCGAGGCCGCCGGGCGGCTGTTCGGCGAGCAGGGCTACGACGCGACGCGGCTCGACCACGTCGCGGCCGCCGCCGGCGTCACCAAGCCGATCCTCTATCGCCACTTCGACGGCAAGCAGGCGCTGTACCTGGCGCTGCTCGAGCGCCACCGCGAGGACCTGGCGAGCTTCGCCGCGGCGATCCCGGAGGAGGGGACGCGGGAGGAGCGCCTGCGGGCGGTGCTCGAGGTCTGGGTCGCCTACGTCGAGGCGCATGCCTACGCCTGGAAGATGCTCTTCCGCGACACCGGCGGCGGACCGGAGGTCCAGGCCTTCCGCGCCGCGGTCCACGCGCGCGCCCGCGCCGTACTGGTCGAGCTGATCCGCTCGCTGAGCGAGGCGCCGATCCCGCCGCGCGAGCTCGAGCCGCTGGCCGAGCTGATGAGCATGGGCATGGCGTCGCTGGTCCTCTGGTGGATGGACAACCCCGACGTGTCGCGCGCCACGCTCGTCGACGCGATGACGCGGGTGTGGGCCGGGCTGCTGAGCTAGTGCGGGTGCTCGCCGCCGGTGGTGGCGGGCGGGCGCGACTCCTCGGCGAGCGAGGTGAGCGTGAGGATGCCGCGGGCGGCCGCCTCGAGCACGCCGCTCGCCTCCTCGGCCGAGCGCGCGTACAGCTCGACGAGCAGGTGCACGACGATCTGGTCCTCGTCGTGCTTGTGGAAGCGCACGTGGGTGAAGAACTCGCGCGTCCCGTGATCGCCGAACGCCGCGAAGGCCAGCGAGTCGGCGGCTTCCGGGCCCGAGCAGGTCTCGACCGCGTCGGCGTCGACCGTGACGGTGCACGAGGCCACCCACGGCGTGCCGGCCACCATCCGCTCCCAGCGATCCTCGATCGGCTCGATGCGGCCGTTCTGGAAGACGAGGTGCGGCTGGTCGTGCATGCAGTCCAGGCACTGCACGACGGCCTCCTGGATCTCGTCGACGACCTCCGCCCGCTCGCCCGTGACGGCGTCGATGCGGTGGATCCCCTCGTAGTGGACCTGGACCTCCAGCTCCTGCGACCAGCAGCGGTAGCAGCGAAGCCAGGACCCGATCGGCACGGTGTTCGACGCCTCCATGCAGCCCATTCTATTCTCGACGGCGTGCGCGCCCCCGTTCGTCGCGGCCTCGCGGCCTGCCTGCTGGGGTGCGCGCTGCTCGCCGGCTGCGGCGAGTCCGAGCCCTCGGCGGAGCAGCAGGTGCGCCGGACGCTGACCGACTTCGGCCGGGCGACCTCGGCCAAGGACTACCGGGCGCTGTGCGACCGGATCTTCGCTCCCGAGCTGGTCGAGGAGCTCAGGCAGGTCGGGCTGCCGTGCGAGGTGGCGATGGAGCAGAGCCTGCAGGACGTCGAGGATCCCGCCATCTCGGTCGGCGCCGTGACGGTCACCGACGCGAGCGCCACCGCCGAGGTGCGCTCCTCGGCGAAGGGCCAGCGGCCGTCGCAGGACACCGTCCGGCTCGTCGAGCTGGACGGTGCGTGGCGGATCTCCTCGCTCGGCTAGAGCCCCGCCCGTGCCTCGAGCGCGCGCAGCAGCGCCGGCTGCTCGAGCGCCGCGTCCTGCCCGGCGAGCCAGCGCTGCGCGTCGCGGCGGCCGCCGAGCGCGCGCAGGCCGCGCTCGCCGTGCTCGGCCACGAAGTCGGCGAGCGCCCCGAGCCGGCGGGCGTGCGTGCGGGCGGCCGGGAGGTCGAGCGCCTCGCGGTGGGCGTCGAGCGCGTCGGCGAGCTCGCCGATCCCGGAGGCCGGCGGGACGGAGGAGACCGCCACCACGGCGGTGCCACGCTCGTCGAGCGCCCGCATGGCGCCCTTCAGGTCGCGCACGGCGCGCAGCGCGACCAGGCCGAGGTCGGCCTTGGTGACGACCAGCACGTCGGGGATCTCCATGATCCCGGCCTTGATGAACTGCAGCGCGTCGCCCGAGCCCGGCTGCACGACCACCGCCACGGTGTCGGCCGCCTCGGCCACGTCGGTCTCCGACTGGCCGACGCCGACGGTCTCGATCACCACCACGTCGAACGCCGCCGCCAGCGCCTGGGCGGCGGCGCGGGTGGCGGGGGCGAGGCCGCCGAGGCGCTCGCCGGCGGCCGTGGAGCGGATGAACATCCCGCGGTCGGCCGCGTCGGCCTCGATCCGCGCCCGGTCGCCGAGCAGCGCGCCCCCCGAGCGCTTGGAGCTCGGGTCCACTGCGAGCACCGCCACGGTGCGGCCCCGCTCCCGCCAGGCGGCGGCGAGCGCGCTCAGCAGCGTCGACTTCCCGGCGCCGGGCGGGCCCGTCACGCCGACCACGTGCGCGGGCGCCTCGCCGCCGAGGCGCGACGGCGCCACCTCGGCCAGCAGCGCGGCGATCTCCGCGCGCGCCGCCGGCGTGCGGTTCTCGACCAGGTTCAGCGCCGCCGGCGCGGCGGTCAGGTCGCGCTCGCGCAGGCGGGCGCCGAGCGCGGCGCCGTTCACGCCGCGGCGGCCGCGATCCCGTTGCGCTGGGCGACGAGCGCGACGACGTCGCCCATGATGCGGGTCAGCTCGAAGTCCTTCGGCGTGTAGACCGCCGCCACGCCCGCCGCCTCGAGCGGCTCGACGTCGGTCTCGGGGATGATGCCTCCGACCACCACCGGGATGTCCTCGCCGCCGGCCGCCCGCAGCGCGTCCAGCACGTCCGGGATCAGCGAGCGGTGCGAGCCGGAGAGGATCGAGAGACCGATGACGTGCACGCCCTCGTCGACGGCGCTGCGCGCGATCTGGGCGGGCGTGAGGCGGATGCCCTCGTAGACGACGTCCATGCCGATGTCGCGGGCGCGCACCGCGATCTGCTCGGCGCCGTTGGAGTGCCCGTCGAGGCCCGGTTTGCCGACGAGGATCTTCGGCGTGCGGCCGAGCGCCTCGCCCACGCGGGCGACCTCGTCGCGCAGCTCGGCGACCGCCTCGGTCGACGCCGGCGCGGCGGCCTCGCCGACGCCCGTGGGGGCGCGGTAGGAGCCGAACGCGTCGCGCAGGGCCTGTGCCCACTCGCCCGTCGTCGCGCCGGCGCGCGCGGCGGCGATCGTGGCGGGCATCACGTTCTCGTGGGTCGCGGCCACGCGCGCCAGCTCCTCGAGGGCGCTGCGTACACCGGCCTCGTCGCGCGTGGCGCGCCACCCCTCGAGCGCGTCGACGGCCTCCTGCTCCACCGCCGGGTCGACGACGAGGATCCCGCCCTCGGCGTCGGCCGTGAGCGGCGACGGCGCCGTCTCCTGGTAGCGGTTGACGCCGACCAGCGTCAGCTCGCCCGCCTCGATCCGGCCGAGCCGTTCGCGGTGGGAGTCCACCAGCGCCGCCTTCATGTAGGCCACGGCCTCGACGGCGCCGCCCAACTCGGCCACGCGCGCCATCTCGCCTCGCGCGCTTTCGGCCAGCTCGGCGACGAGCCCCTCCATCACCTTCGAGCCCTCGAAGATGTCGGGGTACTCGAGCAGGTCGGTCTCGTAGGCCAGCACCTGCTGGATGCGCAGCGACCACTGCTGGTCCCACGGCCGCGGCAGGCCGAGCGCCTCGTTCCAGGCGGGCAGCTGGATCGCGCGGGCGCGGGCGTCGCGCCCGAGCGTGACCGCCAGCGCCTCGAGCACGATCCGCTGGACGTTGTTCTCGGGCTGGGACTCGGTCAGCCCGAGCGAGTTGACCTGCACGCCGTAGCGGAAGCGGCGGTGCTTGGGGTCCTGCACGCCGTAGCGCTCGCGGCCCAGCTCGTCCCACAGCTGCCCCAGCGCGCGCAGCTTCGCGTGCTCCTCCACGAACCGGACACCGGCGTTGACGAAGAACGAGATGCGCCCGAACACCGCGCCCATGCGCTCCTCGGGGACGCGCGCGCGGACCTCGTCGAGCACGGCGATCGCGGTCGAGAGCGCGTAGGCGATCTCCTGAACAGGCGTCGCGCCCGCCTCCTGCAGATGGTAGGAGCAGATGTTGACGGGGTTCCAGCGGGGGACCGCCTCGACCGTGTAGGCGACCATGTCCGCGATCAGCCGCAGCGACGGCGCGGGCGGGAACGCGTAGGTCCCGCGCGAGAGGTACTCCTTGATGATGTCGTTCTGGGTGGTGCCCTGGAGCACGGCGGCGTCGATGCCGTTCTCCTCGGCGGTGACGATGTAGAGCGCCAGCAGCCACGCCGCGGTGGCGTTGATCGTCATCGACGTGTTCATCTCGTCCAGCGGGATCCCGTCCAGCAGCGCGTGCATGTCGCCCTTGTGGGCCACCGGGACCCCGACCTTGCCGACCTCGCCGCGGGCCAGCTCGTGGTCGGCGTCGTAGCCCGTCTGCGTCGGCAGGTCGAACGCGATGCTCAGCCCCGTCTGCCCGCGGGCCAGGTTCCCGCGGGACAGCTCGTTGGACTTGCGCGCCGTCGAATGGCCCGCGTAGGTCCGCATCATCCACGGCCGGTCGGGCTCGGGCAGGCGGTGGCTCATGAGGCCGAAGTCTACGTCCGGGGGGCGAGATTCGGGCGTGGGCGGCTCTTTGGGGTGCTATGGCCGTACGAAACCGCCCACACTCTCCAGACGCCGTGATCGCGAGGCTCGCCGCTCGCCAGCGCGGCGTCGTTGCTCGCCGGCAGCTGCTCACTCTCGGCCTCAGCCGCGACGCGATCGCCCTCAGGCGGCACGACGGGCGCCTGCTGTCCCTCCATGCGGGCGTGTACGCAGTCGGTCACCGGCAACTGCGCACTGAGGGGAAGTGGTTCGCGGCCGTCCTGGCCTGCGGCCCCGGGGCCGTGCTGAGCCATCGCGCGGCCGTGCTGAGCCATCGCGCCGCCGCGGCAGCGTGGGGCCCGGCATGGAGCGACCGGATCGAGGTGAGCGCCGTGCGGACAGCGGTCGGCCGGCCGGGGATCGTCGTCCACCGCCCGCGACGGCTGACCGACGACGACCGCACCACCCTTCGATGCTTGCCGGTGACTACGGTCTCGCGGACACTCACCGATCTCGCGGACGTCGTCGACGGGAGGACCTTGCGCAAGCTCCTCGAGCAGGCCGAGATCCTGCTCCTGGACGCCGATCCCGAGGTGATCCCGGGTCGCCGCGGCGCGGGGCGGCTCGCAGCGGCGCTCGCCGAGCTCGAGCCGCATGCGCCGCTCACGCGCTCGGAGCTGGAGGACCGCTTCCTCGAGGTCTGCCGTCACGCCGGCTTGCCGCCGCCGCTGGTGAACATCGTGATCGAGGGGATGGAAGTGGACTTCTGCTGGCCGGCCGCGGGGATCATCGTCGAGACCGACGGCTGGGCCACCCACGGCACGCGCGCGGCCTTCGGCCGCGACCGCCGCCGGTCGACCGCCCTCTCGACGCGGGGTTGGATCGTCGTGCGCTTCACCTACGAGGACGTCGTCCGCGACGCGGGCTACGTCGTCGAGACCCTCCACGGCCTGCTCGCCGGGAAGGTGGGCGGCATCGGGCGGGCATAGCACCCCAAGAAACCGCCCACGCACCCAACGCGCGCCGCCGGTCTACGCTGCGCGGCATGCGGGTGATCGACGTGCGGCACCTGGGGCGCGAGCGGGTGACGGGCTGCTGGGAGGTCGACGGCGTGCTGGTCGATCCCGGTCCCAGCGTGTCCGAGCAGACGGTGCTGGACGCGCTGGGCGGGCGGGTGCCGGAGGCGGTCCTGCTGACCCACGTCCACCTCGACCACGCCGGGGCGACGGGGTCGCTCGTGCGCCGCTGGGGCGAGGTGCCGGTGTACGTGCACGAGCGCGGTGCCCCCCATCTCGTGGACCCCGCGCGGCTGCTGGCCAGCGCGGAGCGGATCTACCCGAACCTGGACGAGCGCTGGGGCCGGCCCGAGCCAGTGCCGGCGGCGTGCATGCGCACGGTCGCCGACGGCGACGTCGTGCGCGGCTTCCGCGTCGCCTACACGCCCGGCCACGCCTCCCATCACGTCGCCTACCTGCACGAGGCGAGCGGGACGGCGCTGGTCGGCGACGTGGCCGGCGTGCGGATCGCGCCGTCGGAGTACACGCTGATGCCGACGCCGCCGCCGGACATCGACGTCGAGGCGTGGATGGACTCGCTCGCGACGATCGAGGCATGGCGGCCCGAGCGCCTCGCCCTGACGCACTTCGGCGCCCACGAGGATGTCGGACGCGTGCTCGCCACCGCCCGCGAGGAACTGCAGCGGTGGGCGCGCGAGGCCCGCGCGGCCCGCGACGGGGAGGCCTTCCTCGCCCGCTTCGAGGCCGACCTGGACCTCCACGTGCACGGCGACGAGCTGCGCGAGACCTACCGCCAGGCCAGCCCGCCGCCGCTGGAGTACCTCGGGCTGGAGCGCTACTGGCGCACGCATGGAGGCCGTCGAACGCCGGCGGCGGCCGGCGCGTGAAGCTCCTGCGCGAGACGGTGGCGAGGTTCCAGCCGGCCTGAAGGACTGCGCCACCTCCGACGCGGGCAGGAGCGACGACATGCGGGTGATCGACGTGCGCCACATGGGCCGCGACCAGGTGATCGGCTGCTGGCAGCTCGACGACGGCGTGCTCGTCGACCCGGGGCCGCAGTCGTGCGAGGCGACGCTGCTGGAGGCGCTCGGCGACGAGCGCCCGCGCGCGATCGTGCTCACCCACATCCACCTCGACCACGCCGGCGCGGTCGGCTCGCTGGTGCGCCGCTGGCCGGAGCTGACGGTGCACGTGCACTCCAACGGGGCGCCCCACCTCGCCGACCCGTCGCGGCTGGTCGCCAGCGCGCGGCGGCTGTGGGACGACGTCGACGAGCGCTGGGGCGAGGTCGTCCCGGTGCCGGAGGCCAACTTGGAGGTGCTCGACGACGGCGACCGCGTGCACGGGTTCCGGGTCGCCTACACGCCCGGGCACGCCTCGCACCACGTCTCGCTCCTGCACGAGGCGAGCGGCCGGGCGTTCATCGGCGACGTCGCCGGGGTGCGGCGGCCGGGCGAGACGCTGACCGTGCCGCCGACGCCGCCGCCGGACATCGACGTCGAGGCGTGGCACGCCTCGATCGACCTCGTGGCCGGCTGGGAGCCGAGCGCGCTGGCGATCACGCACTTCGGGCTGCACGAGGACGCCGGCGCGCTGCTGGACGCCGCCCACGAGGAGCTGGCGCGGCTGGCCGAGGCGGCACGCACGCTCGACGCCGAGGCGTTCCTGGCCCGCTTCGAGGCCGACGTGAACGAGCGCGCGGGCAGCCGCGAGGCGGCGCAGGCGTACCTGCAGGCGGTGCCGGGGGAGCTGCAGCACCCGGGCCTCGAGCGTTATTGGACCAAGCTGGGCAACGCCCGGCGGGGCTGAGCATGAGCGAGCGCGTCGGCGTGATCGGGCTCGGGCTCATGGGCCGGCCGATGGCCGAGCGGCTGGTCGCCGCCGGGCACCGGGTCGTGGTCCACAACCGCAGCCGCGGCGCGGTCGACGCCCTCGTGGCGGCCGGCGCCACCGCGGCGGCCTCGCCCGCGGAGCTGGCGCACGCGGCGGACGTGGTCATCACGATGCTGCCCGACCCGGACACCGTCGAGGCGATCCTGCTCGGGGAGGGCGGCGTGGTGGAAGCAGCGGGCCCGGACACCCTCCTGATCGACATGTCGACCTCCTCGCCCGCGCTGGCGCTGCGCATCCACGAGCGTCACGCCGCCTCGGTCGACGCGCCCGTCTCGGGCGGGGTCGCCGGCGTGCGCGGGGGAACGCTGAGCATCATGGCCGGCGGCGAGGCGGCGGCGGTGGCGCGGGCGCAGCCGCTGCTCGACGCGCTCGGCGCGCGCGTCACCCACGTCGGCGGCCCCGGCGCGGGGCAGATCGCCAAGGCGGCCAACCAGCTCGTCGTGGCGCTGAACATCCAGGCGGTGGCCGAGGCGCTCGCGCTCGCCCGCGCGGCCGGCGTGGACCCGGCGGTGGTGCGCGAGGCGCTGCGGGGCGGCTTCGCCGACAGCCGCGTGCTCGACGAGCACGGCGCCCGCATGCTCGCGCGCGACTTCGCGCCGGGCGGGGCGCTGCGGCTGCACCTCAAGGACCTCCGGATCGCGCTCGAGCTGGGCGCGCAGCACGGCATGGGGCTGCCGGCCGGCGAGCAGGTCGCCGCGCGCGTGGCCGAGCTGGTCGAGGCCGGCCACGGCGACCGCGACCACTCCGCGCTCCTGCTCGCCTACGAGCCCCAACCCTCGACCACCCTCACAGAGGGGTCTGACCCCCTCAACGACGACGATGCGCAACACCGCGAACAATTTAAGGTTTGACCTTAGAGAAGGTCGATGTCCGCCACTGCTGACACCCCCTTCCGCCCGATCGCGCGGCGCCGGGCCTTCGAGGACGTGATCGTCCAGGTGGAGGACGCGATCGCGGACGGGCGCCTACGGCCCGGCGACCGGCTGCCGCCCGAGCGCGAGCTGGCGCAGATCCTCGCCGTCAGCCGCGCCTCGGTGCGCGAGGCGCTGCGGGTGCTCGAGGCCTTCGGCGTGGTCACCGCCCGCCGCGGCCGCGGCGCGGACGCCGGCTCGGTCGTGACCACGGGCGGGCACAACGGCCTGTCCGGGCTGCTGCGGATCTACGCGTCGCTGCTCAAGGTCCCGCTGTCGGACCTCGTCGACCTGCGCGTCGCCGTCGAGGCGATGACCGCACGCGCGGCCGCCGAGCGGCGAGACGCCGCCGAGCTGACCACGCTCGCCGCCGCGATCGGCGCCGTCGAGGACCGCGACGCGTTCCTCGAGCTGGACACCGGCTTCCACGTCGCGCTCGCCCGCGCGTCGGGCAACGCGCTCGCGCCGCTGCTGATGGAGGCCCTGCGCGAGACGATCGCCCGCCAGATGCGCGCGGCGTTCGACGCCGTCAGCGACTGGGACGCCACGCGCGCCGGCATCGCCGCCGACCACCGCGCGCTCGCGCAGGCGATCGCCGCCGGGGACCCCGACGGCGCCGCCGCAGCCGTCATCGACCACATCCGAGGCTTCTACCGGGTGCTGCTCGGGAACGTCACGGAGTAACGAGGGAGGAACGCAGATGTCCGAGGAGCCCATCAGGGTGCTGCTCGCCAAGGTCGGGCTCGACGGCCACGACCGCGGCGTGAAGGTGTGGAGGAGATGGGCGGCACGCTGCGCGCGATCGAGCAGAGCTTCTTCCAGCGCGAGATCGCCGACTTCGCCTACGACATCGCCACGCGCAAGGCCTCGGGCGAGCTGCCGGTGATCGGCGTCAACCGCTACGTCGACGATGGCGAGGACCACAAGGTGGAGGTCCACAAGATCGACCCCGAGACCGAGAGGACGAAGATCCAGATGCTGCGCGACGTCAAGGAGGCGCGCGACGAGGACGCGGCGCAGGCGGCGCTGACGCAGCTGACCGAGGTCGCGGGCGACGAGTCGGCCAACCTCATGCCCGCCACGATCGAGGCGGTCAAGGCGAAGGCGACGATGGGCGAGATCGTCCACGCCCTCGAGGGCGTGCTCGGGCGCTACGTCGAGACGCCGGTGCTTTGAGCCGCATCGACACGTTCACCGCCGCGGTGGCGGAGGCGGGGATGGCGGCGGTACTCGTCATGCAGCCGACCGACGTCTACTACCTGGCCGGCACCGGGCAGCCGTGCAACCTGCTGGTCACGCCGGGGCGCGAGCCCGTGCTGTTCGCGCGCCGCTACCTCGAGCTGGCGCGGCGCGCCTCGCGTGTCGAGCGCGTGCTGGAGGGCGCGGGCTTCTCGGCGGTGGCGCGCGAGGCCCAGCTCGGCGAGGGCCCGCTCGGGATGGAGCTGGACGTGCTCCCGGCGGGGCTCGTGGACCGCGCGCGCAAGGCGTTCTCCGAGCGGGAGATCGTCGACTGCTCCGGACTGCTGCTCGCGCAGCGGGCGGTCAAGGACGCCGAGGAGGTCGAGGCGATGCGCGCGTCGGTGGCGCTGTTCGGGGCGCTGCACGAGGCGATGGCCGCGCACCTGCGCCCCGGCGTCGCCGAGCACGAGCTGGCCGCCGAGCTGGTGCGGGGGCTGCGCCGCGCCGGTCACGAGGGCGTGATCTTCCAGCGGCGCTGGGACGCCAGGCTCCCCGCCGAGGGCGCGCTCGCCTCCGGTGACAACCTGACCACGATGTCGCGCGGCCCGATCACGGTCACCGGCGTCGGCCTCAGCGAGGCGTTCCCGATGGGCGCCTCGAAGCGCCGGCTCGAGCGCGGCGACCTCGTCAACGTCGACCTCGGCCTCAACCTCGCCGGCTACCACGGCGACATCGCCCGCACCTACGCCGTCGGCGAGCTGCCCGACGGCATCGCGCCGCTGGCCACCGCGTGCCGGGAGATCCAGGACGTCGCGCTGGCGGCGATCCGGCCGGGCGTGAGCAGCGAGTCCGTCTACGACGCGGCGCTGGCCGCCGCCCGGCGGCTCGGCGTCGAGGACTCGTTCATGGGCTACGGCGAGCTCAAGGGCCCCTACATCGGCCACGGGATCGGGCTCGAGCTGGACGAGCCGCCCGTGCTCGGGCCCGGCGTGGACACGCCGCTGGAGGCGGGGATGGTCCTCGCCGTGGAGCCCAAGCTGATCTCGCCCGCCTTCGGCGCGGTCAACATCGAGGACGACGTGGTCGTGACCGCGGACGGCTGCGAGCTGCTCGGCGACCTGCCGCGGTCGGTGTTCGTGGTCGACGAGTCCGGAGCCGTCTCCGGGGTACCCTCAGCGGCGTGAGCCAGACGATCGAGCGGCCCCGCACGAGCGGCCCCGGGTCGGGGCTGGACGGCAACTGGCGCGTGATCGTGCGCAACGACGACCACAACACCTTCGACCACGTCGCCCGCACCCTCAGCCGCTGCATCCCGGGCGTCTCGATGTCCGAGGGCTACGCGATCGCCGACACCATCCACAACACCGGCCAGGCGATCGTGTGGACCGGAATGAAGGAGACCGCCGAGCTGTACTGGGAGCAGCTCAAGGGCGCCGGGCTGACGATGGCCCCGCTCGAGCGCGGCTAGGCGGGCCTAGATCGTGTCGCCCTCGGCGGGCGCGCCGCCGATGTGCTCGGGCTCGCGGTCGAGCCCGCCGGCGATCACGAGGTCGTTCCAGGCGTAGACGACCGGCACCTGGTAGTAGCTCGCGTGGTCCGCGCGCCAGGCGCTGAACTCGCCGCCGTACCAGTAGCGCTCGAGGTCCAGCTTGTCCTCGAAGGTCGCCAGCTGCAGGAACTTGTACATGTCTTCCCTTGAACGGTAGACCTGGAAGTCGGTCGCCCCGTAGCGCAGCGCGACCGGGGCGATCTCCGCCAGCGCGCGCTCGAGCTTGTCGCCCCGGAAGAGCGTCGCGTACCACGGGATGTGCACCACTCCTGCCGCCATCAGGCTCCCACCTCCGCCCGGATCGCGCCCGGGCCGTCCGCCGTCTTGCCCTGCCCCTCGGAGTCCGCGCCCACGAGGATCGCGATCTTGCCGCGGTGCTCGTTCCGGTACATCAGCTGGTGGGCCCGGGCCACACCGTCGAAGCCCAGGGTACGCCACAGCACCGGCTGGACCTTGCCGTCCTCGATCAGCTCGTTGGCCTTCATGCACTCGTAGGCGTTGGCGAAGTGCGAGCCGATGATCCGCTTCTGGCGCATCCACAGGTAGCGGACGTCGAAGTCCAGCTGGTAGCCGGAGGTGGCGCCGCAGATGACGACGGTGCCGAACGGCTTGACGGCCAGCACCGACGTCGGGAACGTGGCCTTGCCGACGTGCTCGAAGACCACGTCGGGCGGGGCGCCGAGCGCGGCCTCGACCGCCTTGCAGAAGCGGCGCGACTCCTTGAAGCGGGCCTTCTCCTCCTCCGGCGTCTCGCCGCCGCGGCGCATCATGCCGCTGTACTCGTTGCGGTCGATGATCGCGCAGGAGCCCAGCGACCGGCACAGCTCGCCCTTGTCGGCGGAGGAGACGACGCCGACGGAGTCCGCGCCGGTGAGGCGACACAACTGGGTGGCGAACACGCCGAGGCCGCCGGCCGCGCCCCAGATCAGCACGCGGTGGCCGGCCTGGAGCTTCGCCTGGTCGATCAGCATCCGGTAGGCGGTGAAGTACGTCAGCCCGTAGGAGGCGGCCTCCTCCCAGGAGAGGTGCTTGGGCTTGGGCAGCAGCTGCTGGGCCTGGACCTTGCAGAACTGCGCGAACGAGCCCCACGTCGTCTCGTAGCCCCAGATCTTCTGCGAGGGGGCGGCGAGCGGGTCCAGGCCGTGGACCTCGGGGTCCTCGTAGGAGGCCTGGTTGCAATGGAGGACCACCTCGTCGCCGGGCTGCCAGCGGGTGACGCCCTCGCCGACCTTCCAGACGACGCCCGAGGCGTCCGAGCCGCCGATGTGGTGGTCCTCCGGGTGATAGCGGAAGACGGAGACGGGCTGGCCGAGCGCCGCCCACACGTTGTTGAAGTTCACGCCGGCGGCCATCACGCGCACGGTCACCTCGAAGGCTCCGGGCTCGGGCGTCGGCATCTCCTCGAGCTGGAACGCCTCGATCGGCTCGCCGAGGCGCTCCTCGCGGATCACCCAGGCCGCCATGGTGGGCGGCAGGTCGCCGGGCTCGGCGGCGAGCTGGGAGACCTGGCTGGCGTCGACGGCCACGCCGGCATGCTAGCGGCCCTCCCCGGTCCTAGGCCCAAGGGCCCGGGCGAAGGGTGTGTGTGTAACCGAACCCCTGGGGGAGGGGGGCTTCGTTAGCTTGGAGGCGATGAACGAAGATGCGATCGTCGTCGAGGGGCTCGAGAAGTCGTACGGATCGGTCCGCGCCCTGTGTGGCGTGGACTTCACCGCTCGCACGGGCAGCGTCCTCGGCCTGCTCGGTCCCAACGGTGCCGGCAAGACCACCGCGGTGCGGATCCTGGCCACCCTGCTCGAGGCCGACGCGGGCGTGGCGCGCGTCGCCGGGCTGGACGTCAAGAAGGACGCCGCCAAGCTGCGCGCCAAGATCGGCCTGGCCGGGCAGTACGCCGCCGTGGACGAGAACCTGACCGGCTTCGAGAACCTCGAGATGGTCGGGCGGCTCTACCACATGGCCCGCGCGCAGGCGCGCACCCGCGCCGACGAGCTGCTCGAGCTGTTCGAGCTCACGGACGCCGCGAAGCGGCCCGCGAAGACCTACTCGGGCGGCATGCGGCGGCGGCTGGACCTCGCCGCCGCGCTCGTGTTCCGCCCGCCGGTCCTCTACCTCGACGAGCCGACGACGGGCCTGGACCCGCGCGGCCGGCTCGGCATGTGGGAGACGATCGAGGGCCGCACGGCGGCCGGCACCACGGTGCTGCTCACCACCCAGTACCTCGACGAGGCCGACCGGCTCGCGGACCGGATCGTGGTCATCGACCACGGCACCGTGATCGCCGAGGGCACGGCCGACGAGCTGAAGGACCGTGTCGGCGGCGAGCGTCTCGAGGTGCGCCTCGAGGACGGCGCGGAGGTCGAGCAGGCGATCGCCGCGCTGGCCGCGATGGCCGACGAGCGCCCGGCGGTCGACGACGGCACGGTGCGCGTGGGCGTGCGCCGGCGCACGGGGGCGATCGCGGAGGCGGTGCGGCGCCTGGACGACGTCGACGTCGGCATCGACGACATCGCGCTGCGCCGGCCGACGCTGGACGACGTGTTCCTCGCGCTCACGGGCCACGCCGCCGAGGAGGCGCCCGCCGAGGCGCCCGAGGAGGTGCGCGCATGAGCTCGCTCGCACTGACGCTCTCCGACACGCTGGTGCTCGCGCGCCGCAACCTGATCCGGATCCCGCGCCAGCCCGACCTGCTGATCGCCTACACGGTCCAGCCCGTCATGTTCGTGCTGCTGTTCGTGTACGTCTTCGGCGGCGCGATCCAGACGCCGGGCTTCGACTACGTGGACTTCCTGATGCCCGGCATCATCGTCCAGTCGATCGCCTTCGGCGGGTTCGTGACCGCGCTCGGCCTGTCCGAGGACGTGGGCAAGGGGCTGATCGACCGCTTCCGGTCGCTGCCGATGTCGCGCGCGGCCGTGCTGCTCGGGCGCACGTTCTCCGACGTGCTGCTCAACATCCTGTCGCTGGCGGTGCTGTTCGCGGTCGGGTTCGCGGCCGGCTTCAACTTCACCGACTCCAGCGCCGGAGAGGTCCTGCTGGGCATCCTCCTGCTGCTGCTGCTCGGCTACGCGTTCTCGTGGATCTTCGCCCTCGTCGGCCTGTACTCGTCGACGCCGGAGACGGCGAACTCGATCGGCTTCACGGCGATCTTCCCGCTCACCTTCGCGTCGTCGATCTTCGTGCCGGCGGACACGATGCCCGACGGGCTGAGGCAGTTCGCGGAGGCCAACCCGTTCACGACGATCTCGGACGCCGTGCGCTCGCTGTGGATCGGGACGCCCGCCAACACCGACGTGTGGATGGCGTTCATCTGGTGCTTCGTGCTGATCGCCGTGTTCGCGCCGCTGGCGGTCGGGCGCTACCGCAAGGTCGCCGCGAAGTAGCGCCCGCTCAGCTCCGCGCGGTGGGTCGCTATCGTTTGACAAGTGACTCTGGGCCCGGGCGCGCTGCCGACCGACGCGGAGGCGCTGGACGCCTACTCGCGCGTGATCACCTACGTCGCCGAGACGCTGGCGCCGTCGGTGGCCAACCTGCGCGTCGGCCGGCGCGGCGGCGGCTCGGGCGTCGTGATCACGCCGGACGGGTTCGTGCTCACCAACGCCCACGTCGTCGGCGACGGACGCCCGCCGCGCGTCCGCGCGTCGTTCACCGACGGGCGCGAGCTGGCGGCCACCGTGGTCGGGACCGACCCGCTGAGCGACCTCGCGCTGCTGCGCACCGACGTAACGTCGCCCGGAGGGAGGAGCTTGCGACGACCGGAGGGCGAAACCTTGATCAGCGCAGAGCTGGGTGACGCCGCGACGCTGCGGGTCGGCCAGCTCGTGGTCGCGATCGGCAACCCGCACGGCTTCGCCGGGTCGGTGACCGCCGGCGTCGTCTCCGCCCTCGGACGCTCGCTGCCGGTGCGCGACGGCGAGGCGCAGCGCGTGATCGACGATGTGATCCAGACCGACGCCGCCTTGAATCCGGGCAACTCCGGCGGCGCGCTGGTCGACGGTCGCGGCCGCGTGGTCGGGGTCAACACGGCGGTGGCGGGCGTCGGACTGGGCCTGGCGGTACCGATCAACGCCACGACGCGGCGAATCGTGGCGGAGCTGATGCGCTCCGGGCGCGTGCGCCGCGCCTGGATCGGCGTGGCGGTCGGCGCCCGGCCGCTGCCGCCGCGCGTGCGCGCGCAGGTCGGCCGCGACCGCGCCGTCGAGGTCGTCGAGGTCATGCCCGACTCGCCGGCCCGGCGCGCCGGCCTGCGCGCCGAGGACCTCGTCCTCGCGGTCGACGGCGAGCCGGTCGCGGGCGTCGACGACCTCCACCGGCTGATGGGCGGCGAGCGCATCGACCGGCCCTGCACGCTCACCGTGGCCCGCGACGGCGCTCAGCTGGAACTGGGGCTCACGCCGCGGCAACTGACGTCGCACGCAAGTCGATGGCCAGAGCGACCGGCGCGGTAGCGTCCCGGCGCACCCAGGTCGGCGACCAGAGGGCGAAACCCTAGAGCTCGTCACCCCAGGGGTCGGCCGGCGCGACCTCGCGCCGCTCGACCACCTCGAAGCGCCGCTGCCGCTCGCGCCAGCGCAGCCGGGACTCGGAGACGGCGGTCGGGCAGCACAGCTCGTCGCCCGCCTCCGGGCGGGCGCTGCGGTAGCGCAGCACGCCGTCGCGGATGCGCGTCTGGACCCGCAGGAGCGCCTGCGAGCGGAACACGACCCGGAGATCGCGGGTGCCGCGGCCGGCGTCGGTGGAGAAGACGTACAGGGCGATCGCGCCGGACGCCCCGCCGGACTGGACGCGGACGACCGCGTCGGCCCGGTCGTCGCCGGTGAGGTCCTTGAACGCCACCCCCCGGTCGACGAAGCCCTCGCCGCTGCGCAGCAGCGCGCGGACCTCCCGGCTGGTGGCGGCGTCGTCCTGCAGCCGGGCGGAGAAGAACCGCTGGGTCGTGGACTGCTCGGCGCCCGCCGGCGCAGCGGTGAGGGCGAGACCGGCGGCGGCCACGGCGAGGGCTGCCCGATGGACGCTCATGGCCGCAGCAGCTCGTCCTGCGCGGACGCGCGTGGAGCGCCGACCTCGAGCCTGACGGGCGAGACCCCGTCGCCGCTCGCGCTGACCTCGTAGCTGCCCGTGCGCAGGTCCGCCTGCAGCCGGGCGGTGGCGCCGGGGCCGACCGGCCGGGTCGACTCGGTGAGCCCGGGCCGGTCGCCGCCCAGCTCCTGCGTCTCGAGCGTCACGGTGCGGCGCTCGTCGGTCTGGTTGGAGACGATCATCACGATCGGCCCCGCGCCGAAGGTCTCCGGCGAGAGGGCGATCGCGCCGTCGACGAGCGCGGCGGTGACGTTGATCGGCGTGGCCGGCCGCGGCTCGTTCGCGTAGTCGCCGCCATTGCCGCCGCACCCGGCCACGCCCACGCAGGCGAGCGCCGCGGCCGCGCGCACCGCTCTCCCCGGCATCCTCGGCACAGCGCGGAATCTAGCCGACGGCGGACGGCTGCGCGCCAGATGATCGATTCCGCGCTGCAAGCGCGCCGTCACGCCGTCCGGGGCGGAGCGTATGACACGCTGGTCATGCCCTCGGCCGACGTCCTCTCCCTGCCGCTCGCCGGCGTCGAGTTCCTCGCGCTGGACACCGAGACGAACGGGCTCGCGCACGAACGCTGCGAGCTGACAGAGGTCGGCGCCGTGCTGGTGGGCGGCGGCGAGCTGCACGACCGGTGGGCGTCGCTCGTCGGCGTCAGCGAGCCGCTCGGGCGCGGCATCCAGCGCTTCACGGGGATCACGCAGGCGATGGTCGACGCCGCGCCGCCGCCGGAGGCCGTCCTGCCCGAGCTGGAGCGGCGGCTGCGCGGGCGGGTGCTGGTGGCGCACTCGGCGCAGTTCGACACGCGCGTGCTGCGCCAGGCCTTCGCCCGCGCGGCGCTCACGTGGCCCGAGCCGCCGGTGCTGTGCACGGTGGCGCTCGCTCGCCGCTTCGCTCCGCTGCAGCGCCGCCGCGGCCTGGCGGCGCTGGCCGACGCGCTCGGCGTGGAGGTCGGCGCCGTGCACCGGGCGCTGCCCGACGCGGAGACCTGCGGGCGCGTCCTGTGCGCGCTGCTGCCGCGGCTGGCGGCGGTCGCGGGGACGGTGGGGGAGGCGCTGGCGGCGCTGAGGCCGGCGCGCGGCGGCGGGGGCCGGCGCCGGGCGCCCGGGGCAAAGCGGCCGCGCGACCAGCGGCCGGACCTCTCGCGACTGCCCAAGGACCCGGGCGTCTACATCTTCCGCGACGCCGACGGGCGGCCGCTGTACGTCGGCAAGTCGGTCTGCATGCGGGTGCGGGCGCGCGCGCACTTCACGGAGCCGGTGGCCTGGACCGGGCAGGCGGAGCACGTCGACTACCAGCCGACGGAGTCCGAGCTGGGCGCGCTGGTGCTCGAGAACCGGCTGATCAAGCGGCTGCTGCCGCCGGGCAACGTGAACCTCAAGCGCGGCGCCGACGGCTACGTCTACGTGCGGTGCCGCCTGGACATCCCGTTCCCGATCCTCGAGGTCGCGCGCGAGCCGGCCGCCGGGCACGCCGTCTGCGTCGGCCCGGTGCGTGGGCGGGCGGCCGCGGCCGAGCTGGTCGAGCAGCTCAACTCGCTGTTCGGCCTGCGCCACTGCGGCCGCGGGTTGCCGCAGCGCCCGTGGCCGTCGGCCTACGGGCAGATGGGGCGCTGCCTGTCGCCCTGCCTCGGCGATCTGGACCCCAACCTCTACCGCGAGCGGCTGGACGCGGCGCTGCGGCTGTTCGTGGTGGAGCGCGACGGCGGCGGCGCGCTGCTCGCCCACGTCGACGCCCAGATCCGCGCGGCGTCGGCCGAGCAGGCCTACGAGCGGGCGGCGTGGCTGCAGCGCCGGCGCAGGCGGCTGGACTCGCTGCTGCGCCGGCTCGGCGGCGCCCTGCGGGCCGCCCACGCGGGCGCGCGGCTCGTGCTCGCGCCGCATCCGAGCGACCCGGCGCGCGCCGACGCGTTCTGGATCGTGGGCGGGCGCGTGGTGGATTGGGGACCCGCCCACCCTCCCGCCCACCCTTCCGCCCGCCCCGCCCGCCCCGCCCGCCCTCAGGCCCACGCGGCTCCGGGCGACGCGGGCGAGCTTGCGGCCCGCACGGAGGTGGCCCTCCGCGGGACGCCTCCGCCCGGCCTCGGCGGCTGGCTGCCCGCGGACGAGCTCGACGAGGCGCGGATCGTCGGCGCCTGGCTGGCCGGCCACGACGAGGCCCGCACGCTCGAGCTCGACCCGCCGCCCACCCCGGCCCGGCTCGCCCGCTTCGCGGCGAGCACGCTCGGCGAGCCCGCCGGCCCAGCCACGAGCGGGTCGCGCCCGGCGGAGCCCGCCGGCCCCACCACGAGCGGGCCGCTCCCGGCCGCGGCGTAGCCTGCGCGGCGTGATCACGGGGCTCGACCACGTCCAGGTCGCGGCGCCGCCGGGATGCGAGGCGGCGGCGCGGCGGTTCTACGGCGATCTGCTCGGGCTCGCGGAGGCCGCGAAGCCGGCGCCGATGCGCGCGAGCGGCGGCGTGTGGTTCTCACTCGGCGGCGGCGCCCAGCAACTGCACGTCGGCATCGCCGATCCGTTCGCGCCCTCGCGCAAGGGCCATCCGGGGCTCGCGGTGGCCGGCCAGGCGGAGTTGCACGCGCTCGCCGGGCGGCTCGAGGCGGCCGGCGCGCCCGTCCGCTGGGACGATCGCCTGCCGGGCGTCCTGCGCTTCTACACCGACGACCCGTGGGGCAACCGGCTCGAGCTACTCGCCGGCTCGGCGGCCGCCCCAGGAGAGGACGGCGAGCGGGCCGAGCGGTGAGGTCTCGTGCGCCGGAGGCGGGCCGTGGGCCGGCTCCGGGCGCATGTCGGTGGCGATGACGTGCGTGACCGGCACGCCGGTGAAGCGCGCGATCCGATGGGGGAGGTCCGAGCGGATCCAGCGGGAGCTCTGCCCGGGCAGCGTCGAGACGATCACCTCGTCGTGCCGGCGCGGGTCCCACAGCTCGGCGACCGCGTCGAGCGGGTTCGCGTCGCCGCAGACGCCGGTCGCCTCGATCCCGGCGTCGCGCCACGCCGCGAGCGCCGCGTCCAGGCGCTCGCGCACCGCCTCGCGGCCCGCCAGGCCGGGGCCGCTGCCGGGCATCAGCAGCGTGACCGCGATCGCCCCCTTGCGCGCACGCTCCTCGAGCGCGGCGATGAGATCGCCCGAAGCGGCGGTGACGTTGGCGACGACGAGCACGTGCGCGGCCATGGCGGCTCCCACTCTACTCTCCGCGAGAGGGGTCTGACCCCCTTTCTGCAGCGAAATGAAGCGAGGGGTGAGACCCCTCAGAACGGGAGCTCGACGACCTCGGCGGTGAGCGCGCCGTCGGCGACCGCCAGCGTGTCGCCCGCGGCGGCCTCGCGGCGCACGAGAGCGAGCGCGATCGGGCCGTGCAGCGGGGAGACGGCGGTGCTCGCGACCCGGCCGACCTCCTTCTCGCCGAGCCGCAGCGGGGCGCCCGTGTCCGCCGGCGCGCTGAGCCGCAGCCCGCGCAGGCGACGGTTGGGCTTGCCGCGGTAGAACAGCCGCGCGACGGTCTCCTGCCCGACGTAACAGCCCTTGGTGAACGAGACCGCGCGCGCGTTGAGACCGGCCTCCTGCGGGATGACCGAGTCGTCGAGGTCGAGGCCGTAGCGCGGGCGGCCGCGCTCGACGCGCAGCACCTCGGCCGTCGCCTCCCCGACCTCGACCGCACCGGCGGCCACCAGCGTCCCGCGCACGCCCTCGGTGCGTTCGGCGTCGCAGAACACGTCCACGCCGACGTCGGTGGCCACGAGCACGACGGGATGGTCGCCGATCCGCGCGCGCACGTTGTCGTGCTCGTCGGGGCCGAGCGAGCCGGCGCCCGCACCCGCGAACCGCCGCGCGTCGGGCCCGATCAGCGACAGCTCGCCCATCTCCAGCGTGCGCTTGTGCAGCTCGACGTCGCTGCCCAGCTTGTAGCGCCGGATCATGTTGAACAGCTCCTGCAGCCCGGCACGCTCGCAGCCCAGCAGCAGCTCGTCGCCGAGGTCGAGCACGCGCAGGTCGGCGAGCATCTTGCCCTTGTGGGTCAGCAGCGCGGCGTAGCAGCCGCGGCCCGGCTCCAAACCCTCGATGTCGTTGGTGATCTGGCCCTGCAGGAACGCCTTGGCGTCCGGGCCGGTCAGCGCGAGCCGGCCGCGGCCGGCGCGGTCCACGAGGCCGCAGCCCTCGGTCAGGCTCCGGTGCTCGACGGCCAGGGTGTCGGCGACGGTGCTCACCACTCCGTCTCATCGTAGAACTGTCGCGTGCGCATCAGCCGCCGCTCGACCTCGCGCTGCAGCTCGTCGAGCACCCGCTCCCCCGGCACCCCGGCCGCCAGCGCCGAGCGCACCACCTCCGCCTCCTGGAGGCCGTCGAGCCGCTCGAGCAGCGCCAGCAGCCCGTCGAGGCTCTGGCCGCGGGCCGGGGCCAGCGGATCATCGGGGTCGAAGGCGTCCATGTGGGTAGGCTCTGGGCGCATCATGGCGCTCGCCGACCAGTTCCAGGAGATCGTCGACTCGCTGCCGTCGGACTGGACCGACCTCGAGCTGGACCTGCGCGTGCAGGAGGACCGCTACGTCGACGCGGCGACGCTGATGGTCACCTGCAACGCCCTGCCCTACTCGCACCACGACTGGCACTGGATGATCCTCGTCGCCCACCAGTTCGGCCACGCCGCCGCCGCGCCCGCCGTCCACGGCACGCTGCGGCTGCTCGACGAGTCCGGCATCGCGGGGGAGATGGTGTTGCGCGAGTGGCGCACCGGCCGCGTCGAGACGACGCAGATGTGGGGGCGCGGGGAGTCCGTGCGCCAGGAGTTCCGCCGCATCCGGGCCCAGTAGGCCGCCGTGGCGCGCGTCGTCGCCGTCTTCGACGACCTGCTGCTGGGGTCCAACGTGCTGGGCATGCTGCGCGCCGCCGGCCACGAGGCCGAGCTGAGCGGCGGCACCGACGTGCACCCCGACGGCGCCGCGGTGCTGATCGTCGACCTCGCCTCCGGGGGCTTCGACGGCGTCGCGCTGGTGGAGCGCCTGCGCGGCGAGGGTGTGCTGGGGAGCACGCGCACGCTCGGGGTCTACTCGCACGTCGACGCGGACACGAAGCGCCGCGCCGACGCGGCCGCCTTCGATCTCGTGGTGCCGCGCTCGCGGATGGCGCGCGAGGGCGCCGCGCTGGTCGAGCGCCTGACGGCCGCCGGCTGAGCCGCTCACGGGTTGCTCACCGGTCCGACGAGCGAGGTGTCGAACGCGGCCTCCGTGTCGATCTCGCGCTCGAGGATGCCGAAGCGGCGATCCCACTCGGCCCACGCGCGCAGCACGTCCGGCCGCAGCTCGCCGAACGCCCGCGCGCCGGCGGTGAACGCGGGGGCGACGGCGTCCATCTGGGCGTCCAGCTCGGCGCGCGTGAGCCCCCGCTCCGCCTCGAGCATGGCGCTGACCGCGCTCTCCGGGTCCACCTGCGCCTGGCCGTAGCCGCGCTGCAGCGCGCGGATCACGGCGAGGACGAGCGGGCGGCGCTCCTCGAGCGTCGCCCGCGTCACGCACAGCACCAGCTCCGGGTAGGCGGGCGCGCCGAAGTCGTCGACCCGGAACTCGCGGACGCTCGGCCGCCGCCGCCGCAGGGCGACGCCCTCGACGTTCCAGAACGCCGTCGCCGCGTCGACCCGGCGGGCGAGCAGCGCCCGGACCGCCTGGAAGCCGATCGTGGTCGCCCGCACGCGCTCCGGGTCACCGCCGTCGCCGGCCACGATCGAGCGCAGCACCGCGTCGTCGGAGGGCAGGCCCGTGACGCCTGCGCGGCGGCCCTCCAGCTCGCGCGGCCGGCGCACGCCGGCCTGAGCCAGCAGGGCGGCCAGCGGGCGCTGCACGACCGCCATCACCCCGACGAGGTCGCGACCCTGCTGGCGGGCCAGCCCGAGGTCGTGGATGTCGAGGATCGCGAGGTCGGCGCGGCCCGCCTGCAGCAGCCGCAGCGCGTCGGTCGAGGCGCTCGGCCGGCGGATCCGCACCCGCGCCCCCTCGGCGTCGTCGAAGCCGCGCGCGTCGGCGAGGTAGATGCCGGAGTGGACCGCGTTGGGCGCGAAGTCGAGCAGCAGCACCGCGTCCTCCT
>Ga0136616_10000022_pt1 | contig 60556 bp, 60 predicted proteins | sample AntDrymUQ2992106_2_FD_106648 | JGI IMG/M metagenome (GOLD analysis project Ga0136616, IMG submission 106648) | Polar desert sand microbial communities from Dry Valleys, Antarctica - metaG UQ299 (21.06) | ecosystem: Environmental > Terrestrial > Soil > Desert | place: Antarctica: Dry Valley... | reverse complement strand
TGGCCGTCCTGATGCAGACGAAGCTGTCGCTGGTGGTCGCCGAGGAGGCCGGCCACGACCCGCTCAGGGCAACCGGTCTCCTGCTGCTGCATCTGCCTGGCATCTGCCGCGACACCACGACGACGAAGCCGCAGGTTTGGCGCCTCCGTGCTCCCGGCCGGCGGCCCGGGATCGACCCGTGGGAGGAGCTCGAGCGAGTTGCCGATCACCAGAGTGAGAAGGCCGCGGATCTCTACGCCGAGGCCAAGCTCTCGAGGTCGGTACTTCAACTCGACCCTCTCGACAACACCGAATGAACGCTCGCCGGTCAGCTCCGGCCCCTGGACAAAGGTTGTGCGCCCGCACCCGGCCGGTGAGCTGGCGGAGAGCGCGAAGAAGATGATGGACGGGAAGTAGGGTCTCGGCCAAGGGGCGCGCGAGGTCGTGCGGCCGGTAAGGAGCCAGCCCAGGACGTCGGATCCGCGCTTAAAGCGCCCCTACCCTCGCCCGATCCGCCGTGCACCGCCTCGACTGGCGTCGTGATCTGGGCCGACGGACTGCTCGGCGGCTGCTCCAGCCCGTACAGCACGTCGGGATCGAGATCAGCACCGTTCGGCCAGGCGATCGTGCCAAGCTCGTCGTCGACCATCACCCGCTCGAACTCCGAGCGATCGCGCAGCGGGGCGAAGATCTCGCCGCCGAGCAGCGGTTCGATGTCGACGTCGCGGACCGCGCCGTCGGCAAAGACCACGCGGACCACGTACGGCGCGAGTGGGATCGCCGCCTTGACGTCAGGCGCCATCACGGCAACGGCTCGATGCGCGCAAGCGGCCGCATCTCGCGCGCCCGCCTCCAGTTGTGCTCGAGCTCAGGCTGGTGGCGCCGGACCCACTCTCGCACCAGCCGCTCGGCACGCGGACTCAGCCGCCCGTCGAGGATGCCGCCGGAGGCGATCTCGATACGGGCCTTGTCCCCGCCATCGAAGAACATCGCGATCACGATGCCATAGAACGCGCTGACGGTCGGCATAGCCCTGAGAAGAGAAGGCCGACGAGCTCCCTCCCTCGCCCCGTTTGGCTCCCCCCGCCCGTCGAACGCCGGCGCGTCGATCCACCCATAGTCCCGCGCGAACCCGGTCGACGGTCTCCGATGCCGCACCCGACCATACGTAGCCGGACGGCAACGAGCGAGTCGCCTTCGCCCTGACCATCTTCTCGAGCAACCGAACCGAAGTGGGGAGAGCCGGACGCAAACCGGTGAGTCGAGATGGTCGAGCAGATAGCCGCCGGCGGCCTCTCCCCCCTAGACAGACGAGGTCTGCGCCTGGTTTAGGAACGCACGTCGTCGCGACGGCGCCGCCACCTTCGAAGGTGTCGGGGGTGGAGATGGAGACGGTGGGAATCGAACCCACGTCCGCGGACGCGTCAGGGACGGCTTCTACGAGCGTAGCCGGCTCTCTGGATCTCGCCTCCCGCTCGCCGTGCCGGCGGGGTTGCGGGAGGCCAGCCCTCTGAGTGTCCCCGTCGCGTCGAGGGCGCGCGCGGCGGGCAAGCCCGTTATCTGATGCCGGTCATCCGCCCCACGGGCCGAGGGCGGGCCGACACCTCAGGGCCTAGGTTTGGCTAGGCCGCGAGGCCGAACTCGTGAGAGTCGGCAGTTATGGTTTTCCCGGTTGTTTTACGAGGCCTACCGGGGACCTCGACTCGCAACCGTCCCCACGGATCGTCCACGTCGAAGCCTGTCGTCCCCGTGGTGACGCCACCTAGTCTAGCCGGGCGCCCAAGGCCTCAAGAAACCGCTCACGCCCTGCGATAATCGAGGTATGCAAGAAGGCTTCAACTCGCCCGAGCGGAGCTCGACCGCGGCCACCGGTCACGGAACCGCCTGGCCGGCCGGCGGCGCGACCGCCCTGCCCGCCGCCTGGACCCAGCAGAGCGCAGGCGCTCCCGCCTGGGGCGAGCCCGCCCCACAGCCGGCCGGACCCCCGCCGGCCGCACCCGCGCCTCCGCGGGAGCGTAAGTCCCGGTGGAAGCGCATCTTCGGCCCGCTCATCGCCCTCGGCCTCCTGCTGCTCAAGTTCGGCGCCAAGCTCAAGGGCCTTCTTCTCCTCCTCCCCAAGCTCAAGCTGTTCGCGACCTCGGCGTCGATGCTGGTCTCGATCGGGGCCTACGCCCTGATCTGGGGATGGCGGTTCGGCGTCGGCTTCGTGCTCCTTCTGCTCGTGCACGAGATGGGCCACGTGCTCCAGCTCCGCCGCGAGGGGATCAAGGCCTCGGCGCCCATGTTCATCCCCTTCCTCGGTGCCTTTGTCGGCATGAAGGAGATGCCGAAGGATGCCGCCGCCGAGGCTCGGGTCGGGCTCGCGGGACCGGTCCTCGGCGCGCTCGGCTGCCTCGTGCCGTGGGGCATCTACGCCCTCACCGGCAACGAGCTCTTCCTGGCCCTCGCCTTTGTCGGCTTCTTCCTCAACCTGATCAACCTGCTGCCCGTGCTGCCGCTCGACGGCGGGCGGGCGATGGCGGCGCTCTCGCCGTGGATGTGGTTCGTCGGCTTCGCGATGCTAGTAGCCGCGACGTTCGCCTTCCCGAACCCGATCATGCTGATCATCCTGCTCTTCGGCGGGTTCGAGACCTGGCGGCGCTGGAAGGCCCGCAAGTCGCCCGAGTCGCAGGCCTACCACCGCGTCCGGCCGCGCACCCGGGCGGCCGTCGCCGTCACCTACATCGGGCTCGCGGTGGCCCTCGCGGTGGGGATGGACCTCACCTTCATCGATCGCGACTTCGGCGACGTGTAACAGCCGCCCGGGCGCCGGCGGCGAGCCGGTGCCTCAGAGCGCGCCCACGTTCGCCCGGGCGATCCACCCGTAGCGCCGGCTGCGAGGTGGCCGACCGTAGATGAAGGTCACGGGGACGGGGCTGTTCAGGTCGCGCCCCCGGTACATCGTCATCCTCTCCCGTATCGGGTTGCCTCGCTCGGTGAGTCCGGGCAGGAAATCCGACCGGTCCGGGAGCGAGTCCCGCGCCACGCCCCCGTAGCGCACGTTGGGGACGGCGAACAGGAGATAGACGTAGTCGAGCTCGCCGGGGTGGCGGCCCCCGTAGTGCTCCCCCATGTTTCCGCCTCCCTCGGGGATGACGCCGTGCGAGTTGACGAACCTCAGGCCCTCGAGCTTGCGTCGCCCCTCCACGGCGTCGATCACGAGCGGGGTGTGGCGCACTCCGGGCGGACTGGGATTGCGGGTGCTCGTGGGTATCGGCGGGGGGCTGACGAACGAGCTTCGGCGCACCCAACCGGCCACCCCGGCCCCCGTCCTCGCGGCGAAAAGGTAGGTCTCCGGGCGGCCACGCTCGTCGAGGTTCATCTGCCTCACCGCGCCGGCGTTCACCTTCACCGGCCCCTCAGAGACGCCGACCTCGCGGCCACCGCCGTCGAACACGGAGGTCGGCCGCTTGAGCTCGAAGTCGGTGCCGCCCCTGCGGTCCCGGATGCGCGGCAAGATCCCGCCGACGTTGTAGCGGCTGGTCCTGTCGGGGAGCCTCCGCGCCGGATCCTTGCTCGTGGGCATCGTCGCGCTCCCGGCCCTATCCCCCGCGCTCGCTCAGCGCGCGCTCGATCTCCCGGCGCTGCTCGCGTTCCTTCAGGTCGCGGCGGCGGTCGACCACGGCCTTGCCGCGGGCCAGGGCGAGCTCGACCTTCGCGTAGGGCCCGCGGAAGTACACCCGCGTGGGCACGAGCGTGAGGCCCTTCTCGGCGGTCTGACCGATCAGGCGCTCGATCTCGCGCCGGTGGAGCAGGAGCTTGCGCGGGCGCTCGGGCTCGTGGTTCTCGCGCGCCGCGGGGCGGTAGGGAGCGACGTAGACGCTGTGAAGCCACAGCTCGCCGCCCTCGAGCGCGGCGTAGGCGTCCTTGAGCTGGACCCCGCCCTCGCGCATCGACTTGACCTCCGAGCCCCGGAGCTCGATCCCGCACTCGAAGCGGTCGAGCAGCTCGTAGCGAAAGGAGGCCCGGCGGTTGGTGGCGACGTCGCCGGGGGCGGCCTTCCGCTTGCCGCTGCGCTTGGCCATCCCCGCTAGCTGCTCCCCGCCGGAGCGAGATCCACACGCCCGCGCGGGGCATCGACGCGCTCGACCTCGACGGTGACCGGGTCGCCGATCCGGAGCGCGCGGCCCGTGTCTTCGCCGAGGAGTCCGGTCTCGGCTTCGTCGAGCGACCACCACTCAGAGCCGCCGATCCGCCGGGCGGGCAGGAAGCCCTCGAAGCCCTCGTCGCCGAAGCGGACGAAGGCGCCCTTGCCGATCACGCCGACGACCTCGCCGTCGAAGGAGGCCGCAGCGCCCCGACCGCCGGCCTCGGCCAGCATCCGCTCGAGCAGGAACGCGGCGCACACGTCGGCGGCGTCGCGCTCGACGCGCAGCGCCTCGCGCTCGGCGAGCGAGGCGTGCTCGGCGACGTCGCCGAGCTCCTCGCCGCGTGGCGAGGCGTCGTCGAGCCCGAGCGAGCCGAGCAGCGCGCGGTGGCAGACCAGGTCCGGGTAGCGGCGGATCGGCGAGGTGAAGTGGCAGTAGCGCTCGCTGCTCAGGCCCGCGTGGCCGACGTTGCGCGGCGAGTAGCTGGCCTGCTTGAGCGAGCGTAGGACGAGAGCCGTCAAGCCCTCACGGCCGCGGCCCTCGGAGCGGCGCGCCCAGGCGGCCACGCGCCGGCTCGCCTCCGCGACGAGGTCGGCGGCCTCCTGAGGGCTCATGTGCTCGGGTACCGGAGGGGTCGGCACGCCGAGGCTCGCGAGCTGGGCGATCAGGCGCTCGATCGCAGCCGGGTCGGGGCGCTCGTGGACGCGGTATAGCGTCGGCGTCCGCCGCTCGGCCAGGTACTCGGCTACATGCTCGTTGGCGAGGATCATCAGGTGCTCGATCAGCTCGTGGGCCTCGGTCTGCTCCTCGTGGACGACCCCGGTGACGTGGCCGGCGGAGTCGAACCGGTACGACGGCTCGAGCGAGTTGACCTCCAGGGTCGTGCCACGCTCGGAGCGACGCGCGCGCAGAGCCCCAGCCACCTCGCGCCCGGCGGCGAGCGGCTCGCCCCAGGGCTCCGCGGCGCGCTCGCCGCCGGCGAAGATCCCGTCGACCTGCTCGTAGGTGAGCCGGGCGTCGGAGCGGATGGTCGAGCGCATGAAGCTCGCCGAGGTGGCCGTCGCGCCGCGCATGAGCACCTCCACGGTCACCGCCGCACAATCCTCGCCCGGGCGTAGGCTGCACGCGTCGCTCGAGAGCGCGTGCGGGAGCATCGGCTCGACGGCGCCGGGCACGTACACGCTCGTCGCCCGCCGCAGGGCCTCGGCCTCGAGCCGGGCGCCGGGGCGAACGTAGGCGCTGACGTCGGCGATGTGGACCCACACGCGCACCTGATCGCCTTCCCGTCGTGCCGAAACGGCGTCGTCGAAGTCCCGCGCGTCGGCGGGGTCGACGGTGAAGGTCGGGAGATCGGTCAGGTCCCGGCGCGCGCCGTCGGAAGGAGGCGCGCTCGCTGCCTCCACCGCCTCGGCCTCGACAGCCCCGGGGAACGCTCCCCGCAGGCCGCGGTCGAGCATCAACCCCTCGAGCACGTCGCGCGCGACCTCGGGCCGCCCGAGCCGGCGCACGACGCGCGCCCCGCGCTTGCCGAGGCCCACGAGCACGAGCTCACCCGCCTCCGCCCCACCGCGGGCGCGACCGTCGATCGCGTGCCGACGGCCGCGTTCGAACAGCGGCTCGGCGACGAGCAGCCGTCCGCGACGCTCGAGCGTCGCCACCACCGGGTCGGCCGGCGGGCGAGCCGAGGGACGGCCGTTGCCGGCCGCGCGCTCGCGGCCGCCCGTGCTCGCACCCGGCGGACCGCCCCGGCGGCCGCGCCTCGGCGGCGCCGCCCCGGGTCGTCGCCCGCTCACCGCACCTTGCCGGCGAGCGTCCTGAGCGCGACGGGCAGAGCCTCGTCGCGCCCCGTGCGCGGGTCGTCGCGCGCCGACACCTTGGGGACGATCCCACGGTCGCCGATGTTCTCGCCGCTCGGCAGGTAGTAGCGGCCAACGGTCAGGTCGAGCGCGCCGCCGTTCGAGAGCGGCTCGACCTCCTGGAAGACACCCTTGCCGAAGGTCTTCGTGCCGACGAGCGTCGCCCGCCCGCGGTCGCGCAGCGCGCCCGCGACGATCTCCGAGGCGCTAGCCGAGCCGCCGTCCACGAGCACGGTGACCGGCAGGCGCGGGTCGAGCGCATCCCCCTCGGCGGTGAAGGTCCTCCGCTCGCGGCTGCGCCCGTCGGTCGAGACGACGACGCCGTCCTCGAGGAAGAGGCTCGACACCAGCACGGCCTCCTGCAGCAAGCCGCCGCCGTTACCCCGCAGGTCGAAGACAATGCCCTGCGCGCCCTGGGCGCGCAGCCGCTCGATCGCCGTCCCGACCTCGCCGTGGGCGCCCGAGCTGAACGTCACGAGCGCCACGACGCCGAGCTTCTTCTTGTCGACGGTCTCGAGCTTGGCCTCGACGGTCGGGACCGCGATCCGCTCGCGCTCGACCCTGACCGTACGGCGGGCGCCGCCCGAGGGCTCGATCAGTGTGAGCGCCACCGAGGTCCCGGGGCGACCCTTGATCCTCGCGGTCGCGATCTCGGCGCTCTCTCCGGCGATCGAGCGCCCGTCGACCGCGGTGACGATGGAGCCCTGGCGGATCCCGGCTCGCTTGGCCGGCGCGCCGTCGAACACCGACACCACCTGCAGCCCTTGGCGCACCTCCTCGATGCGCATGCCGACGCCCTCGAAGCGTCCCTCGACCGACTGCTGGAAGCGCTGAGCCTCGCTCGGCGAGAAGTAGTGCGAGAAGCGGTCGTCGAGCGACGAGATCATGCCCTTGAGCGAGGCGTCCTGGAGCCTTTCGACGTCGACCTCGCGGATGAAGTCGTTCTCCACCTCGTCGATGACCTCGGCCCGCAGAGCGCGTTCTTCCTCGACTAAGGCAGTGCGGATGCCGTCCGGGAGCACCCGCGGGTGACCGCCGAGCCACAGGCCGGCGAGCAGCGCCAGGAACGCGCAGGCGAACGGGAAGAGGATGTGGCGCGCGCGGGGAGACATCGGAGGATCGATACGGGCGCGATTCGAGCGCCCGCAAAGAGGCTAGCGCCGCAACTCCTTCTTCCCGTCACCGTCCCGCGCGCGAACGCGCCAGCGCTGGAAGAGCTCACCGTGGCGCTCGAGCAGCCACACGAGCTCGAGCTCGGCGGGCTCGAGCAACGCCGCTCCGGCGACGATGGTGAGCGCCTTCGCCCCGCCCGCGAGCTTGGGCGCAACCGAGAGGAAGAGCTCGTCGACGAGTCCCGCTCCCAGCAGCTCGGCGTTGAGGGTCGGGCCGCCCTCGCACAGGATCGAGCGCACGTCCCACTCGGCGCGCAGTCGGTTGAGCGCCGCCCCGAGGTCGACCCAGCCGCCGCCTCCCCCGGCCGGGTCGGCACGCACGTACTCGACACGCGCCTCGCGCGGGGGAAGCTCGCCGGAGGCGGCGGTCAGCACGGCGACGCGCTGCTCGGGTACGGCGAGCAGCGGCAGCTCCGCCAGCCCGCCGAGGCTCCCGCTCACCACGCAGGCGAGCGGATCGGCGTCGAGTCCCTCCCGCTCGCGCTTCGCCCGCAGCGCCGGCTCGCGCACGACGCGCCCGTAGCGCTCCGCGCGCAGCGTCCCCGCGCCGGCCATCACGGCGTCGGCCTGGGTGCGCAGGTGGTGGAAGAGCTCGCGGTCGGCCGGGCTGCCGATGCCCGCGGTGCGTCCCCCGAGCGCCGCCTTTCCGTCGAGCGTCGCCACCATGTTGAGGACCAGGTAGGGGCGCTCGGGCGGCGCGAGGTCGCCGAGCCCCAGGGCGGCCATGGCCTCGTCGGCGGTCAGGGTGGCGGGACCGGGAACTAGGCGGCGCAGCCGCACCGGCGCAGGCGTCACTCTTCCTCGCCCGACCCCCGCCTGCCCTAAGGCGCGATCGCGACCATGCGCCCGATCGGCACGCGCGCCCGCTCGGCGATCTCGGGCGCGACCCGGACCGTGTAGCGCTCGCCGCCGTCGCGCAGGGCGTCGCGCAGCTTGGGCAGGGTGATCATCTTCATGTAGGCGCACACCGCCTCGCGGTTGGCGGCGACGAAGCGCTTGTCCGGGTTCTCGGCGGCGAGCGGATGGAGCATGCCCGTCTCGGTGGCGACGATGAACGTCTCGGCGTCCGAGCGGCGCGCGTGGGCGAGCATCCCGCCGGTCGAGAGCATGTGGGTCGACTCGGCGTCGACGTCGCCCGCGGCGACGTACTCCATGACCGAGGTCGAGCATCCGCACTCGGGGTGGATCAGGAACTCGGCGCCGGGGTGCTCGGCCCGCACCTGCGCGATGTCGGTCGGGCGGATGCCGGCGTGGACGTGGCACTCACCCATCCACACCCGCATGCGCCGGCCGGTCACCTTCTCGACGTAGGCGCCGAGGAACATGTCCGGGCCGAACAGGATCTCGATGTCGTCGCCGTGGTCGCGGCGGATGTGCTCGACCACCTGCACCGCGTTCGAGGAGGTGCAGCAGTAGTCGGTCTCGGCCTTGACCTCGGCCGAGGTGTTGACGTACATGACGACGACCGCACCCGGGTGCTCGGCTTTCCACGTGCGCAGCTCGTCGGCCGTGATGGCATCGGCCAGCGAGCACCCGGCCGCGAGGTCGGGGAGGAGCACGGTCTTCTCGGGCGAGAGGATCGAGGCTGTCTCGGCCATGAAGTGGACGCCGCAGAAGGCGATCGTCTCGGCGCCGGCGGCCGCCGCACGTTGCGAGAGCCCCAGCGAGTCGCCCACGTAGTCGGCGACGGCCTGGACCTCGGGTAGTTGGTAGTTGTGGGCGAGGATGACCGCGTCGCGCTCGACGGCGAGCGCGCGGACCTCCTCGCTCAGCACGTCGATCTCCTCGCGCGCGAGCGGCGCGAGGGCCGGAGCTGGGGGGAGGACGGGCAGGGCGATGGACATGGCGAGCGGCGTGGCGGTGGCGCGAGAAGTGAAGATCTTGCTCACCGCGGATTCTAGAGCGATTCGAGCCCCATGCTCAAGTCGAGCGCGGGCGCCGAGTGTGTCAGCGCGCCTACGCTCACGTAGTCGACGCCGGTCTCGGCGATGGCCCGGACGGTTTCGAGCGTGACCCCGCCCGAGGCCTCGGTCTCGGCCCGTCCACCTGCCCGCCGGACGGCCTCGCGCAGCTCGTCGAGCGCGAGGTTGTCGAGCAGGATCCTCGGCGCGCCGGCATCGACCGCCTCGTCGACCTCGGCCAGCGTCGCGCACTCGACCACGACAACCGGGTGCGGCTCGACGGCCGCTGCCGCAGCGAGGGCCGCGCGGGTGGCGTGCCCCACTCCGCGCCCCAGCACGGCGTGGTTCTCCTTGACGAGAAGGGCGTCGTGCAGTCCGGCGCGGTGGTTGCGCGCCCCGCCCGCGATCACCGCCCGCTTCTCGAGGTCGCGCAGGCCCGGTGTCGTCTTGCGGGTGTCAAGAACGGTCGCGCCCGTTCCCTCGACGGCTCTCACGAAGCGGGCGGTCAACGTAGCCACCCCGGAGAGCCGGCCGAGGAAGTTGAGCGCCACCCGCTCGCCGGCGAGGATCGGCGCCGCCGGACCGGCGACCTCGGCGACCAGACGCCCTGCGGGGCCCCACCCTCCCTCGGCGACGTGGGCGCGCCAGCGAAGCTCCGGATCGAGCCGGCGAAACACCGCTTGGGCGACTTCGAGCCCCGCCACCACGCCCTCCCCCTTCTGGACGATGCGTGCGCGTGCCCGGGCTCCGGCGGGCACGACCGCAGCAGAGGTCACGTCTCCGGCGCCGATGTCCTCGGCGAGCGCCCGATCGATCAGGTCCTCCATCGGTGCAGGCTAACCGGGCGCGGAAAGCGTCTCGCACCGGCCACATTGCCGTCTCGCCAGGTCCGTCATCGCAGTCACGTCAACCGTCTCGACCGTACGCCTACGGCATGTATCATCGGGTCATGGCCACTTGGACGTTCCTCAGCAACCACGCGCTGTCGCTGCTCTGCGTGGTGCGCACGCCCGGTATGCGGCTGCGCGACATCGCCGTCGAGGTTGGGATAACGGAGCGGGCGGCCCACCGGATCATGTCCGACCTCGTCGAGGGCGGCTACCTGACCCGCCACCGCGTCGGGCGGCGCAACTTCTATGAGGTCCATCCGGAGGTGCCGCTCCGACACCAGCTCGTCGACGACCTCACGCTCGGCGAGCTGCTGGGCGGTCTGCTCGGCCGCCAGCCGCCGCCGAAGAAGGCCGCCCCGGCCGAGGCGGCCGACCGCGGCGCCGGCGCCGCGGCATAAACCACCCTCGCTCGTGAGCCAGGATGGTCTCGGCAGCTTGCGCGACGCCGAGGTCGTCGACCTCACCCATACGCTCCGCCCGGGCTTCCCGCTGTTCCCGGTCTACAACCCGGTCGAGATGGCCGAGCGCTTTGCGGTCGGCGACGACGGCTTCTTCGTCCGCTCGTGGACGTTCGACGAGCACTGCGGCACCCACGTCGACGCGCCCGCCCACTTCGCCGCCGAGGGAGCGACCGTCGACCGCCTCGATCCGGCGGAGCTCGTCCTCACCGTCGCCGTGGTCGACGTTCGCGAGAAGGTCGCGGCCGACGACGACGCCCTGATCGAGCCCGACGACGTGCTCGCCTGGGAGGGCCGCCACGGGCAGCTGCCCGAGCGCTGCGCTCTCTTCGCCCTGACCGGCTGGGGCGCGCTAGTGGGCGACGCGGAGGCCTACCTGAACGCAGACGTCGGCGGCACCCTCCACTCGCCGGGCTTCAGCGTCGAGACCGCCGACTTCCTCCGAGAGGAGCGTCCGGGCGTGCGGGCGATCGGCCTCGACACGGCCTCGCTCGACATCGGCGCGAGCGCCGACTTCCCGGCACACGTAAGTTGGCTTCCGAGCGGGCGCTACGGCATCGAGAACCTGGCCAACCTCGAGCGCCTCCCGGCCGCAGGAGCCGTCGTGGTGGTCGGCGCGCCGACGTTCGAGGGTGGAAGCGGCGGTCCCTCGCGGGTGCTCGCCTTCCTGCCCTGAGCTCGCAGCGAGCGGCTACGAGCCGCCGCCGTCGGCGCCGGACTCGCCCGCACGTCGCAGCAGCTCGGCACGCACGAAGCCCTCGAGGTCGCCGTCGAGAACCCGGCGCACGTCGCCCATCTCGACGTTGGTGCGGTGGTCCTTGACCATCGTGTAGGGGTGGAGCACGTAGGAGCGGATCTGCGAGCCCCAGCCGACGTCCTGGGCCTCGCCCTTCTCGGACTCGAGCTCCTCGCGCCGGTGACGCTCCTCGCGCTCGAGCAGCCTCGCGCGCAGCATCGCCATCGCGGTGGCTCGGTTCGAGGACTGCGAGCGCTCGTTCTGGCACTGGACGACGATCCCGCTCGGCCGGTGAGTGATGCGGACGGCCGAATCGGTCTTGTTGACGTGCTGCCCGCCCGCCCCAGAGGCGCGATAGGTGTCGATCTGCAGGTCGGTGTCGTCGATGTCAACCTCGACGGCACCCTCGACGAGCGGCCCGGCCTCGACGAGCGCAAAGGCGGTGTGCCGGCGGGAGGCGGCGTCGAAGGGCGAGATGCGCACGAGGCGGTGCACCCCCTTCTCCGCCGAGAAGATGCCGTACGCGTTGTCGCCCCGAGCCACGAACGCCGCCGACTTGATCCCCGCCTCCTCACCCGGGCTCGCCTCCTTGAGCTCCACCTCGAAGCCGCGCCGCTCGGCGAAACGCAACTCGAGCCGCAGCAGCATCTCGGCCCAGTCCTGTGAGTCGGTGCCGCCCGCGCCGGCGTGCACCGATACGACCGCGTCGCCGGCGTCGTAGGGACCGGCGAATAGGCGCTCCTCCTCGAGCTGGGCGAGCCGTCCCTCGAGCAGCGCCCGCTGCTCGTCGACCTCGGCCGCTATCGATGGGTCCTCGGCCGCGAGCTCCTCGAGCGCCTCGAGGTCGTCGATCCCGGACTCGAGCTCGCGGTAGGCGGCGAGCCGCCGACCCACCCGCGCGTGCTCGGAGGTTACCTGCGCCGCCCGCACCTGGTCGTTCCAGAAGCCCGGCTCCCCCATCTCGCGCTCGAGCGTCCCGAGGCGCTCGCTCAGAGCATCTGGGTCAAAGATAGTCCGCGAGCAGCTTCAGCTGGTCGCGGAGAGTCGATGGAACGGTGTCGGCCATGCTACGAGGTTAGAGCAGGTGCAGTCACGCCTTCACGAGCCGTGGCACTTCTTGAACTTGCGTCCTGAGCCGCACCAGCACGGCTCGTTTCTTCCCACCTGCTCGTGCTCGTCCAGGCGCCGCGGCTCCGTCGTGCGAACGACCTCCTCCTCGTCCGGAAGCACCGGCTCACCGAAGTCGGCGTCCATGCCCGGGAAGGCGGACCCGACGCCGCCGGCGCCCGCCGCCACCGCCTGCGCCCGCGCGGCCGCGAGCGCGCTCGGCTGGTCCTCGGGGCCGCCGCCGCTGTACTGCAGCGCGCGCGGCCCGGCCCCGCCGCCGTTGCCGCTCGGCACCGCCGCGCCGTCGGGACCCTCGACCTCCACCTCGACGTGGAAGATGTAGCGGGCAAACTCCTCCCAGATCGCGTTCATGAGCGAGGTGAACATGTCGTAGCCCTCGTTCTTGTAGGCGACCAGCGGATCGATCTGGGCGAACCCGCGCAGATGGATGCCCTCGCGCAGGTAGTCCATGTCGTTCAGGTGCTCGCGCCAGCGATCGTCGATGATCTGGAGCAGGACGAAGCGTTCTAGCGCCCGCATGAGCTCCGCGCCGAGCTCGACCTCCCGCTCGTCGTAGGCCTTGACGACGTCCTCGCGGAGGTCGGCGACGAGCGCCTCGCGCTCGAGTGCATTGGGATCGAGGTCTTGGGTCCCGATCGCCACGGGATAGAGCTGCTCGAGCTGGGTGAAGAGGCCGTCGAGATCCCACTCCTCGACGAACTCCCCGACGAGGTACTCGCCGCCCATGCGCTCCACCGCCTGGGCGATCTGCACCCGGGCGGTGTCCGAGATGTCCTCGCCCTCGAGGATCCGGTCGCGGTACTCGTACACGACCTCGCGCTGCTGGTTCATGACGTCGTCGTACTCGAGCACGCGCTTGCGGATCAGGAAGTTCTGCTCCTCGACCTTCTTCTGGGCGCCCTCGATCTGACGGGTAAGCAGCTTGTTCTCGAGCGGCTGCTCCTCCCCTTCCTCGTCGAGCGGGCCGAGGCGATCAAGAATCCTGTAGATGCGGTCCCCCGCGAACAGGCGCACGAGGTCGTCCTCGGCCGAGAGGTAGAAGCGCGACTCGCCGGGGTCGCCCTGGCGGCCCGACCGGCCACGGAGCTGGTTGTCGATCCGCCGTGACTCGTGCCGCTCGGTGCCGAGAATGAACAGACCGCCGGCTTCCATCACCTGCTCGCGCCCGCGGGCGATCTGCTCCTCGACGCGGGGGTAGACCTCGTCCCACATCCGGTCGTACTCCCCGCCGTCGTCGGGCGAGAGGCCGAGCTTCTGCAGCTCCAGGTGGGTGAGGTGCTCGGGATTGCCGCCGAGCTTGATGTCGACGCCGCGGCCGGCCATGTTGGTGGCGATCGTCACCGCGCCCGGCTGCCCGGCCTCGGCGATGACCTCGCCCTCTCGCTCGGCGTGCTCGGGCTTGGCGTTGAGGACGGCGTGCGGTATCCCGCGTTCGCGCAGGAGCTTCGACAGGAGCTCCGAGACCTCGACCGAGATTGTGCCCACGAGCACCGGCTGACCCGTGTGGTTGCGATCGGCGATCTCGTTGGCGACCGCCCTCCACTTACCGTCCTTGGTCTTATAGATCAGGTCGTTCTCGTCGTCGCGGACCATCGGCATGTTCGTCGGCACCTCGACGACCTGGAGCTCGTAGATCTTCATGAACTCGGTGGCCTCGGTGAGGGCCGTGCCCGTCATGCCGGCCAGCTTGTCGTAGCGGCGGAAGTAGTTCTGGTAGGTGATCGTCGCGACGGTCTGGTTCTCCTCCTGGATCGCGACGCCCTCCTTGGCCTCGACCGCCTGGTGGAGCCCCTCCGACCAGCGCCGTCCCTCGAGGATGCGGCCGGTGAACTCGTCGATGATCTTGACCTCGTCGTCGATCACGGCGTACTCGACGTCGCGTTTGTAGAGCGACTCGGCCTTGAGCGACTGGAGCAGGTGGTTGACGAGATTGCCGTGCTCGGCGCGGTAGAGGTTGTCGACTCCGAGGAAGCGCTCGGCCTTCTCGACGCCCTGCTCGGTGATCGCGACGGTCTTGTGCTTCTCGTCGGGCTCGAAGTCGTAGTCGGCGATCCACTCCTTCGACTTGGACTCGATCCCTTCGGGCTTCTTGCCGGACTCCATGCGCGGGGCGAGGCGGGCAAACTTGTAGTAGAGGTCGGCGGCCTGCTCGGCCTGCCCCGAGATGATGAGCGGAGTGCGCGCCTCGTCGATCAGGATGTTGTCGACCTCGTCGACGATCGCGAAGCCGTGGCCGCGCTGGACCTTGTCCTCGACGGCGGTGGCCAGGTTGTCGCGCAGGTAGTCGAAGCCGAACTCCGAGTTCGTGCCGTAGGTGATATCCGCGGCGTAGGCGGCGCGCTTGCGCTCGGAGTCCCGCTGGTCGGCTTGAAGCGAGTCGACGGTCAGGCCGAGCGCCTCGAACACGGGCCGCATCCACTCGGCGTCGCGGCGGGCGAGGTAGTCGTTCACGGTGACCAGGTGCACTCCCTTGCCCGGCAGCGAGTTGAGCACCACGGCGAGCGTCGAGGTGAGGGTCTTGCCCTCGCCGGTCTTCATCTCCGCGATCGAGCCGTCGTGCAGAGCCATGGCGCCGATGAGCTGGACGTCGAAGTGACGCTGGCCGAGCGTGCGCTTGGCGGCCTCGCGCGTGACCGCGAAGGACTCGGGCAGGAGCTCCTCGAGCGACTCGCCGCCGCGAGCGCGAACCCGCAGGCCGTCGGCGCGCTCCCGAAGCTCCTCGTCGGTCTCGAGCTCGAGCTCGGGCTCGAAGTCGTTGATGCGAGCAACCCGTTTCTCGAAGTTCTTGAACTTCTTTGCCTCGCCGATCCGCAGCGCCCGGTCGATGATCGACATGCGGGCGAGGTTAGCAAGCGCCGGGGCGCCGGCGGACGGGCTGCGGGGCCCCTCCGAGGCGCGCTGCGGCAGCGCTAGGACGCGGTCGGCGGAGGCTCTGCGCGAGCGCCGTCGCGGCGTCCGCGGCGCTTGTCGCGGTGGCGCTTCACCTGTCGTCCGAGCTCGTCCGCGATCAGGTTGATCGAGTGGCCGAGGTCCTCCGAGGAGTCGCGCGCGCGCAGGGTGACGCCCTTCAGGTGGAGTGTCCCGGCGGCGACCTGAGACGCGCGGATCGACGGGTTGCGCTCCTCGTAGAGCTCGACGTCGAGCTGGGCGAGCGAGGAGACCTGGCGCGCGACCTTGTCGAAGCGTCGCTCGGCGTGCCTGCGGAGCTCGTCGTCGACCGTGACGTTGCGACCCCTCACCTCGATGCGCATAGGGGCTCCTCTCGCTCGTTGGGTTGCCCTCCGAGATGGTAAAGGGCGACGCGAATCGCAGCTCCCTCACCGTCCCGGAGTGCGGGCGTAGGCGACCGCGACCACGCGCTCGGAGCCGGCCGAGCGCAGCGACCGGCTACAGGCGAGCACCGTCGCTCCCGTGGTCAGCACGTCGTCCACCAGGATCGCCTCACGCGGCGCAGAGGCGCCCCGTCGCACGCTCACCACCCCGGCGAGGGCGGCGAGCCGCTCGTCGCGGTCGCGGCCCGTCTGTGTCCCGCGCGGGCCGGCCCGCTCGAGGCAGTCGGCGACCGTCAGGCCGGTCCGCCTGCCGAGCGCGCGGGCGAGTCGCTCCGCCTGATTGAAGCCACGGCGCCGCCGCCGCGCGGGGTGGAGCGGCACGGGCACGAGCTCTCCGCGATCGAGCGCACCCGCCGGAGCCGTGGCGGCGATCTGGGCGGCCATCGTCTCGGTGAGCGCCACCGCGCCCCGGAACTTGAGGGCACGGGCGAGCGCCCGCGCGCCACCGCGATAGGCGAGCGGCGCCCACGCCTCGATCGCGGGTCCTCCCGGGCCTTCCACCTCGACGAGCTCGTCCGACAGCCACGCGAGACCGTCGCGACAGGACCAGCAGAGCGGGGTCGCCGCCCCCGCGCTCGCACCGCAGGAGAAGCACCCCGGCGGAGCGAGCGGGGCGAGGGCCTTGCGGAGAAGGGCGGCGACCACCCGCGACACGGTCTCGGACGGCGAGCGACGGCTCAAGGTACGAGTGTCACAATCGTGCTCGTGAGCGGTTACGAGTCCGGCACCGCGGGCGTCGGCGCCGCCCACCGCGCCGCGTCGGCCAGGTGAGCGCTCCCCCTCTGCGGTGGGTCGCGGACCCGGTCGTCCTCCTGCCGGTCGGGCTGTACGCCGCTCTCTACGTCTGGCGCTTCGCCGCCGCCCGTCGCGAGGCCGGCGGACGCGGTGCGGGCATGCGGCAGGCGCTCGCCTTCGCCGGCGCCCTGGTGGCGCTGGTCGCGGCCGTCGCCTCACCGATCGACGCGCTCGGCGGGGAGTACCTCTTCTGCGCGCACATGGTCCAGCACGTCCTGCTCGGCGACATCGCGCCGCTGCTCGTCCTGCTCGGTCTCTCGCGCGTGATCCTACGTCCGGCGACGAGGCGCCTTGTGCGTCTCGAGCGAGCGCTCGGGCGGCTCGCCCATCCCGCGACCGGGATCGGCCTGTGGCTCGGACTCGTCTACCTGTGGCACGTTCCCGTCCTCTATGTCGCAGCGCTCGAGCACCCGGCGGTGCACGCCCTCGAGCATGCCTCCTTCTTCACCGCCGGGATCGCGCTCTGGTGGCCGCTGATCCAGCCGGTGCCCATGCGCCACCGGCTCACCGGTCTCGGCAGCTTGGCCTACGTCGCCGTCGCCAAGGCCGGCCTCGCGGCGCTCGGGCTCTACCTCGTGTGGTCGAGCTCCGTCGCCTACTCCTTCTACGAGTCGGTGCCTCGGGTCTGGGGCCTCTCGGCGGTCGAGGACCAGAACGTCGGCGGCGCGATCATGATGGTCGAGCAGTCGATCGTGCTCGTCATCTGCTTCTTCGTCCTCTTCGTGCGCATGCTCGTCCAGTCGGAGGAGGAGGAGCGTCGGCGGGAGCGGCTCGAGGATGCGGCGGCGGCATGACCAGTGTGAGCGCTCGCGCTCCCGACCCCCGGCGTCCGGCCCACCTCGCCGGACCGTGGGCTAGCATGGCGCGACCCTTGACCACCCGAGCCGGACAGCCCCTACTCCGCGTGCTCGCGTCGCTGGTCGCGGTCCTCACACCGCTGGCTCTCGTAGGGTGCGGATCCGGCGGCTCGTCGATCGACGACACGAACCTTCCGTACTCCTTCGACTACCCCGACGGCTTCCAGGCCGGCGGCGAGTCGAACACGCGCCAAGCGGGGTTCGAGAACCAGAGCATCGTCGCCAAGGAGAACGGCCAGGATCTCGTCGCCGTCCAGACCCAGCGACTCCGCCGTCAGGTGGACCCCCGGCTGATCCCGCGCGTCAAGCGCGAGGTCGAGCAGGCGGCTCGACGGACGGGGAAGGTGCGCGGGCGCAGAAACGTACGCGTAGCCGGCCTCGACGCCATCAGCCTCCAGATGAGCCTTCAGGCCAACGGCGTGCCGATCGGCGCCCGCTGGATCTATGCGGCCAAGGATCGGACGCTCTACTGGATCAACTGTCAGTGGCAGTCCAACCCACAGGACGTGCGCGGCGCCTGCGACCAAGTGATGCGCACCTTCCGGACGCGCTAGCTGCGCCCCGGGCGAGCTGCCGCCGTCGAGCGAGACCTATCTAGCGCGGGCGGACGACAACCGTCCAGTTCGCGCCGCTGACCCGCACGTCCTCATAGCGACCGGCCTGGAGCGCAACCTCGCCACCACCGGCACGGGAGTCGATCGAGATCCCTTCGCCGCTCGCCGAGAAGCGCCGGCGCTCGGAGTTCGTCCAGACCAGGCGGGAAGGTTGCTCGACGTTGAAGGTCAGCTCCGTGCTCCCCGTCCCCGAGAAGGTCTTGATCCCGCGCCCGTTTACGTTCGACGACGATGACGACGAGGAGACCGAGCCCCCGTCGGAGCTCTGGGTTATCGAATTCGACTGGCTTGACCCTGCCTCGCCGTCCTCGCCGTCTTGGCCAGCGCCGTCCTCGCCGTCCTCCCCCTGCCCGGGCTCGCCGTCCTGCCCGTCGCCGCCCTCGGTCTCCGTCTCACGCTCCGGGGATGCCGGAGCGGCGGCACCGCCATCGCCCGAGCCGCCGCCGCAACCCATCACCCCGAGACCACCGGCGAGAGCGAGCACAGCCAGCCACTTGGTGAGGAGCCAGGATCGGTTCACGCCGGAAACGGTAGCCGATGGCCGCGCCCGGCTCGGCGGGCGGTCGGCGAGTCGGTCAGCCCGCCAGGATTATCAGCTCGTCGTCCTGCTCGGCGGGACGCGGCCAGGCCGTCGCCGGACGGCTCAGGCGCCCGAAGCGGTCCCTAGACCAGAGTGCGTAGCAGTACCGCGCCGCGTCCGGTCCCGGGTAGAAGCCGAGGTCGTAGTGCTCCTGGAAGGCGTCGGGCTGCGCGGCGGGCGCCTCCCACGACCGCGGCCGCCGCGGCGGACGGCTCGGACAGCGACCCTTGGCCCGCGCGATGAGCACCGAACGCACGGTCTCGGCCTCGGCGTTGTGCCAGCGTAGGCTGACTCCGGTGTCGCCGAGCGGATGGCTGAGCGCGAGTGAGGCGACCAGGTTCGTCGGCGGCTGCGGAGTGGCCGGGGGCTCGTAGAACGCCGTGGCCGGCTCCCCGCTGAGCTTTCCCGAGCGGTCGCGCGACCAGACCGCATAGCACGAGGGCACGAGGTCGAGCGGGAAGGTCGCGCGTCCCTCGCCGCCCGGGTCCGCCGGGACGGTCCTGCGCTCGAGGCCGTCGGGCTTGGCCGGACAGCGCCCGGGCGCACGCGCCACGACCGCCTGCCGGACGCGCTCGCTGGCGCCGTTGAGCCACCTGACCGTGACCCGGCTCGACGTATCCGGGTCCGAGAGGACTTCGACCCCGCCGGCCGACGAGAGCGGATCCGGCGGCTGCGGTGGTGGTGGTGGTGGTGGCTTGGGCTTCGGCGGAATCTTGGGGCAATAGGCGCTGCGGGGAGGCCGTGGAGTACCCCCGTGAAGCGCGACGGCGCCCTGGATGTCGTCCTCCTCGAGCAGGCCGCAGCGCCACTGGCCGGCCGGCGGTTGCTCGCAGCGTTTCGGCGCCGCGGCGGTGATCGTCGAGTTCATCGTGGCGCAGCCCGCGTCCTCGTGGTTGAGGCCGACGACGTGCCCGAGCTCGTGAGCGGCGATCAGGGCGACCGAGAAGCGCTGGTCGCGCTCGCCCGACGGAGAGGGCAGCGTGACCTTCGAGTCGCCCGGATGCGGTCCGCCACTCCGAAAGGTCGACGAGGCGTGGCCGCTCAGACCTTGCGAGCCGCCCTCGATCACGAGCTCCGCCTCGTCCTCGGAGGCGGGCACGAACTCGACGCGGGCCCCGCTGCGGTTCCAGGCCCGCGCGGCCCGCTTCACGGCCCAGTCGTGCTCGGAGACCCCGTTGTAGTAGGTGACGACGCGGCCGTCCTTGGGGGCGCCTTCCTGAATGGAGTACGCGGCCGCTCCGGCCGGCGCCAGGAGGGCGAGCAGGGTGAGGACGAGGGAGCGCTTCGCAGACATGGGTCGAGGTGCGCCGGTGCGCGCGGCGAGCTTACCGTGCGAATCCGGAGTGGAGGATCGGTTCCACGACGGACGACCCTCGGAGCACAGCCGCCGATCCCGAAAAGGCTCGCCGCGCCCCGCCCGCCAGGCCCAACGCGGGCTACAAGAAAAGAAACGGGGCGCCCCATATGGGGCGCCCCGTTCAAGTCCTGCGTTGCGTCTGGGTGCTACGCGCCGATCCGACCGCGGCGCTGGGCCACGAGCAGAGCGAGACCGCCGGCGAGCGCGAGGCCGCCGACCAGTGCGAGGACCCAGGCGTCGAAGCCGGTCCGCGCGAGAGTGACGCTTTCCACACCGCCGCCGACGCCGCCGTCACCGGTAACGCCGTCGTCGTCACCGCTGACGCCGTCGTCGTCACCGCCGACGCCGTCGTCGTCACCGCCGACGCCGTCGTCGTCACCGCTGACGCCGTCGTCGTCACCGCCGACGCCGACATCGCCGCGGACGATGTTCTGCTCCTGCGACTGGTTGATGCTGCAGTTCGAGTTGCCGCCCGAGATCTGCTGGCAAGTGGCGTTCTGGTTAGCGGCGTTGCCGTCGTCAGCATCGGCATTCTGACCGGTCGAGTTGTTCTGGGTTGCTTCGTCCCCGACGGTGTCGCTGAGCACGGGGGGGTCCACCTCGATCTGGGCGAAAGCGACGCCCGGTATCGCGCAGAACATAGCCAGCGCGACGAGCACTCCGATTGTCTTGGTCATGCGCCTTCCTCCTATGGGAAACTGAGTTTGTGCGGACGCTGGGATGCGACCGCCGTTGTTAGAGCGGAACATATAGCCGACTGCCGTACTTGCGTCAAGGGTTTTGGCGAAAAAAATTAAGCGCGCCTAAAGAGGAGGCGGCGGGTACCGGGCGCGATTCCTGACGGCGACTCATCTCGACGCCCGCGGACGCTCGTCAAGAACCTGAAGGATTCTGAAAGATCTGTGTCAGCGGACCCGCGCCTCGGGCCGCCGCAAGGGGAGGGCCGGAGGGTGGCGAAGTCTACCGCGGCGAGCAAGCCCTAGTCCGTCTTGCGCGTTCTCGGACCCGGCGGCTACGATGTCCTCCATTCGCTCCCGACCACCCAGATACGAGCATGGCCACTCTGAGTGATCGCCCCGACCACGGGCACCCAGGCGGTACGCCTCCCACGAGCCGCAAGGATCTCCATTGCCCCCACTGCGGGACGATGATGGCTCCGGGAGCCGAGTTGCCGTGGCCGAGCGAGCCCGTGCTGTGCAAGGGCTGCGAGCGGTGGGTGGGCCGCGGTCGCGGGATACCGTTCGCGCTGCGGGGACGCGGCGACGCCGAGCCGGACGACACGGAGGGTCCGCTCGAGAGCGTCCCCCAGCACGAACCCGGACCCGACGCCCCTCCGCGCGAGGAGCCCCCGTCGCGGCCGAGCCGTCCTCGCCCCGCGCGCCCCGGGCCGGTCCCCGGGCCGATCGAGCGACGCCGCGCGCGCGAGCTCGGGCCTCCGCCGGTTCCCACCGCTTCCGCTCCTTCCGCTTCACACGAGCCCGTCCGGGCGGAGGAGAGCGGGGGATCGCGTCCGGACGAGCCGCGGGGGACGCCCGACCCCGCTGCGGCCGGGCCTGCCTTCGGCCCCGGAGAGCCGGGGGCGGCCGACTACGCCGGCTTCGGGAGCCGCCCGGAGGCTCCGGTCGAGGATCCCGATTCCTTGGCGGGCGCCCGGCCGGACGAGCATTCAGTGCCTCCGGTGACCGACGGATACGGCAACGGGGCAGCACCCCGCCCACCCCACGCGGGGTCGCACCGCCGCTCGGCGCCGAACTTCGAACGCCCGGCCGGCCAGCCGGGCGAGCCCAACCGCGCCGCCCCGGGAGGGACGGTTGCCTTCCCGGCGCTGACCGACGCGCGCGAGCGGCGCTCGCGGTTCGCGCTGCCGCGTCTTCGCCGTCCCACGCGCGCGGGACTCATGCGCAAGCTTCCGGTGGTCCTCGTGGTCGCCGGCGTGCTGCTGCTGCTCGAGGGCGGGCTGACCATCTGGTGGAAGGAGCCCTTCTCGGCGCTCTTCGCCGCTCAGAGCCAGGGCGCCCTGGGCGACGACCTCGAAGCCCGCGAGCGCGAGGCCGCCCGCGAGGCCGCGAAGGGTCGGCGCAACTCCCTCCAGTACATGCGCCGGCGCGCCGTGTCGCTCAACCGCGAGCTCGGAGCGGGCGAGCCCGTCGGCCGCCTCCGGGCCAAGGCGATCGACCTCAACACGGTCGTCGTCCAGAGCACGACCGAGCCGAGCCTGACCAAGGGGCCCGGCCACTACCGCGAGACGCCTCTGCCCGGCCAGAAGGGCGACTGGACGGTCGGCATCGCCGGGCACCGCACCACCTACGACGCCCCCTTCCGCAACATCGACCAGCTCGACCGTGGCGACGAGATCGTCTTCACGCTGCCCTACGGACGCTTCACCTACGAGGTCGAGGGCACGAAGATCGTCGACGACTCGGAGACCGGTGTCTTCGTCCCGAAGGGCTACGACCGCATCGCCCTGACCGCCTGCCATCCGCTCTACAGCGCGGCGCAGCGGATCATCGCCTACGGCAAGCTCAAGGAGAGCAAGCCGCGGGGCGGGGCCAAGCGGGCGGCAGCGCAGTCGTAGGCCGCCCCGCTACGCGGCGCTCGGCTCAGCGAACGCAGCGCTCGCGCTGCGGGCAGATCTTGAGGCGATCGACCTCGGGACGGCGGTCGTTGCCGCGCGGCCAGTCGATGCGCACGTGCAGGGACGAGGCGTTGTTCGAGTAGGTCGACTCGCGCACGCGTCGGTCGCCGTTCACCCGATGCACGAGCTCGTAGTCGCCGGCGGGAAGGCCGGTGATGTCGATCGACTGGCCCTCCAGGTAGGGAGGGTAGTCGTCGCCGTAGCCGACCGAGATGCCCTGGAGCACGTTCAGCGCCCCCGGCTTGTTCTTGAGGCAGGCTCCGGTGAGGACCGGGCGATCGGGCTTGCGCGGAAGCGACCGCCCGGGGTCGTAGCGATCCCCGAGGCAGAAGCCGGTCTTTCGGTCGGGGCGCACGAGCCGGTGGTCGGAGGCGCGCCGCAGCTCATAGCGGTCGAAGAGCAGGTAGTGCCAGTGATCGTGGCCGCCGGAGTACGTGTAGCGGATGCGACCGATGTTCCGGACGCGGGCGCGTGAGCCGTCGGTGCGGTCGATCAGCTGGTCCGCGGTCATCTCGGGCTGGCGGGCGGAGCGCGTGCCGCGCACGATCAGCCGGCCGGGACCGTGGTTCTCCACCGCGGACTCGAAGCCGAGCTGGAAGCGGCCGTCGCGACCCCGTACGCCGAGGTCGCTGGGCGTGAGCTGGACGAGATCGGGCCAGATCTCGGGCGGGGGAGCGGCCGAGATCTCGCCGGGGGTGGACGCGGCGGAGAAGATGGCCACTGCCCCTCCGACGCACAGGGCGGCGCCGAGGACCGGGGCGAGCAGAGCCCTGGGACTAGGCATCGGCAGATCCTAGCGGCGCGCCGGACCTCACCGAGGAGCAGGATCCGGCGATCACAGGCGCTCGACGAGCGCCCCGCGACCCACGATCGCACCGACCACGACCTCGCCCTCAGGGACGCGCGTCCCGGGCAGGAGGATGACGTCTCGCAGCGAGGCGCCGGGTCCGACCTTGCAGCCATCGCCGATGGCCACCGGTCCCATCAGCCGCAGCCCCTCTCCGAGCTCGCAGTCCTCGCCGATCCACGCCGGCGCCCCGACGAGCTCGAAATCGTTCGGCAGCGCACTGCCCTCGCCGATGCGCAAGCCCTCCTGAGCCTCGCGGCCGGGCACCTCGAGTCCCAGCCGCCCCTCGAGCGCGTCCCACGTGCCCTGGCGCAGCTCGGCGAACGATCCCATGTCGTTCCAGTAGGACTCGATCTCGTGGACGTGGAAGGGGACGTCGTGCTCGAGCAGGGCGGGGAAGACGTCCTTCGCCCAGTCGACCGGATCGTCGTCGGGGAAGAAGTCGAAGATCTCCGGGCTGAAGCAGTAGATACCGCAGTTGGCGAGGTCGGAGAGCGCCTCATCCGGGTCGGGCTTCTCCTGGAAGCCCTGGACGCGGCCGTCCTCGTCGTGGATCACGACGCCGTACTCGCGCGTGTCGGGAATCGACTTGACGGTCAGGGTGGCGATCCCACCGGCGCTGCGGTGGCGCTCGAGGAGCGCGCCGACATCCAGGTCGGTGAGCACGTCGCCGGAAATCACCACCACCTCCTCGTCGCCGAAGAAGTCGCGCACGTTGCGGACGCCTCCGGCCGTGCCCAGCAACTCAGGCTCGTTGCGGTACTCGAGCCGATCGCCGAAGTAGTCGCGGATCGAGTCAGGGAACCAGTGCAGGTTGGCCACGAGCTCGTTGAAGCCCTGACCCTCGAGCAGGCGGACTATGTGGGCCATCACGGGGCGGTCGAGCATCGGGACCATCGGCTTGGGCAGCTCGTAGGTGAGCGGCTGCAGGCGCGTGCCGAGGCCGGCGGCTAGGACCATTGCTTTCATGCGCCGGGGAGATCGGGCTCAGTAGCGGTACTGGGCGGACTTGTACGGGCCCTCGACCGGCACGCCGATGTAGGCGGCCTGCTCCCCGGTCAGCTCGGTGAGCCGTACCCCGAGGGCGTCGAGGTGGAGCCGCGCCACGTTCTCGTCGAGGTGCTTGGGCAGCACGTAGACCTGCTTCTCGTACTCGTCGTTCTTCGTGAACAGCTCGATCTGGGCGATCACCTGGTTGGTGAACGAGTTCGACATGACGAAGCTCGGGTGCCCGGTGGCGTTGCCGAGGTTGAGCAGGCGTCCCTCGGACAGGAGGATCACCGCGTGGCCGTCACGGAACGTCCACTTGTCGACCTGCGGCTTGATGTTGAGCCGCTCGACGCCTTCGACGCGCGCGAGGCCGGCGATATCGATCTCGTTGTCGAAGTGGCCGATGTTGCCGACGATCGCCTGGTGCTTCATCCGGCTCATGTGCTGGGCGGTGATGATGTCCTTGTTGCCGGTCGCCGTGACGAAGATGTCGGCGGTCTCGACGACGTCCTCGAGCGTCCGGACCTCGTAGCCCTCCATCGCCGCCTGCAGCGCGCAGATCGGGTCGATCTCGGTGACGACCACCCGCGCGCCCTGACCGCGCAGCGAGTCGGCGCAGCCCTTGCCCACGTCGCCGTAGCCGCACACCACGGCGACCTTGCCGCCGATCATCACGTCGGTGGCGCGGTTGATGCCGTCGACGAGCGAGTGGCGGCAGCCGTAGAGGTTGTCGAACTTCGACTTCGTGACCGAGTCGTTGACGTTGATCGCCGGGAAGAGGAGCTGGCCGGTCTCCTGCATCTGGTAGAGGCGCAGGACGCCGGTAGTGGTCTCCTCGGTGACCCCGAGGACGCCCTCGCCGAGGCGGGTCCAGCGCTCGGGGTCCTCCTCGAGCGAGCGGCCGAGCAGGGCCAGCACAAGCTGCATCTCCTCGTTGTCGGTCGAGTCGGGGCTCGGTACGGCGCCGGCGCGCTCGTACTCGGCGCCCTTGTGCACGAGCAGGGTCGCGTCACCGCCGTCGTCGAGAATCATGTTCGGGCCGCCGTCGGGCCAGCGAAGCGCCTGCTCGGCGCACCACCAGTACTCCTCGAGCGTCTCGCCCTTCCAGGCGAAGATGGGCACGCCGCGCGGCTCCTCGCGAGTGCCGCCCGGACCGACGACCGCCGCGGCCGCGGCGTGGTCCTGGGTCGAGAAGATGTTGCAGCTCGCCCAGCGAACCTCGGCGCCCAGCGCCGTGAGGGTCTCGATGAGAACGGCGGTCTGGACGGTCATGTGCAGCGACCCCGTGATGCGCGCGCCCCTGAGCGGCTGGGTGTCGGCGTACTCCGCCCTGGTCCGCATGAGTCCCGGCATCTCGTGCTCGGCGAGCTCGATCTCGCGGCGGCCGAACTCGGCCAGGGAGAGGTCGGCGACCTTGAAGTCGAGGCCGTGGGCAGCTGTGGTCGTCGTCATCGGCTCTCCGGGTCTTGGGCAACGTGCTCGGGCGGGGTCGCGCCGGGCGCGGGCGCCGCCCGCCGCGGCGATCGTCGAAGCTCATCCCACGCGCGGCGGAACACCTTACCATTGCGAGGTCGAGCCCCGTGCGGGGATGGCCAGCGGGTAGAGGAGAGCTTGATGCCGGTTTCCCGCCAGACGGAGCGCAGCAGGTGACCGATCGAGGCGAAGAGGGAGGACGGGAGGCCCGTGCGGGGTCGGGGCGCCGCGAGCGGCCAAAGCTCGTGCGCCGCCTCCAGCGCCGTCGCGACTCCTACCGCCAGCGAGGACTCGTGTACCGGATCGCGTGGGTGACCGCCGCGATCATCGTCGTCGTGGCCGGCCTCGTCATGATCGTCTTCCCGGGCCCGGCACTCGTCGTCATCCCGATCGGCCTGGCCATGCTGTCGCTCGAGTTCGCCTGGGCGCAGCGGCTGCTCGACACGACGCTCGAGCGAGGGCTCGACGCCAAGGACATCGCCCTTCGGGCGAATCGTAAGCAGCAGATCGTCGGCGGCGTCGCGATCCTGTGCGGGATGGCCGCGGTGGCCGCGGTCGCGCTGATCTACTTCGTGTGAGCGCCGGCGGCGCCGGCATCCTCGCGGACCGCCTGCTTGAGGCGCTCGATGGCCTCCGCCGGGGTCGGATCGACTCCGCGGAGCACGGCGAGGTAGACGCTCGTGAAGTCGCCGAGCATGACCGCGGCGGTGACCCGCTCGAGCGCAGTCCCGCCGAAGCTCGGGATCTGCTCGAGCACCGACGCGAGCCCGCCGACCTCCGCCGCCATGAGCTTGAGGTGCCGGCGTACGCGGGCACCGGCACCCGCGTCGTCGAGGAACACGGCGGCGAACGGACCGAGCTCGGTCGCCCCCTTCCATCCGCTCAGCTCGTTGTGGCCGGCCTCGGGCAGCGCCGCCGAGAAGGCCGGGAGCTCCGCGTTCTCGTTGATCTGCGTCTTCCACCGCAACGCGGCGGGCGCCGTGGCGCCGACGCCGTAGATCACGGGGACGCGGCCCTTGAGCAGTCGCGCGAGCCGCTTGGGCAGAGCGACCTCGGAGGCGCCCGGGCCCCAGTCGAGGGCGAGCCGGGCGAGCAGGGCCGACGCGGCCTCGACCTCGCTGCGCAGCGACGCCGCCGCCCCACACAGGGCCGCGCACTCGAGCGCCCCCACGAGCATGTAGATGATGGCCGCTCGCGGCCGCATACCGCCGGGCACACCGATCACCGGCACCCCCTCGGCGCGCGCCGCGGCGGCGAGTCGGCCCCCGGTGGTGATGACCACACGTTCGATCCCGGCCGCGCCCGCCTCGGTGAAGCTCGCGAGCGTCTCCTCGGTCTCACCGGAGTAGCTCGCGCACAGGACGAGCCCGTCGGCCGGTGCGCCGGGAGGAAGGCCGTAGCCGCGCACCGTCTGCAACTGCGCCCGCGCCCGCCGGCCGACCGCCGCCGCGGCCAGATCGCCGCCGATCGCCGACCCGCCCATGCCGCAGACGAGCAGGCCGCCCCGGCGCTCCCCGGTCGCGATTCCCGCCGACTCGACGCGCCACAACGCGTCCTCGAGCTGGTGAGGCTGGGCCTCGACGTCGCCCAACAGGCTCTCCGAGTCGACGGCCGCGACGGCGGCACGGTCGAGGACGTCCTCGACCCCGGACCCGGTCACCGTGACCGTTCTCCGCTGCTCTCGGCGGCGACCCGAGCCGGCGCCAGCTCGGCGGCGGGCGTCCTGTCTGCGACCGCGACGACGGCTCCAGGATCGACGCGCGCACCCGCCTCGACCCGCGCCTCGGGTGGGATGCTCGCGCCCCCGCCGACCACCGCGCCGGGCTCGACGCGCGCATCCTCCCCCACGCTGACGCCGTCGGCGAGCACCGCCCCCTCGACGACCGCGTTCGCGCCCACCCTCACTCCTTGGTGGAGCGCCGATCGCGCCACCCGCGCCCCAGGCTCGACGACGCAGGACTCACCAAGCACCGACAGCGGCCCCACATCGGCGCCGTCGGTGCGGCAACCGGGGTACAGGAGCGAGCCGGTCGCGTCCCGGGGGAGAAGAGAGCTCTCGACCGCTCCGGTCAAGAGGTCGTGCGTGGCCTCGAGGTAGCGCTCCGGCGTGCCGATGTCGATCCAGTAGCCCTCGGCGAGATGACCGAAGAGGCCGTCCCCGACGAGGCTTGGAAAGATCTCGCGCTCGAAGGAGACCGCCCGGCCGGGCGGGATCAGCTCGGCGACCGAGCGCTCGAGCACGTAGGCGCCGGCGTTGACGCGATCGGTGGGCGCGGCGGAGGCTCCGGCGTCGAGCTTCTCGAGGAAGGCCTCGACCTTGCCGTCGGGCGCGGTCGGCACGAGCCCGTAGGCGGACGTGTCCTCGACGGCCACAAGCGCGAGCGTAGCGAGCGCGCCGGCGCGCCGGTGGAAGTCGAGCTGGGCGCTGAGGTCGATGTCGGTCAGCACGTCGCCGTTGAGGACGAGCACCCGCTCTTCAACGGTGCCCTCGTCGAATGCCAAGCGCAGCGGCCCCGCCGTGCCGAGCGGCTCAGGCTCGTTCACATAGCGCAGGCGGACCGTCCCGTGGCGATCGCCCAGGACACGGGCGACCTCGTTAGCGAGGAAGCCGCAGGAGAGGATCGCCTCGTCGACGCCGTGGCGGGCGAGCCAGTCGAGCATGAAGGTGAGGAACGGACGCCCGGCGAGCGGGAGAGCGGGCTTCGGGGTTGTCAGGGTGAGCGGTCTCAGGCGCGTGCCCTGACCGCCGGCGAGGATCAGCGCCTGCATCAGCCCCGCGCGGGGGTCAGGCCGGCGAGGGAGCCAGTGCGGCCCGCGGGCGGCCGACGCCCTCGTAGGTGAACCCGGCGACGACGAGCGCTCGGTGGTCGAGGAAGTTGCGGCCGTCGACCACGAGCGGGGTCACCATCCGCTCGCGGACCTCGCCGGCCCAGTCGAGCTCGCGGAACTCGGGCCACTCGGTGACGAGGACGACCGCGTCGGCGCCTTCGACCGCGTCGAGCGCCGACGCGCAGAGCTGGGTCCCCACGAGCACCTCCCGCGCTCGCTCGGCGGCCACCGGATCGTAGGCCCGCACGCGCGCCCCCTCGCCGTGCAACCGGGCGGCGAGGACGAGGCTCGTGGCGTCCCGGATGTCGTCGGTGTGCGGCTTGAAGGCGATGCCGAGCAGGGCGATCGTCTTGCCCACGAGCGGACCGAGATGCTTCTGCAGCTTGCCGATGGTGCGCCGCTTCTGGAGCTCGTTGACCTCGGTGACGGCGGTCAGCAGCTGGAAGTGGTACCCGGTGTTGCCGGCGAGCTGCTTCAGCGACAGCACGTCCTTCCCGAAGCAGCTCCCGCCCCAGCCGACTCCGGCACTGAGGAACTTGGGACCTATCCGCGCGTCGAGGCCCATCCCCAGGGCGACCTCGGCGACGTCCGCCCCGAGCTCCTCCGAAACGTTTGCGATCTCGTTGATGAACGAGATCTTGGTGGCCAGAAATGCGTTCGAGGCGAGCTTGATCATCTCGGCGCTGGCCACGTCGGTGCGCACCACGGGGGCCTCGAGCGGCTCGTAGAGGGCGACCACGCGGTCGGCGAAGGCGGACGCATCCTCCTCCGCGCCGACGACGACCCGATCCGGCCGCGTGAAGTCGTCCACCGCCGACCCCTCCTTGAGGAACTCCGGGTTCGATACGTAGGCGAGACCGTCGGACCGACGGGCGATCGCGCGCCCCGTGCCCACGGGAACCGTGCTCTTCATGACTAGGGCGTGGTCCGGCGAGTCGCCGATCTCCTCGACCACCCGCTCTACGCGCGAGAGATCGGCGTCGCCGGAGTAGGTGGGCGGCGTGTCGACGCAGCAGAAGAGCAGATCAGCGTGCTCGAGCAGGGGACCGAGCTCGGTGGTGAAGTGCAGGCGCGCGCGGTTTCGCTCGAGCAGCTCGGCGAGCCGGGGCTCGTATATCGGCACCTCACCACGCTCGAGGGCGGCGACCTTCTCGACGAGGATGTCGCGGCAGTGGACCTCATGCCCGAGCTCGGCGAGGCAGGCGGCGGTCACGAGTCCCACCCAGCCGCAGCCGATCACCCCGATCGGCTCCCGGGCGTCCGGACCGGGTGCCTGTGCGCTTGCTTGCATGGGTGCGGAGGCTACCGCCTGGCGGGCACGGCTCAGAGCCGCCGGGTCGACTCGGCGATGGCCAGCATCTGACGCGCGGAGAGGCTTTGCAGCAGAGTGTTCGAGATCCAGTAGACGCCTTCGTCGGTGCGCCAGGCCACGAGCCGTACCCGGTCGCCGTCCTTGAAGACCTCGAACGTACGCCCACCGCGGCGGCGCTCCTCCACGGGTCCGCTCAGGATCGGGGCTTCCTTCCACGCCGTGCCCTGAACGCCGTAGTACTGGCCGATCTGGTCGGCCTTGAGCACCATGCGGTAGCTCGAGTAGGGACGTCCGTCGGGAGCCTTGAGGTCGTAGGCCCGCGGCTGGCCGGCGAACACGGAGCCCGGCGCGCGCGACGTCGGGTAGTAGATGGGAATGCGCGCGCCCCGGCGACGCGCGACGGCGCCCTGCATCCGGCCCTCGGCCGACGTGTCCTCGAGAGGCACGGGCGTCGCGCGCCGTCGCCGCGGCTTGCGGGAGCTGCGGGGGCGCTCCTCCCGGGCCTCTCCACGCGGCCCCTCCGTGGCCTTGACACCCAGGAACTCCCTGGTCAGCTCGCGGATGGCCCCCGAGCTCGCGGTGACGTAGGTCGCGCCCAGCTCGCCCTTGAAGTGCACCTCCTGCACGGGCCGCCCGGCCGAGGCGACGGCGAGCTTCGCGAGCCGCACGACCTCCGAGCGCGTGCGCACGTCGGAGCTCGAGTAGCGGCCGAAGATCTCTATCAGGCGCTGACGGTCGGAGATCAGATCGCCGACCGAGACCTGCTGCTTGACCTGGCGCAGGTACTCCTGCTGGCGGGCGCCGCGCACGAGGTCATTATCGTCGTGGCGGTAGCGGACGTAGTCGAGCGAATCCTTGCCGCACATGCGCTGATAGCCCTGGGGCACGTTGATCGTGGCGTAGTCCTCGAAGCCCGAGTTGTCGTTGAAGTAGCGGCGGTCGATGTCGACGTAGATGCAGTCGAGGGCGTTCACCCCGCGCTGGAAGCCGTCGAAGTCGACGTTGATCACGTGGTTGATGCGCAGGCCGGTCAGGTTCTTGACGGTCTCGAGCGCGAGCTTGGCTCCCCCGTCCTCGTAGGCCGAGTTGAGCTTGCGGGTGCCGCGGCCGGGCACAGTGACCTTGAGGTCGCGGGGCAGGGACAAAGTCGCCGTGGCCCCGTGGTCCGGATCGAGGCGGACGAGGAGAATCGTGTCGGAGCGAGCCTTGTCCTCGTAGTTGGGCGACCAGCGCGGCCGCTCGTCGGAGCCGATCAGCATGATCGTCTGCGGCTGGCCCGCCTCGGCCTCGGCGAGGCTCCGGCCGAGGTCGAGGATCTCCCCCTCGCGAAACGCGGTGACCACGCGGTCGATCTCGCGGAAGCCCGCCGCGGTCGTGGCCGTCGCGGACGCGAACACGATCAGGAGGGCGCCCAGGAGGAGGCGCCGCCACATCGGTCTCGCGGTCGGGGGGAGGTCAGGCAACGTGGAGGCGGGTCGGTCGGAGTCGGTCGGGCACCAGGCGCAGGAACTCGACGAGGGCCGTGCGGTAGCGCTCGAGCGAGTAGATCGACACCCATTCGTCCGGACCGTGGTGACCTCCTCCCCGCGGGCCGAACTCGACCGCCGGCACCCCGGCGGCCAGGAACGAGACCGCATCGGAGGCGCCGTCGCGTCCGACCGAAACCCGCCCGGAAGGGGTCTCCTCGGCGAGGACCTCGGCGAGCGCGCGCACGTACGGATCGCGCACGTCGACGATCGCGGGCTCGCGGCGGACGAGCTCGGTGACGGCGACGTCGGGCAGGGCGGCGATCGCGGCGAGGATCTCCTCGGGGTCCTGGCCGGGCAGGTAGCGCACGTCGATGTCGATCGCGCAGAGGTCGGGCACCTTGTTGAGGGCGTCGCCGCCGAGGATTCGCCCCACGTTGATCGACGGCCGGTCGAACAGCTCCGACGACTCGCGGGCGAACGGCAGCGCGCGGATCGACTGGAAGGTGTCGACAGCCTTGAGGATGGCGTTGTCGCCCAGCCAGGGCGTCGAGCCGTGGGCGGCCCGGCCGCTGATCTCGAGGCGCACCGCGAGCACGCCCTTGGCCTGGACGCCGATGCGCAGCTCGGTGGGCTCGCCGGTGATCGCGAAGTCGCCGCGGTAGCCGCGCCGGACAAGCAGGTCGGAGGCCCGCGGGCCGGATACGTCTGACTCCTCGTCGCAGACGCAGAGGAAGTGGACGCGGATCGCGCGCTGCTCGGCGAGGTCGCGCGTAGCCAGCATCATGGCCGCCAGAGCGCCCTTCATGTCGTAGGCGCCGCGGCCGATCAGCCGGTCGCCCTCGACGCGGGGACGGAACTGCTCGGGGCGCCCGGGGACCACGTCGAGATGGCCGTGCAGGACCACGGTCGGGCCCTGATCGGCGCCCACTGTGGCAGCGAGCAGCGGGCGGCCGTTGTGGACGGCGTCGGCGACCTCTACGTCGCGGGCCTCGAGCCACCCGGTGACGAACTCAGCGGCCGAGCGGATGCCCTCGAGCGTCGACGTGTCGTAGGAGATCAGGCGCTCGGGAAGGGAGCTCTCGCGCACCGAGCCAGGATAGCCCGAGGCTCGGCGCGGGAGGACCCAGGTTTGCCGGCGGGTTACGAGTCGGTCTCACGGCCGGCGGAGCGCCTGCGCGGCGGATACCCTACGAGGGCCTCACAGCCCGGGGGTCGGTTCGCCCCGGCTTACTCGCCCCTTTCCGAGCATGCCCCGACCTCCCGTCCCGAGCGCCACCTCCCCCGCGCCCGTGCCCGAAGCGGTGGGCGAGCCCGGGGCCCCGGTCGCGCCGGGCCCGCCCCCCGAGCCCGATGGCGCCCAGCCGATCGGCGGCGGGCTGGCGGCCCGCGCCGCGCAGCGCCTCCCTCAGCTCGCGGCGCTTGCGCGCTCGGACACCGGCCGCGCCGCCGGCCTCGCCGGGGCGATGCTCGGCAACAACGCGATCGCCCTGGTCACCACCGTGGTTTTCGCGCGCCTGCTCGGAGCGTCGGGCTACGGCACGCTCGGAGCCCTGCTCGCCGCGTTCGTGATCCTCATGGTCCCGGGCTCGGCACTCCAGGCCACCGTCGCGCGCGAGGTCAGCCACGAGCTCGGGGCCGGCAGCGACGTCGCCGGGGCCGGCGTCCGCCGCTGGATGACCCACCTCGGGGTGGCCTTCGTGGGGGTGTGCGGGCTGGCGGTCGTGCTCCGGGAGCCGATCGCCGCGGCCGTCGGCGTCCCGGAGACGCCCTGGGCCGCCGCCGCGACGCTTCCCACCGGCTGGCTGTGGCTCATGCTGTCGGTGCAGCGAGGAGCCCTCCAGGCCGTCCAGCGTTACCGTCTCGTGGGGCTGACCCTCGTCGGCGAGGCGGCGTTGCGCCTCGTCATCGGCATCGGACTGGTGCTCCTCGGCCTCGGGGTCACGGGCGCCTTCCTCGGCACGGGAATCGCACTCGGTCTGCTCGTCGTCGCCTACACGGTGCCGCTGCGCCGACTGCTGCCCCCGCCGCGCGGCCACGCCGCGCGGATGCGCGTCCCCGGCATGCGCCACCTGGTCAACCGCGCACGCATCCCCGTCGTCGCCTTCGTGCTGATCGCCGTGCTCCAGCACGTCGACGTGATCATCGTGAAGCACGTCGCCGAGCCGGACGTCGCCGGTTCCTACGCCGCGGCCTCGGTCGCCGCCAAGGCGGTGATCTGGCTCGCGATGGGGCTCGGCTTCTACCTGCTCCCGGAGGCAGTCCGGCGCACCCAGGCCGGCGAGGACGCCCGGCCGATCCTCGTCCGGACGCTGGGTCTGCTCGCGTTGGTCGCGCTGCCGCTCATCGTCTTCTATGCGCTGCTCGCCGGTCCGCTGCTCGAGATCGTATTTGGGCCCGGGCTGACCGCGGCGGCGGGCGCCCTCGCCCTGCTCACCGCAGCGATGGCCCTGCTCGCCGGCGGCTACCTCGCCGTTCAGTACCTGCTCGCGCTCGGGAAGCGGAGCTTCATCCTCGTCCTCGCCGCCGCGGCGGCCCTCGAGCTGCTGGTGGTCCCGCGAGTGGGCTCGGAGCTCGTGCAGGTGGCGCTCGTGCTGCTCGGCCTCCAGCTCGCCGTCGCGGCCGGGCTGCTGCTCACGGCGGTGCGGAGCTCACGCCCGCCGCGGGTGGCGTGAGCGTGTACTTCATGCGTCAAGACGCCGCCTAGACCGGCGAGCCCCCGGAGCGTGTACAAGCCTCGCAAGATGACCGAGCGTCCCGTGCGCGTCCTTCGCCACGAATCGGAGCTCGGTCGCTGGGAGCTCGTCTCTCGCCCGCCCGACCCTCGTCTCGCGGGTCTCGTGCGCGGCTGCTATGTCGGCTTCCTCGAGCAGAGCCCCCGGCCGCTGCGCCGCCGCGAGGTCGCTCAGGACCAGGTCACGCTGATCCTCAACTTCGGTCCCCCGCTGCGGGTGAGCGGACCGACCGAGCCGGCCGCCGAGCGGGGCAGCTTCGTCGCCGCGATCACCGACACCTACGCGATCACCGAGTACGAGGGCGTCTCGCACGGACTCCAGGTCGACCTCTCGCCGCTCGGGGCGCACATGCTTCTCGGCGTGGCGATGCACGAGCTCTCCGCGCTCGTCGTCCCACTCGAGGAGGTGCTCGGGCCGACCGCCCCGCTCCTGGTCGAACGGCTCGCCGAGGAGCCTGGCTGGGCGGCGCGCTTCGACATGCTCGACGCGCTGATCGGCGCGCGGGTCGAGGAGGCGCGGCAACCATCTCCCGACGTGACATGGGCCTGGCACCGGCTCGTCGAGACCAGCGGGCGGCTGCCGATCGGAGCGCTCGCGAGCGAGCTCGGCTGCAGCCGCCGGCACCTGATCGCGCGCTTCCGCGAGGCGATCGGACCGGCGCCCAAGACCGCCGCCCGCATCATGCGCTTCCGGCGGGCCGTCGACCGGCTCGGTCGCGACGACGGCAGCAGGCTCGGCGAGATCGCGCTCGACTGCGGCTTCTACGACCAGCCCCACCTGAACCGCGATTTCAGGGAGCTCGCGGGGACGTCTCCGCGCGAGTTCGTGGCCAGCCGCCTACCCGATGGCTTCGGCTTCTCGGTCGACTGACGAGCTGAGGGGTCGCTCCTGTACGTCGGTGCGGGACTTGCGGGAGCGACCACTAGGGCGGGTCAACTTCGTCCAAGACGGACGGCGTGCACGGCCGTAGCCTGCGGCCATGGACATCTACCCAGTTCTGCAATACCGCGACGCCCGCGCCGCCGTCGACTGGCTCGAGCAGGCCTTCGGCTTCGAGCGACACGCCGTCCACGACGCCCCAAACGGGACCGTCGCCCACGCCGAGATGCGCCACGCCGAGGGCGTGGTCATGTTCGGCTCGCAGGGTGATGAGCCCGGCCGCTTCGGCCACCACGCCGGCCAGGGCTGGCTCTACGTGGTGGTAGACGACCCCGACGCCCACTACGAGCGAGCCAAGGCCGCCGGGGCCGAGATCGTCATGGAGCTCACCGACCAGGACTACGGCTCACGCGACTACAGCGCCCGCGACCCGGAGGGCAACCTCTGGAGCTTCGGTACCTACCGGCCGGAGGCGTCCGAGGCGTAGGGTCGCCCTTACCCGTCCGCCACCTCGAGAAACGCCTCGTAGCGCTTCACGTCCCGCTCGTAGCCACGCCGCTCCTCGCTGCCCTCCTCGGCACCCTCGAGCGAGGTGCGCGCCCCCTCGAGTCGCGACTCGAGGTCGGAGCGGTCGAGGGCGTCGGGCCGGTGTGCCTCCTCCACGAGCACGAGCGCCGAGTTGTCGACCACCTGGAGGTAGCCCTCGGCTTGGGCGAAGGTCTCGACCTCGCCGCCCTCGCGGTGCAGGCGCAGCTCGGTCGGCTCGAGGATGGCCAGCAGCGGGGCGTGATTGGCGAGCACGCCGAGCGAGCCCTCGCCGGTGCGCGTCGAGAGCATCTCGACCTCGTCGTCGAAGACGTTGCCCTCGGGGGTGAGGATCTCGACCGGGAAGGGAGTGCGGGCCATGCGAGGCGGCCCCTACTCGTCTGAGTCCGAATCCGAGTCCGAGTCGGAATCCGAGTCGCCGGAGTCGGAGTCCTCGCGCTCCGCGATGACGTCGTCGATGCCGCCCTTCAGGTAGAAGGCGCGCTCGCCCAAGTCGTCGTGCTTGCCGTCGATGATCTCCTTGAAGCCGCGCACGGTCTCCTCGATCGAGACAGACTTGCCCGGCTGGCCGGTGAACTGCTCGGCGACGTTGAACGGCTGCGAGAGGAAGCGCTGCATCTTGCGCGCCCGCTGGACGGTCTGGCGATCCTCCTCGGAGAGCTCGTCCACGCCGAGGATGGCGATGATGTCCTGGAGCTCCTTGTAGCGCTGGAGGGTCTCCTTGACCTGGCTCGCCACGTCGTAGTGCTCCTGACCCACGACGTCGGGCTTGAGGATCGTCGAGCTCGAGTCGAGCGGGTCGACGGCCGGGTAGATCCCCTGCTCGGCGATGTCGCGCGAGAGCGTCGTGGTGGCGTTCAGGTGGGCGAACACCGACGCGGGCGCCGGGTCGGTGAGGTCATCGGCGGGCACGTAGATGGCCTGCACCGAGGTGACCGAGCCCTCGCGGGTCGAGGTGATCCGCTCCTGGAGCTGGCCCATCTCGGTCTCGAGCGTCGGCTGGTAGCCGACCGCCGAGGGCATTCGCCCGAGCAGCGCCGAGACTTCCTGGCCGGCCTGCACGAAGCGGAAGATGTTGTCGATGAACAACAGGACGTCGTGGCCGGCCTCGCGGAAGTACTCGGCCATCGTGAGCCCCGAGAGCGCGACGCGCAGGCGCGCTCCGGGCGGCTCGTTCATCTGGCCGAACACGAGCACGGTCTTGTCGATGACGCCCGACTCCTTCATCTCCAGCCAGAGGTCATTGCCCTCTCGCGAGCGCTCTCCGACGCCGCAGAAGGCCGACAGGCCCTCGTGCTCCTCCGCGAGGTTGCGGATGAGCTCCTGTATGAGGACGGTCTTGCCGACCCCGGCGCCGCCGAACAGGCCCACCTTGCCGCCCTTGGCGTAGGGCGCGAGCAGGTCGATGACCTTGATGCCGGTCTCGTACATCTCCTGCGTCGGGGTGAGGTCCTCGATGGTGGGTGCGGGCCGGTGGATCGGCCAGCGTTCCTCGATGTCGATGTCGCCGGCCTCGTCGATCGGCTCTCCGAGCAGGTTGAACACCCGCCCGAGCGTGCCGTCGCCGACCGGCACGGTGATCGGGTTGCCGGTGTCGACGACCTCGGCGCCCCGCTTGAGGCCGTCGGTGCCGCCCATGGCAACCGCGCGCACACGGTCGTCGCCGATGTGCTGCTGGACCTCGCAGATCAGGGTTCGGGTCTCCTCGAGGATGTTCGAGTCGCCACCGCCCGAGCTCGTGCCATCGGCCGAGGAGTCCCCCTCCTCCGAGTCCTCGTCGCCCCCTGAGGCCTCGCGACCGCCGGACTCCTCCTCGCCGGTGTCCCCGACGAAAGCGCCGGCCTGCATCGGCACCTGGATTGAGAGGGCGGCGTAGAGGTCCGGCAGATGGTCGTGGAAGACGGCGTCGAGTACGACGCCCTGGATCTCCTCGATCTGGCCGACGTTGCGCTGGCCGTCACGGCCGTTCTCGCTGCCCTCGGTCTGCTCGGTCGTCTCGGTGTCGCGGCCGTCGCCCTGCGAGACACCCTCGTCCTCGGTCTGCGACCGGTCCTGCTGCTCGGTGGTCGATTCCACGCCCGTCCTCCTGTCTTCCTATCGGTCCCTTGAGAGTACCGACATATCGATCATCCCCCCGTCGCCTCCGCGCCGGAGACGACCTCCATGATCTGCTGGGTGATCTCGGCCTGGCGCTCGCGGTTGGCCTGCATGGTCAGGTCGTCGATCATCTCGCTGGCGTTGTCGGAGGCGCTGCGCATCGCGGTCATGCGCGCGCCGTGCTCGGAGGCCGTCGACTCGAGCATCGCGCGGTAGATCGAGATCTCGACGAAGTCGGGGGCGAGCTGGCGCAGGATCTCGCCGGGGTCGGGCTCGTAGATCCACAGCGATCGGCTGTGGTCGGGGCCCTCGTCGCCGCCCCCGTCGCCCGAGTCGGCGCCCTGCTCGTCGCCGGAATCCTCGTCGTCGCCATCTCCGCCGGTGCCCAGAAACTCCGCCTGCTGGAGCGGCAGCAGGGTCTCCTGACGGACGATCTGGCTCATCGGCGAGATGTAGCCGTTGTAGAAGATCTCCGCGCGGTCGACGTTCTCGTCCGTATAGGCGCTGACGAGGGCCTGGCCGACCTCTCGCGCGTTGGCGTAGGCCGGGCGGTCGGTGAACCCCGTGTAGGAGGCCACGACCTCGAAGCCGCGGAAGCTGAGCGAGGCGGCGCCCTTGGCGCCGATCACGAACCACACCGCCTCCTGCCCATCGCCGCGGAGCTCCGCCGCGCGGCGCTCGCCGGCCCGGATGATCTGCGAGTTGAAGGAGCCGGCCAGGCCGCGGTCGCCGGTGACGAGCACGAGCGCCACCCGGTCGATCGAGTCGTGCTCGTCGAGCAGCGGCAGGTCGGGCAGCCTCTCCGCCGCCTCGACGGCGCGCTGGGTCATGCGGCGGATGGCGTCGGCGTAGGGGCGCAGGGCCTCGATCCGCTGCTCGGCCTTGCGCAGGCGCGCTGCCGCCACCATCTCCATGGCGCGCGTGATCTGCTTGACGTTCTTGACCGAGTCGATCCGGTCGCGGAGGTCGCGCTGGGAGGCCATGGGCGGGGTTCGGAGCGAAGCGCCGCGGGCGCTAGGCCGCGGCGCCCTCCTTCTCCTCCTGATCCTCGCTCTGCTCCTCCGAGTCGTCGTCGGACGATGAGTCCTCATCCTCGTCGCCGCCCTTGCGACGCTGAGCCCGCTCGGACTCGCCCTCCTCGAGGTCGTTGCCCTCGGCGTCGAAGTCGGGGCCGAAGTCGTCGATCGCCTCGCCGATCGCCTCGCTCAGCTCGTTCTCGGTCTTGTCCTCCCACTCGCCCTCGGCGATGCGGTCCATGAGGCCGCTCTGGCTCGAGCGCAGGCGGTCGAGCAGGAAGGAATGGAACTCGCCGACGCGGTTGGTCCGCAGGCGGTCGAGCCAGCCGCTCGTGCCCGCGTAGATGGCCGCGCTCTGATCCTCAGTGGTCATGACCTCCTGCTCGTCCTGCTTGAGCGTCTCGACGAGGCGCTCGCCGCGGTTGAGCGTCCCCTGGGTCTCGGGATCGAGGTCCGAGCCGAACTGGGCGAACGACTGCAGCTCGCGATACTGCGACAGGTCGAGTCGGAGCGTGCCCGCGACCTTCTTCATGGGCTTGGGCTGTGCGCTTCCGCCGACCCGCGAGACCGATGTGCCGACGTCGATGGCCGGACGGGTGCCCGAGAGGAAGAGGTCCTGGTCGAGGAAGATCTGGCCGTCGGTGATCGAGATCACGTTGGTCGGGATGTAGGCCGAGATGTCGCCGGCCTGGGTCTCGATGATCGGCAAGGCGGTGAGCGAGCCGCCGCCGAGCTCGTCGCTCAGCTTGGCGGCGCGCTCGAGCAGCCGCGAGTGCAGGTAGAAGACGTCGCCCGGGAAGGCCTCGCGGCCGGGCGCGCGGCGCAGCAGCAGCGAGAGCTGACGATAGGCGTAGGCGTGCTTGGTGAGGTCGTCGTAGATGCACAGCGCGTGCTGGCCGCTGTCGCGGTAGTGCTCGCCCATGGCGGTGCCCGCGTATGGCGCGATCCACTTGATCGGCGCGGCCTCGTTGGCGGGCGCGGCGACGATGATCGTGCTATCGAGCGCGCCGTGCTCCTCGAGCGTCTGGGCGACGGCGACGAGCGTGGCCATCCGCTGGCCGATCGCCACGTAGACGCAGCGCATGGTCTCGTCGCCGCGGTTGTTGATGATCGCGTCGATGCCGATCGCCGACTTGCCGGTCTGGCGGTCGCCGATGATGAGCTCGCGCTGACCGCGGCCGATCGGGACCATGGCGTCGATCGCCTTGAGCCCGGTGAGCATCGGCTCCTCCACCGGCTGGCGCGCGACGACGCCGGGCGCCGGGCCCTCCGCGGGCCGCGTCGTCGTGGCGTTGATCTCGCCCTTGCCGTCGAGCGGGTTGCCCAGCGGATCGACGATGCGCCCCAGCAGCTCGTCCCCGACCGGGACCTCGAGCAGGCGCCCCGTGCGCTTGACCGTGTCGCCCTCGTCGAGCTCCTCCCAGTTGCCGAAGAGCACCACGCCGACGTTGTCGGACTCGAGGTTGAAGGCGAGGCCCGTGACGTCGTGGGGAAGCTCGAGCAGCTCGAGCGACATGCAGTTCTCGAGCCCGTGCACACGGGCGATGCCGTCGGCGACCGACAGCACCGTGCCGACCTCCGACAAGTCGGCGCCGCCGTCCTGGTCGAGCCCCTCGATGCGGCTCTTGAGGATGCTCGTGATCTCGTCGGGCTTTATCTGCATGGGTGGTCGCTACCTCTCGCTTTCCGCGTGTTCTGACCCTGCCGTGAGCGCGCCTCCTAGGCGGCGGCGCTCGTTACCTGTCTCCGCAGCCGCTCGAGCCGAGCGCGGACGCTCGTGTCGAGCACCATGTTGCCAACCCGGAGGACGATCCCGCCGAGCACGTCGGGGTCGACCAGCGCCTCGAGCTGAACGTCGCGGCCGGTCTGCTCCTCGATCCGCTCGCCGATGGTCCTCACGGTCTCGTCGTCGAGCTCGACGGCGCTCGTGATCTCCACCTCGAGCCGCTTGCGCTCCTCCGCCCACAGGGCCTCAAATGCGCTGCGCACGCGGAAGACGACCGGCAGGCGATGGCGCTCGGCGAGCAGCTCGAGGAAGCGGAAGAACTCGTCGTCGGCGCCCTCGATCAGCTTCCCGAGCGAGTCCTTCTTCTCCTGCGCCGAGAAGTAGGGCGAGAACAGGAACACCTGCAGATCCCGGCTCTCGCTGACCGCGTCGGCGAACTCGCCGAGCTGCTCGTGGATCGCGTCCAGCGAGTCGTGCTCCTGGGCGACCTCGAACAGCGAGCGCGCGTAGACGTCGGCCAGGTCCTGCATGTACCTAGCTGCCCCCCTGTCCGTTCCCGCCGCCGCTCGAGCTGTCGGCTCCGGCAGGCGCGAGCCGCGAGAAGTCGACCTCGTCTAGGGCCTCGTGCACGAGGCGCTGATGGTCCTCGTCGTCGAGCGACTTGCGCGTGAGCTTCTCGGTCGCGGTCACCGTCAGCGTGGCCACCTCGCGGCGGATCTGCTCGAGCGAGCGCTGGGTCTCCCGCTCGATCTCGCGGCGGGTCGACTCCATCGTCTCGTCGTGCTGCTTCTTGGCGTCCTGCTTGGACTCGTCCTCGATGTGATCGGCCGCCTTGTGGGCCCGCTGCACGATGTCCTCGGCCTGCGAGCGCGCCTCCTGCAGCCGCTCGCGGTACTCGGCGAGGATCTTGTCGGCCTCCTGGCGGGTGTGCTCGGCGTGGTCGATCGACTCCTCGATCGCCTTGCGGCGCTTGTCGAGCCCCTCGGCGATCTTGGGGAACGCGTACTTGCGCAGGATCAGGAACGTGGCCGCGAAGGCCAGCAGCGTCCAGATCATCAGCCCGACGTTCGGCGTGACGAGGAACTCGCCCCCCGCCGCAATGGGCGCAGCCAGACCGAAGGGCTCCATCACTCGGAGAGGAAGAACGCGATCAGGCCGAAGATGAAGGCGTAGAAGATGATCGCCTCCGTCAGCGCGAAGCCGAGCCACTGGATGCTCGTGATCTCGTCGCGCATCTCGGGCTGGCGAGTGACCGACTCGATCACCTTGCCGAAGATGTAGCCGACGCCGATGCCGGGGCCGATCGTGCCGAGGCCGGCGCCGACGCCGAGGGCGATGCCCTTCGTGCTCTGCCCGAGGACAAAGATTAGAGCGATGGTTTCTTCCATGCTGCTGCCTCCTTAGTGTTCCGCGGTTGCCTCACCGATGTAGATCGCAGTGAGGATGGCAAAGATGAACGCCTGCAGTCCTGCGATCAGCACCACCTCGAAGGTGAAGAAGGCGATCGCGATGGGCAGGGTCACGGCCCCGATGGCCGCGATGCCGAGGATCACCGCGAGGCCGCCGGCCATGAACAGGATGAGCAGATGACCGGCGAGCAGGTTGGCGAACAGCCGCACCGAGAGCGAGATGAGTCGCACGAAGTGGGAGATCGTCTCGATCAGGAGGAGGCCGGCCTTGGCGAACACGCTGTCCGGCGTGCCCGCGGGTATCCAGCTCTTGAAGTAGCCGACGAACCCCTTCGTGATGATGCCCTGAATGTTGTACGAGAGCCAGACCACGAGGGTGAGGACGAGCGGCACCGAGATGTTCGCGGTGGCCGCGTAGACCGCGAAGGCCGGGATCTCGAAGCCGAAGATCAGGAGCGGCTCGTGGCTGTTGCTCGGAAGCGGCAGGTAGCCGAGCAGGTTCGAGACGACGATGAACAGGAACAGCGTGGCTACGAGCGGGAACCAGCGCGCGCCCATCTGCCTGTCCATGTTGGCCAGCGTAAGCTGGCTGCGCGTGAGGTCGTAGGCGGCTTCGACGGTGGTCTGGACGCGATTGGGGCGCGCCTGCATGCGCCGGGCGACGTAGAGCATGCCGCCGGCGGTGATCGCGCAGGCGACGAACACCATGAAGACCGCCTTGTTGATGCTCATGTCGATCGGCCCCAGGAAGAGCGGGATCCACGGGTCGAGCTCGAACTCCTTGACCGGCTCGAACGGCTCGGGCGGGATCGGCGGCGCGATCAGCCCCACCGCGACGACCACGGCCAGGTAGACGCCGAGGCCGATCAGGACCTTCCACTTCGTGGCGAGTCCGCCGGAGCTCTCGCCCCCCGAGGAGGTGGCCGCGCTCATCGCGGCGCCCTTCGCTTCGGCGATGCCGAGGAGGCCCCGATCGGGCGTAGGATCGCCTGCATGCTGAAGGCGAGCGTGAACAGGAAGAGGAACAGGACCGCCGCCGCGAGCCCGGCCTCGGCGTTGCTGAGCCCCACGGCGAATAACGCCAGGGCGACGAGCCAACCCCGGACGATCATGCTCGCGGCGGTGAGCCCCGCGGCGGTGCGGACGTCGTTCGCGGCCATGGCACGGCGCTCGATCAGCTCCCGAGCTCCTCGCTGGAGGATCCACGCCCCCGCGGCCACCGCGTAGCCCAGCATGGGAAGGCCGGCGAGCAGGAACACCGGCAGCGCGACCACGAGCGCCCCGAGGTCCAGGTAGCGCAGCGCGCGCAGGACCTTATCGTCAGAGAGTGCGGTAGCGCGAGTAGACAAGGGCGAAGCCGGCGCCGAAGCCGGCGAAGGTGCCGAGGATGACGAGCGGGGCGACCGCGCCGAGGAGGGCCCCGAGCCCCGCGCCGACGCCCGCACAGAGCAGCACGGTGGCGAGCAGGAGGAAGCCCGCCGTGGCGCCGCTCGGGCGAGCGGGGCGGGCGGTCTGGGGATCGGTGAGCGACACGGAGGCGGGTTTCGTAGCGAGCCGGAGGTCGGCGAGGCGGAGTGCCCGCGGCGGTCTCCCGATCGCGGCCGTGAGTCTACATGAGCGCGGACTTTGTGACGCCCATGTAACACCCCGGCGCCCGCTCTCTAATGCGTCTTGTCGGCGGCGAACGTCGTCCGCCGCCGGAGGACAACCACGTTGCGCTTATAAAAGACGGTCTCGTAGCCGCCCTTGTCCAAGAAGAGTCGCTGGCGGTCGATGTACCCCGCCTTCGGCCAGCGCGTCTGGAAGTACTCCGCGGGATCGGTCACGATGTACTCGGGCCGCTTCTTGTACGCCCGCATCTCGTAGACCTCGGGCCGATGGGTGAGATGGGCCATCATCCCGCTGCCCGTGAGCACCGAGGCGTCCCGCGGGATCTGGGCGAGGGCCGCTTGGCGCGCTCGGTCCCCCACCGAGGGCCGATAGAAGTCAGGGTCCGCCATGTCCGCGAGCGGGAACCTCGTGGCCACCGCGAGGTTGGCGACGGCGATCGCGGCGGCTCCCCCGACGAGTACGGCACGCCTCCTCGACTGCAACGGCCGCCAGCGGGCGAGCCGCGCCAGCGCGTCGGCCGAGCCCATCACGAGAACGGGGGCGATGGTCAGCGAGTAGTGGAGGTAGGGGGTCCACAGCCACGGATTCCCCGCAAGCATCCGCTCGAGCAGCAGAGGCAGCGCGAGCAGGCCGATCGGCGACAGCAGCGCCAGGCCGAAGAACGGGGCGAAGGTCAGCCCGATCGTGCCGGCCTTCGTCGAGCTCGCCCACCCCGGGCCCGGGTCGAACGTACCGCTGAAGAAAACGCGGGGCAGGCGCGTGGGGTGGGTGACGATGTTGCCGAGCGCGCTCGTGAGGTCTCGCCCGACCGCGCCGTACATCCAGTGCCGGTAGGCCCGGCCGTCCACGAAGAGCGGCTGGACCACGTCGGTGTACGCCACGAACCAAGCGATGCCGGCGACCGCCGTCACGGCCGCCGTGCGCCACTCCCTCTGGGTGATTCCCACGTAGAGACCGATGAACGCTACGACAACGCCCATGTTCTCCTTGACGAGCAGGAGAGCCAGGATCAGGACGGCGAAGGTCCGCCAGCGGCGGTCCTCCACCGCGAGCAGGATCAGCCCGAGCAGCAGGGGTGCGAACGCGATCTCGTGGAAGCCGAAGGCGACCGCCGACGCGACCCCCCAGAACGACGCGTAGGCGAACGCCATCAGGTAGCCGCCCGTACGGCCCAGGCGCCGCCGGCAGAAGACGTAGACCGGGACGATCGACGCGGCGATCAGGACTGCCTGAGTGATCAGGAGGACGCCCACGTTCTCCCAGATCCAGTACAGGGGCGTCAGGGCAATCAGGATCGGCGTGAAGTGGTCGCCGAGGATGTTGTCGTACCCGAACGGCGACAGGAACGTCGAGGTCGGGGTCTCGAACCGGCTGTAGTTCCAGATCGCCTGGTCGAAGATCGCCAGGTCGGTCCCGCTGTTGTAGTGGAAGTGGTTGAGGAACGAGAAGACCCCGTAGACGACCGCCGCCGCCGCGCAGGCGAGGAACAGCGCGCGCTCCTGTCGGGCGAGCGCGCGCAGGTTCCTGCCTTCGCCGCGGACGGCCTTGAGTAGCCGCAGCCTCACCGCCCCGAGGGACCGGCTAGCCGGGTGGCGGCGGTGGGCTGCCCGGCGGCACGGCCTGGCCGGGTGGCGGCGGCGGCTCGCCGCCGGGCGCCGGCTCGGCCGCTTCCTCGTCCTCGACCACGATCTTCATGGTTGGCCTTTCCTCCGCCTCCGTCTCCGTGTCGGTGATCGTGTAGTCGCCCTTGTCGTCGAGGACCTGGCTGAAGGTCGCGCCGGACTTGATCGGGCCGGAGTCGAAGTCGGACCCGGGGCCTTCGGTCTTCGTGACGCCGTGCTCGACGTCGTCGCTGTTGGTCCAGATGACCTGCGTACCGCTGGGGACGGTGAGCTCGTCGGGGGTGAACTGGAGCTCCGTGATGTCGATCACCACGCGGCCCTCCGAGACCGTTCCGGGTTCGAGCGTCGTCGGAGCCGTGGGGCCGCTCGACGAGCCCCCGCCGGGAGGGGCTCCCCCGCCACCGCCACCGCACCCCGCGACGACCAGAGCCGTCGCCACGAAAAGTCCTAGGCACCTCATCGACCGCATCCTTCCCCGCTTTCTCTCGCCCTTGGAGCCCACCGACCCAGCCCCTCCAGTCCGCCGGATGGCCCCGGCGCCGGGGGGAACCTAACCGAAAATCGCGCGCCGCGCGCCTGGGCTAGGGTCCGCCCTCGATGTGGGCGCAACGAGAGCTACAACTCTCCGCCCGCTCGCGCGGGTTCCACGTGGTGACCGGGGAGATCGTCGACGCCCTGCCCGAGCTCGGCCGGCTCGAGGTCGGACTGGTGCACGTGTTCATCCGTCACACCTCCGCTTCGCTGACGCTGAACGAGAACGCGAGCGCCGCCGTCCTGCGTGACTTCCGCTCCTGGTTCGACGCCGCGGTGCCCGAGGAGGCGTCGTACTGGACCCACCGCGACGAGGGGCCCGACGACATGCCGGCTCACGTCAAGTCCTCGCTGCTCGGCAGCTCGCTCTTCGCCCCGATCGCGCAGGGACGGCTCGCGCTCGGGACCTGGCAGGGCATCTACCTGTGCGAGCACCGCGACGGCGGCGGGCCGCGCACGCTCATGCTGACGGCATGGGGTGAGGAGCGGTCCGAGGCCTGAGTACGGTCCGTCCGGCGACCGAGGCCTGAGTACGCTCCGTCCGGCGCCTATGAGAACATACGTTCGTGCGCTGGGACAACCTGCTAACCGCCGGCGAGGAGGAGCGGCGACTTCCGGGCTACGCCGAGCCCGCGCGCGTGCGGACCTTCGACGCGCCCGAGGCGCTCGACGTTCGCTTCTACGAGGTGCGGGCGCGCTCGGCGCTCAGCTCGGTGCCCAAGCGCTCGCGGATGCCGTTTCGGTGGACGATCAACCCGTACCGGGGATGCGCCCACGGGTGCACCTACTGCCTCGCGGGAGACACACCGATCCTCATGGCCGACGGCCGCCCGAGGCCGCTGGCGGATCTGCGGGTCGGCGACGCCGTCTACGGAACGACCGGACACGGCCGTTATCGGCGCTACGCGATCACGCGCGTACTCGACCACTGGTCGACGGTCAAGCCGGCCTACCGGGTCACGCTCGAGGACGGGACCGAGCTCGTCGCGAGCGCTGACCACCGCTTTCTGAGCGACCGAGGGTGGCGGTACGTCTGGGACTCCGAGCAGGGACCGCTGCGCCGGCCTCACCTGACCCGAAGGAGCCGGGTGGTGAGCACGGGTCGGTTCGAGGAGCCGCCCGACCACTCCGCCGACTACCGGCTGGGTTACCTGTGCGGCGTGGTCCGGGGCGAGGCCCGTCGCGCCTCACCCTCGAAGGCCCGTCTCGGCCGCGGGCGCGGCGAGGCTCAGCGCTTCGGCGTAGCGATCGCCGATCTCGATGCGGTCCGGCGCGCCCGAGAGTACCTCGCCGCGTTCGGCATCCTCACTCGGCAGTTTGCCCCTGCGGCGGCCGGTGGGGGGGTGCGGCGGACCACGGCGATCCGCACGTCGGACCTGGCCGACGGGGCTGCGGCAAGTGGGCTGATCCGCTGGCCCCGCTCACCGACCGACGAGTGGTGCAAGGGCTTTCTGGCCGGGATCTACGACGCGGAGGGAAGCGGCGGTGGCGGCGAGGCGGCTCGGATCGCCGGGCCCGACGACGAGATCGTCGAGTGGACCGCCTTCTGCCTGCGCCGACTCGAGTTTCCTCACACGGTCGAGGGCACCGGCGGGTCCGACGAGCGCCGCGTCCGCCTGCGCGGCGGCCTCGCACAGCACGTCCGCTTCCTCCATACCGTCGACCCCGCGATCAACCACAAGCGGACGCTCGAGGGAGCGGCGCTCAGGGCAACCGCACCGCTCAGCGTCAGGTCGGTCGAGCCGCTCGGCGTCGAGCTGCCGCTCTTCGACATCACCACCGGGACGGGTGACTTCATCGCCGACGGGGTCGTTAGCCACAACTGCTTCGCCCGCCCGACCCACACTTACCTCGACCTCGATGCCGGCCGCGACTTCGAGCGCGAGATCGTCGTCAAGGTCAACGCGCCCGAGCTTGTCCGCTCCGAGCTGGCGCGTCCGTCGTGGCGAGGCGAGCACGTGGCCCTCGGCACCAACACCGATCCCTACCAATGGGTCGAGAGCCGGTACCGCCTGATGCCGCCGATCTGGGAGGCGCTGCGCGATGCGCACAACCCCTGCTCGGTGCTGACGAAGTCGCCGCTGCTGCTGCGCGACATCGAGCTCCTAAGGGAGCTGGCGGCGCGGACGAGCTTCCAGGCCAACCTGTCGGTTCCGACGCTCGACGAGCGCGCCTGGCGCGCGACGGAGCCGCATACCCCCCATCCGCGCAAGCGGCTCGAGGCCGTCGCCGAGCTCAACCGGGCGGGCGTGCCGACCGGCGTGCTCGTGGCTCCGCTCATGCCCGGGATCAACGACGCGCCGGAGCAGGTCGAGCCCATCCTCGAGCTCGCGAGCGAGGCGGGGGCGACGAGCATCGGCGGCGTCGCGCTCCACCTGCGAGGAGAGGTGCGTGGCATCTTCTTCGACTGGCTGAATCAGCACCGCCCGGATCTGGTCGGGCGCTACGAGGAGCTCTACCGCCGCGGCGCCTACGCCCCCGCAGACGAGCGCCGGCGGCTCGGCGCGCTCATCGCGCGCGGTCGGCGCGGGGCGCGGCCAGCGCTGCGCGGACAGGATCCCGGCCCCGGCCGGCCGGAGCGAGCGCGCCCGGCACCGGTCGAGCGCCAGGAGTCGCTCTTCTGAACCGAGCGCAGCGCAGGCCACCGCGCCTGCGACCCGCGCGTGCGAAGATCGCGGGCATGGTTCGCCCGTTCGCTGCGCTCTCCGCCGCCTTCGTCGTCGCCCTCGGTCTCGCCGGATGCAGCACTGGGGTTGCCGAGGCCGACCGCGCGATCTTCGTCAACGCCTGCGCCGCCACGACGGGGGCCACCGAGCCGGACTGCGGCTGTGCCTTCGACGAGCTCAACCGCCGCGGCTCGGACCGCCTGCTCGGGGACACGCTCGACGAGCTTCGCAACGGCCGTGTGCCCGCGCGCGTGACCCGCGCCATCGCGCGCTGCTCGACTGGGGGCTGACGACGCGGGACGGCCGCCGCCCCGCGCGCGGTCAGCGGGTGCCTTCCGCACGAGCTTTCAAGCCGCTCGCGAACTGCTCGAACGAGGGCCCGAGGTCCGGCATCGAGCGCCAGATCAGGGGCAGGAGGGGACCGGTGTACTCCTCACGCATGTCGAACCGTGTGCCGCCAGACTCTTGCTGCGAAAGGCTGAACGTGCGCACGCCCTTGAAGAGGCCGAGGGGCATGCCGCCCTTCCAGATCATCTTCTCGGGGGGCGCGAACTGGGTGACCCTGACCGGGAAGGCACGACCGCGATTGGCCTCGGAGTGCACCTTGATCTTCTCGCCGGGGGCGATCGTCCCCTCGATGCGCTCGACTCCCGAATCCCACCGGGAGTAGCCGGGGGCATCGGTGAGGATGGCCCAGATGGTCTCGGGATCGGCCTCGATCGTGGCGTTCGCCTCGTACTCCTTCACGGATTCCCTTCGGTCGACTGAGAGCCGGTCGCATCGGCCTGCGGTGGGACTCGGCCGGATGGGTAACCTTTTCGCAACGGTAACAGGTATGCGACGATGACGAGATCCGTCTCGACGCCATCTCCGGAGACCCCTTCGATGCCCTGGGCGACCCGAACCGCCGAGCGATCGTCGAGATGCTCGGCTCCGGCGACCGATCCGTGCGGGAACTGGCCGACGAGCTGCCGATCAGCCGCCCCGCCGTGTCGCGACACCTTCGCCTCCTCAAGGAGGCCGGGCTGGTCGCCGACCGGGCCGAGGGCACGCGCCGCCTCTACCGGCTGCACGATGAGGGCATCGAGGCTGTGCGCGCCTATCTCGAGCAGGTCTGGGGCGATGCCGCGGCCCGGTTTCGCCTCGTGGCCGAGAACAGCCCGCGGCGAGGCAAGGCGGCAGCGCGCTGATGGACCCGCTGGAGCTCGAGTTCAGCGTCGCGTGCTCCGCAGAGCGGGCGTTCGAGCTGTGGGCGACCGAGACGTCACTCTGGTGGCCTCCCAGCCATTCCGTCTCGGGCGCAGCCGGGCTCACCGTGACCTTCGAGCCGCGTCCGGGCGGGCGGATCTACGAGCGCACGCCCGACGGCGTCGAGCATGACTGGGGCGAGGTCCTGGTCTGGGAGCCGCCGCACCGACTCGCCTACCTCTGGCACCTGAGGTTCGACCGCCGGGACGCCACCGAGGTCGAGATCACCTTCGCCGATGAGCACGGGGCGACAACCGTCAACATCGTCCATCGCGGTTGGGAGCGACTGGGGGCGATCGGCCCGGACAGACGCGAGCGCAACCGACGCGGATGGGCCGGAGTCATCGACCATTACCAACGGGCCTGCGCCGAGCCTGCCGGGCCGAGCCCTCGGAGCCCGGGCGAACCTCTTCCTCGGCGCCGATAGCGACGAACTCGCCGGTCTGGACCTCGCGGGTGATCTCGGCCTCGATGTCCGCCTGCGCCGGGGGCGTCACCCCGCGGACAAGCGCCTCGCGACGCAGCTGGCGCTCGCGGAAGCGGCGGAACTTGAGGATCTCGAGGATGTAGACGAGGTAGACGCTCGTGGCCGCGGCGGCAAGCCCCGCCGCCGCCAGCACCCCGGTCCATGCCGGGTCGAAGTCGCCGCGGCCGTCAGAATAGGGGACGAAGCGCAGCGCTAGCGCCAGGCCGGCGAGCGCCAGCGTCCAGCCGTACAGGTAGAGGACGGTCCGCCGCTGCGAGAAGCCGATGTTGGCGAACCGGTGGTGGAAGTGCGACCGATCGCCGAGGTAGACGGGGCGGCGGTACTTGATTCGCTTGGCGACGACGAAGCCCGTGTCGAGGATCGGTACGGCGAGGATGACGAGCGGAAAGGCGAGCGCCACCACGGCCGCGGTCTTGAGCACGCCCTGGATGGCCACGCAGGCGAGCAGGAGCCCCAGCAGGCTCGAGCCCGAGTCGCCCATGAAGATCGACGCCGGGTGGAAGTTGTGCGGCAGGAAGCCGATCGCCGCGCCGGCGGTCAGGCCGGCGAGGATTCCCGCGTCGACCCGGTCCAGGGACAGCGCGATGGCCGCGAAGGTCACCGCAGCGATGATGCACACCCCGGCGGCGAGCCCGTCGACGCCGTCGGAGAAGTTGACGACATTCATGACCGCGACGATCCCTACCAGGGTCAGCGCTCCCCCGAGGACCGGCCCGAAGTCGAGCGCGCCGAGCAGGGGGAGCGTCACGTTCTCGACCCGCACCGCCGAGAGCACGGGCACGGCGGCCGCGACCACCTGCCCGGCGAGCTTCGCCCCAGCCGGAAGGTCGAAGGTGTCGTCGAGGGCCCCGACCAGAGCAGCGACCGCGGCTCCGACCAGGATCCCCCGCGTCTCCACGCCCACGGGCAGGAACAGGAGCCCGGCGACCAGCGCCCCGCCGAGGATCGCCAGGCCCCCGAGCCGCGGCATCGGCCGGTCGTGAAGGCCCCGCTCCTTCGGCGCGTCGAGGGCGCCGACCCGGCGAGCGAGCGCTGCGGCGGCGGGCGTCGCCACGAGGGCCAGCGCCGCCGCCACCAGAAAGGCCCAGACGGCGTCGAGCTCGGTCATCGGTCGGCAGCGTATCCGTGCAGCCGGGCGGCGTGGCACTCGAGATCTCTGCGTGTGCTCGGCGGCTGCCGTGATCGCGACGAGCCGCCGCTGCATCGCTTAACCTGCTGCGGTGACTTCGGCGGCGACGCCATCCTTCGTCGTGGCAACGCCGCGCGGCGCGTGTCGGCGCCCTCCGAGCCGCCGCAGCGGTCGCGCCGCCCGCGCGTGACCGTCCTCCTGCTCGCCCTCAGCTTCGCCCTCCTGCTGGGCGGGGCGGTCCTGTTCACCAACGCCGTCGAGTGGATGGGGCTGCGGCTGAACGTCGGACACAGCGCGACCGGGAGCCTGCTCGCCGCGGTCGGCACCGCGCTTCCCGAGTCCACGATCCCCGTAGTCGCGCTCCTGGGCGGCGGCGAGGGGTCGGAGGACGTGGCGATCGGGGCGATCATCGGAGCTCCGTTCATGCTCGCGACGGTCGCCATGCTGCTGGTGGCGCTTTCGGCCCTGGGCTTTCGACGCCGGCGGGCGAACGGGCGGCGGCTGCACACCGACGCCGGCCTCGTGAGACGCGACCTCGGGTCGTTCCTCGGGCTGTTCGGGGTGGCACTTCTGCTGGGCCTCGGCGCGCCGCAATGGCTCCAGATCGCCGGCGGCGGCCTCCTGCTCGTCGCCTACGGCGTCTACGCGTGGCGGACGGTCGTCGGTGGAGGCGCCCCGGCGGAGGAGGAGAAGCTGACCCCGCTCACCCTCGATCCGAGTCGCCACGACCCGCCGACCAACTGGCAGATCGCGCTCCAGGTGATCCTCGGCCTCGGAATGATCGTCGGTGGCTCCGAGCTCTTCGTCGAGGAGATCGTGGTGGTCGCCGAGAGCCTGGGCGTCGGAGCGCTGGCGCTCGCGCTCGTGATCGCCCCGCTCGCCACCGAGCTGCCCGAGAAGGCCAACAGCATCCTCTGGATCCGTCAGGGCAAGGACAGCCTCGCGATCGGCAACATCACCGGCGCGATGGTCTTCCAGTCGACGATCCCGGTGTCGATCGGGCTCGTGTTCACCGATTGGAGCCTCAACGGCTTCGCGGCCGTCGCCGCTGCCCTGGCGCTCGCGGGTGGAGCGATCGCGCTCTGGACGCTGCGCCGCGGCGAGGTGAGGGCGTCCGCCGCAGTGGCGTGGGCGGCGCTCTTCTCGGCCTTCGTGGTGTTCGTGGCCGTCGCGGGCTGAGGGAACCGGCTCGCGGGGGCGGATCGCGGCGAGCTGTGCGCCGGCCTACGCGACCGAAGCAGTGAGCTCCGGATACAACGGGTAGCGCCCGGCCAGCGCCCGCGACCGCTCGGCCAGCTCGGTACGCCGCTCGTCGCTCCACTGCCCACTCAGCGCGGCGGCGATCACCTGCCCGACCTCGCGGAAGTCGTCGACCCCGAAGCCGCGCGTGGTGAGCGCCGGCGTCCCGATCCGCAGGCCCGACGACACGGCCGGCGGACGTGGATCGAACGGGACCGCGTTGCGGTTGACGGTGATGCCGACCTCGTCCAGACGGTCCTCGGCCTGCTGGCCGTCGAGCTCGGACTCCCGCAGGTCGACGAGCACGAGGTGGACGTCGGTGCCGCCGGTGAGGACCTCGAGCCCACCGGCGCGCAGCTCCTCGGCGAGGGCCGTGGCGCCGGCGCGGGTCCGCCGCTGGCGCTCGCGGAAGGTCTCTGACGCGGCGATCCGCAGCGCCACCGCCTTGGCGGCGATGACGTGCATGAGCGGTCCGCCCTGCTGGCCCGGGAAGACCGCCGAGTCGATCCTCTTGGCGTGCTCCTCACGGCAGAGGATCATCCCCCCGCGCGGTCCGGTGAGCGTCTTGTGCGTGGTCGTGGTGACCACGTCGGCGTAGGGCACGGGACTCGGGTGCTCGCCCGCGGCGACGAGGCCGGCGAAGTGCGCCATGTCGACCATGAAGAGGGCCCCGATCGAATCGGCGATCTCGCGGAAGGCGGCGAAGTCGAGCCGGCGCGGGTAGGCGGACCAGCCGGCGACGATCAGCTTCGGCCGCCGCTCGCGGGCCACTTGCTCGACCTCCTCCATGTCGACGATCGAATCCTCGGCGCGGACCCCGTAGGTCGACACGTCGTAGAGGCGGCCCGAGAAGTTGATCTTCATCCCGTGCGTCAGGTGGCCGCCGTGGTCGAGGCGCATGCCGAGGATGCCGTCGCCGGGTCGAATCAGGGCGTGGTAGACGGCGGCGTTGGCCTGGGCGCCCGAGTGGGGCTGCACGTTGGCGTGATCGGCTCCAAACAGCGCGCGGGCGCGGTCGATGGCGAGCTGCTCGGCCACGTCGACGTGCTCGCAGCCGCCGTAGTAGCGCCGCCCCGGATAGCCCTCGGCGTACTTGTTGGTGAGCACGGAGCCCTGGCACTCGAGGATCGCCTCGGGCACGAAGTTCTCCGAGGCGATCATCTCGAGCGTCGAGTCCTGCCGCCGGGCCTCGTCCTCGAGCACCTGCGCGACCTCGGGGTCGACATCGGCCACGGGCCTCGAGAAGTGGTCGGGTCCCACCTCGCTCATTTGCTTCTCCTCTCGATGTCGGCGGTCTGGTCGGCGCGCCGCCCGTGGCGCCCACCCTCGAAGTCGGTGCCGAGGAAGGCGCGCACGCCCGCCACCTTGTCGGCGGCGATCGAGACCCCCGCGCCCGAGCCGCGGAGGACCACCCTCGACTCGAGGGCGAATCCGGCGTGGTCGGATTCAACGAGGATGCGCATCGAAGTCACCGTACCAACGGCGACGGCGCGCCCTGCGAGCGCTTCCCGACTCAGAGCAGCGCCGCGACCTGCGCGGCCGGGACGGCCCCCTCGCGCACCACCGAGAAACGCCCCTCCTCCTCGTAGTCGGTGAGGTCGACGACCGTCGAGGGCGTGCCCGCGAGCTCGCCGCCGTCGAGCGCCTGGTCGACCCCGCGACGGATGCGGTCATCCACGTCGTCGATCCGGCGCGCGTCGGACCCGCCCGAGCGGTTGGCACTCGATTGCAATACCGGCCAGCGGGCGGCAGACAGGGGGGCGAGCGCGCGATCGAGCGCCGGAACCCGTAACCCGAGCCGCTCCGGCTCCGGGCCACAGGCAAGAGGGAACCGACGGGCCAGGTTGGGTAGCAGCAGCGTCAGGCGCCCTGGCAGGAGCCGCTCGAGGGCGGCCCGGGTCCGGACGCCGAGCTCGGGAAGCGCGGCGAGGGCGAGCTCGAGGTCGAAGAACATGACCGCCGCGGGGTGATCGGGCGGTCGGCCCTTGAGCAGGTAGAGCCTGCGGACGCCCTCCTTGGAGTCGGGCTCGGTGGCGAGCCCGTAGACCGTGTCGGTCGGAAACAACGCCACGCCGCCGACCGCGATACAGCGGCGGAAGGTGTCGACGTCACCCTCGGTCACGGCGCATGACCGAGGGTGACGTCCTCGCCTCCCCCCAGGCCGCGGAAGCTCTCGGCGCCACGCAGAAGCGCGCGCACCGCAGGCGCCTGATCGGGCGCGTGCTCGAGGGCGAGGCACGTGCCGTGCGGAGCCTCGCCGATGAGCGCGCGGATGGCATCGAGGCCGTCCTGCCCACCCCCGATCACCGCTTCCACGGGCTCGTAGCGCACGATCTCGGGGACGAGCGCACGCCATTCGTCCTCGGCGATGTAGGGCAGGTTCGCCACCACGAGGTCGTAGACGCCGGCCGGCAAGCCGCAAGCGAGCGAGACCTCGACGCCGAGCTCGAGACGGGCGGCGTTGGCCCGGGCGACCACGACAGCGTCCTCCGAGACGTCGGAGGCACTCACCTCGAGATCCGGCCGCTCGTCCTTGAGCGCCAGGGCGACGGCGCCCGACCCCGTCCCCACGTCGTGCACCCGGCCGCCGACAGGAAGGACCCCGAGGGCGACCTCGACGAGCAGCTCGGTCTCCGGGCGGGGGATCAGCACGCCGTCGTCGACCGCGAGCTCTAGGTGGCGGAAACCGCGCCGGCCGAGAATGTAGGCGACCGGCTCGCGCGCCACGCGGCGGCCGACCCGCTCGGCGACCCGGCCGGCGGCGACCGCCGACAGCGCGCGCTCGGGAGCTGCAACCAGGGCAGCGCGATCCGCACCCAGCGCATCGGCCACGAGCAGCTCGGCATCGAGCCTCGAGGTTCGGCAGCCCGCCTCGCGCAGCCGCGTCTCGGCCTCGCGCAGAGCTGTGCGCACGGTCGCTCGCCCGACTCCGGCGCGAGCCGTGCCGACCGTCACCGCGCTCACCCGGCGACGAGCGCGCTCGCGGCGAGCTTGAGCCGCTTCTCCTCGGCCTCGAGCGCGGCCGTCATCTCGTCGAGCTCTCCGGCGAGCACGCCCTCGAGATTGCCGCGGGTCAGCTTCACGCGATGGTCGGTCACCCGGTCCTGGGGATAGTTGTAGGTCCGCACCTTCTCGGCGCGCTCGCCGGTGCCGACTTGGGCGCGCCGGTCGGCGGACAGCTCGGCCTGCTGGGCGGCCACCTGCTGCTCGAGCAGCCGCGCGCGGAGCACCCGCATCGCCTTTTCGCGGTTCTGGAGCTGGGACTTCTCGTCCTGCATGGAGACGACGAGGCCGCTCGGCGCATGGGTTATGCGAACGGCGGAATCGGTGGTGTTGACCGACTGGCCGCCCGGGCCGGAGCTTCGGTAGACGTCGATCTGGAGGTCGCTCGGGTCGATCTGGACCTCCACGTCCTCGGCCTCGGGCAGCACCGCCACCGTCGCCGTCGAGGTGTGGATGCGCCCCTGCGATTCCGTCTGGGGGATCCGCTGCACGCGGTGGGTGCCTCCCTCGTGCTTGAACACGCTGTAGGCGCCGTCTCCCTTGATCGCGAACGTGTAGTCGCCGTCGGCGAGCGCGATCGGCTCGGTGCGAAAGCCCCGGCGCTCGGCGTAGCGGGTGAGCATGCGGTGGAGATCGCCCGCGAACAGGCCGGCCTCCTCTCCCCCCGCCCCGGCTCGGACCTCGACGATCACGTTCTTGTCGTCGTTCGGATCGCGCTCGACCATGGCCAGGCGGATCTCCTCGTCGAGCTCGCGCAGGCGCGCCTCGGCGGCTTCGAGCTCGACGCGCAGCCCGGCGTCGTCGCCCTCCTCGGTCAGAAGCTCGCGCGCGCTACCGGCATCCGAGCGAGCCTGGCGGTACTCGCGCGTGAGCTCGTGCGCAGGCGCGAGCGCCCGCCACGCGCGCCCGACCTCGGCATAGCGCTCGCGATCCCCGATCACCGCGGGATCGGCCATCTGCTCGGAGAGCTCGGCGAACCGGCTCTCGATCTGGTCGACGAGCTGCTCGATCATGAGATCGAGCGTAGTCGAGGGCGATGGCGCGTTGAGCGGGTCCCTCCGGGGCGGTCCCTCGCGGAGCTTGGCCTCGGGGCGATCGCACCACGTACCCTGAGACATCAGGGCGAGCCTGTACCCGCTCTCCCCTTCAACGTCCGCTGAAGGGGAGATGATGTTCCGATGAGCAAGGTCGTTCCCCTAGACCTTCCCGAGGTGCGCAAGGCTCGCGGGGCGTTTTTCACCCCGCCGGCGATCGCGGACTTCTTGGCGGCCTGGGCGGTTGATGGTAACCCCGCCGCGCGGATCCTCGATCCCACCTGTGGCGAAGCCGTCTTCCTCCAAGCGGCCGGACGCCGGCTCCGGGAGCTTGGCTCCGCGGCCGAGGACCTCGACGACCAAGTCTTCGGGGTTGACCTTCATCGCACCTCGCTCGACCAGGCGATGGGCCTGCTCGAAGCCGAGGACCTCGACGCGCACCTCATCGCCGCCGACTTCTTCAACGTGCCTACCCCTGATCAGCTCGGCTGCCCGCTGCCTGAGATGGACGCGGTGATCGGCAACCCTCCCTTCATCCGCTACCAGCAGCACATCGGGGAGGCTCGCCGTCGCTCAGCGCAGGCCGCGCTCGCTCAGGGCGTCCGCCTCTCCGGGCTAGCGTCGTCCTGGGCCGCGCTACTCGTCCACGCCTGCGGCTTTCTCAAGCCTGAGGGACGCTTCGCCATGGTCCTGCCCGCCGAGCTCCTGACCGTCCACTACGCGGAACCCGTCCGTCGCTGGCTGCGCCAGCGCTTTGCGGCTGTCCACCTGGTCTTCTTCGAACGCCTCCAGTTCTCGGACGCGCTCGAGAAGATCGTACTGGTCGTCGCACACGGCTCCGGCGGGTGCGATGCCTTCTCGCTCTACCACGTCGACGATGCTGAGGACTTGCGCCACCTCCGGCCTTTCGACCACGTCAACGTCACCCCCGCCGACGAGGGCAAGTGGACCGACCTCCTCCTCCCGATCCGGAGCCGCCAGCTCTTTCGGCGGGTGGCCGCCGAGCACTTCGTGGATCTCGGCCACTACGGGGTGCCCGAGCTGGGGACCGTCACGGGAGCGAACGGCTACTTCACCCTCACGGAGTCGACCCGCGAGGCCTTCGGCCTCTCACCCGAGCAACTCGTCAAGATCAGCCCGCCGGGCACGCGTCACCTGCGTGGCCTGTCGTTCACGCCGAAGAGCTGGGAGGTCCTGCGCGGGCGCGAGGAGCGCGTGTGGATGCTCCACCCGTCGCCTGACGACGCCAGCCCGGCCCTGCGCCGCTACGTCGACCACGGGCGTGCGCTCGGGATTCCCGACGCTTACAAGTGTCAGATCCGCGATCCGTGGTGGCGGCCGCCTATGGTCTCCCCGCCCGACCTCTTCTTCACCTACATGAGCCATCGCTACCCGCGGCTTGTCACCAACTCAGCGAGGGCGACGTTCGTCAATTCCATGCACGGGATCCGCCTTCGGTCGGAGGCCCCGAAGACAGCGAAGCTAGCCCTTCCGCTTCTCGCCTTCAGCTCGATGACGATGCTCGGCGCCGAGGTTTTCGGTCGCTCCTACGGTGGCGGCGTGCTCAAGATGGAGCCTCGCGAGGCTGCGAGCCTTCCGTTGCCAGGGCCCCCTGTTCTCGACGCGGTCTGGCGTCGGCTCCAGCCCGAGCGGACCGCCCTCGACCGCCAGCTCCGCGGTGGGTTCTGGACGGCCGTGGCCAAGCGCGTCGACGAGGTCCTGCTCCGCGAGGTCCTCGACCTCAGTCCCGGCGAAGCTCGGATCCTCCACGAGTCGGCGCAAGCGCTCCGGGCCCGACGCCTCGGTCGGGAGCCTAGGGCCGATGGCTGAGGTCGAGGACCTCGAACGGGGGGTCGGGAACCCGGCGGCGAAGTGGGACGAATTCAAGGCGCGAGTCCAAGCCGAGGCCATCCGCCAGTTCGCCGATGTAGAGGCGGCCTGGCTCGACCTCATGTGGACGCTTGACGCCTACCGGGTGGCACAAATCCTCCCAGCCGGCTTCAAGGACTTCGGAGCCTTCAACCGCGGCAAGGGCAACTGGTTCGCGGAGCTGCTGTCCTTGCTCCTTCACAACCGCACTCACCATCGAATCGCAGCCCGCCAGAGGGTACGTGGCTTCTCTCAGCACCACCAGATCGATATCGCCTGGCCTGCCCGGGGTGAGGATCCGCTCGTCTGCTGCGAGTCGAAGGTAACTGGCGCCCCCGCCTTTGACTCGACTCCCGCTCGTGGTGCGATCAGCGACTTCTCAAATCGGCGGAAGGAGCTGAAGTTCGCTGCTACAGACCTCAAGCTCTACCGACGCCAGCAGCGAACGGCGATCGAGCACTGGGACGTTTGGCGCCAACGTGAGCGACCGAAGACCTACTTCCTCTGGGCCGCCCGTCTCGAGCCTGGCAAGGACCGCATAGCGACCCTGGTCCGGGAAGCTCGCGACCTCATCGACACTTACCTCGACGGCGCGGGGCTCTTCGCCTGGCAACCCAACCAGGCCGGCGAGGGCTACCAGGCAGTTCCTTTGCCTTCAGGCGAGCGAGTCACGTCACTCGACGACGTGCTATACCGAATCGCGAGCGAAATCAACGCCCTGGTCGACGATCAGGGGCGGCCGCCGCCGCCCGTCCGGCCAGAGCAGACGGCCATCCAGCCGGGGGAGCTCCCCGATGATCCGGGCGACGCAGGCGGACCCGAGGAGGCTTGAGCGCCCTGCCGGCGCTGGGACGCACTCGGCTTGAGATATCGGCGCCCGGTTCGGTGACCTTGGCCAAAGGACTAACTTGACTCTGGAGACGAGGAGCTGACCGGGCCACGGGGGCGCGTCGGGGTATCTTTACGCCGGGGCACCGTAGCGACCTCGATCAGCTCCTCTCCGCTCCAAGGGGCGTGCGAGTCGGTTTCTCCCCCTCGGAAGCCAGTGCCCGACTGGTTGCGCGAGGAGCTCCCGTCGAGGGCGGGCTCCTCGCCTGTCTCCTGAGATGTCTTGGGTGCCTCGAGGTGCTCCCGTCGCGATTGCAAGAGGTTCTCGCTCCGGCAGGAGGCGTGGATGCAGCGTACCTCGCCTCGGACTACGGACTGGGGCGGGCCCTCGGGTGGGATCGGTTGCGGAGGGCCTCCATGGTCGGCTCGGTGCGTCGACGGCTTCGCTAGGGCATGATCAGGGGGTGCCGGAGCACCGCCTGCCCGAAGGGCGAGAGACTCTTGGCTGGCTCGCCAGGTTGGGACGCGCGCTTGGCTACTGGGTCGAGCCTGAGTGGGAGGTCCCAGATCCGGAGGGCCCCCACCTTCGTCGATCTCGCCTGGCTACGACGTCAAGGTGAGCAGGTGCCTCTCTTTCTCTTCGAGGTGGAGAGCCGCCCTGGATCGCAGCTGGCTGAGAACGCCCAAAAAGTGCTCTCGATGCCGACCAATCTGCTGCCCAAGCCACTCTTCTTCTTCCAGATTGTCCTTAGAGGAGGAGGCGGGCGGGCGGGCCGAGCTGGGCGCGCCCACGTTACGGCCAATTACGGCATCTTTGAGCTGGAGGAGCGCGGTGAGCCCGACCGCTTGGTGGCAGACCTCCTAACGCAGCACACCCGGGCAGCGGAGGGGCTAGACACGATCGCCCTCTGGGACGCTCTGTCGGATCCTCGCGCACCTGAGTTCGCCTTCTCTTCCGTCTGGGATGCGCTCGAGCGTTCGGGCCTCGGAGTGCCCTGGGCGAGCGCATACGCGCGCTTAGCCCTTCGCGACCCACGTTTTCGGAGCCGGCTGCCCGAGGTCCTGTTGCCCGAGCTCGATCACGAGCCGCTTACGAGCGACTACGGCACCTACTGGGGAGACGCGTGGTCGAGACCCCTTCACCTGGGGCTACTCGCTGTGCTTGACCCGGGACGTGGGGAGTCGTGCCTCACGGCCTTACAGCAGTGGCAAGCAAACGAAAGGGACCCGGGGCGCATGCTCATGCTCGCGCCCTACCCCGGGCTCAGCAGGGACTACGACAGCTTCCTGTTCTTCCGGTCGCGTCCCATCCTCCGGGTGAAATCGTCAGGGCGTAGTTTCCGCGGGGCCGGCCATCTTAGGCGGCGATCACCTCCTCCGTGGTCGACCGGTCCTCGCCGACGGCGATGCCGCGGCGCAGGCGCTCGATCTCGGCGACCGACTTCGGCGTCATCACGACGCCGCGCCAGCCGCGCGAGGAAAGCTCGAGCACCGCCCAGATCAGGCACAGCGCCGAGGTCTCGCCGGGGAAGCGACCGATCACCTTG
>Ga0136616_10000021_pt1 | contig 61716 bp, 68 predicted proteins | sample AntDrymUQ2992106_2_FD_106648 | JGI IMG/M metagenome (GOLD analysis project Ga0136616, IMG submission 106648) | Polar desert sand microbial communities from Dry Valleys, Antarctica - metaG UQ299 (21.06) | ecosystem: Environmental > Terrestrial > Soil > Desert | place: Antarctica: Dry Valley... | reverse complement strand
CCGCCAGGCTCACAGCCTCTTCTTCAGCATCCCGAACACGCCGTGCAGCACCTGGCGCTGCACGGCAGCGTGGTCACCGCCGCCTCTCCGATGCCCATCGAGGTCAGCAGCTCCTCCACGTCGTAGAACTCCGACTTCGGGTAGGTGGACGCCGCGGCCTTGAGGGCCCTCGCGTCGTCGGGGGTGAAGGCGCGCAGGGCGTGCTGCACCCGGTTGCCGAGCTGGGCCAGCACCGGCGCGGGCACGTCGTCGGGCACCTGGGTCACGAAGAACACCCCCACGCCCTTCGACCTGATCAGGCGCACGGTCTGGGTCACCGACTCGAGGAACGCGTCCGTGGCGTCCGCGAACAGCAGGTGCGCCTCGTCGAAGAAGAACACGAGCTTGGGCGTGTCCAGATCGCCCGCTTCGGGCAGGTGCTCGAACAGCTCGGCCAGCAGCCACATCAGCGCGGTGGAGAACAGCTTGGGCTTGTCCTGTACCGCGGGCAGCTCCAGGACGGAGATCACGCCACGCCCGTCGGGAGCCGCGCGCAGCAAGTCGGCGATGTCGAGCTGCGGCTCGCCGAAGAACTCCGTGCCACCGCCGGTCTCGAGCCCGACGAGCGTTCGCAGCAGCACCCCGACGGTGGACGACGCCAGCCCCCCGATGCCCTCCAGCTCGGTCTGGCCGTGGTCGGACTCCAGGAAGGTCAACAGCGCCCGCAGGTCGGACAGGTCCACCAGCGGCAGGCCCTTCTGGTCGGCATAGTGGAAAACCAGGCTCAGGCTCTGCTCCTGGGTCTCGTTGGCCTTCAGCACCTTGGCCAGGAGCTGCGGTCCGAAGTCGGTGACAGTCGCCCGCACCGGCACGCCCGGCCCGATGCCTCCCAGCGACAGATATTCCACCGGGAAGCCTGTGGGGGCGTATGGCAGGCCCAGTCCGCCCATGCGCTTCTCCGCCGGGCCGCCCGCCTCACCGGGGAGCCCCATGCCCGAGACGTCTCCCTTCACGTCGGCGGCGAAGACCGACACGCCGGCCGCGGACAGCTGCTCGGCGATCGTCTGGAGCGTGATCGTCTTGCCCGTGCCGGTAGCGCCCGCCACCAGTCCGTGACGGTTCATCATCCGCAGCGGGATCTGCACAACCGCCTCGGGCGCCACCTCGTCCTCGAGCACACCCCGGCCCAGGTCCACGGTCGGGCCCTCGGCCGCATATGCCTCCGCGATCGACGGCCCGAACTCGCTCATGCGGGCGCTTCGGGGAGCATCGTGTGGCCGCGGGCCGCGTGGTCGAACCCGAGCAGGTCACCGGAGCGATTGCCCGCGTCGGAGTGGTGATAGGCGCGCACCTCGCTGATCTTCCCGTCGCGGAACTCGAACCATTCCGTGCCGCGGTCCAACCGCGCCGCGCCCGAGCGCGGGTCCCGCCAGGTCATGCTCCACTCGATCACGACGCGGTTGCGGTCCTCGAGGCCCTCTTCCAGGTGCCAACGGCCCGCTTTCTGCTCCACCGTCGCCCTCGTGTGCTCACCGATTACGCGCGCGCCGCGGTGAGGTCCCAGGCGCGTGTAGTAGTGCACAGCGTCCTCGGTGAAGTGCGCCGCCACCCGGGTGGGATCGCCGGTGTTGAGGGCCTCGTAGTAGGAGCGGACGTGGTCCAGGAGCGCGCCGATGCGCGGGATGTTTTCATTCCTGCGCGTGAGCCGCGCGACCGAGGAGTCCAACCGCCCCCTGCTGCGGGCCCGCGACGCGATGGATCGCGACTACGCTAGGCCGCTCGACATCCCCGCCTTGGCCCGTATCGCCATCGTGTCCGAAGCGCACTTCATCCGCACCTTCCGTGCCACGTCGGGGAGACGCCGCACCGCTACCTCCAGCGGCGCCGGGTGGAGCGGGCGATGTTCCTGCTGCGGGAGTCGGACAGGAACGTGAGCGACATCTGCCTCGACGTGGGCTTCACCAGCCTCGGCACCTTCAGCCGCACGTTTCGCGACATCGTGGGCGAGCCGCCGACCACCTACCGCTGGCGCGCCGCGGACCTGCGGGCAGTGCCCGCCTGCTTCGCCAAGGCCTGGACCAGACCGAGCAGTTTCGGAGAAGCCGAGCCGCGGGCGGTGGACTAGCGTGGCCCGCATGCTCGACAAGATCACTCATTCACAGGTTTACGTACTCGACCAGGACCAAGCGATCGACTTCTACGTGGGCAAGCTCGGCCTCGAGATCAATACCGATGCGGACCTCGGGTTCATGCGCTGGCTGACCGTCAACGTGCCCGGCCAGGAACACCAGATACTGCTGGAGAAGCCCGGCCCGCCGGCCCACGACGAGGCCACGGCCGAGCAGATCCGGGAGCTCGTTACCAAGGGTGCGCTGGGAATCGCCGCGATCATCGCGGTCCCGGACGTACACAGGTCCTACGAGGAGCTCACGGCCAAGGGCGTGGAGTTCACCGAGGAGCCGACCGAGCGCTTCTACGGCACCGACTGCGGGCTGCGCGACCCGTTCGGCAACCCGCTCCGCATGGGCACGCCCAAGAACGGCCCGATCGAGATGCCCGACCCGAACGAGTTCGCAGCCGACAACACCTGATCGTCAGCCACGCGCGGCTACGTTGCGCAGTACGAAGCCGGCGAGCGGCTCGGCCAGGGAGGGCAGCTCCTCGACCCGATCATCCTCCACCCGGATCGAAACGAGCTCCAGGATCGCGCCCACCAGCCCCAGCGCCACCTCGTCCGACAATTCAGCCACCCCCGGGTCGGCGGCCCGAGCCTGGGCGTTGACCTCGCGGTAGCGGTCGGCGAACACCTTCAGCACGTTGCGGCGCCGGGCCAGCGCCGGTGGGCCGGCGGCGTGGACCTCCAGCACGATCGCCCGGCAGAAGGCCGGCTCCTCCGACAGCACCTCGAGGAACGCTCGCAGCCCCGTGGTCACTCGGTCCTCGGCTTCATCCCGACCCTCCAGATCCTGGGCGATGCGGCCCAGCACGAACGCGATGCCCGTGTCGTAGAGGGCGAGGAAGCAGTCGCGCTTGTCCTCGAAATGCTCGTAGAAGGTCTTGCGCGAGACCCCGGCGCGGGCCACCACGTGGGCGACCGTCGCGTCTCCGTAGCCGTGCTCGGCCACGGCCTCCGCCATGGCGTCCAGCAGCCGGCCGCGCTGAGAGGCCAGCACGGCCTCCCGGGTCAGCGAGTGGCGCCCGGAAGGAAGGTGGCCGAGGAGGTCGGAGCCCAGGGCGGATGCGCGGGGTTGCACTTTCAGAAACACTACCGTACTATCCGGAAACTTCAGTGTTCCTGAATGCGTCGGCCAGCGCCGCGAACTTCTCGAGGATTGAGATCTCACTCCCGATTGGGAGCTGAAAGGGAGGCGCCATGCCGGACGGAGCCCCCTGCTCACGCCGGGGGCCCCGTCCGGCGCGCTGCGCGCTCGGGCGGCCGGCGAGGGCTCACCCCTCCACGAACACGTCCAGCGGCATGGCTGCGGACACGAGCGCGTTCGGCGCGTCCACGAGCTCGGAGATGCGCAGCTCAACCGCCGCGCTCATCAGCACGTAGGCGGGCTCGCGCTCCATCCCGCGCTCGGACTGGAGCCAGTCGAGCATCTCGACCAGGGCGCGGCGCGTGGCCAGGTTCAGGTCCATGTCAGCGTTGGTCCCGTCGTCGTGCAGCGGGATCCCGGTGGTGGCGAAGTAGCGGCGCCCGGGGCGCGGCGGGCACTCCCAGGCGGCGAACCGGGGGCTCCAGCCGCCGCGGCGCACGTCCACCCGCACGGTGGCGGTTCCGCCGGTCTCGATCGCGCTGATGCACACCTCCCCGTCGCCCTGGGCGAAGTGCAGATCCCCGATGGACAGCAGCGCGCCCGGCTGGTGCACCGGCAGCCAGAGCCGGCTGCCCGCGATCAGGTCGCGCACGTCCATGTTGCCGCCGTTCTCCCGCGGCGGGAACGTGCGCAGCCCGGTAGCGGCGGCGAGGGGCGCCGCTCCGCTGGGGTCCGGCAGGTCGAACTCCGCGCCGGCGGCGGCCAGGCTCTCCTCGCGCTCCAGGACGCGGGCGAACAGCTCAGGCGAGGGGGCGACGCCGATGACTCCCGCGAAGACACCGGCGGGTACCGCCACTCCCGGCACGTCGCCGGAGCGGGCATGGTCGCCATCCAGCTCCCAGCGCGCCAGGAACGGCCGGTCGAACAGGTCTCCGAGCCACCCGGACCCGGGCCAGATCCCGGTCCATCCGAAGTCGTCGGTCTCGTAGCCGATCAGGTCCACCGCGAGCACGTCGCCGGGCTCGGCGCCTCGGACCTCGAGCGGCCCCGTGAGCGGGTGGGCGAGCGTGTCCGACGACAGCAGGTCCGCGTGGGTGGACTCGCGGGTGAGCGTGCCGTCGCGCGCGTCGCGGAGCTCGAAGGTCACCTCGTCGCCCGGGTCGACCGCCGCCACGGCCGGGATCTCCGGGTGCCAGCGGTTGTGGCCGCAGGGTGCGCCGCGGTGCAGCGGACGCGATCGGTCGATCTCGATCCGCGTGGTCACACGCGGGGTTCTACCGGCTCAGAGCCCGTACGAACGGCCGATCACGTCCAGCATCACCTCGTCCGTGCCCGCGCCGATGCGGTTGAGGCGCATGTCGCGCCACGCCCGCTCGATGCCGTATTCCTTCATGTAGCCGGCGCCGCCGTGAATCTGGAGGCACTCGTCGGTGACCTCGCAGGCAATGCGCGCCGAGTAGAGCTTGGCCATGGAGATCTCGCGCACCGGGTACTCACCGTTGTTGAATCGCCACGCGGTGGTGTAGACCATCTGCCGCGCAGCCTCGATCTTGGTGGCCATGTCGGCGAACTTGTGGCGGATGGCTTGGAACTTGCCGATCGGCCGTCCGAACGCGGTGCGGTCGGTGGCGTAGGCGAGCGTGGTGTCGAAGCAGGCCTGTGCGCCGGCCACGCAGCCGGCGGCGCCGATCAGCCGCTCGCCCTGGAGCTCCCACATGATGTGGTAGAAGCCCTTGCCCTGCTGGCCGAGCATCGCGTCGTCGGGCACTCGCACGTCCTGGAAGGCCAGCAGCGCGGTGTCCGACGCGTGCATGCCGAGCTTCTCGAGCTTCTTCTCGCGGATCACGCCCTGGCTGTCCATGTCCACGAGGAAGAGCGTGAAGCCGTCATAGCCGGCGTCGGGGTCCGTCTTCGTGACCAGCACGATGTAGTCCGCCCGGTGGCCGTTGGTGATGTAGGTCTTCGATCCGTTGATGACCCAGTCGTCGCCGTCGCGGACGGCGCGGGTCTTGATGCCGGCGACATCGGATCCCGCGTCGGGCTCGGTGATGCCGAGGCAGGAGATCTTCTGGCCTCGGATCGAGGGCACCAGGTACTCCTGCTTCTGCTCCTCCGTCCCGAACAGGTGCACCGGCGGCGTGGCCATGTCGGTGTGCACGGCCACCCCCATCGCCAACCCGCCGGAGTGCGAGTGGGCCATCTCCTCGGCCAGGACCAGGTTGCAGTAGTAGTCGCCCCCCTGTCCGCCGTACTCCTCGGGATAGGAGAGGCCGAGGAAGCCCAGCTCGCCCATGCGCCTGAACACCGAGTCGGGGAACGTGGTCTCTTCCCACTCGGCCGCGTGGGGGGCCAGCTCCTTGGTCACGAACGACCGGATCGACTCCCGGAGCTGGTCGTGCTCCTCGGTGAAGATGAAGTGCTTGCGGCGGGTACCGTGGTCGGGCTTGAGGAGCGCGTCTGCTGTGGCCATGCGGCCAAGCTAACGCACCCGCACTACAAAGTAAACAGTGGTACGTCCTACTCTTCAGGTATCGGGCCGGCCCCATACTTCGACACGACATGCGTGACGGGGCGGTCGAAGCTCTCCCGCGCCCGCTCGGGGAGATCGCGCTCCAGCCAGTTCGACCGTCCCGGGGGATGGGTAGACAGCACTATCTCGTCGGCGTCGAAGCGCGACAGCGCATCGCCGATGGCGTGCATGGGATCCGAGTCGCCCACCTCGCCGCGCGCGTGCAGCCCCCGGCCGCTGAGCGCACCGAGCGCGGTCTCGAGCCGGGTCTGCGCCGCCTCGAGTGCTCCGTCTACGTCAGAGACCCAGTGGCGCACGCGGGAGTTGAGGGCGGGGGCCACCACCAGCACCTCCGCTCCCGCGGTCGCCCGTTCGGCCACGCGCCGATGCAGATCGGGACAGGGGCAGGTGCGGTTGGCCACGACGAGGATCCGTTCGCCGCTGCCCGGTTCGGGTCTCGTGTTCGTCATGCCCGAAGTCTCCCCGCCGAGGGCGCGGCCAACGCGGCTTTCGCCGAGGCGTCAGGAGACCGTAATGAGGCGGGGGGAACCCGCCTACGTCAGCAGGCCGCGGGCGCGCAGGTCGGCCGCCGCCCGGTCGCCGTTCTCGGCCACGTCTTGGCCGGCGACCCACTCCGCGAGCTCGGGGAGCCCCTCGCTCAGGTCGCGCTCGGCCCGGAAGCCGAGCAGCTCGGTCGCGCGCGTCGTGTCGGCGAAGCAGTGGCGGATGTCCCCCGCGCGATACTCGCCGGTGATCTCGGGGTCCAGGTCAGAGCCGAGCGCGGCGGCCACCTGCGCCGCGAGCTCGAGCACGCTGAGCCGCCGGCCGGTGGCCACGTTGATCGCCCGGCCCGGTGCGCCCGGGGCCTCCATCGCGGCCAGCGTCGCACGCACCACGTCGGAGACGTGGACCAGGTCGCGGAGCTGGCCCCCGTCCTCGAACACCCGCGGGCCACGCCCGTTCAGGATGCGCGCGGCGAAGATGGCGGCCACGCCCGTGTAGGGGTTGGCCAGCGCCTGGCGGGATCCGTAGATGTTGAGGTAGCGCAGCGCCACGGTCTCGATCCCGTAGCCGCGGCCGAGCACCAGGGAAAGCTCCTCCTGATCGCGCTTGGTGATGCCGTAGACGCTGGTGGGCCGCAGCGGGGTCTCCTCGTCGGTCGCGACCGGCGCGAGCGGCCGTTCGCACGCGGGGCAGATCGGCTCCCACTCGTGCCGGCGCAGCTGCTCCGCTCCCCGCAGCCCCGGCGCGATCCGCCCGTGCGCCTCGCAGCGATAGGCACCCTCGCCGTAGACCACCATGGACGAGGCCACAACCACACGCCGGACGCGGTCGCGGCGCTCGATGATCGACTCGAGCAGGGTGGCCGTGCCGAGGGAGTTCACGTCCACGGCCCTGCGGACGTTGACCATCGACTCGCCGTTGCCCACCACGCCGCCGAGGTGAAAGACGCGGTCCGCGCCCTCGAGCACGCGATCGACCGCGTGGCGGTCGCGCAGGTCGCCCTCGATCAGTTCCGCGGCGAGATTCAGATGGCGTGGCACCCCGGCCTCGTGCGCGAGCGGGTCGAGGTTGTCGATGACACGCACGCGCTCGCCGCGATCCAGCAGCGCGTCCACCAGGTGCGATCCGACGAAGCCGCAGCCGCCGGTGACGACGACCGTGCTCACCAGACCGTGTACAGCAGTAGCTCGGTGGCCAGGGCCTGCGCCGCGAGCGCGGCGAGCACGGCGGGCAGCCACCCTGGGGAGACCATCGGAGCCGCGGCCACGCAGGCGATCGGAACGAGGAACTGGTAGATCCGCTCGGTCTCGGCCTTGGTGAAGCCCAGCACCGCGGCGATGACCACGACCGCCAGGAGCGCCATGGCCACCGCGTGCCCCGCGCCTGCGGCGCGCAGCGCCAGCCAGCCCACCGGCAGCCCGGCGGAGACAAGGAACGCCACCGGCGAGCCGAAGGCCCAGAAGGCGTACGGGCGCGTGCTGGCGATTCCCTCTCGGTAGACGATCTCGGTGGCGCGCACCACGCCGATCGGGTCGTAGCCGGTGGCCAGATGCAGCGCCGCGTACGCGAGGGCCAGGGCGAGCGCGCACGCCGCCCCCAGCCCCACCATCCGTGCGAACCCTGTCCGCGCCAGGGCCACGATCGCCGCCCAGGCGCCGATCGCCAGGTTGGCGTACGAGAAGAACGACGCCAGGACGAGCCCGGACGCGCCGGCCAGGAGCGCAGGTCGCGGGAGCGTTCGCCGCACCGCGACGGCGGCGAGGGGCACGGCGGCGAGCAGGCCGACCGTCGCGTAGAGCGCGTCCGCTGAGGTGGCCCCGTACAACAGCGCGCTCGGCGCGAACAGGTAGAGCAGGGCGGCCGTGCGCGCCGTGGCCTCGGGAAGGACCATGCGGGCCAGCGCGTAGGCCAGCGGCACCGAGAGCACCCCGATCCCGATCGTGAGCGCGGCCATCGCATGCGGGCCCTCGATCCCCAGCAGGTGGAGCGTGACGAGCAGCCCGGGTGGGTGCCCGATCGCGTGCACCGGCAGCGCCGTGCCGATCTCGGCGAAGGTGTCGAGAAAGAACCGCGTTCCGAACTCGAAGGCGGGCAGGGCGGGCAGGTACTCGCTTGCGGCCTCGTGGTTTCCGAGCTCGTACACCCCCCACAGGCCTTCCGGCCCGCGGCGGGCCATGCCCAGGGCCGCCCTGAGCGCCACTCCCAGCCCCAAGGTGGCTATGAGAAATCTCGCCGGGGACACGCCCGGGGCCCGCAGACGCAGGGCCAGGGGCACGGCCACGGCGAGGAGGACGAGCGCGGGCAGCATGGTGGGCCTGACCACCGGGCGCGCGTCGGCCAGGAACGGGGCCAGCGAGGTTCCGAGCACCGCTCCGTCGGCGCGGGCGACGAAGCCGTAGGCGACCGTTCCCGCGGCGATGACGCTGCCGGTCAGCGCCACGGTCAGCTCACGCCTCCGGCCGGCGGCGTGGGAGGACCATGCCCGTGAGCCGGAGACCGTCGCCATCGAGCCAGACCGTACGGGCCAACGCCGAGGATCCGGCCACTTGGCGACCAGCCGTTGCACTTTCGTAATCACTCGGCCCTACGGTCGAGCCGTGGTCACGGTGATCCTTCCGGTGCTCGACGAGGCCGAGGCCCTGCCGTGGGTGCTCGGGCGCATGTCCGACGGGTTCCTGCCCCTGGTGGTGGACAACGGCTCGAGCGACGGCTCGGCGGCGATCGCGGCGCGGATGGGGGCCCGCGTCGTGCACGAGCCGCGGCGCGGCTTCGGGGCGGCCTGCCATGCCGGGCTCGAGGCCGCTCCTTCGGGCACCGTCTGCTTCATGGACTGCGACGGCTCGCTCGACCCGCGCGAGCTCTCGCGGGTGTCGGGGCCGGTGGAGGACGGCGGGGCGGACCTCGTGCTCGGCGCCCGGCGCGCCGAGCCGGGCGCCTGGCCGTTGCACGCCCGCCTGGCCAACCGCCTGCTGGCCTTGGAGCTGCGACGCCGCACCGGCGTGCGCCTGCGTGACCTCGGCCCGATGCGCGCGGCGCGGCGGGATGAGCTACTGGCCCTCCGCGTGACCGATCGTCGCTTCGGGTGGCCGCTCGAGATGGTGCTGCGGGCGGCGGCCGACGGCTGGGGCATCCGTGAGGTCGAGGTGCGCTATGCCGCCCGCGCGGGACGCTCGAAGGTCACCGGCACCGTGCGCGGCACCGCCCGGACCGTGCGTGACATGGGGGCCGCGCTGCGGTGACGCTCGGCGCCACCCTCGTGGTCATCGCGAAGGCCCCGGTGGCTGGCCGCTCCAAGACGCGGCTGTGCCCGCCCTGCACGCCGGAGCAGGCGGCGCGGCTGGCGGAGGCGGCGCTGTCGGACACCCTGCGCGCGGTCGCCGCGGTCGGAGTCCGCCGCCGTCTGCTGGCGCTGGACGGCGAGCCCGGGGCCTGGATCCCCGCCGGGTTCGACGTGCTGCGTCAGCGGGGGGAGGGGCTCGCTGAGCGGCTCGCCAACGCGGTCGCCGACGCCGGCGGCCCGGCGCTCGTGGTGGGGATGGACACGCCGCAGGCCACCACCGGCGTGCTCGAGACGGCGGTGGCCCGCCTGCTTGAACCGGACGTGGACGCTGCGCTCGGGCCCGCGCCGGACGGTGGCTACTGGGCCATCGGGCTTCGTCACCCCGACCCGGCTGCCTTCGAGGGAGTCCCCATGTCCACCGAGGAGACGGGCGCGGCGCAGCTTCGGCGGCTGCGAGAGCTGGGCCTGCGAACGGCGCTCCTGCCCCCGCTCCGTGATGTGGACACGATCGCGGACGCCCACGCCGTGGCCGCGGCCCGCCCGGGGTCGGCCTTCGCGCGGGAGCTCGGGGCACTCGGCCTCCTTGCCGCCTGACCGCGGGCCATGCGATAGCGTCGTCAGGGAGGGGAGCTAACGACATTGGGCGGGGAGGCAGCAATCGTGGGGACCGTGCAGGCCGGTGGACGCAGGTTGGCGGCGAGACGAGGAGCCGTGGGACTCATGGCCGCCGTGGCCGCCATCGCAGCACTGGCTCCCGCCGGAGCGTCGGCCAAGCAGCGGCAGGACGGGCCCTATGCCGTGGGCGAGCGTTCCTACACGTTCGTCGACAAGAGCCGGCCGACCGATCCGAACGGCAGCTACCCGGGAGCACCGTCGCGCACGCTGCCGACCCTGCTGCTCTACCCGGCCAAGGGCGCCCCCAACGGCCCGTCGGTGCCCAACGCACGGCCGGCCCGCACCCAGCGGGCCTTCCCGCTGATCGTGTTCTCCCACGGCTTCACCGCCACCGGTCCCGTGTACCGGCCACTGCTCGAGCGGTATGCGCGTGAGGGCTACGTTGTGGCCGCCCCGACCTTCCCGCTCTCTAGCGGCGGCGCCCCGGGCGGCTCGAAGCTCGGCGACTACGTCAACCAGCCGGCCGACGTGAGCTACGTCATCGACCGGGTGCTCCGCCTGCGGAGAAACCACCGCGCCCTGCGACAGATCATCAGCAGATATCGCATCGGGGCGGCGGGTCACTCGCTCGGCGCGATCACCACCTTCGGGGTGGCCACCAACAGCTGCTGCCTCGATCGGCGCATCGACGCCGCGGTGCCGTTCTCGGGCATCCTGCTGCCGTTCCCCAACGGCACCTTCTTCTCCGAGCCCACACCGCCGTTGATGCTCGTGCACGGAGATGAGGATGGCACCGTGCCCTACGTGTTCAGCGTCAACGCCTACAAGCAGGCTCCCGCGCCGAAGGCGTTCATGACGCTCCTTGGAGCCCCGCACACGCCGTTCCTGGCGCCCTGGCTCGATCCCACGGTTCGCGCCACCACCGACTTCCTGGATGGCTTCCTCAAGGGCGACATCAAGGCCCTGAAGCGGCTGAGCAAGGACGGCAACGTGCCGGGCGTGGCGTCGTTGCAGCAGGACCTGTCGCCTCGCGGCAAGAAGTAGCGCCGGCCCCTGGCGTCAGCGCACCCGGCCCACGGCCAGCAGGCCGTGGCCGAAGCCGCTGCGCGTCCTGGGCTCGAGCATCCACACCGCCGCGGCCAGCGCCCGGCCGGGGAGGGGGAGCCGCGCGACGCCTCGCCGACGCTGCGCGAGCTCGTGGTGCACGATCGCTGCGGGGCCCGCAGGCACGGGCGGCAGCGGCGCGGTCATGTCCGGCAAGACGGCCTCGGGCGCGCACCCGGCCAGCAGCGAGTTGAGCGCCGGGCGCAGGGCGGGCAGGGCGGGCCCGTATCGCCCGTCCGGCGCCTTGGGGCCCGCCTGCACCGTGCGGTCCACGGCGCGCAGCGGCTGGATCCCCGCCTGGTCGAACAGCTGGAGCAGCTCGTCGGCGGCCCACGGATGCACCACCACGTCGCTCGTCAGCCGGTAGGGGATGCAACGGTCGGGGCCGGGCGGGGTGTCCCACAGACGCGGCCACTCGAGGGAGTAGAGGCCGAGCGCCTCGAGGGCCACCAGGGCGCCCGGCCGGGCGTGCGCGGCGATCTCGGCCAGGAGCCCGCGCAGATGGCCGGGCGACAGGTGCGAGGCGATCCCGAAGGTGCCCAGGTAGACGTCGAACGGCCTCGCCCCGACCGGGCCCAGCCCGTCGCGCAGGTCGTGCGCCAGGAGCGCGGACCGCTCGGGCGGCGCGAGATCAACGCCCACGTAGCGCGTCAGGATGGCGCCGGCCAGCCGGGAGACCAGCCCGTCGCCACAGCCCAGGTCGAGCAGCTCGCCACCCGCCGCCGCGGCCAGGACGCTGCGGAGCTCGCGGGCGAGAAACCGCTCCTCGAACGCCGCTCGCACCAGATCGTGACCCTGCTCGCGGTAGGGCGCGGCCGCTGCCCGGGTCGGTGGCATGAGCGGGCACCGTAGACCCGATCCGGCCATTTCCGGAAGAGAAAATCGTCGGCCGTAAGGAAGTGGAAAGCTCCTTCGGGTCAACTGCGAGCGTGCTGCGCCGCCTGCTGCTCACTTCGATGATCGCCGCCGCGGTCGGTTGCGGGGGCTCGACCGAGGAGCTTCCGCGGGCCGCGGAGCCCGCACGCTCTCCGGCGTCGAGTGAGGCCCCAGCGGGCCGGGTGGTCGACGTGGGGCACAAGCCGGAGGGCCTGGCCTTCGACCCCGTCACCGGCATCTTGGCTGTGGGGCTGACCAACCCGGACCGCCTCGCCTTTGTGGACGGAGCCTCGGGGCGGGTGCTGCGAAGGGTGGTGCTGCCGGAGTCCCCGCGTCACCTGAGCCTGGCCGGTCCCGGCGGGCCGGTGCTCGTACCCGCTGAGCGCTCGGACGAGATCCTCGAGGTCTCACTGCCGGGCGGACGGGTCCGCGCGACGCCGGTCGGGCGGTTCCCCCACGACGCCGCGGCGGCGGGCGGACGCCTCTGGGTGGGCGACGAGCTCGGGGCCTCGGTGTCCGTGGTGGAGGACGGGCGGCTGTTGGCGCAGCTTGCCGCGCCGATCCAGCCGGGCGGGGTGGCCGCCACCACCGACCGCAGGCACGTGGCCGTGGTGGGCGTCAAGGAGCGGGCGATCGAGGTCTACGACTCGCGGACGCTCCAATCTCGCGGGAAGGCCGACGTCGGGATCGGGCCGACCCACGTGGCGGGGGCCGGAGGGCGCTTCTTCGTCGTGGACACGCGCGGAAACGCGCTGCTCGAGGTCCGGCTCGATCCCGTGCGGATACACCGTCGAACCCACCTGGCCGGCACGCCCTACGGGATCGCCCTGGACCGCGCGCGCCGGCGCTACTGGGTCACCCTGACGGCGCAGAACCGGGTGGCCGAGATGACCGACCGCCGAATACTGCGCTACTTCCCCACCGTGCGGCAGCCCAACTCCGTGGCCGTCGACCCCGACAGCGGACGGGTGTTCGTGGCCAGCCGCAAGGACGGAACGCTTCAGCTCCTCGACCCGGGTCGCTACACCGACGACGGAACCCGGATACGGTGACCGCCTGTGAGTGAGCGCGGGTTCGACGTCGTGGTGCTGGGCGCTGGACCCGCGGGGGAGGTCTGTGCGGGACGCCTGGGCGACGGCGGGCTCAGCGTGGCGCTCGTGGAGTCCCACCTGATCGGCGGCGAGTGCTCCTTCTACGCCTGCATGCCCTCCAAGGCCCTCCTGCGCCCGGGTGAGCTCCTGGCCGAGGTGCGGCGCATTCCCGGGGTCAGCGAGGCGGTCACCGGCGCGCTCGACGTCAGTGCGGTGCTGGAGCGACGCGACGCGATCATCCACGACCTCGACGACTCGGCAATGTTGCCCTGGCTAGAGCAGCACGGCGTGACGCTCGTGCGCGGCCACGGGCGGATCGACGGCGAGCGACGGGTCCGGGTCGGCGACGAGACCCTGGTGGCCCGCCGGGCCGTGGTGGTGGCCACGGGCACGGGCGCAGCCGTGCCCCCGATCGACGGCCTGCGCGAGGCCGAGCCGTGGACCAACCGCGAGGCCACCACGGCCAAGGAGGTCCCGGCTCGGCTCGCGATCCTCGGAGGCGGCGTGGTGGGGGTCGAGATGGCGCAGGCCTGGAGCACGCTCGGATCACAGGTCACGCTGATCGAGGCGGCGGACCGGCTGCTGGCGCGCGAGGAGCCGTTCGCGGGCGACCAGGTGGAGGAGTCCCTGAGAGAGCACGGCGTGGACGTGCGAATCGGGGTCGCCGCCACCGCGGTCCGTGCGAGCGGGGGCCAGGTGCAGGTCGAGCTGGACGTGGGGGGCCCCGTCCGGGCCGAGCAGCTGCTGGTGGCCGTGGGCCGCCGGCCGGCCACGGACGAGATCGGGCTGGAGACGGTGGAGCTCGAGCCCGGCGAGGCGATCGAGGTGGACGACCACATGCGCGCCAGCGACTGGCTGTACGCGATCGGCGACGCCAACGGGCGTGTGCTGCTCACGCACATGGGCAAGTACCAGGCGCGCGTGGCGGCGGAGAACATCCTCGGCCGCGAGGCCCGGGTGCATCACGACGACGAGCGCTCGCCACGGGTGATCTTCACCGACCCGCAGGTGGCCGCCGTGGGCTACACGCTCGGGGGAGCGCAGAAGGCGGGGCTGTCGGTGCGCGCCGTGGACGTGTCGACCCAGGGCAACGCGGGCGCGACCTTCTACGGTCGGGACAGCGCCGCCGGCACGGCGCGGATCCTGGTCGACGAGGAGCGCGGGGTGATCGTGGGGGCCACGTTCACCGGCCCCGAGGTGGCCGACTTCCTGCACGCGGCCACGATCGCCGTGGTGGGCGAGGTCCCGCTCGAGCGCCTGGCCGACGCGGTTCCCTCCTTTCCCACGCGCAGCGAGGTCTGGCTCTACCTGCTCGAGGCCTACGGGCTCTAGGCCTCGTCGGGCGGGTCGCCTGGCTGCTTACGGCTCCCTTACGGGTCGCCCCAGGAAGCCCAAAAGTCCCCCCGGGGCCGCCATCCTCGGCGCGGGATGATGCGCTTTCCTCGGCTGCCGTCCGTCGGGCCCTTCCGGGAGTCGTTCTGGCGCAGCCCGCTGCGCGGGCCCTGGCTGACCTCGGTGCTCGGCTCCGCGCTGTTCCCGCTGCTCGCGATCTGCTCCATCACGGGCTTTTTGTCCCACGCGGCCTATGAGCCGGACCTCGGGGGCAACGCCATCTTCGGCGGGCCGGGGCCGGGCAACGGCTTCGACATCTACGGCTTCGACTGGCCGACCACCCCGTCCTGGCTCTACGCCGCCACCCAGGGGCTGCACGTGATCACCGGCATCACCGCGATCCCCATCCTGCTGGCCAAGCTCTGGTCGGTCATCCCCAAGCTGTTCGAGAACCCGCCCGCGCGCTCGGTGGCCCACGCGCTGGAACGGCTGAGCCTCGTTCTCCTGGTCGGCGGCGCGCTCTTCACGTTCGCCACGGGCGTGATCAACATCCAGCTCTGGTACCCGTTCGGCTTCTCCTTCGTCTCCGCCCACTACTACGGGGCGATCCTCTTCCTGGCCGGGCTGGTGCTGCACATCGCGCTCAAGGTGCCGGTGATACTGGAGGCCTTCCGCGAGCGCGGCGTGATGGCCCCGCTGCGCGAGGACCTGGCGCACACCGTTCCGGAGAAGGAACGCGAGGCGGCCGCGCCCACCCTCACCCGCCGCGCGCTCCTCGGGGGCGTCGGGGTGGCCTCGGTGGGGATCGGGGCGATGGCCACCGGGCAGGTGGTGGGCGGCCCGCTGGCCGACCTGGCCGTGCTCGCGCCACGGGGACGCGGTCGCGGCCCGGGGCCCAACGACTTCCCGGTCAACCGGACCTTTGGCGCGGTCGGCATCGAGCGGAACAAGGTCGGGCCGGACTGGCGGTTGATGCTGCACACCTCCGACGAGCGCCGGGCGACGCTGCGCCGCGAGGACCTGCTGGCGATGGAGCAGGTGACGGCGGACCTGCCGATCGCGTGCGTGGAGGGATGGTCCTCGACCCAGACCTGGACGGGGGTGCGATTGGCCGACCTCGCCCGCATGGCCGGGGTGGACGACCCTCAGACCGTGGAGGTCAGCTCTCTGCAGCCGACGGGCCGGCTGCGCGAGGTGACCCTCAACCGCGGCCAGATCGGGGATCCCGAGTCGATGCTGGCGCTCAAGGTCAACGGCGTGGACCTGTCGCTCGACCACGGCTACCCCGCGCGGGTGATCGTTCCCGCGCTGCCGGGTGTGCACTGCACCAAGTGGGTGGGAAAGATGGTGTTTGCGTGATGCGGGTCTTCAGGAACCTCTACGGAGCCGGGCCGCTGCACCTGGTGGGCGTGCTGCTGAGCTTCGCGGTGGCCGCGTACGCGCTCTCGCGGGCGCTCGACCTGACCGGAGCTCCGGACCGGATCCTGCTCTGGCTCGGCGGCGCGATCGTCGCCCACGACCTGGTGCTGTTCCCGATCTACGCGCTGCTCGGCCTGCTGGCCGCCGGCGTGCTCGTGCCCGGTGGGCGTCGCACCAGGCTGCGCATCGCGGCGCTCAACCACCTGCGGGTGCCCGCGCTCGCCTCCGGCCTCCTGCTCCTGGTGTGGTTCCCGCTGGTGGCCAACCGGGCGCCGGGCGGCTTCATGCGCACCACCGGCCTGTCATCCGACGTCTACTTCGGGCGCTGGCTGCTGATAACGGCCGTGCTGTTCGCCGGATCGGCGCTGGTGCTCGCCGTGCGCGCTCGCGGGCTGGCGCGCGAGGAGTGACTACGGCGCCCGCCCCAACCGCTGGTGCCACAATCGGCGGCGTGGAGCCCGGATCCCGCGGCCACATCCTGGTGGTGGACGACGAGCCCACCATCACCGACGTGGTGGCCCGCTACCTGGAGCGCGCCGGCTACGCCACCACCGTGGCCGCCACCGGTCCGGAGGCGCTGCGCCTGGCGAGTGAGACGAGCCCCGGCCTTGTGGTGCTCGACGTGATGCTGCCCGGGATGGACGGCCTCGAGGTGATGCGCCGGCTGCGCGAGCGCGAGCGGGTCTCGGTGATCCTGCTGACGGCCAAGGGCGAGCACACCGACCGCATCATCGGCCTGCGGCTGGGGGCCGACGACTACGTGGTCAAGCCGTTCTCACCCGCCGAGCTGGTGGCCCGGGTGGACGCCGTCCTGCGCCGGGTGGACACCTCGCCCGAGCTGGAGGAGCCGATCTCCTTCGGTCAGCTGGAGCTCGATCCGGTGGCCCGACGGGTGACGGTGAGAGGCGCCGAGGCCCAGCTCACGGTCCGGGAGTACGACCTGCTCCACCACTTCATGCGTCACCCGGGGCAGGTCTTCTCGCGCGACCAGCTGATGGACCTGGTCTGGCAGTACAGCTTCTACACCGACACCTCGACCGTGACCGTTCACCTGCGGCGCCTGAGGGCCAAGATCGAGGAGGAGCCGTCCAGCCCGCGCTGGCTCCAGACGGTGTGGGGCGTCGGCTACCGGTTCCAGCCGTGAGCCTGCTGCGCGGGTTTGCCGGGGTGTTCCTCGTGGCTGTCGCCGGGGGGCTCGCGGTCGGCGCGGTCTACGGCAGCAAGGACGGCCTGCTCATGGGTGTCTTCCTGCTCGCCGGCGGGCTCTTGGTGGTCACCGCGGTGCACCTGTTGGCCCGCGGTCGCCACGCCGCCGGGTCACTCGACCGCCAGTTCGCGGCCGGCGTGTGCGTGAGCGTGGGCCTCGTGGTCCTGGCCGTCCTCTGCGTGGCGCTGCTGATGTTCATCTCCGCCCACGACGCCTACACCATGGGTGTCCTGCTCGTTGCGGCCGGCGTGCTGATCGCCTACTCGGTGCGCGTGCTCGCGGGCGGCGTCATGACCGACATCGAGATGGTGCGGGACGGGCTGCGCGCGGTCGGGGACGGCCGGCGCGACCTGGTGCTCCGGACCGGAGGCCGCGACGAGTTGGCCCAGTTGGCCGACTCGGCCAACCTGATGACCGCCCAGCTCGCCGCCAGCGAGGCCGAGCGGGATGCCGCCGAGGGGGCACGACGCGACCTGGTGGCCGCCGTCTCGCACGACCTGCGCACGCCGCTGACCTCCCTGCGCCTGCTCGTTGACGCGATCGAGGACGACGTGGTCGACCCAGCCGATCGCCGCCGCTATCTCGAGCAGATGTCGTTTCACCTGCGCTCGCTCTCCGGACTGATCGACGACCTGTTCGAGCTCTCCCGTATCGAGGCCGGCGACATCGAGTGGTCGATGCAGCAGGTGCGCCTGGACGAGCTCGTGGAGGAGAGCGTCGAGGCCATGCGCGCCCAGGCGGTGGCCAAGAGGATCCGGGTGGCGACGCACGTCCCGGACGGCCTGGCCACCCCGCGCGCGAACCCGGAGAAGCTGCAGCGCGTCCTCTTCAACCTGATCCAGAACGCCATCCGCCACACCCCCGCCGACGGCAGCGTCACCATCCGCGCCGAGGCCACCGGGGACGTGGTGGAGGTAGAGGTGTCAGATACCGGCGAGGGTCTCCACGCCCACGAGCGCGAGCAGGCCTTCGAGCCCTTCTACCGGGAGGGCAAGGAGAGCGCCCGGACGGGCGACGGATCCGGCCTCGGCCTCACGATCTGCCGGGCCATCGTGGAGGCGCACGGGGGCCAGATCTGGTTCGCCGACTCCCCGACGGGCGCCCGGGTGCGCTTCAGCCTCCCGGGAGTCCCTTGACGTTCCGCAGCCTCGCGGTCGTCGTGTTGGCCGTGGCGGGGGCGGGATGTGGCGGCGACGACGACGGCGGCGGGCCAGTCGAGCCGCGGGGGGTCGGCGACACCCTGGGCGGAGGCGTCGACACGCGCACGCTGGCGCGCACGACGCTTCGCGAGCGTCCCCGCGGGCCGGTGGCCTGGGTCGCGGACGAGGTTTCGCTGGGGCCCGGGGACGAGGTCCGCCACCGCCACGAGTTCGCGTTCGTCCATGTCCGCACGGGCGAGGCCGCGGTGCAGGTCGCCGGAAGGAGCACGCGCGTGCCCGCGGGCGGCGGCGCCGTGGTGGCGTCCCGCGCGTCGCACCGGGTGACTGCGGGAGGGGAGGGGGCCAAGGTCTGGGAGATCCGCCTGGCCGCCCCGGGCTCGGCCGCGCCGCCGGGCGGAGGCAAGTCACGGCGGGTGTTCGAGAGTGAGCGGCTCGAGGGCATCCCCGAGCCCGCGCGCGGGTCGTTCATCGAGGTGACGGTGCCGGCGCGAGGCGGAGAGACGACGGTTCACACCCACCCGGGGCCGGAGTTCATCTACATGACCGACGGGCGGATCGACTACCAGAACGAGATCGTGGGAACCAAGCGGCTCGGACCCGGGGGAGCCGAGGGCATACCGCCCGCCACCGCCGTCCAGAAGCGCAACCCCCTGGCGCGGGAGGCCGTCTTCCTGTCCTGGTTCCTGGTCGACCCGGCGCAGCCGTTCGCGCCGGGGACGGAGTTCTAGGCATGGCCCGACGACGAAAGGCGGCGCGATGAGCCCGGCCCCGCAGCCGGGGGAGGTCTTCCCCGACCTCGACCTCCCCGACCACACCGGCCGGGAGCGCCGGCTGTCCGAGCTCGCGGGCGGCGATCCCGTCGTGCTGCTGTTCTCACGCGGCTGGTGGTGTCCCAAGGAGCAGCGTCACCTGCGCGAGGTGGTGCGGCTGCAGGACGAGTTCGAGGTGGCGTATACGCGCATCGTGGTGGTCAGCACAGACGAGCCGGAGGTGCAGGCGGCCTTTCGCGCAGGACTCGGCGCTCGCTTCGTGTTCCTGTCGGATGCGCAGCGTCGCTGGCTGCCCCGCCTCGAGCTGCTCGAGGAGACCGACACCCTTCACCACCCCTACCGGCCGACGGCCTTCACGCTGATGCCCGATCTGACCGTCAGCCGCCGCTGGGACGGCTACTGGTACTGGGGCCGGCCGACGATGGAGGACCTGCGCCAGGAGATGAGGGCGATCTCCCGCGCCGTGCGCCCGGCCTTCGAGCGGTGAAGGTTCCGCGTGAAGGTTCCTGACGGCGCCGCCCTCCTCACCTTCGACGGGCAAGCCCTGCACGCCGGCGAGCAGCCGGGCCGGACGTTCATGGTGGACGCCCGCTGTCTCGACGGGGAGCCGGTCGCCGGCGCCTACGCACAAGTTTGCTCGCTCACCGACGCCGCCGCCGCGCTGCCGTACGACCACCCCGAGGTCCAGCAGGCGCGCCGCGACGCGCTCGCTTGGTGGATCCCCCTCCTCGGCGACGCGCTGGTCTGCCTGACCACGTTGGCCCTCGACGAGGCACGGTTCGGCGGGGCCATCACCGTGACCACCGAGCCGGCCTACCTGGACGAGGACCCCTTCGCGCGGCTGTTCGCCCCGACGCTCGTGCGCAGCGACCTGTTCTGTCGCGTGCCGCCCCCGGCCGGACCGGTGATCGAGCGCTACGCCGGCGTCGCCTGGCCCGGCGGCACGTTGCCTGACTCGTAAAGGATTCGTTCGCGGCCGTTCACCGCGCGGCAATGATCGCCCACCACTGTGCACGGGATGTCACCCCCGTCCGAGGAGTCCCGATGAAGCCTTTCAAACGGCGGCGGCTGCTGCCGCTCCTGGCCGTGCTGCCCCGGCGCAGCGCTGGCCCTGCCGACCGCTGCAATGGCGGATGATCGACCCGACCGAGACCACGATCGAGACCGCGGCTCCCGCGGCGCGGTCTACGTGCAGACCAACGAGGCGGCGGGCAATCGCTCCTCGCCTACCGGCGAGGGCACGACGGAAGTCTCGGCCGGCCGCGCTCCTACTCGACGGGTGGATTGGGCACCGGGCTTATCCGCACCTCCTCCCAGGGACCCGTCGTGCTGAGCGAGGACAGCCACCGCCTGTTCAGCGTCACAACGGACGCCTCGAGCAGCTTCCGGGCTCGACCCGGAACCTGACCGAGGTCGGCACCGATCCGGCACAGGTCGGGTTCACTCCCAGCGGCCGGACACTGATCGTGACCGAGAAGGCCACCAACCGTCTCGATACGTTCCGCGTCAACTGCCGCGGCTACGCGAGCGCTCCGCGCGTCCACGCATCTGCGGGCGTGACGCCGTTCGGATTCGACTTCACCAGTGACGGCGCATTCGTCGTCACCGAGGCGGCCGAAGGCATTACCGGCCAGGCCACCGCTTTCGTCCTATCGCGTCGGTGGGCGGACCGGGCTGCGCACGATCAGCGCCGCCGTGCCGGACTTCCGCGCTACCGGATCGCGAGGGACGGCTCGATCACGTTGCACGAGTCGATCGCCGCCGTGACCACCCTTGATCAGCTCTCAATCCGCGACGCGGGGCTGAGCGAGGACGGGCGATACCTGTACGCCATCGACATCGCCTCCCAGAAGGTCCACGCCTGGGAGGTCGACCAGCACGACGGCAGCCTCACCCCGATCGGCGCCTTCCCGGGCCTGCCGGGGACGGTGGCCGGGCTGGCCGCGAGCTAAGCGGTGAACGAGGGTCCGGACCGCTCGTGGTCCGGACCCTCTGCCCGCCCGCCGAGATCACGTCCGGGCGTACTAGCCTGCGGCCATGGACCTCACGGCGCCGCGCGCGAAGGAGGTGCTCCGTCGCGCCCGGTCGATCCGCGACGGCTGCGTGACCAGCTACGGAGACCTCTCGCCGGGTGCGCCCCGGTTCGCCGGCGCTGTGCTCTCGGCGTGCGAGGACCCGGGCGTGCCGTGGCACCGGGTGGTGCGCGCCGACGGCTCGCTCGCGCGGGGGGAGCGTCAGCGTCGTCTGCTGACATCCGAGGGCGTTGCCTTCCGCGGGCACCGCGTGGACATGCGCTCGGCCTGGGCTCCGCCCGAGCCGGAGTAGTAGAACTGTCCGCCATGTCCGACGGCACGGTTCGCTACGAGGTCCGGGACGACGGGGTGGCCACGATCGCCCTCGACGCCCCCGAGACCCGCAATGCCCTCTCCAGCGAGCTGCTCGGCGACGTGATCGCAGCCTTCACGAGCGCGCGCGACGACGAGCGGGTGCGGTGTGTCGTGCTCACCTCCACCCACGACAAGGTCTTCAGCGCCGGCGGCAACCTGGACCAGTTCGCTGCGGAGGTGCCGATCGTTCACAAGCACTTCGGCACCGAGCGCTTCCCGGAGCTGTTCACGCTCATCATGCAACTCGGCAAGCCCACCATCTGCGCGGCCAACGGCCATGTGCTGGCGGGCGCGCTGGGCGTGGCGCTGGCCTGCGACCTGATCGTGGCCAAGGACACGGCCACGTTCGGCACGCCCGAGATCAACGTGGGGGTGTTCCCCTTCATGATCATGGCGCTGATCTATCGAAACGTGCCTCGTAAGAAGGCCAATGAGCTGCTGCTGCTCGGCGAGCGCATCTCGGCCCAGGAGGCCCAGACGATCGGGATCGTGAACCGCGTGGTCGCTGACGCGGAGTTCGATGCCGTGGTCGACGATTGGGCCGTGCGGCTGGCCGCCAAGTCGCCCGTGCTGATGAAGCTCGGCAAGGACGCCATGTACCGCCAGATGGACATGGCCTTCTCCGACGCGCTCGACTACCTGCGCTCCCAGCTCTCGCTCGCCTTCACCACCGAGGACATTCAGGAGGGGGTGCGCGCGTTCTTCGAGAAGCGCGATCCCCACTGGACTGGGCGTTAGCTGAATTGGGCATGTCCCTCGTCGCCCTCCGCTGCCGCACCTCCGACCGCACGGCGCGGGCGTCGCGCGGTACCGACACCCTGGCGCGGCTCGTGGGCAACCGCCTGGGCGCCGAGGCCCGGGCGATCGGCAGTCCCTCCGAGCCGCGCCGGGCCGGGTACGAGGAGGACCTGCGTGAATCGCGTGGCTGCCTGCTCGAGGCGGGCGGCCAGGTGGACGACGCCCTGGCGGCCGGCAACAAGCCGTTGCTGCTGGCCGGCGAGTGCTCGATCGCCGTGACCACCCTGGCGGCGGCACTCAGCCACCGCCCGGACGCGCGCGTGCTGTGGCTGGACGCGCACGCCGACTACAACACGCCTGCCACCACCCCAAGCGGCTACCTGGGCGGGATGTCGCTCGCCGGCGCCTGCGGCGCCTGGGACCCGAAGCTGGCCACCGCCATCCCCTCCGAGCGCGTGGTGCTGGCCGGGGTGCGCGACCTGGACGAGGGCGAGCGCGCGCTGCTGTCCCAGAGCGGCGCGACGCTGGTGGGCGCCAGCACGGTCGAGACCCTGGTGGCGGTCAAGAACGCCATAGACGGCGCCCCGGTGTACGTCCACCTCGACCTGGACGTGCTCGACCCCGAGCACTTCCCCGCGCAGTTCCCCGCGCCGGGTGGGCTGCATCCGGAGAAGCTCTACGACCTGGCCGAGGCGGTGATGGAGGATTGCGAGCTGGTGGGCCTGGAGGTGACTGCCTTCGAGGCCCCGGACCAGCCCGCCGCGCACGCCGACGCGGCGGAAACGGCGATGCGGGTCCTGGAGCCCTTCCTTGACCACCTCGCGACGGATCGTCAGAGTAGGAAGTAGTACTTCCCACTTTTAACCGGAGGGGCATGGCAACGACCGAGAGAGCGTCCGCGGACACCTTGGTGGACCGACCCTCGCTGCGCTCGCTGGTTGAGGACCTGCACGAGCGGCGCGAGCGCGCCCGCGCCGGCGGAGGCCAGGAGCGGATCGAGCGCCAGCACAGCCAGGACAAGCTGACGGCCCGCGAGCGGCTGGCCCTGCTCGTGGACGAAGGCACCTTCACCGAGTTGGGAGTGCACGGGCGGCCGCACTTCTCCCAGCGGGCGATGGCCGAGAAGGAGGCCCCGGCGGACGGCGTGATCACCGGATACGGCAAGGTCGACGGGCGCCTGGCGGCGATCGCGGCCTACGACTTCACCGTCATGGCGGGCTCGATGGGGATGACGGGCGAGCTGAAGGTGTCGCGCCTGCGCGATCTCGCCCTGTCCAAGCGCATCCCGATGATTTGGCTGCTCGACTCCGCCGGGGCCCGTATCCAGGAGGCGGCGGGCTCGCTGTTCGCCGGATCGGGCTTCCTGTTCCGCGAGGAGGTCGTGATGAGCGGGGTGGTCCCCCAGGTGGCCGCGCTCATGGGCCCGTGCGCCGCCGGCACCGCGTACATCCCCGGCCTGGCCGATTTCGTGCCGATGGTCAAGGGACGCGGCTCGATGGCGCTGGCCGGTCCTCACCTGACCAAGGCCGTGACCGGCGAGGACGTGACCCAGGAGGAGCTGGGCGGCTCCCGGGTCCACACCCGCGTGTCCGGAGTGGGCGACCTGGAGGTGGACTCCGACGAGGAGTGCATCGGCGCCATCAGGCAGTACCTGTCCTTCTTCGGTCAGAGCTGCGAGGAGCCTCCACCGCTGCGCGCCACCGACGACCCGGTGGACCGCAAGGACGAGGAGCTTCTGGACATCCTGCCCGACTCCCCGCGCCACCCCTACGACATGTACGACGTGATCGGGCGCGTCGTGGACGACGGCCGCTGGTTCGACATCAAGCCGCGCTGGGCGCGCACGATCATCACCTGCCTCGCGCGCATGGGAGGGCGCCCGGTGGGGATCGTGGCCAACCAGCCCCGCCATCTCGGCGGGATCCTCGAGAACGATTCGGCGGACAAGGCGGCCCGGTTCATCAACCTCTGCGACGCCTACGGCATCCCGCTGCTGTTCCTGATGGACGTGCCCGGGTTCATGGTGGGCACGAAGGTCGAGCGGGCCGGGATCATCCGCCACGGGGCCAAGATGCTCTACGCGGTGTCGCGCGCCACCGTTCCGAAGGTCACCGTGATCGTCCGCAAGGCCTACGGGGCCGGCTACTACGTCATGTGCGGCAGGGCCTACGAGCCCGACCTGATCGTGGCGTGGCCGAGCGCGGAGATCTCGGTGATGGGGCCCGAGGGGGCGGTCAACATCATCTTCCGCAAGCAGATCGAAGCCGCGGAGGATCCGGACGCCACGCGCGCGCAGATGATCGAGGGGATCCGCGCGACGATCGACCCCTACATCGCCGCGGGCAACGCGATGATCGACGACGTCATCGACCCGCGCGAGACGCGGCCCACGGTGATCCGCGCCCTGGAGATGGCGGCCACGAAGCGCGTGGACCGGCCGTGGAAGAAGCACGGTGTGACGCCGGTATGAGTCGCTTCGACGACCCGGCGATCCTCACGTGCTCGATCTCCGGCGCGGTGGCCAACCGCGACCAGTGCCCGGCCATCCCGTACACCCCCGAGGAGTACGCGGCCGAGGCGCAGCGGGCGGTGAGCGAGGGCTGCTCGATGATCCACATCCACGCGCGCACGCCCGACGGCGTGCCGTCCTACGAGGTGGAGGATTTCCGTGCCATCACCGAGGCCATTCGCGGCGCGGTAGAGGACGTGATCGTCAACTACTCCACCGGGGCCATCGGCGTGCCGATCGAGAAGCGGCTGGCCTACCTTCGCGAGCTCAAGCCCGACGTGGCCGCGCTCAACATGAGCTCGATGAACTACGCCAAGTACTCGTCCAAGCGCAAGGACTTCGTGTTCAAGGCGGTGTTCGAGAACTCCTTCGACACGATCATCGCCTTCCTCGAAGCGATGAACGAGCTGGGCATCCGCCCGGAGCACGAGTGCTTCGACGCCGGGCACGTGGCCAACCTGGACCCCCTGCTCGACATGGGCCTCCTGCGCGAGCCGCTCCAGGTGTCCTGCGTGATGGGGGTCAACGGGGGGATCCGGCCCACGCCGCGCAACCTGGCGTTCATGTCCGAGCAGGTGCCCGGCGGAGCGGAGTCGCGCAACAACTGGGGGGTGATAGGCATCAGCCGCGGACAGTGGCGCCTGGTGGCCACGGCCGCGGCGCTGGGCGGCAACGTCCGGGTGGGGCTGGAGGACAACTTCTACCTGCCCGGAGGCGAGATGGCCCGCAGCAACGGGGACCTGATCGCCCGTGCGCGCCGCCTGGTGGAGGACGTGGGCCGGCGGGCGGCCACGGTCGCCGAGGCGCGCGACCTGCTGGACGTGCCCCGGTGAGCGGAGCGCTCGACGGCGTTCGGGTCCTGGACCTGTCGCGCCTGCTCCCCGGGGGCTTCTGCTCGCTGCTCCTGGCGGACTTCGGCGCCGACGTGCTGAAGGTCGAGGACACCGGCATGGGCGACTACATACGCTGGGCCACGCCCTACCACGACGGCGCCTCCGAGTCCGCGCGGTCGGCCCTGTTCCTCGCCCTCAACCGCGGCAAGCGCTCAGTGCGGGTGAATCTGAAGGAGGAGCGCGGCAGGGGGGTGCTGCTGCGCCTGGTGCGCGAGCACGACGTGCTGCTCGAGTCCTTCCGGCCCGGCGTGCTCGACCGGCTGGGGGTGGGCTACGAGCGCCTGAAGCAGGAGAACCCGGGCCTCGTCTACTGCGCCATCACGGGCTACGGCCAGGACGGTCCCAACGCCCAGCGCTCGGGCCACGACATGAACTACCTCGGGCTCGGCGGGCTGCTCGGGCTCAGCGGCGAGCGCGGCGGCCCGCCCGTCCAGGCCGCCGGCCAGATCGCCGACCTCGGCGGTGGGGCGCTGATGGCCGCGTTCGGCGTGATGGCCGCACTGCGCGAGCGCGAGCGCTCGGGGGAGGGCCAGTTGGTGGACGTCTCGATGTTCGACGGCGCGCTGTCCTGGCTCGCCCTGGTGGCCGCCCGCTACCTCTGCGACGGCGAGGTACCGGGGCGTGGGGGCCTCGAGCTGGCGGGAGGGCTGATCTGCTACCGCCCCTACGAGTGCCGCGACGGCTGGGTGACCCTCGGGGCCCTGGAGCCCAAGTTCTGGGCCGCGTGGTGCCGCGGGGTGGGCCGCGAGGACCTGGTGGAGCGGCAGTTCGAACCCCTCGGGTCCGGCGCCCACGCGGAGGTGCAGCGCATCTTCGCCGGGCGCACCCGCGACGAGTGGAGGGAGTTCGCCTCCCACCACGACTGCTGCCTCGAGCCGGTCCTGGACCTGGACGAGGCGCTGGACTCCGAGCTCGTGCGCGCACGGGAAATGGTGGTGGAAATGGACCAGCCGGGCACCGACGGCGTCCGCCTTCTGGGAGTGCCGGTCAAGCTGTCGCGCACCCCGGGCGCCCCCGCCGGGCCCGGGCCGGCGCTGGGCGAGCACACGCATGAGGTGCTGCGCGGCCTGGGCTATGAGGCCCACGAGGTGGCCGCCCTGGAGGAGGCGGGGGCGGTGGCGGGGCCGGCCGATTCGGCCGCGCGCGGGAGCTTCATGGGGTGAGCCGCAACGGGCTCCTGAAGATGAAGGAGCTGGCGGAGGCCAGCGGCGTCAGCGCCGGCACGATCAAGCACTACCTGCGCGAGGGCCTGCTGCCCGAGCCGGTCAAGACCTCGCGCAACATGGCCTACTACCCGCCCGAGTTCGTCGAACGGATCCGGCTGATCAAGCAGCTCCAGGAGGAGCGCTTCATGCCGCTCAAGCTGATCCGCTCGATGCTGGACGACGACCCCGGACGGGCGCGCGCCCTGGTCGAGCTCGAGGACCGGATCCTGGAGCGGGCACTGGCCAGCGAGACGAGCCGGGTGTCGGCGGCCGAGCTGTCGCGCCGCTACGACGTGCCCACCCACGTGCTCAAGCGGCTCGCCGAGCTGGAGATCCTCACCCCGAACAGCCGCGGCTACGGACCTCGGGACGTGGAGATCGTGGAGGCCATCAGCCGCTTCCGCGCCGGGGGTTACGACGAGCGCGTGGGCTTCACGGTCTACGACACCGTCCGCTACAAGCGCGCGCTGGAGGCGCTGGTGAAGGAGGAGGTGCAGGTGCTGATGGACCGCCTGGCCGGCGAGCTCGAGCCCGACCGCGCTGCCGAGCTGATCCAGGCCGGTGCGGAGCCCCTGAACGACCTGATCGCCGCGCTGCACCAGAAGCTGCTCGTGGCGGAGCTGCGCCGCCAGCGCGCCGAGCGCGGCTAGGTCAGTCATGCCCGAGCGACACGCGCTGCCGTTCCGGCTGCGCTGGCAGGCTGATTGGTGCCGGCGCCTGGGCTCGCCGCTCTATGCCGACCTGATGCTCCGGGCAGCCGACGACGCGGAGGCGGGCGGGCCGGTGGCCGCGGTGGTGGAGGGCCACGAGACCGATCCGCTGGAGACGATGCTCCAGCTGCGCCTGATGGGCGCCGTGCACCGGCTGGCGCTGTCGGGGCGGGCGCCGGAGCTGGCCGCCTGCTACCCGTCCACCGGCGGCCACGGGCGTTTGGAGGAGACCTGGGAGGCATTTCGCTCCACCGTCGAGACCCGGATGCCCGAGGTGCGCGAGCACGTGCCGCGCCCGGTCCAGACCAACGAGGTCGGGCGGTCCCGGGTACTGGCCTGCGGGTTCCTGGCCGTGACCCATCGCCACCGGATGCCCCTGCGCCTGCTGGAGGTGGGCGCGAGCGCGGGCCTCAACCTGCGCTGGGATTCGTTCTGGTACCAGGCTGGTGAGCTCAGCCTCGGGGACGCGATGTCGCCGGTGCGATTCAGGGACTTCGTGGTCGAGGGCTGGCCTCCGCCGAATGCCGAGGTGCGGATCAGCACCCGCGCCGGCTGTGACCCCAACCCGGTGGACCTCGCGGACGAGGACGGCGTGCTCACCCTCCGGTCCTACGTCTGGGCCGACCAGCTGGAGCGGCTGGAGCTGTTGGACGGCGCGATCGCCGCAGCGGCCGCCGCGGGCGTGGAGGTCGAGCGGGCAGACACGGTCTCGTGGCTGGATCAGAGACTGGCCGAGCCGGTCCCGGGAGAGTGCGCCGTGGTGTTCCACTCGATCGTGATGCAGTACGTGGCCGAGGACGAACGCGAGCGGATCTCCGCTGCGATCGCGGCGGCCGGGCGGCGAGCCACGGCCGACGCCCCGCTGTGCCGGCTGGCCTTCGAGCCGGGCGGAGAGGAGGCCGAGTTGCGACTGATCACATGGCCCGGCGGCGAGGAGCGCGTGCTGGCGCGGGCGGGGTACCACGGGGCCGATGTGAGGTGGCTGGGGTGAGGGGGCGCCGCGCCCCTAGAACGTGATGACCGTCCTGATCCCCTCGTGGCGGTCCATCGCCGCGAAGGCGTCGTTGACCTCGTCGAGCGAGATCCGGTTGGTCACGAGCGACTCCAGATCCAGGTCGCCGGCCAGGTAGAGGTCCACCAGCTCCGGCACCCGGTCGCGACCCTTGGCCCCGCCGAAGGAGGCGCCCGCGATCCGGCGGCCCGTGATGAGAAAGCGTGGGACCACCTCGAGCACCTCCCCCTTGCCGGCCACACCGGCCACGGTGCACAGCCCCCAGCCCATGCGGGCGGACTCCACGGCCTGGCGCATCACGGCCACGCTGCCGGTGGCCTCGAACGTGTAGTCGGCGCCGAACCCGCCCGTGGACTCGACGATCGCGTCCACGGCGCCCGGGCCCCCGACCATCGTCTCCGTCGCCCCCTGGGCGCGGGCATGCTCCAGCCGCTCCTCCGACAGGTCCACGGCGACGATCCGCTCGGCGCCCGCCAGGCGGCACCCGGCCACCGCGCCGAGCCCCACGAGTCCGGCCCCGAACACGACGCAGGTGGACCCGGCCTCCACCTTGGCCACGTAGAGCGCCGCGCCGATCCCGGTGGTGGCGCCGCAGGCCAGCGAGCACACCACGTCCAGCGGAGCCTCCGATCTCACCTTGGCAAGGGCGACCTCCGGCATCACGGTGGCCTCGGCAAACGTGCTCGTGCCCATGAAGTGGCGCATTCGCTCGCCGCCGCGGTGGAGCCTCGTGGTGCCGTCGGGCAGGCGTCCCTTGTTCTGCTCCTCGCGAATTGCGAGGCAGAGGTTCGTCTTGTCGGACAGGCAGTGCACGCACTCCCGGCACTGGGGCGAGAAGAGCGTGACCACGTGGTCGTCTGGCTCGACGCTCGTGACCCCCGGGCCGACGGCCTCCACCACGCCGGCGCCCTCGTGGCCGAGGACGGTGGGAGCGTACCCCGACGGGTCGGCCCCGCTGGCCGTGTACATGTCGGTGTGACAGACCCCGCACGCGGCCAGGCGCACCAGCACCTCGCCCGGTCCGGGTTCGTCCAGCTCCACCTCCTGGACCACGAGCGGGTGGGCGAACTCCTCGAGTACGGCGGCGCGGATCTTCACCCGGCGAAGATATCCGGCCGCGGAAGCACCCGGCTCGGCCGGGTGCGCACCGAATGCTTCCGCGGAAGCACCCGGCTCGGCCGGGTGCGCACCGAATGCTTCCGCGGAAGCACCCGGCTCGGCCGGGTGCGCACCGAATGCTTACCGCTCACCAGAGCACGTCGTGCCACTCCATCACCCCATGGCCCGACTCCAGGCGAAGCCCGCCGGGCAGCTCGCCCCGGAAGCTGCCGAACGGCTGGAGGTAGTGGCTGCGAAAGATCAGCCGGCGCGTGTGGTCCTCGCGGGCGCACCATGCGGTGAAGGCCAGCTCGCCCACGCGTGACAGGTCCTCGGCGAACGTCGCGGGCGGTGCCTCCGAGGGTTCGCCGCCGACCCACACGGTGCGCTCGCTGTGGGCGTCGGCGTCGTGAACGCCGTCGACGAGGTTCCAGGCCACGCTCCTGCCGTCCACCGTGCGGCCGATCCCGGCCGACCACCGCCAGACGGTGTGCCGGGCGTGGTAGCCGGCCGACTCGTCCACGAAGGCCTCTTCGCCGTCAACCGCCCACTCGCGGTCGCCCAAGCGCACGTTCCCGCGCGCCCGCACGGGCGCCTGCTTGCGCGTCCAGATCCAGCTGCCGCCGCTCGGGGAGGCCACCTCCACGCCGGGTCCCTCGTCCAGCGTCAGGTCGATCTGCACCTGTCCGGCGTCTACGCGAGCGCGGCCCGCGGCCAGGTCGATCCCGCCCCGGCCGGAGGTCGTGCGCTCGCGCAGGGTGCCGTCCGGCATCGCCAGCGCCCACCAGCGCTGGGGCAGGCCCGCCACCCGCGCCTCGCCCACGCAGAGCATCAGATCGGGCCGGTACAGGCCCACGTAGCGCCAGCGCTTGAGCGGGCGGCGACCGTGGAGGAGCGGCATGCGCTCCGGCGGCAGCGGCAGGCCCAGGCCGCGGACCTCGGCTCCACGCACGGGAAGCGGTCGCACGCCGCCAGTACACTCCAGATTGACTGGTCAGTCAATCGCGCCGGGGGAGGAAGAATTGCGCGCCGCTGCCATCCAGCTCACTTCGACCGACGACAAGGGCCGCAACCTCGCGGCCGCAGATCGCCTGACCCGCGCCGCGGCGGACGACGGCGCCGCCTTCGTGGTGCTGCCCGAGAAGTTCAACGTGATCGGTACGCACGACGACTATCGCGCCGGCGCGGAGATGCTGGACGGGCGCACCGCATCCTGGGGCCGGGACACGGCACGCGAGCTGGGCATCGACCTCGTGGCCGGCTCGTTCGCGGAGCGCCGCGAGGACCGCGACAAGCTGTCCAACACCTCCATGCACTTCGGCCCCGACGGCGAGGTGCGGGGCGTCTACCGGAAGATCCACATGTTCGATGTCGAGGTGGCCGGCCAGACCTACCGCGAATCGGAGTCCCAGGAGGGCGGAGACGAGATCGTGATCTCGGAGGCCGCCGGCGGCGTCCCCGTCGGGATGACGGTCTGTTACGACCTGCGCTTCCCCGAGCTCTTTCGTATCCTCGCCGTGCGTGGCGCCCGCGTAGTCACCCTTCCCGCCGCGTTCACCGTTCCCACCGGCCGGGTCCACTGGGAGATCCTCATCCGCGCCCGCGCGATCGAGAACCAGGCGTTCATGGTGGCGGCCGACCAGGTGGGCATCCACGGCCCGGGCAAGGAGAGCTACGGAGGCTCGATGATCGTCGACCCGTGGGGAGAGGTCCTTGCGCGCGCCCCCGACGAGGAGTGCTTCGTCGCGGCCGATCTGGACCTGTCGCGGCAGGACGAGATTCGCGAGAAGCTGCCGAGCCTGGCCAACCGGGTGGAGGGCGCCTACCGATGGCCCTCCGGGGTGGCCGTCTGATGGCCACCGCCCCGAAAGCGACCGCGGTGGACAAGCGCCGGCTCATCCTCGACGCCGCCGTGAGCGTCTTCGCGCACCGCGGCTTTCACCACTGCCGGGTGTCGGACGTGGCGGACGAGGCGGGCGTGGCCTACGGCCTCGTCTACCACTACTTCGACTCCAAGGAGGAGATCCTCAATACGCTCTTCCTGGAGCGGTGGGAGATCATGCTGGAGGCGATCGCCGAGATCGACGCGCGCGACCTCCCGGTGCGGGACAAGCTGTACTCGGTCGCCGGTTTCATCATCGACTCCTACCGCCACGACCCCGACCTGATGAAGGTCATCATCGTGGAGGTCACCCGCGCGGCCAACTCGTTCGGAGCGGTGCACCTGCCGAAGATCCGCGAGGCGTACACGAGCATCGCGACGATCGTGGAGGAGGCCCGCGAGGACGGCTCCTTCAAGGCGGCCATCCCGTCCGACTTCGCCGCAATGTGCTTTTACGGCGCCATCGAGCAGCTGCTCACGGGATGGATCTTCGAGCTGCTGCCGAAGACCGACGAGGAGTACGAGCGGGCCAAGGGCCTCGTGGTGGAGGCCATCTGCGGGGGCCTCGAGTCCGTCGCGGCCGGGCCGCCCGGCACGTCTGCTTGAATCGAGCCGCTATGGGAAACGACATGACCAAGCGCCTCATGTGGAGCGGGCTGCTCGCCGGTGTCGGGGCGCTCTCTGCGCTCCTCGCCAACCGGGTGGCGACGATCATCTGGGTGCGCATCTTCGACGAGGATCCGCCGGTCGACTGATGGCGGCGGAGCCCAACCAAGGCGCCCCCGGCGGTGCGGTCCCCCCGGCGGCCGGCGCTGCTCCCGGCCCCCCGCCCTCGCAATCCCCGGCCGGCGTGGCCTCCGAGAGCGACGCATTCGCCGAGCGCCCCGAGGTGTACGTTGGCGCGGCCTTCGCCGGCGGTCTTGCGCTCGCCCTGGTCGTCAGGAAGCTGACCTCGTGAGCACCCCCGGTCCCAACGCCGAAAAGAGCCTCGGGCAGATCGTCACCGAGGTATCGGAGAAGGCCTCACTGCTGGTCCGCGAGGAGATCGAGCTGGCCAAGGCCGAGGTCACCGGCAAGTTCTCGAAGATCACCAAAGGCGCCGCGGTGGCGGGCGCGGCCGGCGTCTTCGCCGTCTTCGGGATCACGATGTTCTTCCACTTCCTCGCATGGTTCTTTGTCGACCTCTTCTCGTGGAACAGCGTCTGGCCCGCCTTCCTCACCGTGACCCTGATGCTGTTCCTGATCGCGGCCCTGGCGGGGCTGTTCGCGCTGCGGCTCTTCAAGAAGGGCGCGCCGCCCACGCCCGACCTGGCGATCGAGGAGGCCCGGAAGACGCGAGCCCAGCTCGAGTCCCAGACGATCCAGCGCGACCAGGTGGCGCGCACGCTCGACCGAGGTCAGGAGGTCACCCGCTGATGGAATCAGGAGCGCGCAGCCCCGAGATGATCCGCCAGTCGATCGAGGACACGCGTCAGGAGCTGGCCTTCTCGGTCAACGACCTGCGGTCGAAGATGAGCGAGATCACCGACTGGCGGGGGCAGCTCGTCAGGAACCGCAAGGCGGCGTTGGTCGGCGCGGCAGTGGCCGGCTTCGTGATCGGCGGTGGCGTGGCGGCCACGCTGTCGATCTTCAGCCGGCGCCGCTAGCTAGCCGCGCATACGGCCGCGGGGTGAGGATGGGATCGGTTTGCTCCCGGTCCCCCCGAGGCCGGCGTTTACGGCTGCGTTCGGATCGTGGCTCCCGCCGTAGCGCCGGCGATGGATGATTGCGGCGATTCCGCCAGCGGGAATCGGGAGCCAGAACGACACGAGCCGGTAGGCCAGCGTGGCGAGGACCGCATTGCCGGCGGACACCCCCGCCAAGGCCAGCGTTCCCGTGAGGCCCGCCTCGACGAAGCCGAGACCTCCGGGGGTGAGCGGGAGCGTGCCGAGGAGCTGCGCGGCGAAGAAGGCGAGCAGGACGAGGGATGGGCGGGGATGGGCCCCGACGGCGGTGAGTGCGGCCAGCAGCGTGAGGTAGTCGAGCACCCAGCGTCCGGCCGACCAAAGCAGGGCCTCCCACCAGCGCTCGCCCAGCACCTCGCGCACCACGTCACGCTCCTCGAGCAGGCGCCGCGGTAGCCCGCGCAGCGGCTGGCGGCGCGGCAGCACCTGGTTGCGGACCGACTGGGCCGCCCGGCCGGCCAGGCGCAGGGGACCGTCGGAGACCAGGCAGGCGGCCCCGAGGGCGACGAGCGCGCAGAACACGCCGCCTCCGATCGCGGCGGCGCGGGCCAGCCCACGGTCCACCGGGGCGCCGCCGAGCAGGGCGGGCACGGCCAGGACCGGGAGCAGGCACAGCGTGCCGAACACGAGGATCGATGAGGCCGTCATCCCCGAGGCGGCCGCGCCGGCGGGCAGGCCGGCGCGCACCAGCATCGCGTACTGCATGGCGCCGGAGGCGGCCACGCCGCCCGGCACGACGCGGCCGAACGCGTTCGACGCCAGCTGCGACGTGGCCACAGGCCCCCAGCGGCGCGTGCGCAGCGACAGCCGCTGCACAGCCCACATGCAGCCGTAGCTGCCCACCTGCAACACCACCATGACCAGGAACCAGACCGGGTTCACGTCGTCCAGCCGGTCCCAGGCGCCGAAGACCTCGAGCAACGCGGGCGCGAGCAGGTAGAGCGACACCCCGGTGATCGCCAGCAGCACGCCCTGGCGAGCGATCGCTCCGGTGCTCATGTGGGCAGGCTACGCGGGGGCCGGATCCCCGGCCGCCGGCGGCGGCTCGGGAGGCTCCGGGGGAGGGTCGGGCTTGATTGAGAGCGTGCGAAGGTCCAGGTACTCGCGCACGAGGATCTGGATCGACGCCGCCAGCGGGATGGCCAGCAGCGCGCCGAGGACCCCGAGGAGGGCGCTGCCCATCAACACCGCGACGATGGTCACGAAGGGATGAACGTGCACCGTCCGCTTCTGCACCTGCGGCTGGATCAAGTGGTTCTCGAACTGCTGGTAGACGATGGCCCACACGGCCCAGATGATCGTCGCCGTCGGGAAGTTGTCGAACAGCGTCACGGCCCCGATCAGCACGGCCGCGATGGTGGCCCCGATGAGCGGGATGAGCGAGAAGAACCCGGCGATCACGGCCAGCGGCGCGGCGAACGGGACGCCGAGGATGAGCAGCACGACATATGTGGCCGCGCCCGCGACCACCGCGATGAACATGGCGCCGGCGACGTAGCCGCTGATGGCCGCAGCGATCCGTTCAAGTGACCGCGAGGCCCGGGCCTGCCGCGGTGGGGGAAAGTTGGCGAGCCCTGCCTCCACCCACCTGCTACCGCTCCCGAGCATGAACGCGGTGAGCACGAAGATCGTGATGAGCGCGAACAGCGAGTTGACGATGCCGAGACCGAGATCGCGGAGGGTGGTGGCTGCGCCTCCCAGCTTGGACGGGAGCTTCTCGGCCTCCTGCTGCAGCTCCTGGGTGATGTTGTAGTCCTCGTTGAGCTTGCTCAGGGTTTCGTTGCGCTCCACGAAGTCGGTCAGGGCGCGCGAGTAGTCGGGCACGTTGCGGGCAAAGTCGTTGGCCTCGGTGATCAGGGGCGGAACGATCACCGCGACGAGCGCCACGGGCACCAGCAGCAGCCCCACCAGAACGACGGCGATCGCGAGCCCGCGGCGCACACGCCGAGCCAGCCGGTTGACCGGGCCGGACAGCGCCACGGCGAGAAAAGCCGCGATCAGGATCCACGTGATCGGGCGCCGGACCAGGTAGACCAGATAGAGGCACACGGCCACCGCCACCACGATCAGCACAACTCGGACCACGGCCCTGGCCGGGACATCCCGCACACGGCGATTGTGGTGTCGATGCCGGACGGGGTGGGTGCTAGGACACGTACTCGAGTGGCACCGCGCCCACGCCCAGCAGGCCCGGTCCGGTATGCGCCGAAATCACCGGGCCCAGTTCGCTCACGAATGCCGGCTCGCAGCCGAAGACCCCCCGGCAGCGCTCGATCAGCTCCCCGTGCATCTCGGGCGCGTTGATGTGCTGGGCCACCCAGGCGTCCGCCCCCGACTCGTGGCGCTGGCGGGCGTAGTCGATCATCCGCTCGAAGGCCCGCGAGCTGGTTCGCACCCGCTCTACGGGGACCATCTCGTTCTCCACGGTCAGGATCGGCTTGACCTTCAACGTGGATCCGATCCATGCGCTGGCCGCGCCGATGCGTCCGCCGCGTCGCAGGAACTCGAGGGTGTCGATCGAGAACCACATCTTGAGGTCCCGGCGCGCCGCGGCCAGGCGCTCCGCCACCTGCGCGCCGGACTGACCCGACTCGGCGGCACGCGCCGCGGTCAGGGCCATCAGGCCGAGGCCCCCGGCGGTGGTCTGCGAGTCCACCACGTGGACGCGCTCGCCGCCCTTGCCGTCACGCCCCAGCGCGGCCGATGCCTGACGGGCGGCCTCGGGCGTGCCCGACAGGCCGCCCGAGATGTGAACCGAGACGACCTCGCCTCCATGGGCCAGCAGCGGCTCGTAGACCGACGAGAAGTCGCCCACCGATGGCTGCGATGTCGTGGGCAGCGCCTCCGCGCGGCGCAGGTCCTCGAAGAACTGGTGGTAGTCGGTGATGTCGGTCTCGCGGACCGTACGGTCTCCACCGAAGACGACGTAGAGCGGGATCACGTGGATTCCGCGGCGCTCCGCCAGCTCGGGCGGGAGGTACGAGGTGCTGTCGGTTACCACCGCTACGCCTGGCATCGCGGCCGTGAGGTTATCCCGTCTACACTCGGCTCGGAGGTGGAGAGATGAGCGCTGATCGGCGTGCGCGGATCGAGCTCCGACTGGACCGGCGCGTCGCGGAGTTGCAGAGCACTCGGGCCGCCATGAGACGGTCGGCCGAGGGGATGCGCGACTCGGAGCTCAGCCACCTGGACAACCATCCAGGCGACATGGGCACGGACCTCCATGACGAGGAGCTCGACGAGACCACCGAGATCCTGATGGACGAGGAGGAACGCCGGATCGCCGAGGCGCGCGCCGCGCTGCGGGACGGGATCTACGGCACCTGCCGCGGCTGCGGCCGGGCGATCCCCGAGGAACGGCTCGAGGCCGTGCCAGAGGCGGTGCTGTGCCTGGACTGCCAGCGCCGCTCCGAGGGTGCGCACCGCCAGCGGACCCGGGCCTGAGTTGGCCCGCGTCCTGGTCACCGGGGCCACCGGGTTCATCGGCTCGCAGGTGGCGCACGGGGCGGTGCTGCGCGGGCACGACGTCCGCCTCGGTGTCGAGGACGGCTCGTCCGACGAGGGCCTGACCGGTTTGGACTGCGAGCGCGTGCGGCTCGACGTGACCGACCGGCGATCGGTGCGGCGCGCGCTCAAGGGCGCCGAGCGCGTGTTCCACTGCGCGGGGATCACCTCGGTTCGCCCCGTTGACGCCGAGCGCCTGTTCGCGGTCAACGTCACCGGCGCCAAGCTCGTGATGGAGGAGAGCCTGCGATCCGGAGTCGAGCGCGTGGTGCACTGCTCCAGCGCGGCGTCGGTGGGCCCGGCCGAGCACGGCGGGACCGCGGACGAGACGCAGCTCTTCACCGCCGGCGGGCTGGGCATCCCGTACGTGAACTCGGTACACGAGGCCGAGGTGGAGGCGATGCGGGTGGCGGCCCGGGGGCTCCCGCTGGTGTGCGTCAATCCGTCCTTCGTGCTCGGGCCGGGAGACGTGCACCTGACCTCGACGCGGCTCGTACGCAGCTTCCTTCTCGGCCGGGTCCCGATCTACACCGATGGGGCGGTGTGCGTGGTGGACGTGCGCGACGTGGCCGAGGGCCACCTGCTCGCTGACGAGAGAGGCAAACCCGGTGAGCGCTACATCCTGGGGGGCCGGAACTTCACGTTCGACCGGCTGTTCGCCGACCTGGGCCGTCTGTCCGGAGTGGACCCGCCGGTCAAGCTGGCCGCCACAGCGGCGCGCGCCGCGGCCGCCGTGCTCGGAGTCACCGGACGCTCCTGGCCCCTCACCCGGCCGGAGGTCGCGGCGGCCGGGCAGTGGTGGACCTACCGGTCGGCCAAGGCCCGCCGCGAGCTCGGCTGGCGCACGCGCCCCCACGAGGAGACGCTGGAGAGCACGGTGGCCTGGCACCTGGAGCGCGAGCACGACCGAATCGCGCGCAGCCGGCGCTCACAGCAGGTCCAGTATCGAGTCGCGGGGGCCGTCCTCGGTGCGGCAGAGGACGCCATGGGCCTGCTGCGCCGCTCGGGGCTGGCCAAGCCCTAACCTGAAGCCGATGGCCACGCTCTACCGCTGCAAGGCGCCGTCGGATCTGGTGTGCCGCTGCGGCCGGGTTGCGCGCAGGCTGCGGGCCAAGGGGATCGAGTTCGACGAGGTCCGGGTGCCGTTCCTGAAACGGGAGCGCACCGAGGTGGAGGAGCTGACCGGGCAGCGCTGGGTGCCGGTGCTCGTCCACGATGACGAGGTGATCCACGACTCGCACCGGATCCTCGAATACCTGGACTGGCTGGAAGGAAGGGAGGTCGCGTGAAGCGGAGAGGCCTACCGAGCGGCCGCGCGGGCCGCGCCGCGCACGGCGCCCGGCGCTTGTGGCCGTTCGTGATGATGGCCTGGGAGCGCTGGCAGAACCTCTCGCCGGAGCAAAGGGAGCGATACAAGCGCCAGGCCCGCGAGTATTCGCAGCGGGGCCGGGACGCCGCCGCGCGGCGCAAACGCCAACGATAGGGGCCGCGCGGAGCACCCGGCTCGGCCGGGTGCTGTTGCTACTCCAGGTTGTTCTCGAGCCCGATCGGGCGCCGCGCCGTGGGCGGCTCCTCGATCTCGGCCGGCGCCTCGTCCTGCTCCACGCCCAGGAGCTCGGCCAGCTCTCCGGACTCGAACATCTCCATCACGATGTCCGAGCCGCCGACCAGCTCGCCCTTGACGAAGAGCTGGGGGATCGTGGGCCAGCCCGAGACCTCCGACAACTCCTGGCGGATGCGCGGGTCGGGCAGGATGTCGAGTGCGGCGTACTGGACGCCGAGCGCGTTGAGCGCCCCGGCCGTGCGGGCCGAGAAGCCGCACGCGGGCTGGTTGGGCGTGCCCTTCATGAACAGCATCACGTTGTTCTCACCGATCGAGTTCTCGATGAACCCGCGGATCTCATCGTTGGTCATCCCGCACCTCCCGGGTAGCAGTCTTGATCGAGAGCGCGTGGATCGGGCCGCCGATCTCCGCGCCGAATACGTCGTAGATCAGCCTGTGCTGCTCGATCCGCGACAGCCCCGCGAACCGCTCGGAGACCACCTCCGCCCGGAAGTGGTCGCCGCCGCCCGTCAGATCCTCCACAGCGACCTGTGCTCCCGGCAGCGCATCTTGGATGCGGCTCTTGAGGTCTTCCGTCGTGGGCATTCGCTTGTTGAGAGTACCGAGCGAAGTACCGATACAATCGGTGCAGATGGTCATCCTCACCGACATCGCAGCCGAGAAGGTCCGGGAGTTCATGAACGGCCAGCAGACCGCCGGGGAGGTGGGTCTGCGGGTGGGCGTTCGCGGCGGCGGCTGCTCCGGGTTCCAGTATGCGCTGGCGCTGGACGAGAAGAGCGACGACGACCACGTCTTCGAGGCGGGCGGCATCTCGGTGCTCGTAGACCCCGCCAGCCTTCGCTACGTCGACGGGTCGACCGTCGACTTCACCGAGACCTTCATGGGCTCCGGGTTCGAGGTTTCGAACCCGAACACCGTTGCCTCCTGCGGCTGCGGCTCCTCCTTCCGCGTGGCGGACGAGGATCCCAGCTGCGGCACCGCCGTCTGAGCCGGCTGCCGGGTCAGCCGGGCTCGTTGTCCAGCGAACGCCACAGGTAGAGCGAAGCCAGCGACCGGTACGGCCTCCAGGGCTCGGCGAGCACCTCGAGCTCTGACGGTGTCGGCAGCGCGTCCCCGCCGGTGAGCGCCTGTGCTGCCTTGCGGATGCCGAGGTCGTCCACCGGCAGCACATCGGGGCGGCCGAGGTGGAAGATCATGAACATGTGCGCCGTCCAGGTCCCGAGGCCCTTCACGGCGGTGAGCTGCTCGATCACCTGCTCGTCCGGTAGCTGGGCCAGCCGCTCGAGGTCCAGGTCCCCGTCCTCGACGTGCTCGGCCAGGTCGCGCAGGTAGGCCGCCTTGGCGCCCGACAGGCCCACGGCGCGGAGGTCAGCGGGGTCGGTCTCGAGCAGCTCTCGCGGGGTGGGGGTCCGCCCGCCGAACCGCTCCTCGAGCCTCGTGTAGATCGTGCGCGCGGCCTTGGTCGAGAGCTGCTGCCCGACGATCGCCCGGACCAGGGTCCCGTAGGAGTCCTCTGGTCGCGGACCGCGCCGGGCGCGTACGGCGTCGGGCCCGCCGAACGTCTCGATCAGCTCGGCCATGGCCGAGCCGCTGGCCTTGAGGTGCTCCAGCGCTCGCGGCTCCTCGGCGACGGGGGTGGTGCGGGAGCCGGCGCTGGGGCGCGGCACGTCAGGCGGCCGCCCGCTCGTGAAAGCTCTGCTCGGTCCGGCCGAGCTCCGTCGACGGCGGGTCGCCGAACAGCCACTCGCGCGCGATCCGGTGCCAGTTGGCGGTGGCCCCCAGCTGGCCGAGCACCCCGAGGGTGAGCGCCTCCATGCGGCGCGCGAGCATGGCCTGGGGCGGCATGGTCTCCCGCTTCATCAGCTCCCAGTGCGGTGAGCGCGGGTCGCCGAAGTCGATCAGCACGCTGGCCACCACCTCGCGGTCGATCGTCACGTCCTCGTCCGCCAGGTACCAGCGGATCACGTCACGGAAGTGGTCCATCACGGCCTCGGGGGTCACGGCGTCGTCGGCCATGTCGAAGAAGCCCATCGAGCCGAGCTGTGCGTGCAGGCCCTCCGCGTCGCCCTCCATCCCCAGACGCAGGGCGCGCACCTCGGCCGCGATGTCCTCACGGGCCACGCGCTTGGTCATGCCGAAGTCGATGAACGCCACGCGGCCGTCACCCATCAGGCGGTAGTTGCCCGGATGCGGGTCCCCGGAGAAGTGGCCGGTCCGGTAAAGCGACCCGAAGAAGAAGCGGAACACGATCTCGCCGAAGCGATCGCGCGTCGCGGCGTCCATCTCGCGCACCTCCTCGAACCCCACGGCGTCCACCCACTCCGTCACGAGCACGTGCTCGGTGCACAGGCGGGTGACCACCGGAGGCACGTAGATGAAGGGGTGCCCGCTCCAGGTGCGAGCGAAGGCGCGGTGGTTCTGGGCCTCGTGCTCGTAGTCCAGCTCGTCGGTCAGGCGCTCGCGGATCTCGCGGGTCATCGCCTTGGCGTCCATTCCGGGCGCCACCCGCTTGGCCACCCGCATGATGAGCCCCAGGTTCTGGAGGTCCGCGCGGACCGCCTGCGCCACGCCGGGGTACTGCACCTTCACGGCGACCTCGCGCCCGTCGTGCAGCCGCGCGCGGTAGACCTGGCCGATCGACGCCGCGGCGACGGCCTCGGGGTCGAACTCGGCGAACAGCTCGTCGAGCGGCTCGCCGAGGTCGTCCTCCACGACCCGGCGCATCTTGTCGAAGCTCACCTTGGGGGCCGCGTCCCTCAGCTCAGCCAGCTTCGTCTGGATCCGCTCCTGGAACTCGGGCGGGAAGGCGCCCGTGTCGACGAACGAAGCGACCTGGCCGACCTTCATCGCCGCGCCCTTCATCTGGCCCAGCACCTCGAATATCTGCTCGGCGGCCTCCACGTGCCGCCGCTCGGCCGCAGCGCGACGGCCATCCTCCGAGCGACCGAGGTTCGTGGCCTTGGTGGCGTAGGCGCGGGCGGTCTGGCCCCCGGCCAAGCGGCCGACCTTGGCGGCCCGTCGTACGCGCCCGGTGGGGAGTTCCTTGGCCATCTTCCCCACTGTACGGGCCAGCCCCGCACGGTGGACCTTCTCACTAGGCTTGCCCGCGCCATGCGGCTGGTCAGCCACACGACGGAGCTCGGGCCGCGCGCCGCCCTGCTCAAGGACGGGCGCGCCTACGACGTCTGGGGCGACGCCTTCTCACACGGGCGCTCGGACGACCGCACGGTCGACGCCATCCTGCGAGGAGGCCTGCTGGACCGGGTGGAGGCGATCGAGGAGGAGGGCCTCGCGGTCGACGAGCTCGAGCTGCTCCCCCCGATCGCCCGGCCGGGCAAGATCATCTGCATCGGGCAGAACTACCAGTCGCACGCGGAGGAGCAGGGCATGGAGGCGCCCGAGACGCCCACGTTCTTCGCCAAGTTCGCCAACGCCCTGCGTCCGCCCGGCGCCAGCGTCCTGCTGCCTGGCTTCAGCAAGCGCGTGGACTACGAGGCCGAGGTGGCGTTCGTGGTCAAGGATCGCTGCAAGGACGTGGCCGAGGAGGAGGCGCTGGACCACGTGGCCGGCTACATGCTCTTCAACGACCTGTCGGCCCGGGACTACCAGTTCAAGACGCCGCAGTGGATGCCGGGCAAGGTGTTCGACGGCTCCGCCCCGTGCGGTCCGGCGCTGGTCACGCCGGACGAGGCCGGCGCCCACGACGCCATCGAGGTCCGGCTCGAGTTGAACGGCGAGGTGATGCAGGAGGACTCCACCGCCAGCCTCGTGCACCCGGTTCCCGCCCTCGTCGCGTACCTGTCCAAGCTCATGACGCTTGATCCCGGCGACGTGGTCGCCACCGGCACCCCGGCGGGGGTGGGCAGTTTGCGGGACCCCAAGGTGTGGCTGTTGGCGGGCGACGAGGTGCGCATCTCGTCGCCACAGCTGGGCGTACTCGAGACCCGCATGGAATAGCAACCGCCGTCCAGGCGCCACTGCAGGCCTAATGGGACGCGGCGGACTGCCGATGAGTTCCTGTGAACTCCATGACCTATTCCCAGGGCCGGGGCTCCGGCTCCCGTCTGGACAACCGCCGCGCCCTGGCGGCCGTTGTCGATCTTGCCGTGATCGCCGCCGGTGGGCTGCTCATCAGCCTTGCCGCCGGGGGCGATTTCACCGGGCCGATCGCCGCGGTGAGCATCGGATGGGCCCTCTTCTACTACTTCGCCTTCGAGTCGGATGGCGGCCAGACGCTGGGCAAGCGCCTGCTCAAGCTACGTGTCGAGCGCGCGACGGGGGGACCCGCGGCACCGCGCGACATTGCTGTGCGAACCGGGTTGCGGCTGGTCGACGGTCTGGGCCTGTACCTGGTCGGCCTCGGCGTGATGCTGTTCACGCGAGAGCGCCGCCAGCGCCTGGGCGACCTGGCCGCCAAGACCGTGGTCGTGGACGTGACCGAGCCGGCCGTCGTCCCGGTTGCCCGGGGCGCGGCCGAGGAGGCGCCGGCGCAGAAGGCTCCGGCCGAGGACGCACCGGCCGCCCCCAGGGTCACGCTGCCGAGCACCGGATCGACGAGCGAGTGGGAGATCTCCGAACGGGTCGCAGGGCCCACCGAGCTGCCCATGGCCGAGCTGCCCGCGGCCGATGAGCCCGCGGTCGATGAGACGCAGGCGGTCGATCCGACGCCCGCCGAGGGGCCCGACGTGGAGCTGTTCGAGCACGTCGAGCACATCGGTGGCCACCAGGCCGAAGACGCGGACCCCGAGCCCGACGAAGACATCCAGGACGACGAGCTTCCGGCCGCGGCCGAGGCATTCGAGGCCGAGGAGGCCGAAGCTTCGGACCTGGCGGCCGACGAGCCGGACGACGGGGGCGAGGATCTCTGGCCCGCAGCGTCACCGGCGATTGAGGAGCTGGCCCATGACGTGGCCGCTGCGGCGGGGACCAATCCCGACCCCGAGCCGGCTGTTCAGGCCGGCGAGGCCGAGGAGCCGGAGAGCCTGACCGTAAGGCCCGTCGAGACCGTGTCGCCGATGGACCTGGTGATGGGGGCCTCGCCGAAGGCCGATCGGGACGAGCCGGAGCCGGGCGCCGAGCGCGCTCCCAGCACCGGCGGCGCTTCCTAACCCGCCGATAAAGTCGTGGGTCCGCCGCGCCGCGGCCGGCGGCGCCAATGGACCGCATCGGAACCACAGAACGCCCGCTGAGAGTGGCCGTAGTCGGGTCGGGCCCTTCAGGGTTCTACGCGGCGGGACACCTCCTGAAGAGCAAATCGCACCCCGAGCTGGCGGTTCAGCTGGACATGTACGACCGGCTGCCCACCCCGTGGGGCCTGGTGCGCGGCGGCGTGGCCCCCGACCACCCGAACATCAAGTCGGTGAGCCGGGTCTACGAGAAGACGGCGGCCCACCCGGAATTCCGCTTCTACGGCAACGTCGAGCTGGGGCCGGACGTGACGCGGGCCGACCTGCGAGAGCGCTACCACGCGGTGGTGTACGCCACCGGAGCGCGGACCGACCGGCGTATGGGCATCCCGGGCGAGGACCTCCCCGGAAGCTGGGCGGCCACGGAATTCGTCGCCTGGTACAACGGCCATCCGGACTACCGCGACCTGGAGGTCGACCTCTCGGCGGAGCGCGCGGTGGTGGTGGGCAACGGCAACGTGGCGGCCGACGTGGCCCGGATGCTCGCCCTGACGCGCGATGAGCTGGCGGTGACCGACGTGGCCGACCACGCGCTGGATGCGCTGTCTGAGAGCCGGGTGCGGGAGGTCGTGGTGCTGGGGCGCCGCGGGCCCGCGCAGGCCGCTTTCACCAACCCCGAGCTGCGCGAGCTGGGGGAGATAACCGAGGCTGACGTGTTCGTCGACCATCGCGACGTGGTGCTGGACCCGCTCTCTCGTGCCTTCGTCGACAGCGACGAGGCCCACGTGACCGCGCGCAAGAACGTGGAGATCCTGACCGGCTACGCCGGGCGCCGCCCGGAGGGAAAGCCCCGCCGGATCGTCCTGCGCTTCCTGGTGTCTCCGGTCGAGATCCTCGGCGAGGATCGCGTCACCGGCATCCGCATCTGCCGCAACCAGCTCGCGGCCGACAGCGCCGGCGCGGTGCGCGCACGGGCCACCGACGCGCTCGAGGACATCGACTGCGGGCTGGTGTTCCGCTCGATCGGCTACCGCGGCACGCCGCTCGAGGACCTGCCCTTCGATCACGCTCGGGCGGTGATCCCCAACGACGGCGGCCGGATAACGCCGGACGGTGGCGACGCGCTCCCCGGCGAGTACGTGGTGGGCTGGATCAAGCGCGGGCCCACCGGGATCATCGGCACCAACAAGCGCGACGCCCAGGAGACCGTGGACGGATTGCTCACCGATCTCGATGCCGGCCGTCTCAACCGGCCCGCCGACCCCGACCGCGACGCCATGGCCGAGCTGCTGGCCGCGCGCAAGCCGGACCTCGTGGCCTATGAGGGATGGCAGGCTATCGACCGTGCGGAGACGCACGGGGGGGAGCCGCAGGGGCGTCCCCGGGTCAAGCTCTGCACCTTCGAGGAGCTGCTCGACGCTGCGCGGGAGCGGGTGGGCTGAGGACATCGGTGCGCACCCGGCCGAGCCGAGTCTTCCGCGGAGCCTGAGCAGGCTCAGCCGGTCGTGCCGACGGCGCTCAGGGCCTCCCCGTCCAGCGCGTCGAGAGCGCGCTCGGGCGAGGACGCGATACAGGTGAAGATCGGGGTTTCCGACTCGGTGTAGGCGCTGGACTCGGTCGCACGCAGCTCGTGGACCAGGTCGAGGAACTGAGAGGGGTCGTCGGCGTCGAAGGCCACCACGAACTCCTGGTCGTCGAGCCCGAACGAATACGCCGTGTTGGTCTCTATGCCGGTGAACTGCCGCGCGACGGCGATGTGGTCGCGCATCACCCGCATCCGCTCCTCCGGCGCGAGGGCGTACCACGCTCGCTTCTTCCACATCGGATAGACGATCAGGTACCGGGCGTCGGCCCCGCGTCGCGGGCTGGACGGCCGGTCGGGCTCGTCGGTGTAGGGCGACTCCTTGGTCATGGCCAGGTAGGAGTGGGAGATGTCCGCGTAGCGCATCAGGCCGCTCTGGTTGAGCAGTACGTGGAGCTCGTGGATCGGCTCCAGGCGCGGTGCGATCGTCCGGACCATCAGGTCGCAATCGCCGCGCGTTCCCACGAGCGAGTACACCCGCAGGTAGTGCTCGTCGGCGAACTCGCGGCAGGCGGCGGCAAACTCCCGCTTATCCGCTGCCCGCTCGGGCGCGCTCCGCCGGCGCCACGCGGGATCCACCTTCAGGAACGTGTACTTGACGTAGCTGCGGTCGGCCACGTCCACAGTGTGCCGCACGCGGCCGCCCGCGAGGGTCCGGCGACGGGGACTCCCGCTACGATGGGCCGGTGCGCGTAGCGCTTGTGTCGCCCTACTCGTACACGTACCCGGGCGGTGTCGGTAGGCACGTGGAAGCCCTTGCGGAGGAGCTCCTCCTCAAGGGGCATCACGTCCGCATGTTCTCCCCCCACGACCCCGATGACCGCCTGGCACGTGTAATGCATCGCGGCGTCCCGCCGCAGGATCGGCCCCTGCCCGACTATGCGGTGTCCCTCGGGCGGACCGTCGGGCTACCCATGAACGGCGCCGTGTCGAACATGTCGCTGTCCACCGCCTCCGTCGGTGTTCTGGGCCACGAGCTTGACCGGGGCCGCTTCGACGTGGTCCATGTGCACGAGCCCAACGTTCCGTTCGTGTCGTGGTTCGCCACGGAGGCCAGCCGGGTGCCGACCGTGGCGACCTTCCACACCTACTCCACGAGCGCGCTGGGTGGGCGGACCGTGGCCATCGTCGGCGGCGCCTGGCGCCTCTACGACAAGCTGAGCGCCCGGATCGCCGTGTCCGAGGCCGCCGCCTGGACCGCAGGGCGCTTCTACGGCGGGCGCTACCGGATCGTCCCCAACGGCGTGGACCTGTCGGCGGCGCGGCCCGACCACGGCAGGTCGCTGGACACGCTGGAGATCCTGTTCGTCGGCCGCGCAGAGGGCCGCAAGGGGCTGCCCGTGCTGCTGCGCGCCTTCGAGGCGCTGCGCGCCGCCGGAGTTCGCGCGCGGCTCACGATCGCCGGCGCCACGCAGGACGAGGTGGACCCGCTGCTGCTGGACCCGGAGGGCGTCCACGTGGCCGGGCGGGTTGACGACGAGGAGAAATGGCGCCTGCTGGGCCGTGCCGATCTGCTCTGCGCACCGTCGCTCGGGGGCGAGAGCTTCGGCATGGTGCTGACGGAGGCGTTCGCCTCCGGGACGCCGGTCGTGGCCTCGGACATCACCGGCTACCGCGACGTGGCCCGCCACGAGGTGGACGGCCTGCTGGTGCCCGCCGGGAACGCCGTGGACCTGGGCGAGGCGCTGCGATCGCTGGCCTCCGATCCCGATCGTCGCGAACGGATGGCCAGGGCGGCCCGCGAGCGAGCCGAGCGCTTCTCCTGGGAGCGCGTGGCCGCTGAGGTGACCGACGTCTACGAGGACGCGCTGGCCCTGCCCGCGCCCGCCACCCGAGGCGAGCGGTTCGCCGCGCGCACGGGTCTCTCCCCGGGGGAGCCCGGACCCCGCGTCGGGCCCCAGCGGCTGGCGTCGCTCGAGCCCGAGGACCCGACGCGCGGGCGCCGCAAGGCAGCTCGGCTGGCTCGCCGCGGCCTGGTCGTGGCCGGTGCGGTGGCCGGAGTGGGCCTCACCGCCCTGGCCCTCCAGCGGATCGGGGTGGAGTCGATCGTGGACGCCCTGCTCGCCGCGACGCCCGTCTGGGTGCTGGTGGGCTTCGCGCTCATGTGCGCCTCGATGCTCCTGCGTGCCGAGGCCTGGCACGCGATCCTGCGGGCGGCCCTGCCTGGGCTGCCCATCCGCCGCCGCGACACCGCGCGCGCCACGATGATCGGCGTCCTCATGTCGGCCACGCTGCCGGCACGCCTGGGCGAGCCGTCCCGTGCGCTCATCGTGGCCCGCCGGCTCGGGCGCATGCGCGACCGCTTCCCCGTCGTGCTCGGCACGCTCGTCTCCCAGACGCTGCTCAACATCCTGGCGCTGTGCGTGCTCGGATCGGTCATGTTCGCCACGGTCGGCGTGTTCAGCCGTGGCGAGGACGCGCTCGTGATCGCCACCATCGCGCCGGTGGTGATCCTCGGGCTGGTCCTCGCCGCGCCGTGGATGCTCCGGCGGGGCAAGCCGTCGCGCTATCAGCGCGTGCAGCAGGCCGCCGGGATGGCCCGCGACGCCATGGTGCAGGTCCGGTCGGGTCTCAAGGTCTTCCGGCGCCCGCGGCTCGGGGGCTGGGCCGCGCTGATGCAGCTCACCGCCTGGGCGATCCAGTGGATGGCCTGCTACCTCCTGCTCGTGGCGCTCGGTCTGGACGACCAGGCCGGCATCGGGGCGGCCGCCGCCGTGCTGTTCGCCGTCAACGTGACCGCGGCGCTGCCGGCCACCCCGTCCAACCTGGGTGTGTTCCAGGCCGCCTGCGTGGCCGTGCTCTCGGCCTACGGCGTCAGCAAGACCAACGCTCTGGCCTACGGCATCATCCTTCAGGCCGTGGAGATCGCCACTGCGCTGGCGATGGGGATGCCCGCGCTGGTGCGGGAGGGCATGACCTGGAAGGACCTCCGCCTGCGCGCCCTGTACGCCTCGCCGGTGGAGCTGCCGGGCTCGCGCCGCCGCACCGAGGCGGCCGAGGCCGAGGCGTAGCTAGTCGGCGCGCGTGACCACGAGCTTGGTCGTGTGGTCGGCCAGAGCCTCGGCCGCGTCTTCCCACGCAATGAGCTCCGCAGTCACCATCTCGGGCGCCAGCCGATCGCCGGCCATCAGCTCGAGCACCTTGGGTATCGCGGGTCGGGCGTGCACCCTGCCGGTGCGGAAGGTGATGCCCTTGGTGTAGGCCTCGAGCAGCGGCACCGGCGTCTCGGGCTCGAAGTAGATCCCGGTGCTGGTGCAGATCCCCTCCGGCTCGGTTGAGCGCACGGCGCAGGCCAGGCCGGCGTGCTCGGCGCTGGAGTCGACGGTGATCGGGTAGGGGCCGAGGCGCTCGGGGAAGCGGCCTTCGATGGTGCCGGCGCCCAGCTCGCGGGCCAACTCCAGGCGGTCGGGGTCCCAGTCCACGTAGTCGACCGACTCGCAGCCCAGCGCACGGGCGATCGCGATCGCGTAGAGAGCGATGCTGCCGCCCCCTCCCACGATCAAGATCGGTCCGCCGGGGTGCTCGCCCAGCGGCGCCGCCACGGTGCGCCAGGCGTCCACCACGTTGTCGCTCACGCTCGCCGCGGCCGTGGGCGACACCCCGTCCGGCAACGGCACGAGCATCGTGTCGGCGTAGGGCACCCGGACCGAGTCCGAGAGAAATCCGCCCCAGGCGCCGCCCAGGTCGCCCATCCCGTAGGCGGACAGCCGGGGTACCGACTCGCAGTGCCCGGTCTGCCCGATCCGGCAGCGACCGCACTCCCCGCAGGAGATCTGGAACGGCACCGACACCAGCGATCCGGGCTCGGCGGAGACCCGGCCGCCGGTCTCGACCACCCGGGCCACGCACTCGTGCCCGATCGGGAACGGTCCCTGCAGCGGCGCCCGACCGTGCACGATCGCGGCGTCGAGGTCGCAGGTCGAGACCGCCACGGGCCGGACCAGTGCCGCGCGGTCGCTGTCCAGGCGCGGCTCGTCGGTCTCCCGCCACTCCAGCCGGCCCGGAGCGACGAAGTTGAGCTCGGCCATCGACATGTCCGCACCTCCTTGCTCGGTTACGACGTGCGACGGACGCTATTGAGTCAGCCGCTTCTCGGCGAAGTAGTCCGCGATGTGGTTGTCGTTGTAGCGCCGAATCTGGGCGTACCCGGTGCCGGCGAAGAGCCTCCGGCTGTGCTGCTGGGCAGGGCCCGCATCGAGGCGCGCCCTGGTGTAGCCGAGCTCGGCGGCGGCGTTTTCGAGTGCTTTCAGGAGGGCGCGCCCGACGCCGCGAGAGCGCGCGTCCGGCACGACGTACATCCGCTTGATCTCGCACGTCTCGGAGGTCAGCCGGCGCAGGCCGCCGATCGCCACGGGGCGGCCCGCCGCCAGACCGAAGAGGAAGGCGCCTTCCGGGGGCACCATCTCGTCCGGCGTCGTCACGGAACCGGGGCGGGAGGCCCGCCCGGGGTACTGCCGGTCCAGCAGCTCGTTCAGCTCGGACAGCAGCTCGCGAGCGGGCGAGTCGTCGGATCGGGCGGGCTGGAACTCGACCTGCATCGGCCTCATTCGATCAACCCTGACACAACCGTGTCAAGGTTCGGTAGGATTGTCCCCGTGGCCGAGCGGGATTTCATCGCCGCGACGCGGGAGCGCGTCGTCGTCTTCGACGGCGGCATGGGCGCCACGCTGGAGCAGTTCGACCTGAGCTCCGAGGACTACGGCGGCCTGGCCGGGAAGTGCCACGAGGCGCTGATCCTCCACCGTCCCGACGTGATCCAGGGCGTCCACGAGTCCATGATCGTGGCCGGCGCCGAAGTGCTCGAGACCGACACCTTCCAGGCCAGCCGCCTAAAGCTCGAGGAATGGGGCCTGGCCGAGCACACGCTGGAGATCAACCGCAGGGCGGCCGAGATCGCCCGCGCGGCCGCGGGCGAGGACAGGTTCGTGGCCGGCTCGATCGGCCCCACCGGCCACCTCCCCGCCAGCGACGACCCGACGCTCGGAGCGATCACCTTCCGCGAGCTCGTCGAGGTCTTCACCGAGCAGTCCACGGGGCTGGTCCAGGGCGGAGCCGACCTGCTGATCATCGAGACGGCGCAGGACATCCTGGAGGTCAAGGCGGCGATCTTCGGGGTCCGGGCGGCGTTCAAGGAGACCGGCCGCCGGCTGCCGATCCAGTGCTCGGTGTCGCTACTGCCGCAGGGCGGCAAGATGCTCCTCGGCACCGACATCCAGGCGGTGCTGACCACCCTCACCGCCCTCGACATCGACGTCATAGGGCTCAACTGCTCCACCGGCCCGGAGGACATGCGTGACGCCATCCGCTACCTGGGCGAGACGAGCCCCCTGCCGGTGCACTGCATCCCCAACGCCGGCCTGCCCCTCCAGGGCCCGGACGGAGAGACGATCTTTCCCGAGGCGCCCGACCCTCTGGCCGCCACGCTACAGGACTTCGTGGAGCGCTACGGCGTGTCGGTGGTTGGCGGCTGCTGCGGCACCACGCCCGAGCACATCGCCGCGATCGTGGACCGCGTGGGCGGCCGAGCGGCCGGTCCGCGCCCTGCCCCGCTGCCGCCGCAGGTCTCGTCGATGATGACCGCCACGCCGCTCGTGCAGGAGCCGCGGCCCACGCTGGTCGGCGAGCGAGTGAACTCGCAGGGGTCCCGCAAGGCCAAGGAGCAGCTGCTGGCGGACGACTACGACGGCCTGGTGCAGGTGGCCGAGGACCAGGTCACCGGTGGCGCCCATGTCCTCGACATCTGCGTGGCGCTGGTCGAGCGCCCCGACGAGGACGAGCAGATGCGGCAGGTGGTCAAGCGCGTGTCACTGACCCAGCCCGCACCGATCCAGGTGGACTCCACCGAGCCCGCGGTGATCGAGACCGCCCTGGAGCAGATCCCGGGCCGCGCGATCGTCAACTCCATCAATCTCGAGGCCGGCCGCGACAAGGCCGACCGCGTGATTCCGCTCGCCAAGTCGCACGGCGCCGCGCTGATCGCCCTGACCATCGACGAGGTCGGCATGGCCAAGACCGCCGATCGCAAGGTGGAGATCGCCAAGCGCATCCGCGACATCGCGTGCGACGACCACGGCCTGGATCCCGAGGCGCTGATCTTCGACGCGCTCACCTTCACCCTCACCACCGGCGACGACGAATGGAAGCCCAGCGCCGTCGAGACGATCGAGGGCATCCGGCGCATCAAGGCCGAGCTGCCCGGCGTGCACACCTCGCTCGGCGTGTCCAACGTCAGCTTCGGCATCTCGCCCGGCGGTCGCGCGGTGCTCAACTCCGTCTTCCTCCACCACTGCGTGGAGGCGGGGCTCGACCTGGCGATGGTCAACCCCAACCACATCACGCCGTATGGGGAGATCCCGGACGAGGAGCGCGAGCTCACCGACGATCTGGTCTTCAACCGCCGCGACGACGCCCTCGAGCGCTTCATCGGCCACTTCGAGCAGAAGGGCGAGGTCGAGCAGGACGCCGGCGAGGATCCCACCGCCGAGATGGAGCCCGAGGAGGCCCTGCACTGGCACATCCTGCGCCGCAAGAAGGACGGCGTGGAGGCGTGGATCGATCGCTCGGTGGACAAGATCGGCGCGGTGCCGACCCTCAACCAGGTGCTGCTGCCGGCGATGAAGGAGGTGGGCGACAAGTTCGGCGCCGGAGAGCTGATCCTGCCCTTCGTGCTGCAGTCGGCCGAGGTGATGAAGCGAGCGGTCGCCCAGCTCGAGAACTACCTCGACCGCATCGAGGGGCACACCAAGGGCAAGGTCGTGATCGCGACGGTGTTCGGGGACGTGCACGACATCGGCAAGTCGCTCGTCAACACGATCCTCACCAACAACGGCTACACGGTGGTCGACCTGGGCAAGCAGGTGCCCGTGGACACCATCATCTCGGCCGCGGTGGAGCACGAGGCGGACGCCATCGGCCTCTCCGCCCTGCTCGTGTCCACCTCCAAGCAGATGCCGATCTGCGTCCAGGAGCTGCACCAGCGCGGGCTGCCGTTCCCGGTGCTGGTGGGCGGGGCGGCGATCAACCGCGACTTCGGGCGCCGCATCCTCTACCCCCACGGGCGCGAGTCCGACGACGTCTACCAGCCCGGCGTCTTCTACTGCAAGGACGCCTTCCAGGGCCTCGACACGATGGACGCCCTCGTCGAGGAGGAGGCGCGTGAGGCGTTGGTGGCCAGGGCGCGCGACGACGCCCGCCGGCTGCGCGAGAAGGTGGAGGTCAAGGACGACGGGCCACCCGTGACCGACGACTCGGTGCGCTCCGCCGCGCGCACCGACAACCCGGTGCCCGACCCGCCGTTCTGGGGGGCCCGCGAGGTCGACGTCGACCTGGACGAGGTGTTCCCCTACCTCGATCGCCACGTGCTGTTCAAGCTGCACTGGGGCGGCCGGGGAAGGAAGGGCGAGGAGTGGCGCAAGCTGGTGGAGGGAGACGGAGACGACGAGGGCTTCGCCCCTCGCCTGGAGCGCATGTGGCGCGAGCAGGACTACCTGCGCCCGCGGGCTAAGGTCGGCTACTTCCCGGTGGCCGCCGACGGCAACGAGCTCGTGGTCTTCGACCCGGAGGACAGCGAGCGAGAGCTGGAGCGGCTCAGCTTCCCCCGCCAGCCGAAGCACGACCGCATCTGCCTCGCCGACTTCTACCGCCCGCTCGACTCGGGAGAGCGCGACGTGGTGGCCATCCAGGCCGTGACCGCCGGCGGCGAGGTCACCGAGCTCATGGCTCGCCTGGAGGCCGACGGGGAGTTCGCCGAGCAGCTCTACACCCACGGCCTCGGGGTGCAGACCGCCGAGGGGATGGCCGAATGGCTGCACGCGGAGGTCCGCCGCGGCCTGGGCATCGAGCCCGACCAGGGGCGCCGCTACTCGTGGGGCTATCCCGCCTGCCCCGACCAGTCCGAGCACGAGAAGGTGTGGCGGCTGCTGGAGCTGGAGTCGATCAGGATGACGCTCTCGGACGGCCACGCCGTGATGCCCGAGCAGTCCACCGTGGCGATCGTGGCCCACCACCCCCAGGCGGTCTACTTCGGCATGAAGTCGGGCTTCATCCCGGACTCCAAGCGGCCGGACGAGCTGATCGCCGGCACCGACCGCGGCGGCGAGCTCCCGCCCGAGCAGGACCTGGGCGGCGACGGCACCGTCGAGGCCGAGGTGGACCAGCCCGCGGCGGACGAGATCCCGGCCTAGGCGCCACGGCCGCCGCAGCTCGCGGCCGCAAGCCTGACGAATTGCTCCCCTTCGGTTGACTTGCGAGCGCCGAGGCGGTTTGAATGCCCTCGGCCGGCAGATGATCCGCGAGCGAGGCCCGGCCGAGGACGAGAGAGATGCATCGACGGCTGGTCACCCCGCTGACCGCATTCCTGCTGGCCCTGGGGGTGCTGGCGCCGACGGCGTCCGCAGCGAGCCCCTCGTCACTGGCGCCGACTGCGCAGGAGGCGCAGCAGGCGGAGACGGCCTGTGGGCCGGGCGGCGCGGGCGACGCGCTCGTTCCCGACTCGGGCCCGTGGTTCAACTTCACCGCGGCCTGCGCCCGGCACGACGCGTGCTACGGAGCCCAGCTCGGGCAGGCCTACTGCGACAACCGCTTCCGCGACGACATGTACGCCCACTGTGCGACGCGGCCGTGGTACCAGCGCTCGCTATGCCGCGGGACGGCCAACGTGTACTACGAGGCGGTGCGCCGCTTCGGGTACCTGTTCTACTAGCGATCCCGCTCTCTGCAATGAAATTGGCCCGATTGGCCAAAGTCACCTCGACCGGAAGGAGAAACGCGCCACCAGGATCTTCGACACCTGTCTAAAGACCCTGGGCCCACCCCGATCTAGCTTGATCTCCGGACTCTTGAAAGGAGGCTGGATCGGATGGATTTCGTACTCGCTACCTCGAATGACCTACAGCTGGTCCTCGATGGGAAGCTGAGCGAGACGGTGCCGACGAACACCTTGTGGGTGCTCGTGGCGGCCATTCTCGTGCTGTTCATGCAGGCCGGGTTCGCCATGCTCGAGATCGGTTTCTCGCGGATGAAGAACGCCGGGACCGGGGTGGCGAAGATCTTCACCAACCTGTCGATCGCCGCCATCTGTTACTGGGCGGTGGGCTTTGCCTTCGCCTTTGGCAGCTCCGACGTGCTCGGGATCTCGAGCTCCCTGATCGGGAGCAACGGGTTCTTCCTGCAGTTCTCGGGCAACGGGGCCAGCGCGTTTCCGGTGATGGGCGTCTCCGACGTCGTCGTCGAGGTGAAGTGGCTGTTCCAGTTCGCCTTCTGCGCCGTGTCGCTGGCCATCGTCTGGGGCTCGACGCTGGAGCGGATCAAGTACAGCGCGTACGTGATCTACGCTGTGGTGTTCGCGTCGATCATCTACCCGATCGGCTCGCACTGGGTGTTCGGCGGCGGCTGGCTGCAGAACGGCGACACGCCGCTGCTGCCGACCGGCATGCAGGACTTCGCCGGCTCCACCGCGGTGCACCTGATCGGCGCCACCGGCGCGTTTGCGGCGCTGCTGCTGCTCGGCCCGCGCAAGGGCAAGTACGGACCCGACGGCAGGCCGCGGGCCATTCCGGGGCACTCGATGCCGCTGGTGGGCCTGGGCACGCTGATCCTGTTCATCGGGTGGTTCGGGTTCAACGCGGGATCGACGCTCGGTATCGCCGACGTGCGCATGGCGGAGGTGGCCGTGGTCACGATGCTGGGTGCCGCCGGGGGAATCCTGGGGGCCTTCGTGGCCACCCAGATCAGGCAGCGGACGATCGACATCGGCATGGTGGCCAACGGCACCATCGCCGGTCTCGTGGCCATCACGGCCCCGTCCGGCTACGTGGAGCTGTGGGCGGGACCGCCCATCGGCTTCGTGGGCGGCCTGATCGTGGTGTTCGGGGTGATCGCCATCGACAAGCGGATCGACGATCCGATCGGCGCGCTGTCGGCTCACGGCCTGGCGGGGATCTGGGGCACGCTCGCGTGCGGCCTGTTCACCGCTCCGCGGTTGGCCCAGTACAACGCGTTCGGGGATCCGGACGGCGGGCTTCTCTACTCGGGTCAGTTCACCCAGTTGATCGCTCAGGCGGTCGGCGTCCTGGTGGCGTTCACCTTCGTCTTCGCCATGAGCTACGCGACCTTCGCGGCCATCAAGGCCACGGTCGGGCTGCGTGTCTCGGAGGAGGAGGAGGAAGCCGGTCTCGACATCGTCGAGCACGGCATGTACGGCTACCCGGAGCAGTTCATCCCGTCATCGGAGATCGGCGGCGGGCCCTCGCTCGGCACCGCACCACCGTCGCCGGCTCCGGCGTCGGTCAGCACCTCGCGCGCGGGTGAGGTGACGGCATGAAGATGCTCGTCGCATACATCCGGCACGAGGCGTTCGAGCCGATCCGCTCGGAGTTGCTGAACGCGGGCTTCCCGAGCATCACGATCACCGAGGTCAAGGGCTCGGGCCGCCAGAAGGCGATCACCGAGCACTACCGCGGATCCGAGCTGGCGCTCCACCTGCGGCCCAAGCTAAAGCTCGAATGCGTGGTCGAGACCAAGGACGTGGGGGTGGTGACGGAGACCATCCTCAAGCACGCTCGGACCGGCTCGGTCGGCGACGGCAAGATATTCGTCTTGCCCGTCGAGGAGGCGATCCGCATCCGCACCGGCGAGCAGGGGGAGGACGTCCTGCAGTCGCACGAGGAAGAGGAGATACCGGCCGGCGCCTGATCCGGGCGCCGTGCGGAGGGGCGCGCCTTCGGGCGCGCCCCATATCCGCGGGCCGGAGCCACCATGGCAGACAGAGCCGGTTCCGCCCGCGACTCGGCCGCCCGAGCCCATCTCAGGCCGGCGGAGGAGATCGCCGAGCGCGAGTCCACCCCCCGCAGCGCCCACCTCGAGATGGTCGGTGCGGTCCTGGCGGGCGACGGGCTGGAGCGCGTGGCCGAGATCGCCTCGGCGCACGCCGGCGCGCCCGTCGCCGTGGTCGTGCCCCGCCTCGCGGCCCCCGTGGCTGGCTGGGAGAGCTACGAGCGCTACGTGGGCGCGCGGCTGGCGGGCGGTCGCCCGCAGCGTCCCGGGCAGATCAAGCTCGAGGTGCCGATCTCGTCGGGGGGACGGGAGCTCGGCGCGGTCCTGCTGCTGGGCCGCGCCGGGTCGGACGCCGGGGAGTACCTGCACATGGCGGCCATCGCCGCGCTGACCGAGGTGGCGGTAGTCGAGGCACGCGACGAGACCGAGCAGTCGCTGCGCGGGTCGTTCCTGGAGGAGGCCCTGACCCGCTCCGACCTCGACCCGGGCGACATCCAGCGCCGCGCCGCCCGGCTGGGCTGCGACCTCAGCGCGGGCTACACGGCCCTCTGCGGGGATCCGAACGGACGCAGTCCGGGGCGTCTGGTGGCCGCGCTGGCCTCCGAGGTGCCGGGCGTGCTGGCCCAGCCCGTTGACGGCAAGGTCTACGCCCTGCTGCCCGGGGATCCCGACTTGGCTCGCCGCGTGGCGCCAAGGGTGGGCCGCTTCGCCACCGTAGGCCTCTCCTCCCATTACGCGCACGCCGGAGACCTGACGCGTGCGCTGGAGGAGGCCGAGCTCGTGCTCGGGGTCACGGCAGCGGGCGGCGGCGCGCCCGTAGAGGACATCGCCGGCGGCACCTACCGCCTGCTTTTCCGCGTCATGGCGAGCCATCCGCAGGAGGTGCGGAGCTTCTTCGAGGACACCGTGTCGGCACTTGTGCGCTACGACGAGCAGTACTCAACCGACCTGCTCGGGACGCTGGACGCCTATCTCGAGAACAACTGCAACATGAACGCCACCGCGCAGGCCATACACGCGCACCGCCATACGGTCGGATACCGGCTGGAGCGGGTCAAGGAGCTCACCGGCCTGGACCCCCTGACCAGCGAGGATCGCGAGCGGCTCGGACTCGGTCTCAAGGCCTACCGCATCATCGCGCCGTCGCTGCCGCGCTAGCGGCCGTCGAGACGGCGCAGCTCCTGGCCGGCGATCCGCTCCAGGCGCTCGTGGCGATCGACGCCGAGCGCCGACCGTGGCGACACCGCTACGCGCGCGAGCGCGTAGCGACGCACCTTGGCCGCGCCCGCGGCGGCCGGCTCGCTCCGCGGCGCCGGAACGAGCGCATAGCGACGTGGGGAGGGTGACCGCATGGTTCGATGATCGGCCCGAACCCTCGCTACGGCCAGGGACGTTTGGCCAAAGATCGGCGCCTCCGCCACTACGTCATGTAGAGGGCACGGCCGCCATGACCGCGTCCAGGATGCGCTCCGCGCCGAAGCGCACCACGTCGTCGGCCACGATCCCCGTCGTGCCCTCGGCGTCCGCGATCGCCCGTCGCGCGTCCGGCTCGTCCAGGGCGCTGGTGTTGAGGGCTACCGCGGCCACCTTGGCCGGGCGCACGGGCCGGGTCACCGACTCGTAGGCCGCGATCAGGTCGGGCAGCGGCACAAGTGCGAGGTCGGGATAGTTGCGCAGCGCGGTGGACCCGGCCTTGTGCACCAGCACGAGGGCGTCGGGGGCCGAGCCGTGCAGCAGCCCCAGCGTGACTCCGGAGAAGGCCGGGTGGTAGAGCGCTCCCTGCCCCTCCACGAACAGCAGATCCCCACGCTCGGACCCCTCGTCCACCAGGCGCTCAGCGGCGCTGCCCACGTAGTCGGAGATCACGTGATCCACGGCGATGCCCCAGCCGGCGATGGCCACGCCGGTCTGCCCCGTGGGCACGTAGACCGACGCGAGTCCGCGCTCGCGTGCCGCGCGGTCGAGCTCGAGCGTGACCACCTTCTTCCCGATCACCGTGTCCGATCCGACGCTGTGCACGACCCGCACGCCCGCGCGGCGGCTGGCCGGCCCCTTGGGCACGCTCAGGTCGGGCGGCGCCGCACGCAGGTCTCGCAGCCTGGTGCCGGCTCGTGCCGCGGCCTCGCGAAGCTCCGCGTCGGCGGCCAGCTCCGTGTGCAACCCGGCCTCCAGGTCCAGCCCCGCCTCGATCGCCTCGATCAGCGCGGGGCGCCAGGCGGGGTCGAGCTTGCCGCCGGTGGGCGCGACGCCGATCAGCAGGCTCCGGGCGCCGCGGTCGATCGCCTCCCGGACGGTGGCCACCACGGGGACCGGGCGCAGGCAGAAGGGCTCGACCTCATCGGCGGTGCGCCCGGCGTGGGTCGAGTCCACCACCGCGACCACCTCCCGCGTCCCGTAGCGGATCACGCCGTGGCCAGTCTTGCCGCTGTGGCTGGCCAGGAGCCCCTCGGCGAAGATCGCGAGGCCGTCGCTCATGCCGCTTCCACGCCGAGCCCCGGGCCGTCGCCGGGCAGGACATGCCCATCCTCCAGCCGCAGTCCGATAAAGGGCTCGTCGGCCAGGAGCAGGTGACCGTCCAGGTCGACCCAGTCGGCGAGGGAGGCGATGTGGGCGGCCGGCGCGATCGCCAGCTGGGACTCGACCATGCAGCCGATCATCACAGCGAGGCCGAGCGCCCGTGCCGCGTGGATCATGCGGACGGCCTCGCGCGGCCCGCCCGCCTTGGCCAGCTTGACGTTGATCGCGTCCGCGTACCCTGCCACCGCGGCCACGTCGCGCAGGTCGTGGCAGCCCTCGTCCACCACGATCGGTGGACACTGGGACAGCTCGCGCAGGCCGCGGAAGCTGTCCATGTCCGCGGCCGGGAACGGCTGCTCGATCAGTTCCACGCCGATCTCCACCAGGGCCGGCAGCAGCTCGCGCGCGGATTCCAGCGTCCACCCCTCGTTCGCGTCCACGCGAATCGCCGCGCCGGACTCCTCGCGCACGGCGGCCAGGCGCTCCAGGTCCTCGGCGCCGCCGACCTTGACCTTCAGCGCGGAGAAGGCACCCGCGCGCCGGGCGCGATCGCGCGTGCCGTCGGGACTGTCGATGCCGATCGTGTACGAGGTGGGCGGAGCGTCAGGCTCGAGGCCCAGCAGGCGCCACACGGGCACGCCCAGCCGCCGGCCGACCCAGTCGTGCAGCGCCCCGTCCAGAGCGGCCCGCGCCGCGGCCTCCCGTCCCTCGCGGCCCACGGCGGCGCCGATCCGCTCGAGCGCGAACGGATCCCCCTCCTCCACCTCCGGCGCCAGGTCCTCGAGGAAGGCGAGCGCCGAGGCCGCGGTCTCGCCGCGGTAGTAGATGGGTGCGGCCTCGCCCCGTCCCACCAAGCCGTCGTGCTCGACCTCGACGCGCACGACCTGGGACGCCGTGCGCGTCATCCGTGCGATGGCGAAGTCCTCGGCCAGCGCCAGGTCGGCCGTCTCGGCGCGGAGCTCCACGCCGGGGAGAATGCCCGCTCGCCTCTAGCGGTGCTCCTCGGCCCGGGCCAGGCGCCGCACCAGCAGGCCAACCGGTGGACCAGCCGGACCGGCCTCGTAGCTCAGCACGGCACCGGCGCGCGGCTCTCCTCGGCCCGGGCCAGGCGCAGCGCCTCATCGCTGCCCATCGGGTCCACGTCGAACCGGCGCGCCGGCTCGGGATCGGTGACCACGGTTTCGCTGGCAAGGCTCTCGATCAGCGGCTGGGCCACGCCCGCGTCCACCGGGGTGACCAGGCCGATCCAGTGAGAGGACAGCCGCGGGCTGAGGATCGGCACGGGCACCCGTGGACGCCGGCGCTTGCCGAGCACATCGGCCATCATGTCCAGCAGCTGGCCGTAGGTGACCACGTCGGGGCCGCCGATCTGCACCTCGCTGCCGCCCTCGGCGTCGGACCGCTCGCCGGCCTGGACCAGGTACTCGATCACGTCGCGCTCGGCGATCGGCTGGGTGCGGTGCCGCAGCCAGGATGGGGCGATCATCGCCGGCAGGCGCTCGACCAGGTAGCGCACGACCCTGTACGAGTCGCTGCCGGCGCCGATCACCATCGCCGCGCGGAAGTAGGTGAGCGGTGGCCCCTCCGCGGCCAGGGCGTCCGCGGTCTCGGCACGGCTCTTGAGGTGCTCAGACACAGGCTCGCCGAGGCCGCCGAGGTACACCACGCGCCCAACGCCCTCTTCCTTGGCCATGCGGGCGAAAGCACTGGCCGCGGCGCGCTCGCGCTCGACGAAGCCGTCGCGGTCCCCGCCACGGCCCATGGAGTGCACAAGGTAATAAGCCACGTCCACGTCCCGGCCGGCGCCGCGCAGCGAGTCCGGATCGAGCACGTCGCCCTCGTGCAGCTCGATGCCGGCCCGCTCCAGATCGGACGCGCGCGATCGGTTCCGCACCAGGCCGCGGACATCGTGGCCACGGTCTCCCAGCGCGCGAGCCAGGCGGCAGCCCACGAACCCCGTGGCTCCGGTGACGAGGGTGCGCATCCTCGGCTAGGCGGTCACGAGTGAACGGGCCATGTCGAGATGTGGCGGGCGCACGTCCAGCACGACCAGCCGAGACCGGCGGCGCTCGCGGCGCGCGGCGGCGAGATCGCATGCTTCGTGCAGCTCCACGACACGGATACGCGCCGAGCACGCGAATCGGTCAACGGCCTACCCTCATTCCGATGAGGGCGGGACTGTGCGACACCTGCCGGCACCAGCGCGTCATCCGCAACACCCGGGGTAGCGCGTTCTCCATGTGCGGGCGCTCGAAGGAGGAGCCGCGATTTCCCAAGTATCCGCGGCTGCCGGTGGAGCGCTGCCCCGGCTACGAGCGGCCTACTGGTACATCCGTCCTCAAGTCCTGACCGTTTCGGCGGCGTCTGGACGCGCCTGGCTGTGCCCGCCTGGCGATTCCCGCCAGGCCTCTCGGCCGGATGTACTACTGAGGTTCCTTGACGACAGAACGCCCGTCCGGGCCCACGAGGGTGCGGTTGGCGCGGGCGGAGACCTCGCCGCTGAACGCTCCCTCGGGGGCGCCACCCCCTGCGAGCACGGCGCGGGCCTTGCCGTGCACGCCGGCGGCCACCCGGTAGCTGATCTCGTACGGGCCCGACTTGACGGCGGTGACCGACCATCGCAGCGTGCGCTCGCCGTCGGGCTCGAGCGGGCCGCATGCCCACGTGTTCACGAACGCGGTGTCGCATCCCCGCGGGGTGGCGTCGCGTGCCTCGGCGAAGGTCCCGATCTGGACCGGTTGTCCGTTGACCGCGAACACCGGGCGCGTGGGATCGGCTAGGTCTGTGTCCTCCGAGCGCCTGCCGAAGCCGTCCACGGTGACCGTGAGGTTGGGGACCGCCTCCGACCCGGCGTTGCGCACCGTTAGCTCCAGCTCCGAGGGCCGGGCCAGCTTCTGCTTGGAGGGGAACGAGGCGTCGACCACCTCGACCTCGAAGTCCCCCTCCGGTTCGCTCTCGTCCTGGCGCTCGCCTCCGCCGCACCCCGCCGCGGCAATCACGGCGATCGTGGCGATCGCTCGCCCGCGGTGCGTGCTCCTCGCCCTCACAGCGGCGCGAACATACCACCCGCGTCCGCGCGGGAGAGCCGATCCGAGCGACGGAGGCCCCGGATTGTTGGAGTTTTGTTGACTCTGGCGGATGGACCACCCATGCCATAGGCTTCCCCTGTCCAGAGGGTGGTGGAGGAGCAGTTTCCGCGGAGGAGGAGTTGATTGGTCCGTTCAGCTGCTGATCGGGTCTTTTTGCCGGCCAAGTCGTTGATGGAGCAGGTGGGGGACATGATGGTCCTCACTGGCAAGACGTTGGTGTCTGCGGTGCGGCCGCCGTTTCCGTATGGGACGGAGTTCGTGCAGCAGTTCTTGTTCATGCTGAGGCTGTGTTGGTTG
>Ga0136616_10000020_pt1 | contig 63897 bp, 58 predicted proteins | sample AntDrymUQ2992106_2_FD_106648 | JGI IMG/M metagenome (GOLD analysis project Ga0136616, IMG submission 106648) | Polar desert sand microbial communities from Dry Valleys, Antarctica - metaG UQ299 (21.06) | ecosystem: Environmental > Terrestrial > Soil > Desert | place: Antarctica: Dry Valley... | reverse complement strand
TGAGGAGCTTGCTCACGGTTCGCCTTCAAGAGCGGTGCGTCGGCAACTCTTCCCCCGGCAGACTCACGGAGCGCTCGGGGATAGCCCCGACCGGCAGCGGCTAGTCTCTCCCCCATGGCCGAATCCCGCTACGACTGCATCGTCATCGGCTCCGGACCTGGCGGCTACGTGGCCGCCATCCGAGCCGCCCAGCTGGACATGAAGACCGCCATCGTCGAGAAGGACAAGCTCGGCGGGCGCTGCCTCAACTATGCCTGCATCCCCGCCAAGGCGGTTCTGCGCGCGGCCGACGTCTTCTCCGAGGTCAAGGACGCCGGGGAGTTCGGCATCCAGCTGAACGGAGCCGAGCCGACCATCGACTTCGAGGCGACCTCGAAGCACCGCGACAACGTCGTCCAGACGCTCACCGGCGGGGTCGGCAGCCTCATGAAGGGGAACAAGATCGACGTGCTCGAGGGTTTCGGCTCGGTCACGGGCGACGGCAACGCGCGCGTCGGCGACGACGAGATCGAAGTCGGCTCGGTGATCCTCGCCACGGGGTCGATTGCCAACCCGCTGCTCGGGCTCGAGTTCGGCGAGCGCGTGCTCGACACCGAGCGCGCGTGGGCGCTGCGAGAGCTGCCGAAGAAGATGGCCGTGATCGGTGCCGGCGCCTCGGGCTCGGAGATCGCCTCGGCCTACGGTCGGCTCGGCGTCGAGGTCACCCTGCTCGAGGCCCTGCCGCAGATCCTTCCCATCGAGGACGAGGAGATCGCCAAGGCGGCCGCGCGCGAGATCGGCAAGCAGAACGTGAAGATCGTGACCGACGTCAACGTCGAGTCCGCGGAGGTGTCAGACGACGGCGTCGAGATCACCTACGGCGGCGAGACGGAGCGCTTCGACTACCTGGCGATCGCCGCGGGGCGCGGGCCGGACGTCGAGGGACTCGGGCTCGAAGACGCCGGCGTGAAGACGGGCGAGGACGGCCGCATCGAGGTCGACGGGCGCATGCGCACGTCGATCGACGGCGTCTATGCGATCGGCGACCTCGTCCCCGGGCCCGCGCTCGCCCACAAGGCCTCCGACGAGGGCGTGATCGCCGCCGAGGACGCCGCCGGCCTGGAGACCCACCCGCTCGACTACGACGCGATCCCCGCCGCGACCTTCTGCCACCCCCAGGTCGCGAGCTTTGGCCTTACCGAGGCACATGCCCGCGAGCAGGGCTACGACGTGGTCGTCGGCAAGGTGCCGATGGGCGCGGTCGGCGCGCCGACCGTCTACGGCGACCGCACGGGGATGATCAAGATCGTCGGCGACAAGCGTTACGGCGAGATCCTCGGCGCCCACATGGCGGGGGCACGGGCGACCGACCTGATCTCGGAGCTCGTGGCGGTGCGCGACCTCGAGGGGGGCTTTGCCGAGGTGGCGCGGATCGTCCATCCGCACCCGACGTTCTCCGAGGCGACGATGGAGGCGGCACGGGCGACGGATGGGTGGCTGATTCACGGCTGAGGGCGGGCGGCGCCCAGGAAGGGGGCGCGGCGGCGCCTGAGAGCCTCGCGGCCTCCGAGAGGCCGATCTTCTACTTCGACTTCTCCTCGCCGGAGTGCTGGCTCGCAGCGGAACGGGTCAACCACGAGCTCGCGGCGGTGCCGGTGTGGATCCCAGTCCGGTTAGTGGGAGCGCACTCGCGGAGAAGGCCTAGCGACGAAGATCTGGCAGACATCGAGCGCCGTGCCGTCGCCCAGGGGCTGCCCGCCCCGCGGTTGCCAGACCCATGGCCGGCAAGGCTTGACGTGGCGCTACGGGCCGCGACATTTGCAGCTGCATCCGGCCGGGTCGTCGCCTTCTCGCTGGCTGCTCTGCGCCAGGCCTTCGCCGCGGGACGCGATCTTTCGCAGATCGAGAACGTGCTGATCGCCGCGGCGGCGTGCGAGCTCCACCCGCGGGCGGTCCTGAAAGGGATCGAGAGTCGCTCGACCGAGCAGCGCCTGCGCACGGCCAGCGAGGAGGCGGCTACCCGAGGTGTCGAACAGACGCCGGCCGTGGCGGCGGGCGGTCACCTCTTCCATGGGGCGGCGGCTGTCGAGAAGGCGACGCAAGTCGCCTCGTACCTAGTGAGCGTGGCCGAGGAGAAGTCGACCTCGACCTGAACGCGGCGCGGGCGCTTCATGAGGCTCGAGGCGAGCACTTACCTTGAGGCTTACGACTCCCCGCTCCGATGAGGCCTCTTCAGACCAGTGGCCCGACCACGACGAGCGGCTCCGCGCGCGGGAAGAGCATCTCGAGCGCTTGAGCGATCGACTCGAAGTCCCCGCGGTTCTCCGTCGCCAGATCGAGGTCGGCCATCACCGCAAGCGCCGCTCCTGATAACTGCAGCACGTTCGCGCCGGTCCTTGCTTCTCCGTGGCCGATCGAGGATGCTTCGCTGAGTGGTTCCTCTCGATCCTGACCACGAGTTGAGGGTCGCCGCCAACTCACGTGCACGTGAGCTTGGTCAGCGGTACGACGATCTGGTGCCGATCGATGTCCTACGGCAGGGTTTCGTCTTTCAAGGTGAGCGCATCAGCTTCGGCTCCTTCCAAAGGGGCATCCACCGGCCGAGACAGATGAGCGGTCCTGCTGCCCTGACGGTGATGACGGCGGCGCGCGTGCCAGGCAAACAGCCCGCCTACGAAGACGAGCTCGACGTCGACGACGGCGCGATCCTCTATCGCTACCGCGACGGTCCGATCGACCAGCCCGACAACCGAGCGTTGAGAGCCGCCTTCGAGCTGGAGGCACCACTCATCTACTTTCACGGCATCGTGCCCGGCCAGTACGATGTCGTGCAGCCGGTGTTTGTGACCGGTGACGACCCCGGAAGTCGCACCGTTCTCCTCGAGGTCGGGCTGCCGGCTGCCGATGTGCGTGGTGAGGGTCTGGTCTCCTCGCCCGACGCGCGTCGCTACGCGCTCCGAGAAGTCCGCTTCCGGCTCCATCAGCAGCGTTTTCGTCAGGACGTCCTCCGGGCTTACCAACACCGCTGTACCGTCTGCGCCCTCCGCGAGCCGGCGCTCGTTCAGGCGGCGCACATCGTGGAGGATCGCGAAGAACAGGGCGTTTCCGCGGTGGTCAACGGGCTTGCCCTTTGCGCGATACACCATCTTGCCTACGACCGAAACTTGATGGGCATCGATCCCGAGGGCGTTGTCCATATCGCTCGCCGGCTTCGAGACGAGCGTGACGGCCCCATGCTCCGCGAGGGACTACAGGGCTTCCACGGGTCCAACATCGTTCTCCCGCGACGCCTGAGAGACCGACCGGAGCCGAAGCGGCTGGAGGAGCGGTTCGACCACTTCGTCGGAGCCACCCACGCCGCGTAGTACGCATTCGGAGACGTCGCCGGGCGCGGCCAAAGTCTCGCGATCTCGAGCCCATTCAGTACTCTCCGCCCCGCATGGCCAAAGCCAAGGCCAAGAAGCAACAACAGGAGCAGACCTACTCGTCCGACGGCGCTTCAGCCCCCGCCGTAGACGCCCGCTCCCCCGAGGAGCGCCTCCCGCGCCACGCCCGCCAGCACCACGACCTCCCGGACCGCGAGCAGTGCGAGGAGATCCTCCGCAAGATGCTCCTAATCCGCCGTTTCGAGGAGCGCGCCGGCGAGATGTACACCAAAGCCGCGATCGGCGGCTTCCTCCATCTCGCGATCGGTGAGGAGGCGGCGATCGTCGGCGCGACGCTCGCCATGCGTGACACCGACTACCTGATCTCGACCTACCGCGAGCACGGCCAGGCGCTCGCCCGGGGGACCGACCCGAAGAACGTGATGGCCGAGCTCTTCGGCCGCCAGGACGGCGTCTCGAAGGGCCACGGCGGCTCGATGCACCTGTTCGACTGCGAGCGGCGCTTCATGGGCGGCTACGGCATCGTCGGCGGAAACCTGCCGCTCGCGGTCGGACTCGGGCTCTCCTCCGACTATCAGGAGACCGAGGACGCGACGGTCTGCATGCTCGGCGACGGGGCGATCAACCAGGGCAACTTCGGCGAGTCGCTCAACCTCGCGGCGCTCTGGAGCCTGCCGGTCGTGTTCATGGTCGTCAACAACCAGTTCGGCATGGGCACGGCGATCGAGCGCGCCTCGGCGATCACCGACCTCTCGAAGCGCGGCGACGGCTTCGGTGTGCCGGGCTCGCGCTGCAACGGCATGGACGTGCTCGATGTGCGCGCCGCCATCGAGGAGGCGCTGCGCAGGGCGCGTGAGGACCGCACGCCGCAGCTCGTCGAAGCCGTCACCTACCGCTTCCGCGGGCACTCGATGGCCGACCCCGAGGAGTACCGCTCGAAGGACGAGGTCGAGGAGTGGCGTCGTCGCGACCCGATCGCCACGTTCGGGGAGCGGGTCACGGGCGAGGACGTGATGTCGCAGGACGACGTCGACAGTCTGGACCAGGAGGCCCAGAGCCGGGTCGAGGAGGCGGTCGAGTTCGCCGACCAGAGTCCCTTCCCGGAGCTCGACGCGCTCTACGACCACCTCTACGCCTACGGCGACCAGGTCCCCGGCTGGTACGTCGTCGACGAGCGCGCGCCCGAGACCCACAAGGGCGAGGACCTGCGCGACTCCTCGAGCGACGCGATGCGCGAGCTCGCCGAGGCTGGCGCGGCCTACGCGAAGGTCGGCGACGCCGAGGACCGGCGCAAGCGCTCAGACCCCGAGGAGGGAGATACGGAGTCCGCCGGCCCGCGCGACGAAGAGGGCGGCGCGGACTGACCGTGGCCGAGGTTCGCTATCGCGAGGCGCTCAATCAGGCCATCCGCGAGGAGATGGAGGCCGACGAGAAGGTCTTCATCATGGGCGAGGACATCGCCGTCTTCCAGGGCGCCTTCAAGGTCACCCAGGGCCTGCTCGAGGAGTTCGGCGAGAAGCGCGTGCGCGACACGCCGATCTCCGAGAACACGATCGTCGGCGCAGGCGTGGGCGCGGCGATGGGCGGCCTGCGACCGATCGTCGAGCTCATGACGATCAACTTCTCGCTGCTCGCGCTCGACCAGATCATCAACTCGGCGGCGGCTATCCGCTACATGTTCGGCGGCCAGGTCGGCGTGCCGATGGTGATCCGCATGCCCCAGGGCGGCGGCCACCAGCTCGGCCCGACGCACTCCCACTCCCTCGAGGCGATCTACCTTCACGTGCCGGGTCTACTCGTCGCCGTGCCGACCACCGCCGCCGATGCCAAGGGCCTGCTCAAGGCGGCGATCCGCGACGACAATCCCGTTGTGTTCATCGAGCACGAGGCGCTCTACGGGCAGCGGGGCGAGGTGCCCGAGAACGGCGACGGCGAGCTCATGCGCTTCGGCGAGGCGGCGATCCGCCGCGAGGGTGACGACGTGACGATCGTCGGGATCTCGCGCCAGGCGCTGATCGCCGCCGACGCGGCCCAGACGCTGGCCGACGAGCACGAGATCGAAGCCGAGGTGATCGACCCGCGCACGCTGCGCCCGCTCGACCTCGACACGATCGTCGAGTCGGTCCAGAAGACCAACCGCGCGGTGATCGTCGAGGAGGGCTGGCCCCACGGCGGGGTCGGCGCGAACCTCGCGGCGCTCATCCAGGAGCAGGCCTTCGACCACCTCGACGCACCGGTGCAGCGCGTGACCGGCGCCGACACCCCGATGCCCTACTCGAAGCCGCTCGAGCAGGCGGCGATGCCGCACGAAGAGCACGTCGTCAAGGCGGCGCTGTCGACGTTTCGGGACCTCTAGCGGGCCGGCCCGTCTTACCGACGGTACTGTCGCCGCGCCGAAACCCGGCGACGGGCGCCCCCACGGACTGGAGCCGGTATAACGGTTCGTTACCGCCGCGACCGACCCGCCGAGGAGAGCCCCATGGCCAGCGACGTAGTCATGCCCCGCCTGTCCGACTCGATGGAGGAGGGCACCGTGCTCAAGTGGCTCGTCGAGGAGGGCGCAGAGGTCAAGCGCGGCGAGCCGCTCGTCGAGATCGAGACCGACAAGGCCAACATGACCTACGAGGCCGACACCGGGGGCACGCTGATCGAGGTCGTGGCCAGCGAGGGGGACACGCTGGCGATCGGCGAGGTCATCGCGCGGGTGGGCGAGCCGGGTGAGGCGTCGCAGAACGGCGGCGGTTCGGCGCAGGCCGAGAGTGGCGGAGACGAAGGCGGCGGCGAGGACGGAGGCGAGGCGACCGAGGAGGAGGCCGAGCGCGGCGAGTCCGCGGTCGCGACGGCGGACGAGAGCGACTCGACCGAGGCGACCGGCTCAGGCAACGGTGGGGCACCGGCGAGCGCCGGCGCCGGCAGTGCGCCGGCGCCCGTCTCCGACGGCGACGGGCGCATCAAGGCCTCCCCCGTCGCGCGGAGGATCGCCGGCGAGCAAGGCGTCGACCTGAGCGCGCTGCAGGGCTCGGGCCCCGGCGGGCGCATCGTCAAGGCCGACGTGCTCGCCGCGGCCGACGGCGACGGCGCGGGACCGGTCGAGCAGGCGCCGGCCGAGCCGGCTGAGGAAGAGCAGGCGCCCGAGCCTCAGGAACCGGCCGCGAGCGGCCAGGCCGGACCCAAGGGAGAGGTCCACGTCCAGGAGCTCACCCGCCTCCAGCAGACGGTCTCGCGGCGGATGGCCGAGTCCAAGGCGACCGCCCCCGACTTCACGCTCGAGGTCGAGGTCGAGATGGGCGCGTGCGTCGAACTGCGTCAGCGCCTCAAGCAGGTCGCCGACCCCGTTCCCTCCATCAACGACATGATCGTCAAGGCCTGCGCACTCGCCCTGCGCGAGTATCCGCGCGTCAACGGCGCCTACCGCGACGGTCGGTTCGAGCTCTACGAGAAGGTCAACATCGGGATCGCCGTCGCGGCCAAGGACACCCTGGTCGTCCCCACCATCTTCGACATCGCCTCGAAGTCGCTGGGCGAGATCGCGCGGTCGGCGCACGCCGCGATCAAGAAGGTCCGCGACAACACGATCACCCCGCCGGAGCTCTCGGGCGGGACCTTCACGGTGTCGAATCTCGGCATGTTCGGGATCGACCGGTTCTCGGCGGTGATCAACCCGCCGCAGGCGTCGATCCTCACGGTCGGCGCGCTCAAGAAGAAGCCGACCGTCGACGAGTCGGGCCGGGTAGTCGCCCGGGACATGGCGACTTTGTCGCTCGTATCCGACCACCGCATCCTCTACGGAGCCGACGCGGCGCAGTTCCTCGGGCGCGTGCGCGAGGCGCTCGAGCAGCCGTTGTCGCTCTCGCTCTGAGCGCCCGCCGCGTCCTGAGCGGTTTCCTCTCTCGCGGCGGCGGGAAAGCCCGAGGCGGTGCCCTCCGCAAAGGACACGCCCGAGAAGCACGCGCCCGACCGCCACGGCGACGACCAACCGAGCGGTCCCACAGACCTGCCCAAGCGCTCCTGGGGAGCGATCTTCAAGCGCGCGGCCAAGGAGTTCCAGGACGACAACATCACCGACTGGTCGGCGGCGCTCACCTATTACAGCGTGCTCTCGCTCTTTCCCGCGCTGCTCGTCCTAGTGGCCCTGCTCGGACTGGTCGGAGGACAGAAGACGACGCAGGCGCTGCTCGACATCGTCAACCAGCTCGGACCGGGCTCCGCGGTCGACACCTTCCGCCCGGCCATCGAGGGCGTCATCAACTCGAAGGGTGGAGCGGGTGCGCTCTTCGGCGTCGGTCTGGCCGGCGCGATCTGGTCGGCGTCCGGCTACATCGGCGCCTTCTTCCGCGCCGCCAACTCGATCTGGGAGATCGAGGAGGGACGCGGGCCCGTCAAGCTGATCCCGCTGCGGCTCGCTGTCACGGTGCTTCTGCTCATTCTCATAGCCATCGTGGTGTTCGCCCTGGTCATCAGCGGGCCGGTCGCGGAGGCCGTCGGAAACGTCGTCGGGCTCGGGAGCACCGCGGTCACCGTGTGGTCGATCGCCAAGTGGCCGGTGCTCCTTCTCATCGTCTCCGGCCTAGTGGCCTTCCTCTACTACGTGGCGCCCAACGCGCGGCTACCGGGCTTTCGCTGGGTCACGCCCGGTGGCATGCTCGCCGTCCTCCTGGCGATCGCCGCCTCTGCCGGCTTCGGCTTCTACGTGGCCAACTTCGGCTCCTACAACGCGACCTACGGCGCGCTCGGCGGCGTGATCGTCTTCCTGCTGTGGCTGTGGATCATCAACAACGCCCTCCTGTTCGGAGCCGAGCTCGACGCCGAGCTCGAGCGCAGCCGAGAGCTGCACGCCGGGATGGACGCCGAGGAAGAGCTCCAGCTGCCGCCGCGGGCGGACCCGAAGCCGGGGTAGCGCTCGGCCCCACGCCGCGCCTTCATACAGGTCAGCGCCAGTCGCCCCAGCGAAAGCCCGCCGGCGAAGGTTCGGGCGCGAGCGGGCTGTCCGGTAGGCCCGGTCCGGGGTCGGGATCGTTGTAGCCCCCCGGCGCGACGTCGTTGGGGGTGTCGGGGTGGAACAGCGAGGCCAGGTACTGGATCTGTCCGCGTCCGGGGCCGAGCTCGAACTGGCCGCCGCCGTAGGCCCCGATGCCGCGCTCGGCGCACAGGTCGTACGCGGCGCACAGCGCGCGCAGCGACCCGAAGCGCGAGGGCTTCAGGTTGACCATCTTCGGCGCAAACGGCAGCGCGTCGATGTCCTCGACGGAGTGGACGATCGCGTCCCAGGTGATGCGGTCGCGGTGGTCGTGCAGGATGTCGTCGGTCTCGGAGCGCAGCTTCGGATCCTCGATCCAGGCGTCGGGAAAAGCCTCGACCACCGCGCGATAGAGGCGCGGGTCGGCGGGCTGATCGACGATCGTCCCCTCGTAGGCGCCCTTGAAGTCGACCGAGTCGACGGCGCCGGTGGCCGCCACCGCGGCGATCAGCTCCTCGTCCCAGTCGCTCGTGGGGTCGAGCTTGAAGCGCAGCCTCGGGTAGGAGTCGAGGCGGAGGCGGAGCGGATCGATGGTCGGCGGGTCCCCGAGGCGGAGGGAGACCACGAAGGTCACCGGGCGCGGCTCGCGCCCGAGCACGTCGGCCAGCGAGCGGCCGGACTGCTCGAGAGCCAAGTCGAGCGCGGCGCTCTCGAAGGCCCAGCGGCGATAGTCATAGGACGGGTGGCGCACCGGCGGCGAGGGCCACAGATCGAGCTCCTCGATCAGCCGGGAGAAGCTCTCGACCGTGTGGCTTCCGGCGAGCGACAGCGTCGGCCCGGCGTCCTGGAAGGCCACGTGATCGAGCGCCTCGTAGGTCACGTCCTCGCCCACGCCCTCGTGGCCGCCGCCGCGCAGGCGGATGACCGTGGACAGCCGGGTGAAGTCGCTCGAGACGTCGCGCTCGAGGCCCTCGAGCTCGTAGGAGTCGACCTCGATCGGGAGGTCGGCGAGGAGGTCGTAGGTGCTCACGGGCAGTCCTGACCTTAGTAGGAGCCGCTCCGGCCCACGTAGTCCTCGTTCGGCGTGGGGCTCGTGTCCTCGCGCAACTCGGGCGGGCGGCGGTTCGTGTCGACGAACAGGCACGAGACCCGCCGACGGTCGTCGGAGGCCAGGCAGGTGCGGAAGTAGCCGTCGGAGAGCCGGATGGTGTTCGCGGTGTCGATGTTGCGCCGCTGCTCGGACGTGCCGTGCGCGAGTACCCAGCCGCGCACCGTCTCCGCGTTGAGCTCGGTCGCCTCTGTCTCGGACACGATCAGCGGCTGGGAGGCGAGCCCTGCCGCGAGCAGGCCCACGGCCCCGGCGAGGAGCAGGCCGGTGGCGGCGCGGTCGAGCAGGACCTCGTAGGGAGGCTGGCGCGACGCGGCCGTGGCGGCGCCGTTGGCCAAGGCGGGCTCGAGCTCCGCGGCGGCCGCCTGTCGCGCGCCGAGCCGCCGCACGATCCAGGGGGCCAGCGCCCCCACCAGGAACAGGTTGGCGAAGGTGGCGATGATGATTCCCGGTATCACCTCGAACCCGGTGGTGAGCGGCGGCAGGTAGTGGAGGAGCAGCCCGTCGCCGACGGTCGCGACCGCGAAGGTCGGCCACTGGGTGCCGCCCCGCAGGCGCCAGCGCAGCCGGCGTGCCCAGACCCGGCCGTCGGGAGCCATGGTTTCGAGCCTAGCCGCCTCCACGGGCTCGCCTGGGCCGCTGTGATCATCCGCCCGGTGCCCGAACGCCTCCTGCCTAACGCCGACTCGTCGCGCAGAGGCCGGGCCGGGGCGCAGCTTCTCGACCGCCCGGTCGAGTCCACGCCGTCAGAGCTGGCTCGACGCCTGCTGGCCGTGCAGGCTCAGGACCTCCGAGCGGCGCGGCTCGCCCTGCGTGCGCGCGGAGCAGAGCTCACATCGGCCGCAGTCGACGCCGCGCTCACCGACGAGCGGAGCCTCGTTGTCGGGTGGCTCGGGCGCGGAACCCTCCACCTGGTGCACAGAGACGACTATCCATGGCTGCTCGGGCTGACTGCGCCGGCACGGGCGGCGGGCAGCCGCCGCCGCCTCGGGCAGGAGGGCGTCTCTGCCGGGGATGCCGAGCGCGCGGTCGCCGTCATCGAGAGTGCGCTCGCCGACGAGGGGCCGCTCACGCGGCACACCTCGCCGAGCGGATGTCGACCCACGGCATCCCGACGCGAGGTCAGGCGACCCCGCACCTGCTCGCGCTGGCCGTTCGCCGCGGCGTCGCCGTGCTCGGTCCGCTGCGCGAGGACGAACAGGCCTTCGCCCTCGCAAGCGACTGGCTTGGCGCGCCGCCGCCGTCCGAGCTGGACGGCGCCGATCGGGATGCCGCGCTCGCCGAGCTGGCCCGCCGCTATCTCACCGCCCACGGCCCCGCGAGGGCGGCCGACCTCGCCGCCTGGGTCGGGGCTCGGCCTGCGGGACGCTCGCGCCGGCCTACGGGCGATCGGCCACGAGCTGAGCGAGCTCGGCGACGGACTGGTCGACCTGGCGGGGCGGCACCCGTGGCCCGACCGCATCCCCCCGCGCCTCCTGCCCGCCTTCGACCCCTACCTGCTCGGCTGGAGGGATCGATCCTTCGCCGTGCCGGCCGGGCACGCCCGCCGCGTCCATCCGGGCGGCGGCATCCTGCGCGCGACGGCGACCGTCGACGGGCTCGCCGTGGGCACATGGACCGCGCGGCGGGTCGGCGGCCGTCTGACCGTCGGGGTCGAGCCCTTCGCACCGCTCGACGCCGTGGACGCGACCGCGCTGCGGGCCGAGGCCGCCGACGTCGCGCGCTTCGAGGGACTCGCTCTCGCGTAAGAGGCGGGGCGGTAGCATCGGGGTCGAGACCGATGACCGCCACGATCGCTTCGCGCCGCACAGGACCGCCCGCTTCCGAGCCGGTGCGCGACGAGCTCTGGACGGCCGGCGCCGGTCGCGTTCCCTACCTCGAGGGTGTCGCGCTCCAGGAACGCCTTCGCAACGCGCGCCAGGCCGGCGCGATCGCCGACACCCTGCTCCTGCTCGAGCACCCGCCGGTGTACACCAAGGGCCGCCGCACCGGCCCGGGCGACCTCCCGATGGGCGAGGACTGGTACCGCATGCAAGGCATCGAGGTTGCCGAGTGCGATCGCGGCGGGCGGGTGACCTACCACGGGCCGGGCCAGCTCGTCGGCTATCCGATCGTCGCGGTCCGCGATGTGCTCGACTACGTCCGCAGTCTCGAGCGCGCGCTGATCGCCGCGCTCGCCGACGAAGGCGTCGCCGCCGAGGTGCGCGACGGGCTCACCGGCGTCTGGGTCGGGGAACGTAAGATCGGCTCGATAGGCGTGCACGTCCAGCGCGGCGTCACGACGCACGGCTTCGCCATCAACGTCGACTGCGACCTGCAGCCCTTCGAGTGGGTCGTGCCCTGTGGCATCGACGGCGTGCGCATGACCTCGCTCGCGCGCGAGACCGGCCACGGCGACGGCGGTATGCGGTGCTGTGGCCGCCGCGTGGCGTGGCGCCTCGCCGAGGAGCTCGGGCGCCGGCAGCGACTCGTGTCGCTCGAGCGGCTGGTCGCACGCGCGGACACTCGGGCGCCGGCGGTGCCCGCGTGAGCGCCCCGCCCGCCCAGCCGCCCGCCGGAGCCCCCACCCGCTCACGAGCCAACCCCGGCGGCGCCCGCGTGCTCCACATGGGCGAGGTCCGTCCCTTCCGCGAGCGCAAGCCGCCGTGGTTCAAGGTCCCCGCACCGGGCGGCGAGCGCTTCCGCGAGCTCAAGCGGCTGATCGACGGGCAGGACCTCAACACCGTTTGCCAGGAGGCCGCCTGCCCCAACATCGGCGAGTGCTGGCAGCGCGGCACCGCCACCTTCATGATCCTCGGCGACACGTGCACGCGCCGCTGCGGCTTCTGCAACGTGCAGACCGGCAAGCCGACGCACGACGATCCGCTCGAGCCGCTGCGCGTAGCGCAATCGGTCAAGAAGATGGGGCTTCGGCACGCGGTGGTCACGAGCGTCGACCGCGACGACCTCCCCGACCTCGGATCGCGTGCCTTCGTGGGGACGATCCGCTCGATCCGCAAGCTCGCGCCCGGGACGAAGGTCGAGGTCCTCACCCCCGACTTCCGCGGCCAGGAGATGCCGCTCGCACGCGTGGTCGCCGAGCGCCCCGACGTCTTCAACCACAACGTCGAGACCGTGCCGCGGCTCTACCCGCTGGCTCGCCGCGGCTCGAGATTCCTGCGGTCGTGCCGCGTGCTCGCGAACGCCAAGCAGATGGGCGGCGACGACGTGGTCACGAAGTCCGGGCTCATGACCGGGCTCGGCGAGTCGATGGAGGAGCTCGTCGAAACCTTCGGGACCCTGCGCGAGCACGACGTCCAGGTGTTGACCGTCGGCCAGTACCTGCGGCCCACCGAGAACCACCTGCCGGTCGTGCGCTACTGGCACCCCGACGAGTTCGCGCAGCTCGAGCGCGAGGCCTACGCGGTGGGCTTCGAGTCGGTCGCCGCGGGGCCGCTCGTGCGCTCGAGCTACCACGCCGAGCAGACGCTCGAGCAGGCCTCGGCGCGCTAGCGGCGCTCGCCCCTCAGACCCCTGGCGGGCTAGGCTCGCCGGCCGTCCGTGTTCCCCCTCAAGGACAACATCCCGACGCGCCGCCTTCCGTCGACGGTGGCGATCATCGTCGCGAACGTGCTCAACAACATCGAGGACTCGATGGGCCGCCTGCGCTTCGTGGCCTTCTCTCGCCGGCGGCCTGATCGCGCTCGGCGCCCAGACCGTGATCGACCCGAGCTCGCCCGTGCCCACGATCGGCGCGAGCGGGGCGGTGGCGGCGGTCCTCGGCGGCTATGCGCTGCTCTACCCGCGCGCGCGGGTGATCACGGCGATCTTCATCGTCATCATCTTCACCTTCGTCGAGCTCCCGGCCCTGCTCGTGCTCGGGCTTTGGTTTCTGATACAGCTTCTGTACGGGACGGCGGAGCTCGCCCAACCCGTCGGCCAGGGTGGCGGGGTCGCCTACTTCGCACACATCGGTGGCTTCCTGTTCGGCCTCGCGCTGATCAAGCTGTTCGCGGACCGCCCGCACGACGACTACATCGAGCACCAACGCCTGCCGGTCTACTGATGGGTCGCGGCTTCGTCTACATCCTCACGCTCGCCTTCGGGGCGGTCCTGGCCGTCGCGGTCGTCGGCGGACTCGGTGCGCTCCGGCACGAGGCGCAGCGATGACGAGCCCGCTGACCGGGGGAAGGGAGCGCCGGGATTCCCGCCGCCGGGTCGGCATGATCGCGGCTTCGCTCGTCGTCCTCGCCGTGGGCGTGGCCGTCGTCGGTCTCGACGCCGGTCGCGATCTCGCGCGGCGGCTCGACAGCCCGATAGTGTCAACCGCCGGAACGCCCTCCTCTCCTCCGGTTGAGGCCCCGGCGGGACGCGCACCGCTCGGCCCTGCAGTCAGCATTCCGCCCGAGGGTTCCGTCCACCCGCGGCTCGAGAACCCACCGAGGGCGGGAATCCTCTTCGACCTCGAGAAGGGCGAGGCGCTGTGGAGCCGGCGGCCGCGCGACGTCGTCCCCATCGCGAGCCTGACCAAGATCATGTCGGCCCTGATCGTCGTCGATCGGACGTCGGCGCGCGAGAAGGCCAAGATCACGAGGACCGCGCTGCGCTACTCGGGCTCGGGAGTCGGCGTCCTCCCCCGCGGGCGGCGCGTGCCGGTCGACGCGCTGCTTCACGGCATGCTGCTCGTGTCGGGCAACGACGCCGCGATCGCGCTGGCCGATCACATCGCCGGGTCGGAGCGCGCCTTCGTAGGGCTCATGAACCGCCGCGCCGCGGAGCTCGGCCTGCGCTGTACTCACTTTCGCTCGGCCTACGGTCTCGAGGGCAGCGATCGGTCGTGCGCCGCCGACCTAGCGGCGCTGACCCGGCTCGCGCTCGAGGAGCCGCGCATCGCGCGGGTCGCGCGCAAGCGCGAGGCCGCGATCCCGTTCCCGATCGCCGGGGGCAAGCTCTTCCTCAACAGCACGAACCCGCTGTTGCGACTGCGCTACAAGGGCACGATCGGGCTGAAGACCGGCTACACCGAGCGCGCGGGACGCACGTACGTTGGCGTCGTGCGCCGGCGCGGCCGCACGCTCGGGGTGGTGCTGCTCGACTCGCCCGACACCGGAAGCCAAGCCAAGCGCATCTTCGATCGCGCCTTCCGGCCGGCCCGCGGTCGCGCGCGGGCCCGAGGCTGAGGCCCCGGCGGGGCTCCTGCGAGGTTAGTACCGCGGCCTGGCGGGTAGGCGCCACCTTCGCCGAGTCCACGGGTCGCGACGCTCAGGCGCGCCCGTGCAACGCTCGCCCCGCCGTCCGCAAGGGAGAACCACGACCATGGCCAAGTCAAGCGCCCTGAAGCCCAAGCGCCGCGTCGCCTGGGGCGGAGCGAAGCTCGCGGCGCGTCACCCGCGCGCCGGCCCCAAGGTGCTCAGGGTTGCCGGCCCCGGGCGACCCCGGCGCACGCGGCTCGTCGCCACCGGCACCGTGGTCGTACTCGGCACCTATCTCCTCGACCCCAAGAACGGCAAGCGCCGTCGCCGAGTGGTCATCGACAAGGCCGGGAAGCTCCTGCGGCGCAGCGAGCGGGAGGCCGAGCGCAAGGGCCGCTACGCCGAGGGGGTCGCCCAAGGGGTGGCTTACAAGGCAGGGGCGGGCTCTGATCGCGCCCCCGCCGAGCTTCGACTGAACGATCCGGCGCTCGCGCGCAAGGTGGAGAGCGAGATCTTCCGCGACCGCCACGCCTCGAAGGGCGCGGTGAACGTGATGGCCGAGAACGGCGTCGTCTCCCTACGCGGGGAGGTCGAGAGCGAAAGGGAGATCCGCGAGCTCGTGGCCGCGGCCCAGAAGGTCGACGGCGTGCGCCAGGTCGAGAACCTGATGCACACCCGCGACACACCGGCGCCGCACAAGCCCGACGGCGGGCCCGGGTCGGGCGCGGCCTGAGCCTCCGCGCCGCGGCGCTCTGAGCTCAGCTCAGCTCTCGACGAGGCCGACGTCGATGATCGCGGTGCCGCTCGTCCCCGCGGGCGCGGCGACATCGATCTCGATCTCCGTCCCCGGCAAGAGGTCCTCGACGACCCGCAGCGCGACGTGGGTGCCGGCGCGCGCACCGAGCGGGAACAGCCGCATCGGCTCACCGTCGCGCAGGAGACGCACGTAGATCAGCTCGTCGGTCGAGTTGCCGCCGCGAAAGTAGACGAGCTGCGCGCGGCGGTCGGCCGGCACCTTGTAGCTGAGCCCGCCGTCGAGCCCGCCCGGGCTGTCAAGCCCGGCGCCGGTGAACGGGAACGCGCCTTGGAGGAAGCGGGGGCGCGAGTGCATCAGCCCGTGTTCCCGGCCGGGCTCTCGCCGCCGGCCGGCGTGACCTCGGCGGGCTCGGCCTTGGCGGCGCCGGTCGCAAGCTGCGATTCGTCGTCCGTGGCGCCATCCAGCAGCGGCACCCTGACGAGCACCTCGCCGTCGTGCTCCTCGACGGGGTAGGCCGCCACCCCGCCGCACTCGTGGCCGACCGCACGCCCCGTGGCCAGCTCGAAGCGGCGGTCGTGAAGCGGACAGGCGACGGTCTCATCGGCCACGATCCCGTCCGCGAGCGGTCCCCCCATGTGGGTGCAGGTGTTGTCGAGGGCGAAGAAGCCCTCGCTCGTGCGGAAGACCGCGAGCGGTCGACCGGCCACCATCACGGTGCGGCCCTCGCCGGGCGGCACGTCCTCCACGGCGCACACTCGAATCCCCTCGATCGAGAGCGTCTCGGTCACCGCTCCCCGTCGGGCGGCGGGCCGACGAGCTCGAGCTCGCGGCCGGCCGGATCGCCGTCGTTCGTGGGGTCGGCGGGCGGTTCGCCGTCGCCGTCGCCGTTCGCGCCGTTTCCGCCCGCCTGGGGCAGCGGGACCGAGTCGAGGTCGGTGAACTGGCGCTCGTGGTAGGGCTCACGGCGCTCGAGCCACGGGTCGCGGGCGGCGGCGGCTGTCTTTGCGAGCCGGAAGCGCTCGAGCAGCGCGGCCTGACCGTCCGCGTCCAGCACCTGGTCGCGGACCTCCTCGAGGCCGAAGCGTGGTACGAAGTCGTAGGAGCGCTCCTTGAAGCTCGCGTGCTCGCGGTAGAGCTGGAGGAACGCGGTCGCCACCCGCTTGGCCTCGGCGGCGGTCTCCACGGTGGCGAGCACGTCGCCCTTGCGCACGGTCCCGCCCGCGGCTCCGCCGACGTACACCTGCCAGCCGCCCTCGATCGCCACCACGCCGATGTCCTTGACCGTGGCCTCGGCGCAGTTGCGCGGACAGCCGGAGACCCCCGACTTGACCTTGGCGGGGGTATGGAGCCCCTCCCACTCGCCCTCGAGCTCGACACCGAGTCGGATCGAGTCGCCGAGGCCGAAGCGGCAGAAGTCCGTGCCCACACAGCTCTTGACCTGCCGCACGGCCTTGCCGTAGGCGTGGCCCGAGGGCATGCCGATGTCGTCCCAGATCGCGGGCAGGTCGTCCTTCCTCACGCCGAGCAGGTCAATCCGCTGGCCGCCCGTGACCTTGATCATCCGGACGCCGTACTTGTCGGCCGCGTCGGCGATCCGGCGCAGCTGGTCCGAGTTCGTGACTCCGCCGCGCATGCGCGGCACGACCGAGAACGTGCCGTCGTTCTGGATGTTGGCGTGGACTCGGTCGTTGATGTGCCTTGCGCTGCGCTCCTCGCGGTGGCGGTTGTCGTTGATCTGGGACACCAGATAGGCGAGCGCGGGCTTGCAGAGGCCACACTCGCGGCCGGTGCCGCACGCCTCCGAGACCTGGCTCACGGCATCGAAGCCGCGCTCCATGATCTGCTCCGCCACGAGCTCGCGGGTCTGCTTGCGGCACGGGCAAAGGTAGGCGGGCTCGTCGCTGCCCCCGGCGATCGCGACGATGTCGGCCACGAGCGGCTTGCACGAGCCGCAGCCGGTGCCGGCGCGCGTCACGCTCATGACCTCCTGCTTCGAGCTCATGCCGTCCTCGGTCACCGCCCGCACGATGTCGCCCTTGCAGACGCCGTTGCAGTCGCACACCTGAGCTTCGTCGGGCAGCTCCTCGGGGCCGGCCTCGGCGGCCTCGGCCAAGCGGGCGAGCGGGTCGTCGACGCGCTCGCCGGAGCGCACGGCCTCGAGCAGGGCCTCGGTGCCGCGGGTGTCGCCGAGCAGGATCGCCCCCACCATCCTCCCGTCGCGCATGGCGATCTTGCGGTACTCGCGCCGCTCGGCCAGCGCGCTCGTGGCTCCGCCGTCGCCCTCGACGTCGCCGATCGAGACCAGGTCGACCTCGGCCACCTTGAGCTTGGCCCACGGGAGCGAGCCGCGGTACTCCTGGCCGCCGCGCTCGAGCAGAGTGTCGGCGGCGACCTTGGCGTGCTCGTAGATGGGCGCGACGATGCCGTAGACCACGCCGCGGTGCTCGGCGCACTCGCCGAGCGCGACCACGTCGGGCTCCGAGGTGCGCAGCCGGTCGTCGACGATGAGGCCGCGGTTGCAGTCGATGCCGGCGTGCTCGGCCAGCTCCTTCTCGGGACGGATGCCGATCGACACGGCGACGAGGTCGGCCGCGAGCTCCTCGCCGTCGGCGAAGCGCAGGCCGCGCACGCGCCCGTCCTCGCCGACGATCTCCTCGGTCTGGCGCTCGAGCGAGACCTCCATGTCGAGCTCCTCCATGGCGGGCAGGAGCATGCTCGCCGCGCCCGCGTCGAGCTGGCGCTCCATCAGCCGGTCCATGAGGTGGACGACGGTGACCGGACAGCCCTGGGCCTGAACACCGCGCGCCGCCTCGAGGCCGAGCAGCCCGCCGCCGATGACCGCGGCGTGCGAGGCCTCCGCCGCGGCGGCACGGATGGCTGCCGTGTCTGTCGGCCCGCGGTAGGCGTAGACGCCGTCGAGGTCGATCCCCGGGATCGGCGGCATGAGCGGCCGCGAGCCGATCGCGAGCGCGAGCTTGTCGTAGGCGAGCGTGTCGCCGTTCGAGAGGACGAGATCGTGGGCGTAGACGTCGATCCGCTCGACCCGGGTGTCGACGAGCACGTCGATCCGGTTGTCGTCGTACCACTCGTCGGGGCGCAGCTGGAGCTCGCCGAGCGGCCCGCTCGGCTCCTCGGCGGAGAGCAGGTCGGAGAGGTGGACGCGGTCGTACGGCAGGTGCGGCTCGGCGCACACGAGGGTCACATGGACGGCTGGATCGCGCTCACGCAGACGCTCGCAGAGACTCTGACCGGCGATGCCACCGCCCACGATGACCACGTGCGGCGGCGCATCCGATCGGTCCGCGGCCAACGGATGACCGTCGCCGTAGCTTCTGGGCGGGTGCCCGTTCGTGCTCACGCCTCGACCTTCGCAGCCTCGAGTTTCAGCTCCTTGACGTCCGTGTTTCCGCCCGATGAACCGGCGGCGATCAACTGCTCGACCTCGCCGGTGCACGACCCACAGCCCGTCGTCGCCTTCGTCGCCTCGGCGACCTCGGCCACCGACTCGATCCCTCCTGAGGCGATCGCCTCCTCGAGCTCGCCGCGCGTCACCCGGTTACAGGAGCAGACGATGGCGTCGGGGTCGTCCGCGTCGGCGGCGTCGCCGTCGGCGCCCGGCTCGAGGAGGGCCGGCTGCAGCGGATCGCCGGTCCGCAGCAGCTCGACGATCCGCCGCGCGACCCCGGGCTCGTTGACCACGATCGCGCCCGTCAGCCGGTCGCCGTCGAGGACGAGCTTGCGGTAGAGGCTCCGCCGCGTGTCGGAGAGGACGACCTCCTCGCCGTCCTCGCCCGGCTCCTTGGCGCCGCCCACGAAGAGCTCGACCCCCGCGATCTTGAGCGTGGTCGCGGTCGTGGCTCCGGTGAACCCGGCGGGCTCGCCGAGCACGCTCGCTCCGGCCACGCGCGCCTGCTCGGCCAGCGGCGCCCACAGCCCGTAGACCGTGCCGCGGTGCTCGGCGCACTCACCGACCGCCCACACCCGGGGGGCGCTCGTCCGCAGCTCGTCGTCGACGAGGATGCCGCGACGGGTCTCGAGCCCGGCCTCCTTCGCCAGCGAGATCTCCGGCCGCACTCCCGCGGCAACGACCACGAGGTCGGCCGGCAGGTGCTCGGCGCCGTTGAGGACGACGCCGTGGGGGAGGATCTTGGTGACCGAGCGCCCCGGCAGCGCGCGCAGCCCGAGGGCCTCGAGCTCGCGTCGGAGCATGGCCGCGCCGCCGTGGTCGAGCTGCTGGGCCATCAGGCGATCGGCCGTCTCGACCACGGTGACCTCGACCCCACGCGCCAGCAGCCCGGCCGCCGCCTCGAGGCCGAGCAGGCCGCCCCCGACCACGACCGCGCGCCCGGCGTCCTCGGCCGCGGCGGCGATGGCGAGGGCATCCTCGGTGGTCCGAAACGAGTAGACGTGAGGCTGGTCTGCGCCGCCGATCGGGGGCACGAACGGCCGCGAGCCGGTCGCCAGCACGAGCGCGTCGTAGGGGTGCTCGACCCCATCGGCATCGACCACCCGGCGGCGCTCGAGGTCGGCCTCCACAGCGCGCACGCCGGTGCGCAGATCGATCTCGAGCTCGGCGTACCAGGACTCCGGCTTGAGCTCGATGTCCGAGAGCTCGGCGGTTCGGGCCAAGACCTTCGAGAGCAGGATGCGGTTGTAGGTCGGCCCCGGCTCCAGTCCGAGCATGGTCACGCGCGCGTAGCCGGGCGCGCGAGTGACAATCTCCTCGGCGGCGCGCAGTCCGGCCATGCCGGTGCCGACGACGACGACGCGGGGGCGGGCGGGTGACTGGGGCGAGTCGAGGCGGACCCCGGACGGGCGCTTGCCGTTGCGGGCTTCGGGAGCCGGGCAGGTCAGCGCGCTCGCCGTCCTGACCCGAGCCGCGAGGTCGGTCGGAGCGCCGGCGGCGGGCTCGAGGCGGACGGCGGCGGCCTTGAGCTCGGGCTGGTGAGAGATCGGGTCGGCGGCGCCGTGGGTGGCCGCGTTCACGCCGCCCGCGCCCGCGGGGACGTGGAGGGCGCCCCAGTGAAACGGCGAGAAGACGACGCCCCTGGGAACCGAGTCCTCGACGCGCGCGCGAACCGTGGACTGGCCCCGGCGGGAGACGATCCGGACGGGCTCGCCGTGCTCGAGGCCGGCCGCGTCGGCGTCGAGCGGGTGGACCTCGACGAAGGGCTCGGGATCGCTCGCGGTCAGCGCCGCCGACTTCGCGGTGCGGGTGAGCGTGTGCCAGTGGTTGGCCACGCGGCCGGTGGTGAGGAGCAGCGGGTAGTCGCCGCCGGCACGTTCGGCGGGAGCGCGGTGGGGCGTCGGCTCGAAGCGGGCGCGGCCGTCGGGAGTCGGGTAGCGATGGTCGGGGTAGAGGCGCCCGGAAGCGGAGTCGCCGTCGGCGGGACGGGGCCACTGCACGCTTCCCTCCCGCTCGAGCAGCGCGCGGTCGACCCCGCTCATGTCGCACACCCGCCCGGCGGTGAGCGCGGCGAACTCGTCGAAAACCGCGGCGGCGTCGGACCAGGCGAAATGCTCGGCCCAACCGAGCTCGGCGGCGAGCCGGGCGAAGATGCGCCAGTCGGGGAGCGCCTCGCCCGGCGGATCGAGGGCCGCTCGCATCGGCGCCACGCGGCGCTCCGAGTTCGTCATCGTGCCCGCCTTCTCGGGCCAGGCGGCGGCCGGCAGCACGGCGTGGGCGAGCGCCGAGGTCTCGGTCGGGTGATAGGCGTCCTGGACCACCACGAGCTCGGCCCGCTCGAGGGCCGCGCGGGCGCGCGAGGCGTCCGGCATCGAGACGACCGGGTTCGTCGCGACCACCCACACCGCCTTTACCCGGCCGGCCTCGAGCGCGTCGAACAGGTCGACCGCGGGCAGGCCCGGCTGCGGCGAGATCGCGCCCGGGACGCCCCAGTGCTCCTCGACGGCCGCCCGATCGGCAGCGGAATCGATCTGCCGGTACCCCGGCAGGAGGCCGCTGAGCCCACCGGTCTCCCTGCCGCCCATCGCGTTCGGCTGGCCGGTCAGCGACAGCGGCCCCGCTCCCGGCTTTCCGATCTGGCCGCTCGCCAGGCAGAGGTTGATCAGCGCTCGGTTCTTATGCGTCCCGACCGTCGACTGGTTCGCCCCCATCGACCACAGCGCGAGCGATCTCCCGGCGCCGAAGCGCCGGGCCGCAGCGGCGATGTCGACCGCCGGTACGCCGCAAACCTCCTCCGCGCGCTCGGGCGGCCACTCGCGCGCGGCGGCGAGCGCCTCCTCGAAGCCGCTCGTGTGGCGGACGATGAAGTCGGTGTCGGTCAGCCCCTCGTCGTCGAGCACACAGAGCATGGCGTTCAGGAGCGCGAGGTCGGTGCCAGGGCGAACGGGCAGGTGGAGGTCGCTCGCCTCCGCCGTCGCGGTGCGCCGGGGGTCGGCGCAGATCACGAATGCGCCCTCCGTCTGGCGGTCGCGGATGCGCGACCACACGATCGGGTGGCAGGCCGCGGTGTTCGTGCCGAGCAGCAGGAGGCAATCGGCGGCGTCGATGTCGGCGTAGGAGGGCGGCGGACCGTCCGAGCCAAAGGCGCCGTTGTAGCCGGCCACTGCCGACGACATGCACAGGCGCGAGTTCGAGTCGACGTTGTTGGTCCCGAGAAAGCCCTTCGCGAGCTTGTTGACCGCGTAGTAGTCCTCGGTCAGGAGCTGGCCGGAGATGTAAAAGGCGATCGCCTCGGGTCCGTGCTCGTCGACGATCGCCCGCAAGCGGGCGGCGACCGTGCCCATCGCGTCGTCCCAGGAGGCGGTGCGAAAGCGCGCGTCTCGGCGGTCGCGCCATAGCGGGTGGGTCGCCCGGTCGGAGGCGTGGACGGCAGACGGAAGCTCGAGCGGCTTGCGGCAGGTGCGCCCGCGGTTGACCGGGTACTCCGGATCGCCCTCGATCGCGGTGAGGCGGCCACGGTCGGTGCGCACGAGCAGTCCGCAGCCGACCCCGCAGTACGGGCAGACGGTTCGAGTGGCACCCTCGCCGGCGGAGGGAGCGCCGGCGGCAGGGGGCTTGCTCTGGGGCACCCTGACGATCCTGGGGGCCTCAGGTTTCGGCGCGGTGCACGGGCCGTGAACGCTCGGTGAACGGGACGTGAGCATTGCGTCGCCGGGCTAAGCCAGTCCCCGCTCTTTTGGCCACGGGGAGAAGGTGAAAGGGCTCCGCCCCGCCTACTGTCGAGGGGGATGGCGATCACCGAGCCCGACCACGACTACGTCATGCGCACCGTGCGCGAGCGTGGGGTGCGCTTCGTGCGACTGTGGTTCGTCGACGTGGCCGGCCTGCTCAAGAGCTTCGCCATCCCGGTCTCGGAGCTCGAGGAGGCGCTCGAGGAAGGCGTCGGAATCGACGGCTCCTCGCTCGAGGGCGGCGCGCGGCGCAGCGAGCGCGACGCCATCGCCTACCCCGACCCGCGCAGCTTCCAGGTCCTGCCCTGGCGTCCCGAGTCGCTCGTCGCCCGGATGTTCTGCGACGTACGCCTCCCGGGCGGGGAGCCCTTCCCCGCCGACCCGCGCTACGCCCTGCGCCGGGCGCTCGAGCGCGCCGCCGAGCTCGGCTTCACCTTCCAGGTCGGGCCGGAGATCGAGTTCTTCCTGTTCGCGGCGAACGACGACGGCTCGCCGCGCCCGCTCGACGACGGCGCCTACTTCGACCTCACCACGCTCGACGACGCGAGCGACTTCCGCCGCCGCACGATCGAGCACCTCGAGCAGATGTCGATCCCGGTCAAGGCGTCCCATCACGAGGTCGCCGCCTCCCAGCACGAGATCGACCTCAGCCACACCGACGCCCTGTCGATGGCCGACGCCATCACCACGTTCCGCCTGGCGGTCCGCGAGGTCGCCCGCGAGCTCGGGATCTTCGCGAGCTTCATGCCCAAGCCGCTCCAGGATCAGGCGGGATCGGGAATGCACCTGCACCTCTCGCTCTTCCGGGACGGCCGAAACGCGTTCTACGACGCCGTTGGAGACGGGCCGCTGGCGGAGACCGGGCGCCACTTCCTTGCGGGCGTGCTCGCACACGCCGGCGAGCTGACCGCGGTCACCAACGGCTGGGTCAACTCGTACAAGCGCCTGTGCTCGGGCTTCGAGGCGCCGAGAACGGTGTCCTGGACGCGCGCTGGGGACGGCGCCCTCGTGCGAGTCCCCTCGAACCGGCCGGGCAAGGAGGCCGCGGCGCGGATCGAGCTGCGGTCCCCGGACCCCGCCTGCAACTCCTACCTCGCGCTCACCCTGCTCCTGGAAGCGGGGCTGCGCGGTCTCGAGCAGGAGCTCGAGCCCCCGCCCGAGACGACGAACGGCGCCGTCGACGGGCTTCCTCAACTGCCGCGCGACCTGCGCGAGGCGACCGACCTGCTCGCCTCCTCCGAGCTCGCCCGCGATGCATTCGGGGCGGAGCTGCGCGACCTCTACGTGCGCTCGCGGCGAGCGGAGTGGGAGGCTCACCAGGCGCAGGTCACCGAGTTCGAGCGCGAGCGACTGCTGCGGGCGCTGTGATGTCAGACGTCTGGCTCTACGCCGCCGACGAGGAGTCGGGCTCGGAGATGGGCCGTGAGCTCGCCCGCCTCGGCTACAAGCCCTACCGCGCGCCCGACCCGAGCGCGGGGGACGAGCCGGGCCGCCGTCCGGGCCTCGCGGTGCTCGTGGGCGCCGCGGGCGAGGCGGCCCCGCTCGACGTCTGGCAGCGCGCGTGCCGGCGCCACGACCTGACCGACGTGCCCGTGATCTTCACGGTCGACGCGGGCGGACTGCGGGCCAGCCAGCCGCTGTTCGAGGCCCACGAGCTGCTCGTACGGCCGTTCTCACCCGCCGAGCTCGAGGTCCGGGTGGCGCGGGCACGTCGCGGAGCAAACGGCATCGAGTTCGCGGAAGTGGTGAGCGCCGGCTCGCTCGAGCTCAACCTCGCCACCTACCAAGCGTCGATCGACGGGCAGCCGCTCGACTTCACCTACATGGAGTACGAGCTACTCAAGTTCCTGATGACCAACCCCAACCGCGTCTTCCCGCGCGAGTCCCTGCTGAACGCGGTTTGGGGCTACGACTACTACGGCGGGGCCCGCACCGTCGACGTGCACGTGCGCCGGGTGCGCGCCAAGCTGGGCGAGAAGCACGCGGCCCGGCTCGTGACCATCCGCAGCGTGGGCTACCGCTTCGAGCGCTGAGGGGGGCGACGCGACACGCGCCCGAAACCGGCGCGTGACACAACGGTGCCCGGACCGTCACGGCGCCGACACTCCCCTCTCCTAGCGTGGGCCATGGCCCGCACCCGACGCCAGGAGACACCAACGTGAGCAGGTGGATAACCGACTGGAGACCCGACGACGAGGCCTTCTGGCGCGAGCGCGGGGAGAAGGTCGCGCGGCGCAACCTCACGTTTTCGATCTTCGCCGAGTTCCTCGGCTTCTCGGTGTGGCTGTTGTGGAGCATCGTCGCCGCGAACCTCAACGACGCCGGGTTCGACTACACGGTCGGCCAGCTCTTCTGGCTCGTCTCGGTGCCGGCCCTGGTCGGCGCCACGCTGCGCTTTCCGTACACCTTCGCGGTGGCGCGCTTCGGCGGTCGCAACTGGACGGTGGTCAGCGCGCTGCTCCTGCTCATCCCGGTCGTCCTGCTCGCCGTCATGGTCGGCAACCCCGACACGCCCTACGGCCTGATGCTGCTCGCCGCGGCGACCGCCGGCTTCGGCGGCGGCAACTTCGCCTCGAGCATGGTCAACATCTCGTACTTCTACCCGGACGAGCGAAAGGGCTTCCCGCTGGGACTCAACGCCGCCGGCGGCAACATCGGCGTGGCGGTAGTCCAGGCCTTCGTGCCGCTGGTGATCACGGTGGCGATCATCGGTGGTCAGGCGGGTGGAGGCCCCTTCCTGGTGAACGCCGGGCTCGTCTGGATCCCGCTGATCCTGCTCGCCGCGGGCTGCGCCTGGTTCTTCATGAACAACCTCAAGGTCTCGACCTCGGAGTTTCGGGAGCAGCTGAGCGTCGCGCGCAACCGCCACACGTGGATCATGTCCGTGCTCTACATCGGCACGTTCGGCTCGTTCATCGGCTACTCGGGCGCGCTGCCGATCCTGCTCACCCTGAACTTCCCGGACGCGGGGCTGAAGCTGGCCTTCCTCGGCGCACTCGTGGGGTCGCTGGCGCGGCCGCTCGGCGGGCTGCTGTCCGACCGGCTCGGCGGCGCCCGCGTGACCCTCTGGAACTTCGGCGTGATGGTCCTCGCCGCGCTCGGGGTGATCTTCTGCCTCGAGAACAAGGCCGAGCCTTGGGCGTTCGCCGCCTTCCTCGGCATGTTCATGCTGCTGTTCATCGCCACCGGGATCGGGAACGGCTCGACCTTCCGCATGATCCCGGTGATCTTTCGCGCCGAGGCTCTGCGCCGCCACGACGGCGACCACGACCAGGCCGTCACGATCGGCAAGCGCGAGGCGGCCGCGGTGCTCGGCGTGAGCTCGGCGATCGGGGCCTACGGCGGTTTCCTGATCCCGCAGGGCTTCAATCTCTCGCGGGCGGCGACCGGCGGACCGCAGGCGGCGCTGTATGCCTTCATCGGGTTCTACCTCGTGTGTGCCGCGATCACGTGGTGGTGCTACGTGCGTCAGCGGGAGGTGGCGGGGCGGCGGCCGGTGCTGGGGGAGGCGCGGGCCTAGAGCGGCTACTGCCTTCGCGAGTCGCGCGAAGACCTTCGTCGAGCACGCGTCGCACAATCCACCGGCTGATCAGACTCAAACCCTCCGATGGAGCCTGCCGGGATCGAACCGGCGACCTCCTGCTTGCAAAGCAGGCGCTCTCCCAACTGAGCTAAGGCCCCTCCTGGAAAGGCTACCGCCGACCACGGCCGCCCGCGCGGGCGTATGCGACGATGCGCCCGGGCAGCGGGAGGGTGAAGGCCCCACACGCGAGGAGAGACATGGCCGACCCGGCGACGGCTGACGAGACGGAGCGCCCCCAACGAGCGGAGATCTCCAACTACGACATCGTCCAGCACCACTTTCGCCAGGCGGCCGAGCGTCTCGACCTGCCCGACGACGTCGCGCAGGTCATAAGCAGCTCGTACCGCGAGGTCACCGTCCAGATACCCATCAAGCTGAGCGACGGCAGGACGCACGTCTTCTCCGGCTACCGCGTCCAGCACAACGGCGCCCGGGGTCCTTACAAAGGCGGGATCCGCTTCCACCAAGAGGTCAACCTCGATGAGGTTCGAGCCCTTGCTGCGCTCATGACGTGGAAGACGGCGATCGCTGAGATCCCCTTCGGCGGCGCCAAGGGCGGGGTCGACTGTCCCGCGGCCGACCTCGAGGACAGCGAAAAGCAACAGATCGCTCGCTCGTTCATCGACAAGATCGAGAAGGTCCTCGGCCCGGGTCGCGACATCCCGGCGCCCGACGTCAACACGGACGCGCAGACGATGGCGTGGATGATGGACGAGTACGGGAAGCTGCACGGGCACACGCCGGCGTGCGTGACCGGCAAGCCGATCGCCCTGGAGGGCTCCTACGGGCGAGAGGCGGCCACCGGGCGCGGGGTCGTATACCTCTACCGCGAGGCAGCGCCCGTCCTCGGCCTCAAGCCGCCGGAGACGCGCGTGGTCGTCCAGGGCTTCGGCAACGTGGGCTCGTGGGCGGCGCGCATCATCCAAGGCCTGGGAGCGAGGATCGTCGGTGTCTCCGACGCCAACGGAGCCATCCGCAGCGACGAAGGCATCGACCCCGACGCGCTCCTTCACCACCTCGGCGATGGTGGCACCCTGCCCGAGTTCGAGGACGCCGAGGCGATCGAAGCTGACGAGCTGCTCGAGATCGAATGCGATGTCTTCATCCCCGCCGCGCTCGGGGGGATGATCCACGAACGCAACGCCGAGCGGCTCAACTGCCGGATGATGATCGAGGGCGCCAACAGCCCGACCACACCAAAGGCCGACGAGATCCTTGAGGACAAGGGCGTCTACGTCATTCCCGACGTGATGGCGAACGCGGGTGGCGTCGTCGTCTCGTACTTCGAGTGGGTTCAGAACCTGCAGCACTTCCGCTGGGACGAGCGCGACGTCAACGACAAGCTCGGAGGGATAATGCGCCGGGCGTATCGCAGCGTCGCCCAGCGCGCCAACGACTCGGACCTCTCGCTGCGAAGCGCCGCCCATGAGCTCGGCATCGAGCGGGTGGTCGAGGCCTCGCGCACGCGCGGGTACATCTCGTAGCTCGCAGTGGATCGCGGGCAACGCCGGACGAGGGGCGCCCGCCCGGCGCCCCTCGCCGACACTGTGGGGGTCGCGGCGTCCATGCCGCTCGGCGTCCTCCGTGGTCGCCGTGCTCTGAATCTCGACGCGGGCGGTCGCGGCCCTTAGTGGCGCGCGGAAGCGCCGATCACACGTCCAGCGCCGGCGTCAATCCTCGAAGTCGGGGTCGACGGTGGGTGACCGCTCCTCGCGCGCGGGGCGTTCGTGCTCGGCGGTCTCGTCGAAGAACCCACGGGCGGCCTCGGGATCGGGGGGCAGAGGGTGCGGCGGTTCGTCAGGTGTGTCGAGCGGTTCGTCGAATGACGCGTCGAGGGGCTCGGACGGCGGGAGCTCGGCGTCCGGAGCAGGACCACGAAGCGGGCGCTCGTCGAGCGGCGGCTCGTCGGCCGGCTCGAACAGCGGGTCGGCCTCGACGGGCTGAGGGTCGAGATCCTCCGAGGAGGCGGCACCTCCGAGAGGCGGCTCCGGCAGAGAGCCCGATACGTCCCCCGGGGCCTCGCCGGCCTCGCGCCAAGCCTCCTCTTCTCCGGCGACGAACGGCTCCTCGATCGCCGGCTCCAGCCGCTCCTCGAGCGGCGGCTCGCCCGGACCGAGGTCGACCGGTAATTCCTCGACCACCTCCCCAGCGGTCAGCGGCGGCGGTTCGTGCTCGCGCGATGACTCCTCGGCGTCGAGCGGCAGGGGACCGCCCTCGGGTGGGACCGGCTCCGGCTCCGGAGGGAGGTCCTCGACGTCGGCGAGCGCAGGCTCCGGCGTATCGACCACGGCCGGATGAAAGGCCGTGGCCCCTTCCTCGGGCGGCTCGTGGTCGGGTGGGGGCACGGCCGGCTCCTCGGAGGCCTCGGTGCCGAGACCCGGGACCGACTCGAACGGATCGGGCTCGAACGAAGCCGGGAGGTCGTCCTCGGTCGGCGCCGGCCCGCCGCCGGTCTCATCCTCGAGGGGTGGCACCTCGGCGGGCCTATCGTCGGCCTCGGTCGGGACCGGGCGCTCGATCGGGTGCTCCTCCGGGAGGGCCGGCTCCGCTGGGGGCTCAGGCGACAGCTCCGCCGAACGGTCTTCCTGAAGCGTCCCCTCGGCCTCCGGAACGTCGGGCTCGACGGACACCTCGGGTTCCTCTACCGCCGGATCGTCCTCCACGGCATCGAACGCCTCCGTGGGCCCAGGGCCGACCTGCTCCGCGTCCGCTCGTGACTCGCCGCCGTCCGGCTCCGGCTCGGTGCCGCGCGGAGCCTCGGGCGAGACGAACGACGGCACGTCCGGCTCGGCGGTCGAGGAGCCGTGCCATTCGAACGACGGTAGATCGGGGTCGCCGGTCAGTCCCGCCTCGGCGGCCCGATCGTAGGGAAGCGAGGGCTCGGCCTCCGCGGTGGCCGGGGCGGCCGATCCGCCCTCCTCCGCTTCGCCTTCCTCGCGGAGCACCGGGCCGAGCGCCTCCGCCTCCTGGCGGGCGACCTCCGCCTCGTTCGCGCCGTGGCGACGCATGAGGTCGAGGTGCTCGCGGATGGCGTCGTCGAGCAGGCCCATCCCCGCTTAGCCTAGACGTTCGCCCCTCGCCGCGCCTCGTCCGTCGGGCCGCGCGCCGTCGCCGGCGCCCGCCGCTCCTCGGCGTTGGCCACCCGGTTCTTTCCGGCCCGCTTGGCGCGGTACAGAGCTCCGTCGGCGGCGGCGATCAGCGCCTGGGCGTCGCCGGCCGACTCGGGCACGGCCGCGACCCCGAAGCTCGCGGTCACGCCCAGGTCGCCATCGCCGACGAGAAGGGGGATCGGCATGCGGGCGATCGCCCCCCGGACGCGCTCGGCCAGCTCGGTCGCGCCCGTCAGGTCGGTCTGAGGGAGGACGAGGGCCATCTCCTCACCGCCGTAGCGGGCGACATGGTCGATCTCGCGGCACTGCTCGCGCAGCGCGCGGGCCACCTCGACGAGGACGACGTCGCCCTGCTGGTGGCCGTACTCGTCGTTGACCCGCTTGAAGTCGTCGATGTCGACCATCACCAGGCTCACCTCGCCGCTGAAGCGACGGATGCGCTCGAGCTCGCGGGCGAGGGCCTCGTGGAAACGGCGCGCGTTCGCGAGCCCGGTGAGCTCGTCGGTAACGGCCTGGCGACGGGCTCGCTCGTGGATGAACGAGTTCTCGATCGACACGGCCGCCTGGGCGGCGAGGTAGGCGAACAGGTCGCACTGCGACTCGGAGAAGTCGCGCTCGCGGCGGGCGATCGAGACCACCCCGACGTACTCCGAGCCGCTGCCAAGGGAGATCCTGGCCCGCAGCGGAGCGGCGACGGCGTGGAGCTCGCCGACGGTCGCGGTGCGGCTCGATCCCTCCCCGGCCGGTGGCCGCCGCTCCCCCTCGATACGGTCGAGCAGCTCGCGGCTCGCTTCGGGTCCGGCGCGGAACACACGCCGCTCGGCGGTGGTCAGGACCTCGCCAAAGGCCCCCTCCGGGTCGCCGACGCGAATCGAGCTCATCTTGTCGGGATCGACGGGGAGCGCACGTCCGGCCTCCGCCCCGCACACCTCGACGGCCGTGCGGACGGCGAGGTCGACCGCTCCGTCGGGATCGAGGCCGGTGGCAAAGGCGTCGGCCACCCGGCGCGTCACGTCCTCGAGCTCATCGCGCCCGTGCTCGACCTGCTCCACCTTCTCGGCCAGATCGTCGGAGAGCGTGTTGAGCTCGACGGCGAGGGCGCCGAGGCGATCGTCCTCGGTCACCGGCAGCTGGTGGCGGTGGTCGCCGCGGCGCAGGCGCCGTGCCGCCTCGACGAGCTCATCGAGGCGATGGCGCAGCAGCAGCAGCGCGACGATTGCGGCGCTGGCCATGACCGCCAGCAGGGCGATCACCACCAGCACCAGCGTGGATCGGCCCGCCCCGTCGGCGGAATCGGGCGAGAGCACGCCGAGCCGTACGGACGGACCGGCCGGTTCGCCGACCGATTCGTAGGCGGCCCGGAAGCTCTCGCCACCGATCTCCACCTCGCCGGTGTCGGCAGGGGTCTGCTCCACGCCGGGCACGGTGGCCGCGAGCGTGGTGTCGTTGCGCAGGACGTGGGCCTCGAGCCCCGTGGCACCCTCCAGGCGACGGGCCAGCTCCGGGGCGGTCGTCGTCGACCCCGTCACCACGCCGAGGCGCCCCCGCGTCTCCACCGTCGGCGCTGCTCCGGCGGAAGCCACGGCGTCGCGCGCACCCGCTTGGACGAGTCGCCTTCCCGACGGAGCGTAGAGCGCAAGCCCGTCGAGAGCCGGGCTCCGAGCCACGAGCTCCTCGGCCCGCCGCTCGAGCTCGATCGACGGACCGCGCTCCAAGGCGTCGCGCAGCCCGGGATCGCCGGCCGTACGCGCGAGAGCCTGCCGCGCCTGTGCCCGCGCGCCGCCGTAGACCGCAAAGGCGGTTCGCAGGCCCTGGGAGGCGCGCACCTCGCCGGCGGAGTCACTCGAATCACCTCCGAAGAGCAGCAGCACGACGGCGATCGTCGGGGCGATCAGGACGATCGCCCACAGAAGTTTAAGACGGTTGCGAAAGCTCATCGTGCGCCGGCAGCCGCGGCCGCTCCGTGGACTGTTCCGAGCGCCGCCGACCTGCTCTAACAGGGTAACGGCGAGGAGGCACCCGGCCGCCGATCATGCGGGCGACGCTACCATTCGCGAGGCCGCCGCCCGGTGCGACCGGATGCGGCACGCGGGGCTATAGCTCAGCTGGGAGAGCGCCTGGATCGCACCCAGGAGGTCGCCGGTTCGAGTCCGGCTAGCTCCATCGCCGTCGAAGCGCCGCCGCGACGGGCGTAGGACGGCACCTGTGCCATGTACCGATCGTCGCCGTCACCGCGTGCGGAGGGGATTACGTGATATTCCGGCAGATCCCCCACGATGACCTCGGTTGCGCCTCCTACCTGATCGGCGACGACGGCGCGGGCTTGGCCGCAGTCGTCGATCCCAAGTTCGAGATCGACGAGTACCTCGAGCTTGCGCGTTACATGGGCGTATCGATCGAGCACATCCTCGAGACCCACAACCACGCGGATCACGTCTCGGGCCACGGGAAGCTGGCGGCCGCCACGGGAGCGACGATCCACATCAACGGCGAGGCGGGTGCCACCTACGACCACGAGCCGTTTGAGGACGGCTGGGAGCTCGCCCTCGGTGAGGTGAGGGTGAGGGCGATTCACACGCCCGGCCACAGACCGGAGCACACCGCCTTCGCCCTCATCGATACGAGTCGCGGCGAGGAGCCGTGGGCGTTGCTCACCGGCGACTCGCTGTTCGTCAACGACGTGGCCCGCCCCGACCTCGCGATCGACACGGAGGAGGGCGCACACGGGATCTTCGAGTCCCTTCACAAGCGGATCCTCAGCCTCGCCCCCGAGACCGAGGTGTGGCCGGGCCACCTCGGCGGATCGCTCTGCGGGGGCCCGGCGATGGACATGAAGATCTCTTCGACGCTCGCCTACGAGCGCGCGCACAACCCGATGCTGCAGGTCGAGGACGAGCGCGAGTTCGTCGAGCAGGCCGTCGGCTCGCTCGGACCGCAGCCGCCCCACTTCGAGGCGATCGTCGAGCTAAACAAGGGCGAGCTCGTCACCGAGGGCGTCGAGGTAATGCCGCTCACGCCGCGCCAGGTCGAGCAGAAGCGCACACGCGGCGCCCTGCTCGTCGACGTGCGCACCGACCTCCAGTTCGACGATGCGCACATTCCCGGAGCAGTCGCCATCCCCGCGGTCCAGGCCGGCTTCGGAACGCGGCTCGCGTGGCTCGCCGACCGCGACCAGGAGATCGTCCTGATCGGCCGCGACGACGAGGACGCAAGACGTGCGGCGAAGCTCTCCTTGTCGGTGGGCATTCGCAAGCTGGGCGGCTTCCTCCACGGCGGCATGACGGAATGGCGCAGGGAGCAGCGTCCCGTCGAGCGCATCGAGCGAATCGAGCTCGAGGACCTGGCCGAGCGCGCGCGGGAGGACCACGAGCTCCAGATCCTCGACGTGCGCGAGCAGTCGGAGCGCGACGCGGGGTTCATCCCCGGTTCCCTGTTCGAGCCCTGGCACGACATCCAAGCGCTGCCCGAGGGACTTGACCCCCGGCGGCCCGTCGCCGTCATGTGCGCCTCGGGCCAGCGTGCGGCGGTCGCATCGAGCCTTCTCCAGCGCCACGGTGCTGATGAGGTGCTTCACGTCGTAGGCGGCGGCGTGCCGAAGTGGGGGCAGCTCGGTCACCCGATCGAGAAGGCGGACGAGCAAGCCGCGTCGCCCGACCTGTGACCGAAGCGCTCATCGCGCTTCCGTTCGGACTGGCCATCGGCCTGATCGTGGGCGGGGTGGGAGGAGGAGGCGCAATCCTCGGCCTCCCGGTCCTGGTCTACGTCCTCGGGGAGGGCGTCGGTCCTGCCTCGACGGCTTCGCTCATCGTGGTGGCGGTGGCTGCGGCGGTGGGCGCGGGTGCGCTGGCCTTTCGAGGGCATGTCTGCTGGCGACTCGCGCTGACGTTCTCCGCTCCCGCGGCGGCGGGGTCACTGCTCGGGGCGATCGCCAGCACAGCGGTGAGTCCGCCGATGCTCATCCTCGCGTTTGTTCCCGTGATGCTCGTCGCCGCGGCGGCCACCTGGCGACGGGGGGACGACGCCGGCCCCCACGAGAAGGGCGACTGCCCGGCGCTCTCCTGGACCCGCATCCTCGTCGCGGGCTTCGGCGTCGGCGTGTTGACCGGCTTCTTCGGCGTCGGCGGCGGCTTCCTGATCGTGCCGGTGCTGACCCTGTGGCTCAACACGAGCTTCCGCCGCGCGGTGGCGACCTCGCTCGTCATCCTCACGCTGACCGGCGTTGCCGCACTCGCCAGTCACCTCGCGACCGGCAGTGGCATCAATCTGCCCGTCACGATCGCCCTGGCGAGCGCGACGGGCGTCGGCGCCCTCGTGGGCACGACGGTGGGTCGCCGCCTGCCGCAGCAGCACCTGGCGCACGCCTTTGCGGTGGTGGTGACGGCCATTGCGCTCTTCCTGCTGGTCGACACGCTGTTCTTCGGCGGGCCTCCGAGTGGATGAAGTGCCGCGACGCGACGCTCCCGCTCAAGGATCAGCCGGCGTCCACCCGCACGGCGTGCGCCTTCGCCTCCGGCTCGACGAAGCGCGAGCCGCTCGGCCTCGCTGGTCGCGGCCCTCCGCTCGGCGGCGCGCAGCCGGCCGGCTCGACCACGACGGTCGCGGTCCCGCGGGCCTTCTCGAGCCTCCAGAACGCAGCGACGGCGCCGTCGACGAGCACGGTGGCGCGCACGCGCAGGTTCTTAGTGACGAGGCCGGGCCGGTGCTCGTCGGCGATGGTGCGCGTTCGGTCGGAGTGAGCGAGCACGAGGCTGTCGAACTCGGGCAGGAGGCGTAAGGGCGCGGGTGTGTCGGCGGGCGGGCGCGGTGCGTCGGGGAGGTCGAACAGCTCGCGGCCTCGCTCGTCGGCGAAGGTCTCGAGCTCCGGCCGCAGCCGCTCGAACGCCGCAGCGAGCCCGCCGCCGCCCATCCACGCCTCCGCATCGCGGACCGAGGCGGGTCCGAAGGCGGCGAGGTAGCGGCGCACGAGGCCGTCGTGGTCCGGTCGCTCGTCGGGCGAGACCCCGAGCCAGCGCTCGGCGTCGGTGAAAGGCGCGCGCGGCGTGAAGCACCAGCGTCCGCCGTCCGGCACGCGAACGAGCGGCAGACCGGTGCGCACGAGGGCGGCGAGTGCACGCACGTCGGCCTCGGGGTGGCGCTCGGCGAGGGCGTCTCGTAGGGCCGCGGCCGAGAGCGCTCCGGCCTCCGCGAACACCGCGCGCGCCTCCTGGACGAGCGCGGGCACGTCGATCCCCTCCGCGCGCGTTCCGAGGATCCGCCGCATCGCCTCCTCGAAGGTGGGCGCGATCGCCGAGCGCAAGCGTGCGTAGTCGCCGGCGCCGATCAGGTGGAGGGTTCCGCGCATCAGGGTCGCTCGGACGACGGCGCGTTCCTCGATCGCCCGGCGCAGCTCAGCCGCCTCGAAGTTTTCGAGGCGGCTCCACAGCCCTATGAAGGGCGGGCCCGGCTCCTGGGCCTGCATCCCGGCCAGCCGCCCGATCGCCTCGACCGCGCCGATCGGGTGCCGCTCGAGAAGGAGCTGGCGGGCGAGCGTCGCCCGCCCGAGCTCGCGGGCGGTGACGGGAGGCGACACGGACGCCAACGCAGCCGCGCGCGCCTAGCTTCGCCTGCGCCGGCGCTCGAGCAGGCGGCGGATGCGCTCGCGCAGCACGGAGAGGATGAGCTCCAAGCCGCGGACCGGCTCGGCCTGACGACGCGAAACCTGCAGCGCCGGCTTCGCCGGTGGCGTCGCGGGCCGGCCTTCCCCACCGCTCGGCTGTGCACTCGACTGGCCGGGATCGGCCGCCGCGGCGTGCTCGGGCTCTGAGGTCGCGGGCGCGGCGGGCGGCGAAGTCGCGGTGCTCGCGCTCGGCTGCCCACCCTCGCCCGACCCCTTCAGCTCCTCCTGCAGACAGGCGGCGAAGTCGCCCAGCAGGCGCTTCGAGATGTCCTGGATCATCCCCCCGCGCCCGAACCGCGCGAGGCGCCCGGTGATCGTAAAGTCGGTGTCGACGTGCACGCGCGTGGCACCGCCCTCGCCCCCGGCGACCGTGCTCACCATCGTGGCCTTGGCCGAGCCCTGCCCGCGCTTGTCCTGGCCGTTTGCGGTCATGGTGACCACGTGGGCGGCCGCGTCGAGCGACTCGAGCTTGAGCGTGCCTCGGTACGCCGCCGTGGTCGGACCGAGCTTGACCTGGAAGTTGCCGCGGTAGGTGCCGTCCTCGCCGACCTCGGTGATCTCGGCGCCCGGCAGGCACGGCGCGACCCGCTGCACGTCGATCAGCGCCTGCCAGACCTCCTCGACGGGTGCGTCGACCTCGAAGGACTCCTCGAGCCTCATGCGCGCGCAACCTCCAGATCTTCGGGGGTGTCGACGTCGTCGGGGCGGCCGAGGCCGCCGCAGTCGACATCGCAGACGTTCGAGCTCGCGAGCATCTCGCGGGCGCCGACGTCACCGGTCAGGGCGGCGAGGCGCCCGAAGAGAGCGCGCTCGAGCACGATCGGGTGACCGGGGCGGCTGTCATAGGTGGCGCGCACCGCGTCGCATCCCCGCCCGCGCGCCGCGAGCACGCGCGCCACCGCTCGCGCGTGAAGGAACGGCTGATCGCCGAGCGCCACGGCGATGGCCTCGGCCTCCGCCTCGACCGCCGCGATCCCGCTCCGCAGCGACGCCGACTGCCCCTCCGCCCAGTCGACGCAGACGACGGACTCCGCCCCGCGGAGATCGACGCGCGCCCGGATCTCGTCGGCGTAGGCCCCGAGCACGACGACGAGGCGGTCGACCGGCGCGCTCCACATCGCCGCGAGCACGTGCTCGAGCAGGGTGCGCCCGTCGAGCTCGGCGAGCTGCTTGGGCGCCCCGAACCGCCGCGCCGCCCCCGCGGCGAGCACGAGGCCCGCGATCACGCGCCGACCTCGTGAATGCGTCCGCGCGCGTTGCTCAGCCGCCCGCCCTCGTGTCCGTTTCGGACAGCCACGACCTCGGCCATGATCGAGAGCGCCGTCTCCGCGCCGGTGAGCCCGCCGAGGTCGAGACCGATGGGCGCGGCGATCCGTGCGAGCTGGTGCTCGGAGACCCCCGCGGCGAGCAGTCGCTCGCGGCGCGCCTCCTGGGCGCGGCGGCTCCCCATCGCCCCCACGTACGCCGCGTCTGAGGCGAGTGCAAGCGTAAGCGCCGTATCGTCGAGCTTGGGATCGTGGGTGAGGACGGCGATGTAGGTGGCGCGGTCGATGCCTCCGAGCCGGGCGAAGGCCTCCTCGGGCCAGGCGGCGACTATCTCCTCGGCGTCGGGAAAGCGCTCGGGAGTGGCGAAGCGGGTCCGCGGGTCGACCACGTACGGCCGCCAGCCGGTGGCGCGGGCCATCCCGCACAGGTCGCGCGCGAAGTCGACGGCGCCGAAGATCACCAGGCGGGGCGGCGGGGCGGTGACGTCGACGAAGAGCCGCGCCCCGCCGGGGCCGTCGCGCAGCTCGGAGCGCTCGGCCCACATGAGCTCCTCGGCGTGCTCGGTGGCGGCCCGGTCGAGTCGAGCGTCGCCGAGCGTGCCCTCGGCACCGCCGTCGGCGCGAATCAACAGCTTGGCGCCGGGAGCGGCGCTCGTGTCTGCGCCGTCGCCCGGGGACTCGAGACCCAGGACGGTCACGAGCGCGCCGCGCCCGTCCGCGCGTGCGAGCTCGGCGAACGCGCCCTGGAGGCTCAAGGCGCGTACCGCTCCACGTAGACGTCGATCTCCCCGCCGCACGGCAGCCCGACCTCCCAGGCCTCGTAGTCGGCGATCCCGAAATGCAGCAGGCGGGGCTCCCCCCCGCGCAGCACCTCCTCGGCGACCTCGGCCACCGCGCCCTCCACGCAGCCCCCCGACACGCCTCCGGCGACCTCGCCGGTCTCGGAGATCGCCATCTTCGCCCCCGGCGGGCGGGGAGCTGAGCGCTTGGTCGCGACCACCGTGGCGAGCGCGATGCGGTCACCTCGCTCCGTCCAGGCGTCGACTTCCTCCAGAACGTCCTTCATCGGTCTCCTCCTTCGAGCACGTCGGCGAGCTCCGCGAGCGAGGCCAGCGAGTTGCCCGCCAGGAAGTGGTCCACGTGCGGCAGGGCTGCGACCATCCCCCGCGTGAGCGGCTCGTAGCCGGGGCTCGCCTTCAGTGGATTGAGCCAGATCAGCGTACGCGCGCAGCGCCCGAGGCGCGCGGCCTCGGCGGCGAGCTCCTCGGGATCGCCGCGGTCCCAGCCGTCGGAGAGGACTACCGCGACTGCTCCCCGCCCGAGGCGCCGGCCGTGCGCGCGGTTGAGCTCGCCGAGGCACTCGCCGATCCGGGTTCCGCCCGACCAGTCGCCCGCGGCGGAGATCGCGCGGGCCAGCGCGCGGTCGGGATCACGCTCCGAGAGCTCGCGCGTCACACGCGTCAGGGACGTGCCGAACACGAAGGCCTCGACGCGCCGGCGCGCGGCCACGCTCGCGTGTAGGTAAGCGAGCAGCATCCGCGCGTAGGGCGCCATCGAACCCGAGACGTCGCATACGAGCACGAGAGGGCGCGGTCGCTCGCTCGGGGCGCGCCAGTGGCGCTCGAAGGGCTCACCCCCGTAGCGCAGCGACGCTCTCACCGTACGCCGCAGGTCGGGGCGCGCGGGCCCGGAGGGATGGCCGCCGCGACGGCGGACGGGGCGAAGCCGTCGTGTCGCACGTCGCGCTCCTCGTGCGGCCAGGCGCGCCAGCTCCCGCCGCGCGAGTGCACGCTCGGCCTCGGTGAGCCGGGCGAAGTCCTTGTCGCGCAGGAGCTCCTCCGGGCTCGCGGCCGCGGGAACGGCCTTGAGCTCCACCAGTTCCTCGCGCCGGCGCGCCGGATCCGGGACCGCGACCCGGGGCAGGACGAGGCGCGCCTCGGGCGGGAGCCCGGCGCCAGACCCGCCCGCCCGCTCCCCGCCGGGCGGGCCGAAGCACGCCTCGAAGGCCGCGTCGAAGACGGCGAGATCGTCGCGGCGCGAGCACAGGGCGGCGCGCAGGGCGTGGTAGGCGTCTGCGCGCGAGGACGGATCGACCGCCGCGAGCGCCCGGTGACCTGCCAGCAGCTCTCCGACGCCGAGTCGCACGCCGCCGGCGCGCAGCGAGGCGGCGAGGAGGCCCAGCCGAGCGGTGACGGAGACTCCCAAGCGCCTGCCCTGACGGGGGTCGCCGACCGACCGCTCCCCGGCCAGGGTGCGGGATCTCCGGTCAGACACCGGCAAGCACCCCGCTCTCGCGCACCCGGTCGAGGTCTTCGCGCACCTTGAGCGCGACCCCGAGCGTCTCCTCGAGATCTGATTCCTCGCCAATCGCGAGCAGCGCCCGCGCCCAGGCGATCGTCTCCCCCACTCCGGGTAGCTTGTAGAGCTCCTCGCCGCGCAGTCGCGCCACCGCGTCGCACACGCGTGCGGCGATCTCCTCCGGCACGCCCGGCAGCCGCGCCCGCACGATCTCCGCCTCGCGCTCGCGCGAGGGGTACTCGATCCAGTGGTAGAGGCAGCGGCGCTTCAGCGCGTCGTGGAGCTCGCGGGTGCGGTTCGAGGTCATGACCACGAGCGGACGGCCGGCCGCAGCGATCGTCCCGAGCTCGGGGATCGTGACCTGGAAGTCCGAGAGGAGCTCGAGCAGAAAGGCCTCGAACTCGTCGTCGGCACGATCGATCTCGTCGATCAGGAGCACCACCGGACCCTCGTGCTCGAGCGCCTCGAGCAGCGGCCGGCGGAGCAGGAACTCGCCCGAGAAGAGCTCCGAGGTCGGCGCTGAGGCGACCCCCGGGCCGCGTCCCTCCGCCGCCCGGACGGCGAACAGCTGTCGCCCGTAGTCCCAGTCGTACAGCGCCTGCGAGACGTCGATCCCCTCGTGACACTGGAGACGGATCAGGCGCGCGCCCTCGGCGCTCGCCAAGGCCTTGGCCACCTCGGTCTTGCCGACGCCGGCCTCCCCCTCGAGCAGCAGCGGCTGCTCGAGCGCGGCCGCGAGATAGACCGCGATGGCCAGCCCGCGGTCGGCGAGGTAGCGCTCCCTCGCGAGCGCGTCGGCGACCGCCTCGACCGATCCGAGCAAGCGAGCGCCTACGCCGCGGTGAACCCCGCGGCCTCCTCGAGTGCCCGCCGGGTGAGCACGCGCGCGAGATGGCGCTTGTACTCCGGCGTGGCGTTCAGGTCGCCGGGAGGCTCGGTCCCCTCGGCCGCGGACTCGGCGGCGCGGGCTATCGAAGCGGCGTCGAGCGGGGAACCGCGCAGCGCCTCCTCGACCGCGGTCGCCCGCAGCGGGACCGAGCTCATGTGGGTCAGGCCGACGCGCGCGTCCTCGCACGTCCCGTCGCCGGCCTGCTTGACGAGCGCGCAGACCCCGACCATGGCCCAGTCCTCGGCGCGGCGCATGAACTTGCGGTAGCCGAAGCCGTAGTCGGTCAGGGCGGGCAGGCGGACCTCGGTCATGACCTCTCCCTCGGCGATCGCGGTCGTGAGGTAGTCCTGGAACAGCTCGGCGGCCGGGATCTCGCGTGTGCCCTCGGGCCCCTGGACGCCCACCGAGCCTTCGCATGCGAGCAGCACGGCGGGGAGGTCCGAGGCCGGATCGCCGTGGGCGAGCGATCCTCCGATCGTGCCCCGGTGACGCACCTGACGGTCGGCGATCAAGCCCGCCGCGTGCGAGACGAGCCCGAGCTCCGGCTGATCCTCGAGGTCTGAGTGGCGGGTCATCGCCCCGATCCGAAGCGTCCCGTCCTCTCGCGCAACTCCGCGCAGACCCGGCACCCGCTTGAGGTCGACGAGCACCGCCGGGGCGGCGAGGCGCAGCTTCATGAGCGGCAGCAGCGAGTGGCCGCCCGCGAGCAGCTTGGCGTCCTCGCCGCCTCGCGCCAGCGCGTCGATCGCGTCCTCGAGCGACTCCGGGACCTGGTAGTCGAACTCGACCGGAATCACGCCCCACCCCCCTCTCCGGGCGAGGTCGGCCCGGAGCCCGCCGCGCCCCGTCCGTGCTCGCCGACGTCGCGACCCTGCTCGGTGCGGGCGGGACCGCCGGCGTCCCGTCCCTGGGCCTCCTCGATCGCCTGCCACACCCGCATCGGGGTGAGGGGCATGTTCAAGTAGGTCACCCCCAGGGGCTTGAGCGCGTCGGTCACGGCGTTCACGATCGCCGGCGATGCGGCGATCGTCCCCGCCTCACCCACCCCCTTCACGCCGAGCCGGTTGACCGGTGAGGGAGTCTCGGTGCGATCGGTCTCGAACATCGGCACCTCGGCCGCGGTGGGCAGCGCGTAGTCCACGAACGAGCCGGTCACGAGCTGTCCCTCGTCGTCGTAGACGATCTGCTCGTAGAGAGCCTGGCCGATGCCGTGGGTGACGCCACCGTGGATCTGGCCGTCGATCAGCATCGGGTTGATCGCCGGACCGCAGTCGTCGACCGCCACCCAGCGCACGATCTCCACCTTGCCGGTCTCGGCGTCGACGTCGACCACGCAGGCGTGTGCGCCGAACGGAAAGACGAAGTTCTCCGGGTCGTAGAAGTCCGTCTCCTCGAGACCCGGCTCGATGTCGGTCGGGAGCTCCTGGGGCGGGATGTGGGCCGCCCCGGCGATCTCCGCCATAGTCATCGCCTTGTCGGGCGAGCCGCGGACCTGGAACTTCCCGTCGCTCAGCTCGATGTCCTCGGGAGCGGCCTCGAGCAGGGCGGCGCAGATGCGCTTGGCCTTCTCCTGGACCTTGACGGCGGCGCGACCGACGGCCTCGCCGCCCACGGCGAGCGAGCGCGAGCCATAGGTGCCCCAGCCCATCGGTCCCTGGTCGGTGTCGCCGTGGAGGACCTCGACGTTCGCGGGATCGATCCCGAGGCGGTCCGCCGCGATCTGAGCGAAGCCCGTGTCGTGGCCTTGGCCGTGCGGAGACGCGCCGGTGTAGACCGTCGCCGAGCCCGCCGGGTGCACGCGCACGACCGCCGACTCCCAGAACGCGGCCTGAAGGCCGACGCCCTGCGGCCCCACCGCCCGCGACGGCGCGAGCCCGCACACCTCGACGTAGGTCGAGAGGCCCACCCCGTGGTACACGCCGCGTTCGCGGCCTTCGGCCTGCTCGCGGCGGAAAGCGTCGATGTCGAAGTTCTCGAGCAGCGTGTCGAGCGACCCGTGATAGTCGCCCGAGTCGTAGACGATCCCGAGCGGGGTCTCGTAGGGGAAGCTTTCCTTCGGGATGAAGTTGCGCCGGCGGATCTCCGCGGGATCGATCTCGAGCTCCGCGGCGAGCTGGTCGACCATCACCTCTATCCAGTGCGTGGCCTCGGGCCGGCCCGCGCCTCGGACCGCATCGGTGGTGAACTTGTTGGTGAAGACGCCCTCGAAGTCGAGCTGGATGTTGGCGATCTCGTAGCAGCCGCCCATGACCGGGAAGCCGAGCTCCGGGATGAACGGCGTGAGCAGGAGCTGGTAGGCGCCGAGGTCGATCACGTGGCGCGCCTTGAGGGCGGTGATCTTCCCTTCCCGGTCGGCGCCGAGGGTCACGTAGCTGATCTGGTCCCGTCCGTGGTGGGTGGTGGTCATGTGCTCGGAACGGGTCTCGGTCCACTTGACCGGTCGCCCGAGCCTCCGGCCGAGGGCGAGCATCAGCGCCTCCTCGCCGTACACCTGGAGCTTCGAGCCGAAGCCGCCGCCAACGTCGGGCGCGACGACGCGGATCTTGTCCTCCGCCATCCCCAGCATGCCGGCCAGCACGAAGCGCGCGATATGGGGAATCTGCGTCGAGGAGTAGAGCGTCAGGCCGTCGCCGCGCGGGTCGGCGATCGACGCGCGCGGCTCGATCGGAGCGCCCGCGGTGCGGTGGTTGACGATCCGCCGCTCGACCGTCACCTCCGCGTCGCGGAGAGCGGCCTCGGCGTCGCCGCCTGCCACGCCCCACTCGTGGGTCCTGTTGGTCCCGAAGTCCTCCCACACGAGCGGCGAGCCGTCCTCGAGCGCCTTTTCCGGATCGACGACCGCAGGCTTGGGGTCGTACTCGACGATCACGTCCTCGGCGGCGTCGACGGTCGCATAGCGGTCGGTGCCGACCACGACCGCCACGGCCTGGCCCACGTGCTTGACCTCCCCGCGGGCGAGCGGCAGGTTCAGGGGGGTCTTGATCTCGACCCCCGGAGGGCTCCACACCATCGCCAGTCCCTGCTCGAACTCGCGGGCCAGATCGTCGCCCGTGAACACGTCGACCACGGCGGGGTGCTCCCGGGCCGCCGACACGTCGATCGAGGCGATCGTGGCGTGCGCCTCAGGTGAGCGCACGATCGCCGCGTGCAGCATTCCGGGCAACGTGATGTCGTCGACGTAGTTGCCCTGGCCCGTGATCAGCGGCGGGTCCTCCTTGCGTCGGATGGCCTGCCCGACCCAGCTGTTGCCCCGCGCGCGGGATTCGTCGGTCACGCTCACGCCACCACCTCCCGACCTTCGCCGGCCTGGGCGGCCGCCTGTACCGCCTTGACGATGTTGTGGTAGCCCGTACACCGGCACAGGTTTCCCTCGAGCGCCTCGCGGACGTCGTCCTCCGAAGGATCGGGGTTTCGCTTCAGCAGGTCGGCTCCGGCCATGATCATCCCCGGCGTGCAGTAGCCGCACTGCAAGCCGTGGTGCTCCCAGAACGCCTCCTGGAGCGGGTGAAGCCTGCCGTTCTGCGCGAGGCCCTCGATCGTGACGACGTCGGATCCATCGGCCTGTACGGCGAGCACCGTGCAGGTCTTGACCGCCTCGCCGTCGATATGGCAGGTGCAGGCACCGCAGTTGGTCGTGTCGCAGCCGACGTGCGCCCCGGTCAGGCCGAGCTCGTCCCGCAGAAAGTGGATGAGGAGCAGCCGCGACTCGACCTCCCGCTCCTTGATCTCGCCGTTGACGGTGATGCTCACCCGAACCCTCACGCTCATCTCAGCCTCCTCCGCCTCTTCCCCTCCCCGGATGACGATCGTACTCCCCAGACGAACGTCGGACAAGACGAACCGGCTCGTGGTCGAGCTCGAGAACGGTGGTGATTGGAGTGACTCGAAGTCTCGCCGCTCGGCCCGCGAAAGCGGCAAGTCCGACTCGATCGACGCGTTCAGCGTCGCCGGGGCGGCGCTGCGCGAGGGGCTCGCGACGCTCCCGGGAGCGCACCTGGACGGACGGGCGCTCGATATCCGCCTGCTGTCAGACCATCGCGACGATCTCGTCAACGCCCGCACCGAGGACCAGCAACGGCTGCGCTGGCATCTACACGACCTGTGGCCCGAGTTCGAGATCCCGAGCGGGGCGCTACGCGCTGAGCGGTCACCCACCCGGCGCTAAGGTGAAGGTCCGTCGCCGTGGAGTCGCAGCCGGGGCGTGCCGCTTAGTCATCGCTTAGAGCCTCAGGGCATCCTCAGGAGCACATGGCCAGTCGCAAGGAGGAGAAGGAGCGCCTGCGCGCCGAGCGCGAGGAGCGCGAGCGCGAGGCCGCGGCCGGAGCCCGCCGCAGGCGCCTCGTGGGCTACGGCGCGGGCGGGGCGCTCGCCCTGGCGGCGGTGGTCGCGATCGTCATCGTGGCGCTCGCCGGCGGTGGAGGTGGGGGTGGCGGCGGGACCGGCTCGAGCGGCGGCCCCGCCAGACCGAGCGCCGGCGACTATCCCGACGTATCGGTGCCCCCCCAGCGCGTGGCCGACCTCGACCCGGCGGCTCGGGCCGCGGGCTGCACCACGCGGAGCTTTCGCAGCGAGGGCCGCGACCACGTCACCACGCCGGTGCGCTACGGGTCGAACCCGCCGCACTCGGGTCCCCACAACCCCGTTCCGGCCGAGGACGGCATCTACGACGACGCCCCTCGCACCGAGGCTCTCGTCCACTCGCTCGAGCACGGCCGCATCCTCATGCAGTTTCGTCCCCAGGTCTCGGACGAGATCAAGGGCCAGCTGAAGTCGCTCTACGAAGAGGACCCCTCGCACATGGTGCTCGTCCCCAACGCACGCATGCCGTACGAGGTCGCCGCCACGGCGTGGACGAACGTGCTGGGCTGCCGGAAGGCCACGCCCGCCGCGTTCGATGCCATCCGGGCCTTCAAGGTCCGCTATCGCGACCGCGGACCCGAGTACGTGCCCTGAGGCCTTCGGCCGCGGCGACGCCCGGACTTGCGCCTGCCGCCCGCACGAAGGAGTCGCCGAGGGGGCGAGAACCGCGAGGGCGAGGCCTTGCCCTCTTGGAAAGGCCGCAACATCCAAGCCCTCGATGTGTTCGCTACCGGAATGAAAAGAGCTCTTCTCACCCTCCTCATAGCCACCTCGCTGACTGGCGCCGTGGCCATCGCCGCGCCGGCCCTGTCGACGCTTCCCTACGTTCCCGAGCCGGTCGAGTTCGAGCTCGCGCCCACCGGCACGGCCGCCGGCCGGGAGGTCTCGGGCGACATCGTGTCGCGTCCGCTCGATCCCCCGAAGCGCTTCGACCTGGTCGGGCTGCGCTGGAGCGCGGGGGACGCGGAGGCGGACGTCGAGCTGCGCGTGCGCCGCGAGGGCGGCCCGTGGAGCGACTGGGCCGAGGCGACGCCCGACCCCGATCACGGGCCCGACCCCGGCCGCGGCGAGCCGGCGGGCAAGCGCGTCTCCGCCCCGGTGTGGGCGGACGGAGCCGACGAGGTCCAGTACCGGACCTCCGAGCGGCTGCGCGGGGTGAAGCTCGAGTTCATCAACACGACGGGCACGGCGACCGCCGCCGACCGCGCCGAGACCGCGGTGCGCAAGACGGCCAACAGGGGGGTCGCCGGGGTGGCCCAGGTCTTCACCGCCGCCGGGGCCTCGCGGCCGTCCATGGTGAGCCGGTCCCAGTGGGGCGGCGACCGCTACTGCCGCCCCCGCAGGTCGGCCGGCACGGGCTCGGTCAAGGCGGTTTTCGTGCACCACACGGCGGGGTCGAACAGCTACTCGAGCTCGGACGGTCCGTCGATCGTGCTCGGCATCTGCCGCTATCACAGAAACTCGAACGGCTGGGACGACATCGGGTACAACTTCCTCGTCGACAAGTACGGACGGCTCTACGAGGGTCGCGCGGGCGGCACCGCCCGCGCGATCGTCGGTGCCCAGGCCCAGGGCTGGAACGCGCAGTCGACGGGGGTCGCCAACCTCGGGGACTTCTCGAACGGCGGCCAGTCGTCGGCCGCGCTGCGGGCCATGGACCGCCTGATCAGCTGGAAGCTCGACGCCCACGGCACGCCCCGCGGCGGCCGGACCACGCTGACGTCCGCGGGCGGCGGTACCAACCGCTACCGAGCGGGCGCCCGCGTCGGCTTCAACCGCATCTCGGGCCACCGCGACGGCAACCACACCGCGTGCCCCGGCACCCAGCTCTACGCGCAGCTTCCGCGTCTGCGCCGGGGCGTCGAGGACGGCTCGGACCGGACCGCTCCCGCGGCGCCCCGAAGCCTGACCGCCCGAAGCGGAGCGGGGAGCGTCTCCCTCAACTGGTCCGACAACGGGGAGAGCGACCTCGCCGGGTACCGGATCTATCGCCGCACGCCGAGCACGAGCTACGCCGCGGTCGGGACGGCACGGGCGAGCGCATACATAGACCGATCGGTCACCGGCGGCCAGACCTACTACTACCGGGTCAAGGCCTACGACGGCTCCGCCAACCAGAGCGGCCCGTCGAACTACGCGACCGGCCGGCCGACGAGGCCCTATGTGCAGATCGTCGACAACGCCGACCTGTCTCGCTTCTCGGCCACCGGCAACTGGAGGACGAGCAGCCGGGCGAGCGCGGCGAAGCTGGGGGCCGACTTCCGCTACGCGAGGCCCACGCCGATGAACGACCCCGCGAGATTTCGCCTGCGGGCACCGCGCGCCGGCCGCTACGGCTTCTACATCTGGCATCCCTCCCACGGCGACTACTCGTCGAGTGCCCCGGTCGGCGTCGAGACGCACGCCGGGCTGAGGTGGAAGCGCCTCGACATGCGCACCGGCGGAGGACGCTGGGTCCCGCTCGGCGCGTACTCCCTGGCGGCCGGTGAGGAGCCGAGCGTGCTCGTATCGCGCTGGACCTCGGCTCGCGGTTGGGTCGTCGCCGACGCCGTACGGATGGTCGAGGGCTAGATGAGCGATCCCAACGCCGCGCGTTCGCTCGCGTTCGGCGGCAGCCGGGCCCTCGGTCGGGATCAGTAGCGCTCGATCCGCCCGGGGCTTCCGGGCCATGCGCGACCTGGTCGTCTACGGGGCGAGCGGCTTCGGCCAGCAGGTGATGTTCTGGATCGAGGACGCGAACTTCGCCGATCGTCGCTTCGAGATCCTCGGGTTCGTCGACGACGACGCGGCGACCCACGGCGAGCGACGGACGGACCACCCGGTGCTGGGCGGCCGCGACTGGCTCGTGCGACGGGCCGAGGCCGGTTCGCTCGACGTTGCGCTCGGGCTGGCGGTCCCAGCGGTGAAGGAGCACATCGTCGCCGGGCTCACGGAGACCGGGGTCGAGTTCCCGGCGATCGTGCACCCGAGCGCGGTGGTCTCGCGCCACGCCGTACTCGGGCGGGGAGCGCTCGTCGGCCCGGGCAACGTCTTGTCGGTCAACGTCCGACTCGGCGAGTTCGCGACGGTGAACACGGCGTGCACGCTTGGCCACGACGCCCGCGTCGGCCGCTACGCCACGCTCCTGCCGGGGGCCAACGTGTCGGGACACGTGACCCTGGGCGACGGGGTGAGCGTCGGGACCGGAGCGGCGATCGTCCAGGGCGTGGAGATCGGCGCGGGCGCCACGGTGGGCGCGGGCGCCACCGTGGTCGGCGATCTTCCGGCCGGGTGCGTAGCCGTAGGAACCCCGGCGCGACCTCGGGAGGCGCCTCTCTGAGGGCGCCGCTCCGCCGCGGCCCTCGAGCTCGGCGACAGGAGGTGCTCGGCCCTCAGCCCTGCGGCCGCCAGCCGCCCGTCTCGCCGCGGTAGAGGCCTCGCCCGCTAACCAACAGGCGCAGGGTGCGGGCGAGGATCTCGAGGTCGAGCGTGGGGGAGCGGTGGTCGACGTACCAGACGTCGAGCTCGATCCGCTCGTGCCACGGCAGGCTGGCCCGGCCGTTCACCTGCGCCCAGCCCGTGATCCCCGGGCGGACCTCGAGCCGGCGGCGCTGGCGGTCGGTGTACTGGTCGACCTGAGCCTGGACGGTCGGGCGTGGTCCGACGAGGGCCATCTCGCCGCGCAGCACGTTGACGAGGTTCGGCAGCTCGTCGAGCGACAGGCGCCGCAGCAGGGTGCCGACGCGGGTGATGCGGGGGTCGCCCCGGTCGACGGCGATGCCCGCCCCGAGCCACTCCGCCCCCGAGACCATCGTGCGCAGCTTGATCAAGTCGAACGACTCGCCGCGACGGCCGACGCGGCGCTGGCGGTAGAACGCAGGGCCGCGGCTCTCGAGGCGGACCGCGAGCACCGCCACGGCGAGGAGCGGAGCGCTGAGGGCGAGCGCGACGGCGGCGAGGGCACGATCGAGCGGTGGGCTCACCGGGCCCCTTCGGTGCGGTCCCAGAAGGTCGGGGTGTCGGCGCGCAGGTGGTCCCCCAGACCGGCGGCCAGAGCCGCGGTGACGAGCACGTAGTAGCGAGCGAGGCGCGCGGGCCGGCTCGGGATCGCCGGCGCCGCGGCGGCCGCGGCCAGCACTCCGACCTGGGCTGCGAGCGCGGCGGCGTAAAGCCTGCCCTCACGGCGCGCGAGCGCGGCGCTCGACCCCAGGACGGCCAGGTGGAGCGCCGGGCTCGCGTAGCGCAGGAGCCGGTGTGAGGCGACCTCGAGCGTGTACAGCGGCCCGTAGCCGCGCGGGTCGAGCAAGCCGCCCCCGAGCACGGTCGGCCAGGCGTGGCGCATCATGCGCCGCTTGCGGCGAAACTCGCCCTCGACGCTCGGGGCCATGGCCTCCTCCGCGCGCGCGGCCGGCTCGTACACCGCTTGCCATCCTCGCCGGACCATGTTGAACGGAAACGACAGGTCGTGGCTCGTGCGCGGGTCCAGTCGCATGTAGGCAGCTCGCCGCACCGCGTAGATCGCGCCGTTGCCGGCGGTGATACCGGCCAGCCGCGACTCGAGCTCGCGGACCACGTTCTCGTACCGCCAGTAGAGCCCCTCCTGGTTGGTGCCATCGGAGCCGTGGAAGCTGACCGTCCCGCACACGTAGCCGACGGAGAGATCGGCGAAGGGCCCGGCGAGACGGCGCAGAGCGTCGGGCGCCCAGGCGCTGTTGGCGTCCGAGAAGGCGAGCAGGTCTCCACGCGCGCGCTCCACGGCGCGGTCCTGGGCGACGACCTTTCCACCGCGGGGCAGGTCGAGCACGAGGTCTGCCCCGGCCGAGCGGGCACGCGCGACCGTGCGATCCGTGGAGCCGTCGGAGGCCACGATCAGCTCGAGCCGCTCGGGCGGATAGTCGAGAGCGCGCGCGTTGGCCACGCGGGCGGCGATCACGTCCTCCTCGTCGTGGGCGGCGACGATCAGGGACACGACGGGAGGCGCCCCTGACGCGGCGCGCCCGCTCTCGGTCGCTCCTCGTCCTCCGAAGCGCGCGCGGACCAGCAGCCACAGGACCGCCGGATAACCGGCGTGCGCGTAGGCGAGCAACGCGCTCGCAGTCCAGAACAGGGCTCTCAGCACCCCCGGATTATCTCCGCGAATCGAGGCCCCACTCCGCTCACCTCCCGAGCAGCTCTTCGTAGAGCGCGAGCGTGCGTCCGGCCACCGTGTCCCAGGAGTACGGCCCGGCCGCCGCGCGAGCGGCTGCGGCCCCGAGCGCGGCCCGACGCTGCGGGTCGGCGAGCAGGGCCCGGAGGGCGGCCGCGAGCGAGGTCGTGTCGCCGGGCGGGACGAGCTCGGCCGCACCGTGGCGCTCGGCGATCTCGGTGAAGCCTCCGACCGCCGACAGCACGAGCGGCCTGCCGAACGCGAGCGCGGTGTAGAGCACACCCGACTGGTCGATCTCGCGATAGGGCAGGACGACGAGGTCTGCGCGGCGCATGAGGGCGGGTATCTCCGCGTCGGCCACGTACCGGGAGACGAAGCGGACCGTGCCGGGCGCCCGCGCGGCGAGCTCACGCAGCGACTCGAGCGACATCCGCGGCATTCCGACGATCCACAGCTCGGCTCCCTCGACCTCGCGAAACGCCTCGATCAGGACGTCGGCGCCCTTGTAGGGGCGCACGAGCCCGAAGAAGAGGATCACCGGGGCCTCGACCGCCGCCAGCTCGGCGGGGAGGGGCTGCTCGTCGGCCTGGCGGGTGAGGTGGTCGAAGGCGCCGTGGGGAATGACGTGGATCCGCCCGGACGGAACTCCCGCCTCCGCGTGCAGGCGGGCGGCGCCGTGCTCGGAGTGGACGACGACCGCGTCGACGGCGCGCAGGATCCGCCGCGTCGCCGCGAGCTGGCCCGGCCTCGGCTCGCGCGGGAGCACGTCGTGGGCGGTGAGCACGCGCGGTCGGCGCGGGGGAAGCAGAGCGACGTCGAGCTGCGGCACGGCGAGCCACTGGAAGTGCACGATGTCGGCATGCCGGGTCGCCGCCCGCAGGCGCAGCATCCCCGGGACGTGCGCCACGAGCTTCGCCGCCGTGCGGGCCGCCGTGCGGGGACCCAGTCGCGCGGCTCGGCGGTAGAAGAGCTCGCGCACGCGGTATCCCTCGCGGGCCGGAACCGACCCGTGGGAGAACCGGCTCGTGATGAGGTCGACCTCGGCGCCGCGACGGGCGAGGGCCCCACCCAGGGCATGGTCGTAGGCGGGCGTGAACGCCGACGGGTCTACGAGGGCTACGCGCACGGCCGGCCGGGCCCCGGGGTCGGGGGACCATTGGTGACCCGAAGGAGGATCAGCTTCGGCGGTCCCCGCGACCGCGACGCCCGGGCTTGCCCGCCGGTCGGCGCGCGTCTCCGCCTCGGGGCGGTGATTCGCGCCGGCGCTCACCTCGTCGCGGCTCCCTCCGCGGCTCGAGCGCGGTGATCGTCGAGTAGCCGATCAGGTAGACCCGCCGCTCGTCCGCGATCGCCGGGTTGAAGGCCCCCTGGCGCCGGCGGAAGACCTCCTTGCCGTCGCGGGCGCGAACGCCGTAGGTCACCCGCGCGTAAATCGCCGAGAAGTAGACGTGATCTCCGATGATCGTCGCGGTGCCGGAGATCACCCCCGCGGCGGCCTTGCGCCACCGCACCCGCCCCGAGCGCGCGTCGAGCGCGTAGAAGCGGCGATCGTGCGAGCCGATGTAGACCGTCGGCCCGCCGCCCGGCGGCTTGCCGAGCGCGGGCGAGGCGTAGAAGTAGCCCTGCGGGCCAGCGGTGAACCGCCAGTCGACGTTGCCGTTCATCCGCAACGCGTGGACGACGCCGTCGGTCGTCGAGAGGAAGATCCGGCCGAAGCCGACGGCCGGGGTGCCGTAGAAGTTCTCCGGGCTGACGTTGCTGCGGCTCCACACGAGCTCGCCGTCGCGGGCACGCACGGCGTTGACCGATCCCGCGTAGTCGCCGAAGTACAGCCGTCCGTTGTCGTAGGCGAGCGCGCTCTTGACCGCGTCTGCGGCGTCGTAGGTCCAGACGATCCGCCCGTTCTGGGTGCGCAAGGCGTAGATCGTCCCGTTCTCGGCGCCGAAGTAGAGCCGGTCACGGACGACGAGCGGTGAGGACTCGGTGCGACTCGGCAGGTCGCGGCTCCAGATCGTCCGGCCGCTGCGGGCGCTGAGCGCGGCGACGCGGCCCTCGTCCTGGCTCCCGCCCGCGAGAACGGTCACGTATAGGCGGCCCTCGGCGTAAGTCGGCGTCGAGGCGGCGAGCTTGCCGAGGTCGCGCCGCCACAGCGTGCGCCCGGTGCGCGCCGAGAGGGCGAGCACGCGCCCCTCGTTCTCGACCACGTACAACCGCCCGCGCGCAAGCGAGGGAGGGAACTCGAGCAGCTTGCCGGACGGACGGGCCTTCCAGACCGACCGGAAGGGCGGCTTGAGCCTGCTGGGGAAGTTGTGGGTGCGGGCTCGGGTGTAGCCGAAGGTCGGCCACACGAAGGAGCTCGGCCTGGTCTCGGGAGGCTCGGGATCGACCGCGGCTCCGGGGCCGACGATGAGCTCGCTCCGCTTCGACTCGAGGTAGACGACGCCGGCCGCGACGACTGCGACGGCGAGCAGGACGAGGGCGAGCGCACTGGCCCGCCGGTGGGTGGCAAGGGTCTGGAGGAGCTTGCTCATCTGGCGGGCCGGGGCGGCGAGAGCGTCCTGCGGCGCGGGACGAGAGAGGGTTCCGCGACCGGCTTGGCGAGGCTAGCAACGGCTCCCGACGCCTTCGCAGCCGTGGGGATCGTGAAGATGGGGCCATGCGCCTCTCCTTCTGCGTCGTCAACACGGACGGACGCGAGCTCCTGCGCGCCTGCCTCGACGCCATCGCCACGACGACGCCCGCCGGACTCGAGCACGAGGTGCTCGTGCTCGACAACGCCTCCGACGACGGCTCGGCCACGATGGTGCGGGAGCTCGGCCGCGACGTGCGGCTGATCGAGCTGATCGAGCGCGACGGCAAGGCCGCGAACGACACGCGCCTCCTGCGCGCCGCCCGGGGCGAGCTGTGCCTGCTCCTGAACGAGGACTCCGAGCTCTGCGAGGGGGCGGTCGAGGCGCTCGTCGGCGCCCTTCACGCCGACCCGCGCGCCGGGGTCGCGGCGGCCCAGCTCCTCGACGCCTCCGGCCGTCCCCAACCGTGCGCGTGGCGCCTCCCCGGCTTCGGGACCGCGCTCGCGGGCGCCCTCTTCCTGCACCGATGGCTGGTCGTACAGAGCCGCGGCGAACGCACCAGGCGGGTCGGCTGGGCGCAGTCGAGCGCGATGCTCGTGCGCCGCTCCGCGGCCGCCGAGGTCGAGTACCTCGACCCCGCCTTCTTCGTCTACTCGGACGAGACCGACCTCTGCCGCCGGCTCGGCGACACGGGCTGGCGCACGCTGTGGGTGCCGGCCGCCCGGGCCGTGCACCGCGAGCAGCTCTCCGCCGACGCGGCGGCGGCCGAGCGGAGGATCGTCGAGTTCCACCGCGGTCGTGAGCGCTACATGGTCAAGCACCACTCGCGTGCGATCGCGATCGCCGTGCGGGCGCTCGGCGCGTGGCCGTACCTGGTCCGTGCGCTCGCCGCCGTCGTCCTCCCCGGTCACGCGCCGCTCCGCTATCTGCTCCACGCGCGGCAGGCTCTGGCGCCCTGGCGGGGAATGGGCCTGCGCGAGGCGGCCGAGGTCCGCAACCGCGCCCGAAGGGCAATACAGTTGGGGCGTAAGACGAAGCCTGGCTCGACCGGAGGGCGATGACCTACCTGGCCGCCGGCGCCGGAGCGCTCGGCCCCGGCCTGCTGCTGCTCTCGCGCTCACGCACGACCCTCCTCGCCGGGTTCGTCCTGCTTGTGCTCGCGCAGGGAGCGCTGCTAGCGGACGGTCAGACCGGCGAGGTCCTGGCCGCCCTGGTCGGCTCGCCGTCCGGTCCCGCTGCCCTGGCGGCCGCAGTGATCGTCCTGGCCGCGCTGGGGGCGCTGCTCGTGCGCTATCCGATCGCCGTGGCCCCGCTGGCGCTCGTGGCCGCGCCCCTGCGCCCACCGCTCGAGTTCGGCGGCGGTGCCGGCTTTCCCCTCGAGCTCGCCACCTCGGGAGAGCTGGGACGGCTGCTGCCGCTCTACGTCGTCCTGGCGGCGGCGGTGCTCGCGCTCGCGTGGCGGGTGCTGCGGGGAGAGCCGGTGCGCGCGCTCCCCCGCGCCCTATCCGTCCCGGGCACGGCCTTCCTGGGGGTCGTCGCCGTATCGATCCTCTGGGCCCGCGATCCGTCGGCCGCGGCCGACGAGCTCGTCTTCTTCTGGCTTCCGTGCGCCGCGCTGCTCGCAGTCGTGGCGCGCGCCCCCGTCGACGATCGCCGCCTGGCGCGGCTGCTAGCCGCCGCCCTCGTCGTTCCCGCGCTCATCTTCGCGGTCGTCGGGCTCTACCAGGCCGCCGCTGGCCGCGTCTTCTTCTCTTCGCCCGACCTCGCGGCCGGCAACGCCTACGGCTCGCTGTTTCGCGTCACCTCGCTGTTCGACGACCCGAGCCACTACGGGCGCCACCTCGTGCTGGCCATCGTGGTCGTGCTGGTCGCCCTGTGGCTCGGGCGGGCGCGGCTGTGGCCGTCGGTGGCCGTGCTCATGGTCCTCGGCGCCGGCCTGTGGTTCTCCTACTCGCAGTCGAGCATGGTCGCGCTCGTGGCCACCGCCCTCGCGCTCGCCCTGGTAGCGGGCGACCGGCGGGCCCGTCGGGTGGCTGTCGCGACCGCCGTGGCCGTGGCCGTCGCCGGGGCCGTCCTCCTCAGCGCTCAGCCCGGCGGCGACAGCGGGACCTCGGTGACGAGCGAGCGCTCCCGGCTCATCGAGGATACCGCCGTCGTCTTTGCCAACCACCCCGTGGTCGGTGTCGGTGTGGCCGGCCAGCCGCTCGCGAGCCGCGAGGAGGCCGGCGCTCGCGGCGACCTGCGTCGCAGCGCCTCGCACACCACGCCGCTCACCGTCGCGGCCGAGCTCGGGGCGGTCGGCCTGCTGGCCTACGTGGCGTTTCTGCTCGGGGCCGTGCGCGTACTCGCGTTCGCGCGCGAGCGCCACCCGGCGCTCGGGCTCGGTCTCGCGGCGGTGCTCCTAGCCCTGTTCGTTCACTCGCTCTCCTACGACGGCTTCTTCGACAACCCCATCACCTGGGGCCTGCTCGGGCTCGGCGCCGCAGTGGCGAGCGGTGCTCCCCCCGGCCCGCGCGCGGCCCCCGCGACGCCGCCCGCGGGCCTCGCGACCGCGGCCGGTGGGACTTCGGGTCGCCACCCAACCCGCCAGAGCGTTCCCTCCGGCGGCTGAGCGGTGGTCGCGACCTCAGATCGGGCCGGCCGGAGCCCTGCGCTCGGGCGCGGCGAGGCGCTCCTGCTACTCGGCGTCCTCGGGGCCCTCGTAGCCGTAAACCTCCCCGAGCTCGGCTCAGACCCGTGGCCGTTCCGCCCCCCGCCGGCGGAGCCGCGCGGCCTCCTCGCGCCGCTCGTGCTGGCGAGCGGCGGAGAATGGGAGCCGGGCCTCCTGCGCGCGGCCGCGGCCCTCGCCGGATTGCTCGTCGCTCTGGTCGCCGGCCTCGTTCTGTCGCTCGGGCGTCTGCAGCGGTGGCTCGCGATGGCGACCGCGACCGTAGTCGTCGCCCTGCTGGTCGTCCCCGGCGTCGCGCTCCAGGTCGGCTTGCGCGAGGCCACCGCTCCGTGGTTCCACGACAACGACTCGACCTACCAGATCGAGATCGCCGGCGAGCTCGTCCGCGCGGGCGCCAGTCCATACGGCCATGACTACTCGCGCTCGGGCCTCGAGCGCTTCTACAGCCTCGACGGTTCGGTCTCCCCCCAGACGAGGGCCGGCCAGGTCGCGCTGCGCCACTTCGCGTACTTCCCCGGCACCCCCCTGACCGCCGCGGCATGGGGGCTGCTGCCCGCCCCGCTCGACGACTACCGCATCCTCGTCGCGCTGATGAGCCTGGCCGCGCTGCCCGCGGCGCTCGTCTTTCGGGGGCCGCTCGGGCCTCGACTCGCGCTCGGGGCGGCGCTCGCCGCGAGCCCGCTGGCCGTGCGCGCCGCCTGGTTCGGCACCGCCGACGCGCCCGCCGTGCTCGCCGTCGTGCTCGCCTTCGGGCTGCTGATGCGCAGGCGTCACGTCGGCGCAGCCATCGTGCTCGCGATCGCCGTGCTGCTCAAGCAGTTCGCCGTGGTGGCCGTGCCGTTCTTCGCCGCCGCGCTCGTCTGGCGGGCCCGACCACGCTCGCTGGTGGCGGCGGGCGCCGCCTTCGTCGCCGTGCTCGCGGTCGGCTTCGCGCCCTTCCTGATCGGCGGCGCCGGCGATCTGATCGCGGACACGATCACCTACGGCGGCGAGACCTACCGCATCATCGGCTACGGGCTGGCCGGGATACTGCTCGAGGCCGGGGCGATCGACGATCGCTTCGCCCCGTATCCGTTCACCGTCCTCGCCCTGCTCATCTGGCTGCCGCTGACGGCGTGGCTCGTTCGGGTGCAGCTGCGCTCCCCGGCCGTGTGGACGGCGGCCGCCGGCTTCGCCGTGTCGATCCTCGTCCTCCTGTTCATCGGACGCGTCTTCCAGATCTCCTACCTGGTCTGGCCGCTGGCGGCGAGCCTTCTGGCCGGGCTCCTGGCCGTGAGCGAGGCCTCTCGATCGCCCGCGGAGGAGATCACGCCGGGCTGAGGTAACGCGAGCGGGTCCGAGGAAGCCTCAGCGGCGCACGCGCACTCCGACCCCCTGCGAAGGCGGGCCTAGGTTCCCGGCGCGGTCGCGGATCTGCACGGCGATCCGGTGCGGCCCGGGCTGGACCGGGCGACCGCGGGCGCGGCCACCCCACACGATCACCGAGCGTCCAGACGGGCGACGATCCCGGCGCGTCGCCGTGCGCCCGTCTACGAGCAGCGCCGGGCGCCCGGCCTCGCTCGCGCGGTAGCGGATCTCGATCGGGCGGGCGCTCGGGCCGGCCGCCCGGGGACGGGGAAGCGTGCGCGGCGCGATCGAGAGCAGCCGGGCGCGCGGCGGAGCGGTGTCGACGGTGATGGTGGTGGGGACGACGATATCGCGGTCGCGCTCGAGCAGGCGGACCCGCAGCCGGTAGGGTCCGTCGGCCACGAGCCGGCCGGCGTCGTCGCGGCCGTCCCACTGGAGCGTGCGACGACCCTTCGGCCACCGTGCGCCGGCGACGAGGAAACGCACCGGCCGATCCCCGTCGCCGACCATCTGCGCGTCGACGCGGAGCGGGCGCCTGACCGTGAACGAGAGCGTCGCCGTCGCCTTGCTGGCGCAACCACATACCGGCGAGAAGACCCGCTCGACCCGCGGGCGCTCCAGGGGCGACGGCTTGAGCTTGAGCGTCTGGGCGCGCAGGAAGGCGGCGCTCGCCCCGGCGATGAGGAGGAGGGTGACCAGGGTGAGCGCGAGCCCTCGGCGGTCGGAGGCGGGCGGAAGCGACACGCTCCCGGCGGACGAGCTAACGCGTCTGGTCGGCGCCCACGACGACGACCACGCTCGCGTCCCCGGCGAGCGTCTGGCTGGCCGAGTCGATGGCCTCGGTCTGGGTGATCTCGAGCCGGCGGGCGACGGCCAGCGCCTCGGGGCGAGCACCCTGGGCGTAGAGGACGACCGACTCCGCCTTCTCGGCGCTGGCGTTGGTCACGTTGCCGCGGCGATAGCCGGCGGCCTCGAGGTCGTCGGCCACCTGCTTGGCCTGGCCGGCGACGCCCGTTCCGTTGAGGACCGAGAAGGTGACCGCAGCGGGCGACCGGGGGTCGGGCGCCGGAGCGCCAGGTGAAACCGCCGGACCTCCGGCCGTGACCTCGGGCGCCGGCCCTGCGCCCCCGCCGATCAGGCCGATGGCAAAGGCGCCCCCGCCGATCACGATCAGGGCGCCGACAACGGCGAGGACGACGTAGGGCAGGCTCGACCGCTCGGTCTGCCGCTTCGCCGGGCGTCCGTTGCTGGCGCGCGGGGCGGCATTGCCGCGTCGAGGCGGCGGTCCTACCCGCCCGGTGCCGGCAGCCGGCGGGTCCGCCGGCGGGGAGAGCGCCTCGGAGCTACGGCTCGGCAGCCGCAGGCCGAGCGGGCTCGAGGGAGCCGCCGCACCCGTGCGCAGCGCGGTCGCCCCAGCCGGTCCGCGCGAGCCGGCGCGGGAGGCGCCCATGCTCGCAGCTCCGGCGGCGGTGGCGCCCGCGGACGCCCCGGCGCCGGTCGGCGAGGGGGCCGGCTCCTGACCCGGCAGCTCAGCGCCCGCGGCGGTCTGGGACCGCGACTCGGCTCCTGCTCGGCCGCCGCTCGCCGACGTCCGAGCCGCCCACTCCCGCAGGCGCCTGAGGTCGCGGGCCTGCGAGAAGTAGAGCGCGCTCAGGACGGCCAGCCCGATCACCCCCGCGAAGCCCGCGTAGGCGCCGATCTGCTGGATCACTTCCACAACGCCGTACCCTAACCGTACCCGAGGCCGTCACCGCTGCGAGAGGTGGCCTTTGTCTCCTCGCCGCGGGCGAGCGCCGCTGGCACCCGAGCGGCGGCGAGCTCCTCCCGCTCGCGCGCGAGCGTGGCCACCGCGTCCGCGATACCGCCCGGTTCGGCGGCGTAGGCGAGGCTCTCGACACGAGCGAACGCCTCCTCCACCCATTCCGGCTCGAGAGCGGGGCGCTCGGCGGCGAGGATCTTCTCGGCCGGGGTACGACGCGGGGCCTCGTCGCCGTTGAAGAGCTGCTCGTGAAGCTTCTCGCCCGGTCGGCGGCCGACGATCTCGACCGCGATGCCCGCCCCCGGCTCGTGGCCGGACAGGCGGATCATGTTGTGCGCGAGGTCGACGATCCGCACCGGCTCCCCCATGTCGAGCACGAAGACCTCGCCGCCCGCCCCGAGGTCGCCCGAGCGGATGATCAGCTGCACAGCCTCCGGGATAGTCATGAAGTAGCGGGTCATGGCGGGGTCGGTCACCGTGACCGGCCCGCCCGCGGCGATCTGGCGCCGGAAGATCGGCACCACCGAGCCCGACGAGCCGAGCACGTTGCCGAAGCGCACGGTGGCGAAACGGGTGGCCGGGAACCGGTTCTGGGCCGACTCCACCGCCCACTCGGCGAGGGCCTTCGACGCGCCCATCGCGGTCTCGGGGTTGACCGCCTTGTCGGTGGAGACGAGCACGAAGCGCTCGACGAGCGACTCCGCGGCGGCGGCGGCCACGATACGCGTGGCCACGGCGTTGTTGCGCACCGCCTCGACTGGGTTCTCCTCCATGAGCGGGACGTGCTTGTAGGCGGCGGCGTGGAAGACCACGGCGGGGCGGTGCTCGGTGAAGACCTCACGCATGCGCGTCGCGTCTCGGCAGTCGGCGAGCACGGAGACGGCGCGGTGGAAGTGGCGCCCCTCGTCGAGCTCGCGCCCGATCTCGAACAGGGCAGCCTCGGCGTTCTCGACGAGCACGAGCCGCTTGGGCCCGACGCGAGCGATCTGGCGGCAGAGCTCGGCGCCGATCGAGCCTCCGGCGCCCGTGACGAGAACGGTGCGATCGGCCAGGTAGGCACCCGCGCGGTCGAGCTCGGCCCGCACCGGCTCGCGGCCCAACACGTCCTCGACCCGAACGTCGCGCACCTGGCGCAGGAGGTCGACCCCGCCGGAGAGCAGCTCGAAGACCGTGGGGAGCGTGCGCACCGGGATCCCCCGTCCCCGGCACGCGGTCACGACCTTCTGGCGCAGGGCCCCGGGCGCGGAGGGGATGGCGATGACGACCTCGTGCGGCTCGGCGTAGTCGAGGATGCGCGCTAGGTCATCGGTCGTGCCGAGGACCTTGAGACCGGCCACGCGCATCCGCCGCTTGCGGGGATCGTCGTCGACGAAGCCGATCGGCTCGGTCTGCAGCTCCGGGTTGCGCCGCAGCTCGAAGGCCACCGACTGTCCGCCGCCCCCGGCGCCCACGATCAGGACCTCCCGCGTGCCACGCGGCGCGAGCGTCCAGCGCGGCCGGCGCTCGACGATGCCCCGCACCAGGAGTCGCGCCCCGGCGACCCCGGCCAGGGTGAGCAGGAAGTCGAGCGCGACGACCCCGCGTGGAGGATCGTCCTCCACGGGAGAGAGCAGGAACAGGGCCACCACGAGCAGCAGGCTGGCGACGACCACCGCTCGCACGATCGACTCGAGGTCGCGCTGGTCCACGAATCGCCAGAGCTTGTGGTAGGAGCCGAACAGCGCGAACACGGCGATCTTGCCGGCCACGACGAACGGGAGGGTGACGACGAGCAGCTCCTCGTAGCGCCCGGGCACGCCGGCGTCGAAGCGCAGCACGAAGGCCAGGTAGTAGGCGCCGGCGACGATCGCGGCATCCGCCAGGAGCTGGACGAGGCGGCGGGCGTGGAGGGAGGACGCGAGGCGGGACATCGAACGGCGTCAGTCTAGGCCGACAGGAGCATGTCGACCAGTAGATCCGGATCGCGACGGACCCGCTCGCCGGGCGGGGACGAGCGCCGCTCGAGCGCGATCTGAGCCGGGTCGGCGAGCCGGTGCAGGCGGCCCTCGGCGACGAGCCACTCGTCGACGGCGCCGAGGCGCCCGGCGAAGGTCGTCCAGACCGGCGTACCCAGGGCGACCGCCTCGCGGTTCATGGTGCCCCCGGCCGAGATCACGACGTCGGCGAGGGCGACGAGGCTCTGGGCGTCGATCGCGTGCTCGGGGACGATGAGGCCGCCCCGCGCCACGAGCTCGGCGCGCTGCTCGGGGGTTCGAGGAAGCACCACCGCCTGCCTTCCGCGCAGGCGCTCGAGCACGTGCGCGAAGAGCGGGCTCTCGAAGCGGTGGTAGAGCGAGACCGCCGGCGGGGTGCGGACGACCGCGAGCGGCTGCGACCGGTCGAGTCCGAGCTCGTCGAGGACCGCGGCATCGGGCTCGAAGTCGGACAGGTAGTACTCCTCCTTGAGGCCGGGGTAGCGGCGCAGCTTCCGCTCGCTCGCGCCGTAGCGGCGCAGGCGCTCGGGGGGGATCGCCTCGGGAACGACGACCGCCCGGGCCAGGCGGCAGTTGACCATGTGCTGGACGGTGGCCCACTCGTAGTCGAAGGCGGTGGCGCTGGGCATCCGCATCAGGCGGGCAGCGAGGGTGACGTCGTTCGAGCCGTGGCCGAGCGCGAGGTCGAAGCGGCGCCCGCGGGCCCAGCGGACGAGCGCCAGCGACCGGGTGGCGAGACCGGCCGCCTTGTCCGCCATGCGCCCGCCACGGTGGCGCCCGATCGCCGTTGGAGCGATCCCGAAGCGCGCGCACAGCTCGAGCGTCTGCGCGAAGTCCCGCGCCGTGACCTCGACCTCGTGCCCGCGGGCGCGCATGCGCTCGATCAGCGGACGCATGACGAGCACGTGGGGGCTGTTGGTCAGGTCGACCCAGACGCGCACGCGGCGATCACCTCGGCGACCTGCTCGTCGCTCAGCTCCGGGCCCATGGGCAGCGCGAGGTTGGCGGCAGCGGCCTCCTCGGTCCCGGGCAGGTAGGGCGGCCCCCCGGGAGGCAGGTACGGGGCCATCGCCGGCTGGCGGTGGACGGGCGCGCGGTAGTAGCCGCGCGCCTCGATCCCGCGCGCGGCGAGCCGGGCGAGGAGGGCTTCGGGATCGGGGTGGCGGGCGGCGTAGAGGTGGTAAACGTGCTCGACTCCCGCGGGGACGCTCGGCAGCGTCACGTGCTCGGCGAGGCCGCCCGCCGCGTAGGCGGCCGCGACCCGGCGGCGGCGGGCGTTCCAGCCGTCGAGCTCGGGGAGGAGCACCCGCAGCGCAGCGGCCTGAATCGCGTCGAGCCGCGAGTTGTACCCGACCTCGGTGTAGGTGATCTTGTCGCGAGAGCCGTGGGAGCGCAGCAGACGAGCTCGCTCGGCCACGTCTCGGTCGCTCGTGGCGATCGCTCCGCCGTCGCCGAGCGCGCCGAGGTTCTTCGAAGGGAAGAAGGAGAGGGCCGCGGCGTCGCCCAGCGCGCCGACCCGGCGACCGTCGAGGGACGCGCCCGCCGCCTGCGCGGCGTCCTCGAGGATCGGCAGACCGATGCGCCGTAGCGCGGCGACCGGGGCGACGTTCCCGAACAGGTGCACGGGCAGGATCGCCCGCGTGCGCTCGCCCAGCGCCGCCTCGACCGTCTCGGCGGTCACGCAGAAGGTCTCGGGGTCGACGTCGCAAAACACCGGCCGCGCCCCGATCGCGGCCACCGCCTCGGCGGTCGCGTAGAACGTGAACGAGGGAACCACCACCTCGTCGCCCGGCTCGACGCCGAGCGAGCGCAGGCCGATGGCCAGCGCGTCGGTGCCGTTGCCCACCCCGACGACGTGGCCGACCCCGAGATACCCGGCGAGCTCGCGCTCGAAGGCCTCGACCTCCGGACCGAGGATGTAGCGCCCGGAAGCGGCGACCTCGGCGAGCCGCTCGGTGATCCGCGGCATGTGCGCCGCGAGCGAGGAGGCGAAGAGCGGCACCGGCACGGGCAGCTACCCTAACCGCCCCGGATGCTGCCTTTCGCCGCCTCGATCACGGATCCGATCGTCGACTTCGCCGTGGGGGTGGTCGGGGACCTCGGGCTCGTCGGGATCTTCGTCCTGATGGCGCTCGAGAGCGCCTGCATCCCGATTCCGAGCGAGGCGACGATGCTGTTCGCCGGCTTCAACGTGGCCGAGGGCGAGTACTCCCTGTTCGCCGCGGTCGCCGTGGCCTCGGCGTCCAACCTGGTCGGCTCGTGGATCGCCTACGGGGTCGGGCGCGCCGGCCGCGTCGACCTGATCGAGAAGCACGGCCGCAAGATCGGCATCTCTCCCAAGCACCTCGCGACCGCGGATCGCTGGTTCGAGCGCCACGGCGACGCGACGGTGTTCTTCACGCGCCTGCTGCCGATCATCCGCACCTTCATCTCGCTGCCCGCCGGGGTGGCCCGGATGCCGTTCTGGCGCTTCAGCGTGCTCACGCTCGCGGGGTGCATCCCGTGGATGCTGATGCTGACGTTCATCGGCGTCCAGGTGGGCGAACGGTGGCGCCAGTGGCAGGGCTACCTCCACTACGTCGACTACGTCGTGGCGGGGCTGATCGTGCTGGCGGCGATCTGGCTGGTCGTGCGATGGTGGCGCGGGCGCGGAGGCGGGGAGCGATCCGGCGCCGAGGCCCAGCGCGCATAAGCGCACAGGGCGAGGCAACCGAGCTTCCTCTCCGCCACGCGGTCGCCCTCGGCGGGCTCCAGGGCGTTGCGGAGCTGCTCCCGATCTCGAGCTCGGGACACCTGACGCTGGTGCCGGCGCTGCTGGGCTGGCCGTACGCGGGGATCGATCCCGAGCTGCGCAAGGGCTTCGAGGTCGCCGTGCACGCGGGCAGTGCTCTCGCGCTGCTCGGGACGCTGCGTAGGGACATCGCCACCGTGGCGAGGGAGCATCGGACCGGCGAGGCCCTCGGCGCCGCGCTCGTGCTGGCGCCGTCGCTCCTGGCCGGCCTCCTGCTGGAGCGCCTCGTCACCGAGCGCGCGAGTGGGCCTCGGGGGGTGGCCGGAGCACAGGTGGCGGCCGGCCTCGCCATGGCCGCAGCCGACCGGCGCCCGGCGACTCGCCGTTACGGGACGGCCCGCCTCGCCGACCACATGGCGCTCGGCCTCGCGCAGGCCGCGGCCCTCGTCCCGGGCGTCTCCCGCAACGGATCGACGCTCACGGGTGCCCGCCTGCGGCGCTTCGAGCGCCCGGCCGCGGCTCGCCTCTCACGCCAGGCCGCGCTCCCCGTGGTCGCCGGCGCCGCGGTGCTCAAGGGAGCACGACTTGCGAAGCGCGGTCTGCCGCGGGAACTTGCCGCGCCGTTCGCCACCGGGCTGACCGCGGCCGCGCTCTCGACGCTCGCCTCGCGCCGGCTGCTCGAGCACATGGAGGAAGCTCGGTCGTACCTGCCCCTGGCGGCGTACCGCGTGGCTCTCGGGACGATCGCCCTGGCGCGGCTGCCGCACGAGGGCGGCTAGTCGCCCCTCGTGCGCTTCAATGCTCCAGTGACCTCCGACCGCGCCTACGCCCGCGCCGGCGTCGACACCGGTCGGTCGGCGCGGGCGCTCGAGGGGCTGATCGGGGTGCTGGCCGGGATCGACACCGGCCGCCGCTCGCGGTCGGTGCTCCGCTCGGGCCACTATGCGAGCGTGCTCGCGCTCGACGACCGCACCGGCCTCGCGCTCGCCACCGACGGGGTCGGCACCAAGATCCTCGTCGCCGAGGCGCTCGGCCGCCTCGACACGGTGGGGATCGACTGCGTGGCCATGAACGCCAACGACCTCGTCTGCGTGGGCGCCGAGCCAATCGCCCTGCTCGACTACATCGCCGTCGAGGAAGCCGACCCCGAGCGGCTGACCGCGATCGCCCAAGGCCTCGCCACCGGCGCGGAGGCGGCGGGGATCGAGATCCCCGGCGGCGAGCTCGCGCAGGTGCCAGAGCTCGTGCGCGGGCACCCCTCGCCCTACGGCTTCGACCTCGTCGGCACCTGCGCCGGGATCGTCGCGCTCGAGCGGATGGTCACCGGAACGGCGGTCGAGCCGGGCGACGCGGTGATCGGGATTCCCTCCACCGGCGTGCACTCGAACGGCCTCACGCTCGCCCGGCGGGTGCTCCCCAACCTCGACGAGGCGCCGGCCGAGCTCGGCGGGCGCACCGTGGGCGAGGAGCTGCTCGTGCCCACGGCGATCTACGTCCGCGCCGTGCTCGCCCTACTCGCCGCGCCCGACGTCGAGGTCCGCGGGCTGGCCCACATCACCGGCGACGGGCTGCTCAATCTGCTCCGCCTCCACGCCGAGGTCGGGTACCGGATCGACGCGCCACTCGTGCCCCCGGCGATCTTCGACCTGATCGCCCGCCGCGGCGATGTGACACCGTCGGAGCTCTACGAAGTCTTCAACATGGGCTGCGGCTTCTGCTGCGTCGTGCCGTCGGGCCATGCCTCGGCCGCGGTGGAACTGCTCCGGGAGCTTCATCCCGGCGCGGCGGTGGTCGGGTCGGCGACCGCGGCGGCGGGCATCGTGGAGCTGCCGGGGGTGGGGCTCGTCGGCGACGACGCCGGCGGTTTCGCGACCGCCTGAGCCGCATCGGGGGCGGGACCTCGCCTCAGAACGGCCGTACCCGGCGGCTCGCTCGCTCGCCTTAGTCCGAAGTTCCCTCGGTCGGCACGCAGAAGTTCGCGATGACCACCTGGGATTCGGTCCGTCCTCGGCTGTCGGAGTGGTGACTACTTGCCGGCGAGTTCGAGCGCGCGGGCTTGCAGGACGCTG
>Ga0136616_10000019_pt1 | contig 64133 bp, 59 predicted proteins | sample AntDrymUQ2992106_2_FD_106648 | JGI IMG/M metagenome (GOLD analysis project Ga0136616, IMG submission 106648) | Polar desert sand microbial communities from Dry Valleys, Antarctica - metaG UQ299 (21.06) | ecosystem: Environmental > Terrestrial > Soil > Desert | place: Antarctica: Dry Valley... | reverse complement strand
GAGTGCCTGTTCTTCGGCGCGCTCATCTCCACCCACCTCATCTACGTGAACACCCGGGCGGACGGCCCCGGCGCGGAGATCTTCGACATCCCGTTCACGTCGGTTTCGACCTTCGTGCTGCTGATGTCGTCGCTGGCGATGGTGCTCGCGCTCTCCGCCATCCAGGGTGGCGACATGCGGCGCTTCCGCTTGTGGATCCTGTCCACCGGTCTGCTCGGCGCGGTGTTCCTGGCCGGACAGATCTACGAGTACACGGTGTTCTTCGCCGAGGGCGCCACGCTGCCGACGAGCCCCTACTGGTCCTCGTTCTTCCTGCTGACCGGGTTCCACGGCGTACACGTGGCCTTTGGCATCCTGATGCTGGTGGCGGCCTGGGCGTCGTCCATGAGCGGGCGGCTCACCTTCGCGCAGTCCGAGACGGTCGAGAACCTGGGTCTGTACTGGCACTTCGTCGACATCGTGTGGATCCTGCTGTTCACCGTCGTCTACCTGATCCCCGCGGGATAGGAATCGTCTCCATGGCCGAGCACGACGAGGACGCCTACCACCCCGGCACCGGGGAGTACATCCAGATCGGCATCATCCTCGCGGTGCTCACCGCGGTCGAGGTGACGCTGTACTTCCTGGGCATCGACCAGCGCATCTCCACCCCGGTGCTGCTCGCGCTCACTGCGATGAAGTTCCTGCTCGTGGTGTTCTGGTTCATGCACCTGCGCTTCGACACGCCGCTGTTTCGCCGCCTGTTCTTCACCGGTGCGGGGCTCGCGGGGGCGGTATTCGTCGCGGTCGGCTCGATCTTCTACTTCGGCCCCCAGTAGATGCCGCGCTTCCAGGCCCACCCCGACGTGTGGCTGCTGGTCGTCGCGCTGTACGGCGGCTACCTGTACGCGCTGTCGGCGTGGAGGCCGCGAGCGGGAGCTCGCGTTCCGGGCCACGACGCTGTCGACGCGTCGGGTCCGCGCTTCGCTCCCGGCCGCAGGCCCGCCACGCGCAGCCAGCTCACCTGCTTCACGCTCGGCGTGGCCGCGCTGTGGCTGGCCGCGGACTACCCCATCCACGACCTCGGCGAGCGCTACCTCTACAGCGTCCACATGCTCCAGCACATGGCCTTCCAGCTGCTCGCGCCGCCCCTGCTGATCCTTGGGCTGCCCGGGTGGCTGCTGCGCCGCTTGCTGTCCCCGCGTCCCGTCGCCGCCGTCGTGCGCTTCGCCACCCGGCCGCTGGCCGCGCTGGTGATCGTCAACGCCTTTGTCGCGGTGCAGCACACGCCGACGTTCGTCAACGCGACGGTGCGCGACGGCGCCCTGCACCTGGTCGCCCACATCGCGGTGGTGGCGTTCTCCTTGATCATGTGGTGGCCGGTGCTCAGCCCGCTGCCCGAGCTGCCCCACCTCAGCTACCCCGGGCGGATGGTCTACCTGTTCGCCCACTCGATCGTGCCGACCGTCCCCGCCTCGTTCCTGACCTTCACCAGCCGCCCGCTGTACGAGACCTACGCGAGCTTCCCGCGCATCTGGGAGATCCTCGACCCGGTCCAGGACCAGCAGCTCGCGGGCCTGCTCATGAAGATCCTCGGCGGCTTCTTCCTCTGGGGTGTCATCGCGGTGCTGTTCTTCCGCTGGCACCACGAGGAGGAGTCGAACGGTCCCGACGTGCTCTACTGGCGCAACCTCGAGCAGGACCTCGGCCCGCGCGAGCTGACCCGAATCTGACCCGGAGCCCCTTCAGCATGAACAGCGACTTCCGCCAGCGCATCCTGCTGCCCATCGCCCTGCCGTTCGGCGCGCTGCTCGCGATCCTCGCGGTCGCGTACTCGCTGTCGCGCGTCCTGCTCGCCGTCGAGGCGAACCTCGCGGTGTTCATCGCCCTCGGGGTCGCCGTCTACGTCCTCGCGCTCGCCTTCTTGATCGACCGGCGCCCGCGCATCTCCAGCCGGGCGCTGGCGGTGGGGACCGCGCTGGCGCTGCTCGCAGTCGTGGGATCGGGGGTCGTCTCGGCGGCCGCGGGCCCCCGCTCCTTCGAGGAGGAGGACGCGGCTGCCGCTGGCGCCGAGGAGGGCGGCGAGGGTACAGCGGACGTCCCGGAGGGCGCCGCGGTGTTCACCGCCGGGCAGGAGCTCGCCTACACCGACGCGCCGGAGACGATTCCCGCGGGCGAGGCGACGATCGCGCTGATCCTGGAGGGACTGGCGCACAACGTGGTCTTTGAGGAGCTGGGCGACCAGCTGATCGTCGAGGGCGACACCGAGGGCGTCTACTCCGACACCGTCACGCTGGAACCGGGTGAGATCACCTACTACTGCAACATCGCCGGCCACCGGGAGGCCGGCATGGAGGGCACCCTGGCCGTCGAGTGAGCAGCAACGTCGCGCACCCCGCGGCGCTGCCCCGGACCTGGTCCGCGGCGGCGCTGTCGGTCGATGAGCTGGCGGGCCACAAGGCCGAGCTGGGGCTCACCGTCAGCGTGGTCCTGCCCGCGCGCAACGAGCGGACCACGATCGCCGGCGTGGTGGGCGCCTGCCTCGCGCTGGCGGACAAGCTGGTCGACGAGCTGGTGGTGCTAGACGGCCGCTCGGACGACGGCACGGCCGAGGCGGCCGCGGAGGCGGGCGCGCGGGTTCACGACGACGCGGCGATCCTGCCCGAGTTCGGGCCAGCCCTGGGCAAGGGCGACGCGCTGTGGCGCAGCCTCGCGGTCACGTCCGGCGACATCGTCGCCTTCGTGGACACCGACATCCGCAACCCCGACCCGCGCTTCGTCTACGGCCTGGTCGGGCCGCTGCTGCTGGACGCCGAGCTGCAGCTGGTCAAGGCGTTCTACGACCGGCCGGTGGAGATCGGCGACGTGCTGCACCCCAGCGGCGGCGGCCGCGTCACCGAGCTGACCGCCCGCCCGTTGCTGAACCTGTTCTGGCCGGACCTCGCCGCCCTGGTCCAGCCGCTGTCCGGCGAGTACGCCGGCCGCCGCGCGCTGCTGGAGGCGCTGCCGTTCTTCACCGGTTACGGCGTGGAGCTGGGGATGCTGATCGACACGCTCGCGCTCGCGGGCGCGCGGGCGATCGGGCAAGTCGACCTGAGCGAGCGCATCCACCGCAACCAGGACCTCGAGGCGCTCAGCCGCATGGCCTTCGGGATCGCCCAGGTGGCGATGCGCCGCCTGGCGGCGGACGGCCGCCTCGCGCCCGACCTGGAACTGCCGACGCGCTACGTGCAGTTCGCCCGCGCCGTGGCCGGCGTCCAGCGCAGCGAGCGCGAGGTCGCCATCGTCGAGCGGCCCGCGCTGCGCTCACTGCGCCGCGGCTAGCCGCCCAGCTCCTCGCGCAGCCAGCGCACGCCGTAGGGCGCGAGATCGACGTCCACCTGGCCGTCGGCGTCGGGCGCGTAGCGCTCCCGCGTCTCGGTATCGGTGAGCTCACCCGCCACCCGGAGGTCGGTGCTGCGGTAGCGCTGGGACCGCCCCGACACGCTGTGGACGCAGACCAACCGCGAGGAGCCGTCCACCGCCGTGCGCTCCAGGGCGAACAGCGACGGGGCGGTGTCGAGCACCCGCTGCGCCGCGTTCGGGTGGAACGCGGGCTGGCTGGTGCGGGTCGCTATCCGGCGGAGCAGACGGTTGAAGACCTGGTGGCGTCGCGAGCTGACGTCAGCGAGCCCGCGCTCCAGCGCGCGGCGGTCAAACTTCTCGCGATTGATGGTCCGCAGCCGGCCGGTCTGCTTCACGCCCTCTATCCAGTTGCCGCTGCCTAGAAGGCTCTCCACGTAGATGGCTGGAACGCCCTGCAGCGCGAGGAGGATGGACTGGGCGGACAGGAAGCGGTCGACCTGCGTGGTCAGCGGCTCCGTGGAGTCCACCGGCGTGAGCGCGTCGAAGTACGCGGTGTTCAGCTCGTAGGGGCTGAGCCGCCCGTCGGCCTCCGCGCGGAAGCTCACGCCGCCGCCGTGCGCCCGCGACAGGTCGGCCAGCTGGTTGATCTCCGAGCGGGTCAGCAGCCCCTCCGCCGGGCGCAGGCCGATGCCGTCGTGGGAGGACAGGAAGTTGAGGAACGTGGTCTTCGGCGAGGGCGTGGACAGCGACGCCGCCCACTCCCGCAGGGTCTCGGAGTCCGCCAGGTGGAACGTCGACAGGACCAGCGGCGCCAGCGGGAACTGGTAGACAAGGTGCGCCTCGTCGGTCCCGTCTCCGAAGTAGCTGACGTTCTCGGCGTGTGGCACGTTCGTCTCGGTGATGAGCAGCGTGGTGGGGGCGACGAGGTCCACGATGGTGCGCCACAGCCGGATCGTCTCGTGGGTCTGGCCCAGATGGACGCACGACGTCCCGATCGTCTTCCACAGGAACGCGATCGCGTCGAGGCGCACGATGCCGGCGCCATGCGCCAGGTAGCCGAGCAGCGAGCGGGTGACGGCCAGCAGCACCTCGGGATTGCGGTAGTCCAGATCCACCTGGTCCGGGCTGAAGGTGGTCCAGACCCGGCGCGGACCCTCTGGGGTGCGCACCGCGGTCAGCAGCGGTGAGGTGCGGGGCCGGATCACCCCGCTGAGGTCGACCTCGCCGCCGACCACCGGGAAGAACCCGGCGTAGCGCGGGTCGCCCTCGCGCCAGGCGCGGAACCAGCGGCTGGACGCCGAGACGTGGTTGAAGACCGCGTCCACCATGAGCCGGAAGCGCTTGCCGAGGCGCTCGATGTCGTCCCAGCCGCCCAGTGCCGGGTCCACCGCGTCGTAGTCGACGACAGCGAAGCCGTCGTCGGACGTGGACGGGTAGAAGGGCAGGACATGGACGCCCGTGATCGTCCCGGCGACGTGGGTATCGAGGAAGTCCGCGAGCGTGGCGAGCGGCGCATGGCCCGGCTCGGTGACCTGATCGCCGTAGGTGATGAGCACCACATCGGTCTCGTCGAACAGCTTCGGCGCGTCCGCAGACGGCGGGTACTCGGCCAGGTGCTCGGTGAGCAGCGCGGCGAGCCGCTCGTAGGTCCGAGCCGCCTCGGGCTGCGGGTAGAGGCGGTCCAGCGACGCCCTCAGGCGGGCCGCCGCGGGAGCGGACAGGGGACGCGGCGGTGAGGTCGGCACGGCGGTCATGGGCAAGCACCCTACAGGCATCTTGTGTCTTATATGTCGGGATTATCGCATGAGAACGTGGGGTGACACGCGGGTAGCCTCCCATGAGCGACCCGCCGCCGCCCGCCCCGCGCGCGGGCAGCATCCACGCCGATCCGGCGCACGGCCTACTACCCACGAGGACCGCAGATGAGCGATCAGGCCCACATCGAGCTGGACGGTCACGTCTACGAGGCACCGCTCGTCGTCGGAACGGAGGACGAGCGGGCGTTCGACATCGGCAAGCTCCGCGCCAGCACCGGGCTCATCACCTTCGACGAGGGCTACGGCAACACCGGCTCCACGAAGAGTGCCATCACCTACATCGACGGCGACGCGGGGATCCTGCGGCACCGGGGCTACTCCATCGAGCAGCTCGCCGAGGGCGCCGACTTCGTGGAGGTTGCCTACCTGGTACTGCGCGGCGAACTGCCGAGCCGAGCCCAGCTCGACGAGTTCCGTCACCAGATCACCCACCACACGCTCCTGCACGAGGACCTGCGACGGTTCTTCGACGCGTTCCGTCGCGACGCCCACCCTATGGGGATCCTGACGTCCGCCGCCTCCGCGCTGTCGACGTTCTATCAGGACCACTACGACCCGTTCGACGAGAACGACGTCGAGATCTCCATCTACCGGCTCCTCGCCAAGCTGCCGACGGTGGCGGCCTTCGCCTATAAGCGCTCGATCGGCCAGCCCTATGTGTACCCGCTGAATGAACTCGGCTACGCGGAGAACTTTCTTCACATGATGTTCGCGGTCCCCGCGGAACCGTACGTGGTGGACGCCGAGATGGCCGACGCGCTCAACCTGCTGTTCATCCTGCACGCCGACCACGAGCAGAACTGCTCGACGTCCACGGTCCGGCTGGTCGGCTCCAGCCACGTGAACATCTTCGCCGCCATCTCAGCGGGCATCGCGGCCCTGTGGGGACCCCGGCACGGCGGGGCCAACCAGGAGGTCATCGAGATGCTCATCGAGATCCGCGACGACCCGGCCATGGACGTGGGCACCGCGATCCGGCGGGCCAAGGACCGCGACGACCAGTTCAGGCTCATGGGCTTCGGCCACCGCGTCTACAAGAACTACGACCCGCGCGCCCGCATCATCAAGGCGACCGCAGACCGGATCCTCAGCAAGCTCGGCTCCGGCGACGAGCTGCTGGAGATCGCCCAGGAGCTGGAGGCGGCGGCGCTGGCCGACGACTACTTCGCCGAGCGCAAGTTGTTCCCCAACGTCGACTTCTACTCCGGTCTCATCTACCAGGCAATGGGCCTGCCGCTGACGATGTTCCCGGTGCTGTTCGCCCTCGGCCGCCTGCCGGGCTGGATCGCGCAGTGGCAGGAGATGATCCAGCAGGGCCAGCGCATCGGCCGGCCGCGCCAGATCTACACCGGCGAGACCGAGCGCCAGTACGTCCCCATCGACCAGCGGACCTAGCCCCGGCGAACCGCCGGCTAGCGCAGACCGCTGCGCAGCGAGCGCACCACCACGGCCACGCCGTCCAGCCCGGGGTCGTCTCGGTCCAGGGCGGCGAGCAGGCCCCGGGTGCGCTCGCGCGGGGCGGCCCGCTCGTCCAGCCAGCGGGCGACCGCGATGTCCGGGGTGGCGTCGGGGTGGGCCCGCACGGTGAGCAGCGCGGCCTCGCGGCGCAGCTCGCGCAGCTCGTCCAGCAGCCCGCGGCGCTGCCACGACTGCCACGACCCGCGCACCGGCGCAGCGGTCAGGCGCGCGGACAGCTCGTCGAAGGGCAGGGCCTCGGACAGGCGCCACAGCACCTCACCGACCGCCCTGACCGCGCTGCCCGTCTCCGCGGCCACCAAGGCGACATCGGGCACGACCGACAACTCCCGCAGCGACGCCAGCGCCCCGGCCAACCCGGCGTCGATCCCCAGGTCCATCCAGCGCGCGACGCGCCCCGCGCGCTCGGCCCGGCGCACCCGTGGCATCGCCTCCTCCCCGATCCCGACAAGGATCCCGGCGAGCTCGAGGAACGCCGGCCGGTCGCGCGCCACCACGCGGGCCAGGCCCTTACCGGCGGAGCGCACGTAGCTGCGCGTGAGCGTGTCGACCAGGGCGTCCACCTCGCCGGCCAGCTCCACCTGCAGCGCGGGCGTGACTCGCTCGCCGAGAGCCTCGACGCCCGCCCACTTCGACCAGGCGTCGGTCACCTCGCACGCCGCCCACCAGGCCGCGGCGATCTCGGCGTGGGTGCAGCCCAGCTCGCGGGCCGTGCGGCTGGGGTAGGTCACGCCCATGTGGTTCACCAGGTCGTTCGCCACTACCGTCGCCACCAGCTGGCGGCGCAGCCGGTGGCGGCCCAGCAGCGCACCGAAGCGCTCGACGGCCAGCGGCGGGAAGTAGTGGCGCAACGCCGGGAGCAGGTGGGGGTCGTCGGGCAGGTCCGAGGCGAGCAGGGCGTCGGCGTGTGCGGTCTTCGCGTAGCCCAGCAGCACCGCGAGCTCGGGGCGGGTGAAGCCCGCCCGCACCTCGGCGCGCCGCCGCAGCTCGTCGCTGCCGGGCAGCGCCTCGACCTCGCGGACCAGCCGCCCCTGCTCGCTCAGCTCCGCCATGAGTCCCTCGTAGGCGGCCAGCAGGGCGGGGCTGGCGTCCACCTCCCAGTCCAGCGCCGCGATCTGGCGGTCGACGTCGGACAGTACGGCGTCGGCCACCTCGCCCGTCATGGCCGCCAGCAGGCCGTCGCGCTCGGCCGGGTCGAGCTGCCCCTCGTCGGCGGCCAGTGCGAGCAGGATCTTCAGGTTGACCTCGCGGTCGGAGGTGTTGACGCCGCCGGCGTTGTCGATCGCGTCGGTGTTGCACCGACCCCCGCGCCGGGCGTACTGGATCCGCGCACGCTGGGTGAGCGCCAGGTTGCCGCCCTCCCCCACCACCCGCGCGCCCAGCTCGTCGGCCGCCACCCGCACCGCGTCGTTCGCGCGGTCGCCCACCTCGGCGTCGGTCTCCGTGGAGGAGCGCACGAAGGTGCCGATCCCACCCGCGAACAGCAGGTCCACCGGCGCGCGCAGGAGCGCGCGGATGAGGTCGGGCGGGGCGAGCGCCTCGACGTCCATGCGTAACAGGGCCTGCACGGGCGCGGACAGCGGGACCGTGGCGCCGGAGCGCGACCACACCTCGCCGCCCTCGCCGAGCGCGGCCGGGTCGTAATCGGCCCACGACGAGCGCGGCAGCGCGGCCAGCCGGGTGCGCTCGGCGTGGCCCGTCGCGGGGTCACCGAGCGGGTCGAGGAAGATGTGGCGGTGATCGAAGGCGGCCACCAGGCGGATCGCAGAGCTCAGCAGCACGCCGTTGCCGAACACGTCCCCGCTCATGTCGCCGATGCCCACCACGCTGACGGGGTCGGTCTGGACGTCGATGTCGAGTGAGCGGAAGTGGCGCCGGACCGCCACCCAGGCGCCGCGTGCGGTGATGCCCATGGCCTTGTGGTCGTAGCCGTGGCTGCCGCCCGAGGCAAACGCGTCACCCAGCCAGAAGCCGTACTCCTGCGCGACGGCGTTGGCGAGGTCGGAGAAGGTGGCCGTGCCGCGGTCGGCGGCGACCACCAGGTAGGGGTCGTCGCCGTCCCAGCGGCGCACGCCCGCGGGCGTGACCACCTCGGCGTCCACCACGTTGTCGGTGAGGTCGAGCAGCCCGCGGACGAAGGTCTCGTACCCGTGGCGAACCTGCGCGGCCAGCACCGCGGGGTTGGCGGAGTGGCGGGTCAGCACGAAGCCGCCCTTCGCGCCGGTTGGCACGATGAGTGCGTTCTTCGTCATCTGCGCCTTGAGCAGGCCGAGGATCTCGGTGCGCAGGTCCTCGCGCCGGTCGCTCCAGCGCAGCCCGCCGCGCGCGACCGGGCCGCCGCGCAGATGCACCCCCTGCACCCCGCGACCGGTGACGAACACCTCCACGGCGGGCACGGGCTGCGGCATGCCCGGGACGCGGGCGCTGTCGAACTTCAGCGACAGCGCTTCGCGGCGCGTCGCCGCCCAGCGGTTGGTCCGCAGCGTGGCGTCGAGCAGGGCCGCAAAGCCTCGCAGGATACGGTCCTGCTCGAACTGAGTGACCTCGGCCAGCGCGGCGTCCAATCCTGCGCGCGCGGCGTGCACCTGGGCTGTGTCTGGCGCGCGCGCTGGGTCCGGCGCGTGCGCCGGGTCGCCCGCGCGCCACGGGTCGAAGCGCGCCGCGAAGACCTCGACCAGCGCGACGGCCACCGCCGGGTTGGACACCAGGGTGTCGTCGGACAGCTGCGGGCTGAAGGTGGTGCCGACCTGGCGGCGGTACTGCCGGTAGGCGCGCAGGACGTCGACGTCGGCGGAATCCAGACCGGCGACCAGCACCAGGCGGTCCAGCGAGTCGCTGTCGGCCTCGCCGCGCAGGACCGCGAGCACCGCCGCGGCCAGCCGTGGCCCGTCGCCGGCGATGTCCACACGCACGCCCGGCGGCAGGTCCCGGTCGGCGCGGACGGCGAAGTCGTGCGCGGTGAAGTGCGGCTCGCCCCCCTCGGCGCGCAGCCGGTGCGCCACCTGGTCGATGACGGTGAGCCCCAGGTGCTCCAGGACCGGCACGAAGTCGGACAGCTCCAGCGCGCCACCGGCCCGCCATACCCGAAGGTGGAGCACCCCGGCCTCGTCGTCGGGGCTGGCGCGCAAGGCGGCGCGGACCTCGCCGTCGGCCAGCTCCTCAAAGGCGGCGAGGTCCTGTGCCGCCGTGACGAGGTTGGTGGTCTGGGTGTAGCCGGCGGGCAGGCGGCGGACGAACTCCTCGCTGCGGCGCAGCGCCTGGTGTGCGTCCCCGGCCGCGCGCAGCTGCTCGGCGAGGTCCTCGGCGAACGTGCGCGTCAGCCGCGCGACGTCGGCCTCGAGCTGCTGCAGCGCCTCGCGTGACGCGGGGGCGGCGCCGGGGAGCTCGACGTCGAGGGCGAGGGCGAAGCTGAGCAGCGCCTGACCCTGGTCGTCCAGCGACAGGTGATAGTCGAAGCCGGTCGCGGCGAAGCGGCGCACCAGCAGGTCCTGGACGGCGTGGCGCACCGCGGGGCTGAAGCGCTCGCGCGGTAGCGCGACGAGCACGCTGGCGCTGCCCGCAACCTCGTCGACGGTGGCCAGCACACGGGTGTCCTGGCGGCGGCGGGCGGCGAGCAGGGCGACCAGCGTCGCGCGTAGCTGACCGGGGTCGGCGGCGAACAGCTCGTGCTTGGGGAAGGAGTCGAACAGCGCGCGCAGCTGGCGGGTGTCGTCGGAGCCTTCCGCGATCCCCTCGGCGGCCAGGATCGCCGCCAACGTGCGCCGCAGGACGGGGGTGGCGGACGCCGGCTCGGCGTAGGCGCGTGGGGTGAACAGGCCCACCACCACGTGCGCCGCGCCGGTGTCGCCGCCCTCGTCCAGGCCCAGGGCCACGGCGGTCAGGCGGACCCGGCGGGCCACGGTGGACAGCCGCGCGGTGCGCGCGACCGCCACCAGCTCGCCCTCGGGCACGGGGAGCAGGGCGCAGCCCAGGCCGTCGGACCGGCGCAGGACGCCCAGCCCGCTGCCGTGCTGCGGGACGAGGACGGGCGCGTCGCCGCCTGCCTCGGGCAGGTAGCGGCAGGAGCCCAGCACGAGGAAGTGGTCGGCGAGCAGCCAGCGCAGGAGCGCGAGCGCCTCGTCGTCCCCGGCGCGCTCCAGCCGCCCCGCTGCGGCGTCCAGCTCGGCGCGCATGGCGGCGGCATCGTCGGAGGCGGCCAGCGCGTCGTCGAGATCACCGCGCAGCTGCTCGACCAGGGCGGCGAGCACGGCAGCGTCCAGCCGCGCGTCGAGCTCCACCGAGATCAGTGACTCGCGCTGGCCTACCCCCGACGCCTCGGCGATCCCGCGGACGTGACCGTCCGGGCCGCGGTCGACGACCACCACGGGGTGCAGCAGCACGGCGGGGCGCAGCCCGTGCGCACGCAAGGTCTCGGTCACCGTGGGCAACAGCAGCGGGCGGTCCTCCACGCTGACCTCGACCACACTGCCCGGCGCGGCGTAGCCGTCCGCACGCAGGTCGGGGTCGAAGCCGCGCACGGCCAGCGCGCCGGGCTTGCGCTCGTCCAGGAACGCAAAGGCGGCGACCACCCGCTGCGCCGCGGACGGGGGGAGCTCGGGCTCGCGCCGGTACGCCGCCCGGGCCAGCGCCGCCACGGCGGCGCGGCGCGGCGCGGGCACGAGGGCCGTCGCCTCCTCCGCCACGGAGTCGAGCAGATTCGGATCAGGTCCGTCCACAGGCCCAGCCTCGCACAGCGCCCGGCAATCGGTCGGGCGATGGCGCCAAGGGTCGTGGATCCACGATGATGCGCTCTCCTCAAAGGGTTGACAGGAGCGAGGGTGAAGATCGCGGTGGGGTACCTGCAGTCGCCGGAGGGTGAGGCGGCGCTGAACCGCGCGGTGGAGGAGACCAGGCTGCGCGACGCCGACCTGCTGGTCGTGCACTCCATGCGCGGCGGCACACGCGACGAGGCCGTGGAGGCGCAGCGCTACCGCGACGAGCTGGAGCGCGTCGATCGCCGGCTGGCCGGCGAGGGCGTGCGCTACTCGATCCGCGAGCTGGTGCTGGGACACTCACCCTCGGAGGACCTGCTGACCTTCTGCGAGTCCGAGGGCGCCGACCTCATCGTCATCGGTATCCGGCGGCGCTCGCCGGTGGGCAAGCTCGTGCTGGGCAGCAACGCCCAGGACATCCTGCTGCGCGCCGAGTGCCCCGTGCTCGCCGTCAAGGCCGGCGCGGCGTAGTGAGCGACGTGCTGTGGGCCCCGTCGCCCGAGCGCGCTGCGGGCACGCGGCTGGCCGCGTTCGCGGGCGGTGTCCCCGATACCCCCGCCGCCTACGACGAGCTGTGGCGGTGGTCGATCGACGACCTGGAGGGCTTCTGGTCGCGGGTGTGGTCCGCCTGCGGCGTGCGCGCCTCGCGACCCTACGACGAGGTGCTGGGGGAACCGAGGATGCCAGGGACGCGCTGGTTCCCCGGCGCGGAGCTGAACTTCGCGAAAGCCCTGCTGGAGCGGCGCGACGAAGCCACCGCGGTCCACGCCGCCGCCGAGGGTCGCGAGGACGAGCGGGTGAGCTGGGAGGAACTGACCCGGCGCGTCGCCCGCGCCCAGCAGGGCCTGACCGGTCTCGGCGTGCGGCGCGGGGACCGGGTCGCCGGCATCGTGCCCAACGGTGTCGAGACCCTGGTGCTCATGCTGGCCGCGACGTCGCTGGGGGCGATCTGGTCGTCGTGCTCCCCCGACTTCGGGGCGCAGGGCATCATCGACCGCTTCCGCCAGATCGCCCCGAAGGTGCTCGTGGTCGCCGACGGCTACCGCTACGGCAGCCGGGTCTTCGCCCTCGGCGACAAGCTGCGCGCGGTCCTCGACGCGATCGACACGGTGGCGCACGTCGTGGTGATCGACTTCGCGGGGACCGACCTGGCGGTCGAGGGCCGCCCGTCCACGCGCTACCCCGACCTGCTGTCCGGCGACGCGACCGAGCCCACCTTCGACCCCCTGCCCTTCGACCACCCCCTGTACGTCCTGTACTCCTCGGGCACCACGGGCGTGCCGAAGTCGATCGTGCACGGTGCGGGCGGCACGCTGGTGCAGCACCTCAAGGAGCACCAGCTGCACGCCGACATCGGACCGGGCGACGTGGTGCTGTGGTTCACCACCTGCGGCTGGATGATGTGGAACTGGCTGGTCAGCGCGCTGGCCAGCGGCGCGGCGATCGTGCTGTACGACGGCTCACCCACGCACCCCGACGTGGGGGCGCTGTGGCGGCTGGCGCAACGCGCCGGCGTCACCCACTTCGGCACGAGCCCGCGCTTCCTCGCCACCTGCGCCAAGGCCGGCGTGCGCCCCGCGGACCTGGCCGACCTGTCCCAGGTCCGCACGGTGCTGTCCACCGGCTCGCCGCTCAACCCCGAGCAGTTCGACTACGTCTACGCCGCGGTGGGGTCGGACCTGGCGCTGGCGTCGGTCAGCGGCGGGACGGACATCGTGGCCTGCTTCGCCGGTGGCGTGCCCACGCTGCCGGTGCGCCGCGGCCGGCTGCAGGGCCGCGCGCTGGGCATGGCCGTGGAGGCCTGGGACCTCCACGGGCGGCCCGTGGTCGGTGAGAAGGGTGAGCTGGTCTGCACCCGGCCGTTCCCGTCACTGCCGCTGGGCTTCTGGGGCGACACCGACGGCTCGCGGTACCACGCCACGTACTTCGCCCAGCACCCCGGGGTCTGGACGCACGGCGACTTCGTGGAGATCGACCCCGACGGCAGCGTGGCGATCCTGGGACGCAGCGACACCACCCTGAACCCGGGCGGCGTGCGCATCGGCACCGCGGAGATCTACCGCGCGATCGAGCCGCTGGCCGAGATCGCCGACGCCGTGGTGGTCGGGCGCCCAGCGGGTGGCGACGTGGAGGTGGTGCTGTGCGTGGTGCTCGCCGAGGGCCACGAACTCGACGAGACGCTGCTCGCCCGCATCCGCACGGCCATCCGCCAGGCGACCACCCCCCGACACGTCCCCGCGCACGTCTTCGCGGTGCGCGAGGTCCCCTACACGATCAGCGGGAAGAAGGTGGAGCAGGCGGTCCGTGCCGCCATGACCGGCGAGCCCGTGCGCAACCGCGACGCCCTCGCCAACCCCTCGGCCCTCGACGAGTACGCGGCTCTGCCCGCTAGTCCGTGAGACGGCGGACCGGACGGTGGGCTCAGGCACCGGCGGCGAGCGCGGGCGGGGCGACGACGACGGCGGCGACGTTGTCGCCGGCGCCGGAGGCGAAGGCGTGCTCCAGCAGGCCGCGGGCGCCGGAGAGGGCGTCGGGCGCGTCGGCGAGGAGCTTCGCGGCGGCGGCCGCGGCCGAGGGGTCGCAGAAGTTGGAGAACCCGTCGCTGGTCAGCGCGACCCACGCCCCCCGGCCGAGCGAGCCGCGGCCGCGCTGCAGGAGACGGTCCACGCGGGCGGCGGTCATCGGCCAGCCGACGAAGGCGTGGTCGCCGCGGGTCAGCTCGAGCCCGACGTCGCCCTCGGCCACGAGCACCGGCGAGTCGCCCATCGCCGCCCAGCACAGCCGCCGTCCCGACACCAGCGCCAGGCTCAGTGTGGTACGGCTCTCGCGCCGCTCCTCGTCGGCGGTTTCGCGTGTGGCCACCAGCACCGCCGCGCTGACCCGGTGGAACAGCGCGACGAGCGCGGTGTCGTCGAGCTCCGGCGGCGGGTCGTCGGTCAGCTCCTCCAGGACCGTGCGGACCGCCACCTGTGACGACAGGGCGCCGTTGTGGGCGTCGGCGACCACCAGCAGGGTGGCGCGCGGTCCGGCGACCGCCGCCACCGCGTCCTCGTTCGGGTCGGTCCAGCGGTACGGCTTGGGATGCAGGCCTCGGCTGATGGCGAGGGCGACGCCCCGCGCCGCGACCACACCCTCCAGTGCGCCGTAGTCGACGTGCTCGGGTCCGTAGAGCACCGTCATCGCGCCAGGCCACCTCCCACCCGCTTCATGCTAGGCCCCCGGTTGCACAGCGGCGCACAACCGCCCGCGGCCGGGGACCCGTCGCCAGGCAGAATGGCCGCATGGACCCCACCACGCCGCCGCCCCGCCGCCCCCGCCGACCGGAGCCAGCCGCCGGCGGGGAGCTCGGCGGCCGCGTTTCGCGAGCGTCAAGCCTGGCGCGGCTCTCGGCCTCGACCGGCGCCGGGTACCTCGGCGCCCGGGTCCGCGGTCTGCGCGACGGCGAGCTGGCCGAGCAGCGCTTCCACACCGAGACCGCGGAGAAGATGCTGGAACTGCTGGGGACCATGAAGGGCGCGGCGATGAAGCTCGGCCAGATCGCCAGTTTCGTCGACCTCGACCTGCCGCCCGAGGTGCAGCAGACCTACCGCGCGGTCCTCGCCGACCTGCGCGACGCGGCCCCGCCGGTGGACCCGGTCGGCGTCGCGGCTGTCGTCGCCGACGAGTTCGGCGCCCCACCGTCGGAGGTCTTCGCGGAGTGGACCGAGCAGCCGCTCGCCGCGGCCTCCATCGGCCAGGTCCACCGCGCCCGGTTGTCTGACGGCACCGACGTGGTGGTGAAGGTCCAGTACCCGGGCGTGGCCGAGGCGGTGGAGTCCGACCTCGCCAACGCCGAGCTGTTCGCACCCTTCGCCAGGCTCATCTCGCCCAACCTCCAGGTCCGTCCGCTGCTGGAGGAGATGCGCGCCCGGATGGTCGACGAGCTGGACTACCAGCGCGAAGCCACTTACCAGCAGGCGTTCGCGGAGCGCTACGACGGCCACCCTTTCATTCGCGTGCCGAAGGTCTTCGGCGAGTACTCCCGGCCCCGCGTCCTGGTGAGCGAGCACATGGACGGGCGCAACTTCGACGAGATGCTGAAGTCCAGCGACGACACCGAGCGCCAGCGCTACGGCGAGATCATCTACCGCTTCGTGTACGGCTCGCTGAACCGCTTCCGGCTGTTCAACGCCGACCCGCACCCCGGCAACTACCTGTTCCCCGCTGACGGGAGCGTGGTCTTCCTCGACTTCGGCAGCGTGAAGCTGTTCGGCACGAAAACCCGCGACGACATCCGCCGTCAGCTGCGCGCGGTCATCGCCGGCGACCCGCGCCACCTCGTGTCGGTGATGACGGAGGCCGGATTCATCCCGCCGAACGCGACCGTGGACGCTGCCCAGCTGTGCACCTGGTTCGCGCTGTTCAACGCGCCGATACTGCGCGACGAGGAGTGGACCTACACCCCGGAGTTCGCCCGCGAGGTCATCAAGACCACCACCGACCCGCGGGAGGGCTACGTCGACCTGCTCCGGCGCCTCAACCTGCCGCCGGATTACCTCACGCTCAACCGCATCCAGTGGGGCGTGAACTCCATCCTTGGCCAGCTAGGCGCCCGGCGGAACTGGTACCGCATCCTGCTGGAGTTCTGGGAGGACGGCCCGGCCGCGACCGCGCTGGGCGAGCGGGAGCGGCCCTTCATCGACGCGTCGCCCTACCGCGCGTAACTCCCGGTACCGCGACCGTCGACCGGCACCGCTCGCGCGTAACCCTCAACACCGCACGGCGGGCGGCCGATACCGCCTCCAGATGCCATCCGAGCAGCGCCGCCCCGCCGTCGCCGTGCCCACGGGCCGGCGCGGCCGCGACGCGCGCAAGATCGCCCCCGCAACCTGGCGTGCCGCGATCGAGCGCGCGCTCGGCGACGCCACCCCGCCGGTGCTCGCCTTCCAGCCCATCGCCGACCTCACCCGCGGCGTGGTCGTCGGCTACGAGGCGCTCGCCCGCTTCGCGGGCCCGCCGGTCGCGCCGCCCGACCAGTGGTTCCGCGCAGCAGTCGAACTGGGCAACGGGCCGCTGGAGGCGCGCGTCATCACCGACGCGCTCGCGAGCCGCGACGCCCTGCCCCCCGGCTGCTTCCTGAGCGTCAACGTCAGTCCCGACGTCCTGCTCAGCCCTGCGGTCTCGGCCGCCTTCGCCACCGGCGGCGCGCTGGACCGGCTGGTGGTCGAGCTGACCGAGCACGCCGCCACCACCGACTTCGCGGCACTCGTGGCCCGGCTGTGGCGCCTGCGCGAGCTCGGCGCCTACATCGCCATCGACGACGCGGGCTCCGGCTACTCCGGCCTGACCCGCCTCCTCGAGGTCCGTCCATCGTTCGTGAAGCTAGACCGCGGGCTGGTGGTCGACATCGACCGCGACCCGGCGAAGCGGGCGCTGGTGGAGACGATCGGCACACTCGCCGGGCGCATCGACGCCTGGATCATCGCCGAGGGCATCGAGCGCCTCGGCGAACTCGAGGAACTGGTCCGCCTCGGCGTCCCACTCGGCCAGGGCTACCTGCTGGGACGTCCCACGGCCGCTGGTCTGCGGGATTGCCCTCCGCGCTGCTCGACGCCGTCACCGCCAGGCGGAGCGCCGCGAGGACCTCGACACCGTCGCGCGCCTGGTGGAGCGGGCGCCGTCGGTCGGCGGCGACCGGCTGCACGAGCTGCCCGGGCTCTTCCTGGACGACCCCGGTCTGGACGCCGCGGTGGTCGTGGACGCCCACGCCCGGCCGGTCGCGTTGCACACGCGCGCCGCCGCAGCCGAGGGTGCGCGGCCGAACCGGCGCATCGTGGTGATCCGCACCGACACCCCGATCTCCCAGACCGCGGAGCGGGCGATGACGCGCGACCGCCCCGAGCGCTTCGACCCCGTGATGTGCTGCGACGCCCTGGGGGCCTACCTCGGCACGGTCGGCATCGACCGCCTCCTGCTGGCCGTCAGCAGGAGGTGTCCTAGACCAGCGCGGCGCGTACCTGGGACACGAGCCTGCGCGGCAAGTCGTTCCCTGCATGGGCTGACCTCGCGTGCACCGCCACCTGCGCCAAGATTTCGTCGTCGCTGTCGCCGAGGAAGCGCGCCTGGCAGCCGGGAACGACCTCATCGCAGCAGAACTGTTTCATCGTCATGGCCCTTTGCCGGTGAACCCTCGATTGGGGAGTCGCCAGACGCGCGGTGACCCTGTAGCGCGGCGAGCGCTCAGCGGGGACGGGCGGCGGCGTGAATGGCCGCGTGGACGGCGGCCCACTCGTGCGGTGCGAGGTCGACGGGCGCCATGCCCGCCAGCCGCGGGACCGCACGGGCCAGGCGGCGGCGGCTCGCCGGCGCCAGCACCGGGCCGAGCGCGTCGCGCAGCGGGCGGTCCCCGCGGGTGTAGGCGGCGCGCAGCAGCGCCGCGTACGGCTCGTGCTGGGCCACGGGCACGAGCGGCACCGCCCGGCGGCTGATCCGCAGGACCGCCGCGTCCACCCGTGGCGGTGGCCGGAAGCAGCGTGACGGCAGGCGCCGTGTGACGCGGAACTCGTACCACGCACCCCAGTAGGCCGACGTGCGCGAGCGAGGACCAGCGGTGCGCTTGCGCGCCGCACCCTCCGCCACCACGAGGTCGGCCTGGCGCAGCGCGCTGCCCGGGTCGTCCAGGAGCCGCCGCAGGACGGCGCTCGTGATGGCGAACGGCAGGTTGGCCAGCACGCGGAACGGCACGTCAGGCAGGGGCACCGCCAGGGCGTCGCCCTGCACGAAGGTCACGTGCGGCGCGTCCGCCAGCCGCCGGCGCGCCCGCGCGAGCAGCCGGGCGTCGCACTCGATGGCCACGACCGCGCCAGCGCGCTCCGCGAGCGCCCGCGTCAGCCGCCCGTCACCGGCACCGATCTCGACGACGAGGTCACCCCGCGCCACAGCCGCCTGGGCAACGAGCTGACGCGCCAGCCACTCCCCCACCAGGAAGTGCTGCCCCAGCGCACCCGAGGACCGTCCCCCGAGCACGGAACATCACCATCGCCATGCCATCACTCCTGTCGACAGCCTCCAACATACGGGCGCGTCGTTGCGCGGCCGTTGCATTCGACCTCAACTCGGCCCTCTGACCGGTGGTCTGGAGCTGTGCCGCCCCCGGGCTCCGTCTTGTCTGGCAGGATCGTCGACCAGGGTCGCAAAGCGGGTTTGATCAGCATGCTGGGGGTCCAGCTTGGGGCGCTGGTACACATCGCGGCGGCAGTGGTGGGGCTGTCGGCACTGCTGGCTTCGTCGGCTGCGGCGTTCGCCACGGTGAAGTACGCAGGCGCGGCCTACCTGATCTGGCTCGGCGTCCGCACGCTGCGGGCACGCGACTCGGACCACGACGACCGGTACCGCAGCAGGCAGGCGACGGCAGTGCCGCTGTGGCGGCTGCTGGCCTTGCTCACAGCACGCTGCAGGCTGAGGTGAGGTACCTCACCGGCGACCTCCGGGCGGGGGAGGGTGCCGGTCGCCCTGGCCGAGGCGTGTCAGGAAGTCGGCGATGACTTGGAGTTGCGCCTGGTCGTAGCCCGTGAGGAGCCCTACCAGCCGCTGCGTCTGAGGGGTGTACAGGGGTGCGATCTCCCGCTCGATGCGGGCGGCGTCAAGCGTCACCACCACCTTGCGGCGATCGCAGGGGTCACGGCCTCTGCGTGCATAGCCCGATGCCTCCAGGCGGTCCAGGACACCGGTAACGGTGCCGGTGCTGAGGCCGGTCAGGTCGGCGAGCCGCCCGGGCGGTCAGCGGACCGTGCAGCTCGAGCAGGTTGAGGAACTGCCCCTCGCTCGCGCTGAGCCCAAGCCGGTCGGCCACGGCGTAGTTGAACAGCACGGCCTCGGCGATCGCTCGCCGCATCGCGGTGACGACGGCCTGCGCGAGATCGCTCAGGTGGTCCTGCGACACGCGACACTTACCTTTCCCTCGTGTACACAAGATGCTCTTTTAACCAAGCATCTTGGATGATTGAGCTGAGTGTAGAGGACGGGCGATGTTGCTGACGAGATCGACGCGTGGCTGGAGCGGTCGAGAGTCACACGATGAGCACAGAACCGCTGTCACCCAGCGGGTTGGGAGGAGGCCGGGGCGGGATTCGAACCCGCGCATGGAGGATTTGCAGTCCTCTGCCTTACCACTTGGCTACCCGGCCGGGCTGCGGCAGTGTCGCACAGGGGCGGTGGGGCGGCCAGCTGTGGGTCTTCCCCCAGCCGGCGGGCTCGGGTACCCCCGACGACGACCCAGGTCACCACGAGGCCGACGTGGCGGCGGCGTTGAATCACGTGGCGACGGTTCTCCTCGGAGGGCCCAGCCTGCCACGACGCAGGCCGTGCCGACCTCCAGCGCCACGAGCGCCCGCACCCAGCGCCGCCACCACGCGGCGCGCAGCAACAGCAGGGTGACCGGACGCTGAGGGCGTAGCCCACCCCGAGCAGCGCGATGTCGGTCACGCCGCCTACGCCGCCAACGTTCTCGACTTCCGCTACGACCCGGAGGCGCCCCGAGGTTGCCGCGCGCTCGCCAGCCGCCCCGTCAGGCGCCGTCCGCGCTCCGCGCGCGCACGGCGCGGCGGAACGACTCCTCCACGAACACGACCCAGCAGAGGAAGGCGAGCAGCTGCGTGAAGCCGGGCAACGGTCGGCCTCGGCGCGGATCTACCTTGGCGAAGCGCCCGACTCGCGTGATGCGGCTCGCCAGGCGCTCGTCGGTGGTTAGCCGGGGAGCACGGCGAAGCGCCGGGTGACGCGAGACCGTGCTCACATGCGCTCGATGATGGCGTCGCCGAACTCGCTGGTCTTCACCTGGGTGGCGCCCTCGCGCAGGCGCGCGAAGTCGTAGGTCACGATGCCCTCGCCGATCGACGCCTGCAGCCCGGAGATGATGCGGTCCGCGGCCTCGTTCCAGCCGAGCCGGCGCAGCATCAGCTCGCCGGACAGGATCACCGAGCCGGGGTTCACCTTGTCCTGCCCGGCATACTTCGGCGCGGTCCCGTGGGTCGCCTCGTAGATCGAGTGCCCCGTGACGTAGTTGATGTTGCCGCCCGGCGCGATACCAATGCCGCCCACCTGGGCCGCGAGCGCGTCAGAGATGTAGTCGCCGTTCAGGTTCATCGTGGCGATGACGTCGTACTCGGCGGGGCGGGTGAGGACCTGCTGGAGCATCGCGTCGGCGATGACGTCCTGGACCAGCAGCTTGTCGCCCGGATTTCCGCCGCTGTCCTCCCAGGACACCGCGACGCCGGCGAACTCGTCGCGCACCAACTCGTAGCCCCAGGAGCGAAACGCGCCCTCGGTGAACTTCATGATGTTGCCCTTGTGCACCAGCGTGACGCTGCGGCGGCCGTTGGCCAGCGCATACTCGATCGCGGCGCGGATGAGCCGCTTCGACCCGGTCTCGCTGATCGGCTTGATGCCGATGCCGGAGTCGGCGCGGAGGTCCCAGCCGTAGGTCTCGCGGAAGAAGTCCAGGGCGCGCTTGGCGTCCTCGGTGCCCGCTTGGAGCTCCTTGCCCGCGTAGACGTCCTCGGTGTTCTCGCGGAAGATCACCATGTCGACGTCGCCGGGGCGCTTCACCGGGCTCGGCACGCCCTCGAACCAGCGAACGGGGCGCAGGCACACGTACAGGTCCAGCAGTTGGCGCAGCGCCACGTTGAGGCTGCGGATGCCCCCGCCAACCGGGGTGGTGAGCGGGCCCTTGATGCCCACGAGATAGGTGTTGAAGGCGTCGACGGTCTCGTCGGGCAGCCAGTTCCCGGTCTCGTCGAAGGCCTTCTGCCCGGCCAGGACCTCCCTCCAAGCCAACTTGCGGAGCTCGCCGTAGGCCTTCTCGACGGCCGCGTCGAACACCCGCACCGACGCCGCCCAGATGTCCGGACCCGTCCCGTCGCCCTCGATGAAGGGAATGATCGGCTCGTCGGGCACCTGCAGGCCGTCGGCGCCCATCGTGATGTTCTCGGGCACGGTCGCGTCTCCTCGCTCCGGTACGTCTCCGGAGCGGGGAGTCTACCGAGCACCTTCGCCCGCCGAAATCGGCGCTGCGGCCCGGCGCGCCATCCGCTAGTCTGCCCGAGTTAGCGGAAAGGGTACAAGATGGATGAAATACGGCAGCGTCTCCTGACACAGGCGTTCCTCTACGACAGCCCGGAGGCGTACGTGGCCGGGGTCGAGGCTGCCCTCCGTGCGCTGCAGCGGCTGCCGCAGGACGCCGCCCACGCCGCCCAGTCGGCCATCAGCCGCCCGAGGACTCGCCGCAGCGCCTCCTGATCCGCCGCCGCCCGTCGCGCGGGCGATCCGGCCCGACGCACAGGTCGATGCCGGTGACGTCGTGGCCCGCGGCCGGACACCTCGCAGCCACCGGCGCCCCGCAGCCGAGGGCGAGGACGCGTCCGCTCGCAGGGAGCCGGTCGAGGAGGCGCGGGCCAGCGCCGTACCACCCGCCCTGCGGGCGTTCGGCGCGGTACCGCCAGTGATGGCGCGCGTAGCCGGCGTGCACCAGGCCTCGGTGTCGGCGGGTTGCTCGGAGTCGTCCACGCCCGCCTCCCTCACCAGGACTAGTCAAGCTTACGTAAGGTGTAGCGCGCACTAACGATGTGTCATACCTCTTGACTCGTCCGAGGCGCCATGTGAGAGTTCGCCGATGGAGACGCTGCTGGTCATCGGGCTCGTCATCGGTGTGTGGGTGGGCTTCCTCATCGGCCGGATGTGGGCCGAGCGTGGCCGGGCCTCCTTCGAGGCGCGAGCTGCGTGGCTGATCCGCAAGCGCTACCGCGGTACCCGCCCCTTCTAGTCGTCAGCGCCGTTCCATGGGGCCACGACGTGGTCCGCGCCAGGAACGGCTGTTGACCGGCGGTCGCGGTCAGGGTGCCTTCGCGGGTTCGTAGCGGTAGCCGACTCCGCGGACCGTCTCGATGGCGGCGGCAGCCGCACCGAGCTTCGAGCGGATCCTCGACACGCAGTGGCGGACGTGGGCGGCGTCGCGGGCGACGTGGCCCCAGGCCTCGCGGGTCAGCAGCTCCGGCGCGCAGGCGATGTGGGGCCGGCGCACGAGGACGGCGAGCAGCGCGAACTCTCGCATCCCGAGCGGCACCTCGGTTCCGCCGGCCCTGACCGCGCAGTGCTCGGGCAGGAGTATCAGGCCCCGCCCGGTCTCGCGCGCTCCGGCGCCGCGCCGGGACGCCCACGACTCCAGCGCCCGGATCAGGTCGCCGGTGCGCGCCCGGCGAGGCATGACGGTGACCGGCACACCGGCCTCCTCGAACGCCTCCGCCGTCACCGAGCCCACCGCCGCGGCCGCCAGACCTTGGCAGAATGCGGCCACGAGCGCTTGCCTGCGGCCCCTCGCGGCCGCCAGGGCGAACAGGTTGAGGACGGCGGGGCGGCTTGTGGCGACGACCACGTCGAGGTGGCGCTCGAGCGCCTGGGTGACGAGGTGATGGGCAGGCTCGGGATCGCTGGGGAGGCGGCAGTTGTAGGGGGCGACCGTGATGATCTCCACCCCGCGTTCAAGGAGTGGACGGTAAGCGGACGGCGCGCTCCGGTCGCCGTGGAGCTGGACCGCGACCGGCTCGCCGTCGGCCACCCGGCCCAGGAGCCAGGCGACGACATCGGCGTCGGTTTCCTGCGGAGACACGAACACCACGGCGACGCCGAGGGCGCGCAGCGCCCCCACCGCCTTCGCGCCGCGGGCCACGACCCGCACGCCGGCCAGCAGCCCGCGCAGGGCGTCACCCCGCCCGGCCCGCTCCGCGGCGGCGGCCCAGGCGGTGACCCCGACACCCGTGGAGGCGACCAACCAGGAGGGCCGCGCTCCCAGTACCGCGTCGGTCTGCGCGACGAGCTCCGCGTCATCGGACAGCACGTCGGGGTCCAGCGTGGGGCCCCACATCACCTCCGCGCCGCGGCGCTGCAGGGCCGCGACCAGATCGCCGCCCTTGCGGGCGCCGGTGACGCCGACCCGCAGGCCGTTCACGCCGGTTGGTCACCCACCGCCGCGAGGGTCGGCGACGGTTCCCCGGCGGGAGCGGTGACGGGCGCGGTCGGCGCGGCGAGCCAGGCGTAGGCAAGGCCGACGAGGAGTCCGCCGCCAACGACATTGCCTGGCACGGTCCAGGCCAGGTTGCGCAGCAGGTCGAGCCATGCGGCAGAGCCAGCCAGCGCACCGAGCGAGAAGATCGTCATGTTCGCCACGGAGTGCTCGAAGCCGGAGGCGATGAACGCCAGCAGACCCCACCACAGCACGATCAGCTTGGCCGCGTCTCCGCGCGCCCGCGCGGCCATCCACAGCGCCAGGCAGACGAGCAGGTTGCACAGGACCGAGCGCCAGAACAGCTCCGGGCCGGTCGCGGCATTCTTCGCGTCGATGATGCTAGCGACGAGTGCCTCCCCCGGGGCGCCCGCACCCGCTCCCAGCGTCCCGCCCGCGTGCACCAGGGCTGCGAAGGCAACCGAGCCGGCGAGGTTGCCGATCAGGGAAGCCATCCAGACCGACGTCAGGTCGCGCAGGCGCACCGAAGAGGCGAACAGGCCCTGGAGCATGACCATCACGTTGCCGGTGAACAGCTCAGCGCCAGCGAACACCACCAGCGTGAGCGCGATGCCGAACACAGCGGCCTGGACCAGCCTCGTCGTCGGCGCGCCGGCGGCGGCCAGCGGGGCGGAGACGCTGACAAGCAGCACGACCGCCACGCCCACGTAGGCACCGGCAAGGGCGGAGAGCAGGAGGTAGCGGGGCAGACTCCGGACCTGGGTGGCCTTGCCCGCGGCGAGCGACGCCGCGTCTTGGACTGCGTCGGGGATGGGGATCGGCATGGCAGTGCTCCTGCGGGCGCGCCCGCGCTCAGCCGACGGCCACGAGGACGGCGCCGTCAGCAACTTTGACCTGGTACGTACGCAGCGGCTTCCGCGCCGGGCCACGCCACACCTCTCCGGTGCGGACGTCGAACACGGCGCCGTGCCAGGGGCATTCGAGCAGGCACCCCGCGCCGACACGGCCCTCGCCGAGCGACCCGGCTGCGTGGGTGCAGCCGTCGTCCACCGCGTAGAAGGACCCGCCGTGGTTGACCAGGGCGACGCGGCGACCGGTGACCTCGACGGTCACCGCCGCGCCCGAGGGCACATCGCCGACTGCCGCGACGGGCACGAAGCGGGCACTGACGGCGAGGCCGTCCGGGGTCACGCCACCACCGCCAGCGCGAGGCGACCGCCGAGCGCGAACTGGGGCAGGGGCACGTCCTGCGGTTCCGGTCCGGGCTCCCAGCGACCCGTGAACACCGCCTCGATCTGGGCCTTGAAGGCCTCCATCCCGAAGCGGTCCACGGTGGCGGCCAGCGTCTCGCCGCGGTCACGCAGCGCCTCCCACACTCCGATGACCGCCTCGGTGATGGCCGGGACGTCCGAGGCGGCGATCCGTCCCACCACTCGGCCCACCGCAGCGGTGGCGAGATCGCCGCCGAGCCAGACCTGGTAGCCGAGGAGGGAGGTTCCGGCGATGGTGACCTTGCCCCCGGAGAAGCCGAGGTCGGCGATCTGGTGCTGCGCACAGGCGTTCGGGCAGCCGGACACGTGCACCCGCAGCCCGGAGTTGCGCAGCAGGCCGGGGCTGGCGAGCAGCGCCGCGCCAGCGGCTGGCGCGGGGGTGATGGCGAGGCTGCAGACCGGACCGCCCGTGCAGGTCCTGACATCCACTGCCTGGTCGGCGCCCTCCAACCCCAGGCGGATGGCCGCCAGGCGGGCGCGCAGGGCCGGCACCTCGCCCAGGGGCACGTGGCGCAACATGACGTTCTGGTTCTTGGTGAGGTGCAGCCGCTGGTCGGCCACAGCGTCGGCGAGGTCGGCCAGCGCCCGCAGGTCGCCGCCGTCCACGTCACCGAGGGGGACGTTCACCGTCACCAGTGCACGGCCGGCCACCCGCTGGGGGCGCACGCCGCTGCCCCAGCCGCCCTCGGGTACTTGGGCGAGAATCTCGGTGACGGAGGAGGACAGCGGCGTCGCCAGCGGTTGCGGAGACGGGTAGGTGCGCGGCCGCGCCGCCGAGAAGGCCTCGGCGAACAGCTCGAGGAAGCGGTCCTGGCCGAGCTCGCGCACAAGGAACTTCAGGCGCGCCTTGCCGGGCTGCTCGTGGTTGCCATAGATGGTGTACACCCCGACCAGCGCGTCGAGCGCGGCGAGGACGTGCCGGCGTGGCAGGAAGCCGACGGCCCGGACCGCCAGGGTGGGCGTGGACTTGCCTAGGCTGCCCCCCAGCCACAGCTCGTAGCCCAGCTCGCCGTCTTCGGTGACGACGGAGACGAAGCCCGCGTCGTTGACCTTGGCGTGCTCACGGCAGGACGGGCAGCCACCGAACAGGACGTTGAGCCGGGACGGCAGCAGGCAGTCCAGCCCCGGGGTCTGTGCCAGAAGGTGCGCGGTCGCCGCGCTGGCGTCCGGACCGCAGTCGAACGGCTCGTCCAGACTGACTCCCGCGTCGGCACAGCTCATGATCCCGCGAACGGTGTGCCCGCAGGCGGAGCGTGTGGTGAGACCGAGCGCCCCGATCTCGGCGAGGACAGCGGTCACGTCATGCGCGTGGACGTGGTGGAGCTCCACCTGCTGGCGGGTGGTGAGATGCACCCAGCCCCGCCCGTAGGTCTCCGCTATCCCAGCCAGTCCGCGGGCGGCGTCCGCGCCGAGCGAGCCGTCCGTGCGCACCCGCACCATGAACACCTCCGGCTGCGCCTGTGCGCACACCCCGTGGGTCTTCAGCGCGTAGCGCTCCTCGGGGCTGAGCCAAGCGTCCCCCTCGGCCGTGAGCCGATTGAGGTCTACGGGCAGGCCCGCACGCTTCGCCGCGGGGATGTCGGGCATCGCCATCGCGTGTCTCCTTGTCGACGGGATCGACGAGGACGATGCACCGTGGGCATTTTCGGCCCCTTACCCCCGTGCAACGAAGGTGTTACGAGTTCATCGCCTTGCGCGGGGCGCGGTCCCTGCGCCTCCGTCCCCTGCCGGTGAGGACAGCGGCGGAGCTGCGCAGCCGGAGGCTGGTTCGAGACGACGAACACCGAGGAGAACGCCACAAAGATGCGGCATCCCCGACGGGATGACCTGGACGTGAACCTGCCCTTGGGTGACCGCTGCTCACTGCCGATCACCGCTACTCCTGGCACGGATGTGGCACGACTCCCCGCCCGCCCTACCAACCACGAGCTGACACGCAGCGCCCGAGGCCCAGGACGTTCTCGCGACCCTCGCCGACCGCGTCCACCCCCAGTCCCCTGTCCCCCCATGTTGCAGCGGTGTTGACCCCACGAGCGGCTGCAACATGGGGGGGCGGACGCGGTGATCTCGGTTCACTCACCAGCTCTGGGAGACAGCGGGTACACCCCTGCCATGCAGGTGTCCCCGTCTCGGCAGTGCAAAGCCGCTGGTTGCAGCGGTTTGGGGACAGCGGGGACACATGGTGGGTAGAGATAGCGCCCCCTGGGGCATCCGCTCTGGCTCCGATCCGCCGCACGTCGTGAAGAGCAAGGCTGGCTCACGCAGTGGCTATGGCTTGTATCTGCTCGTGCGTCTCATTCGCCAGCTTAGAGTGCAGGTACGGCTCGGCTTGAAACATCTCACTGATCCCTTCCAACCGCTTCACGATCCAGGAGATCTGACGCCCTGGAGGCAGCGAGGGAATCGGCGTAGTGCATCTACGGCTCCGTCGAGCTGTCCAAGGTGAAGCTGAGCAGTCGCGAGATAGACCTGTGCCAGAGCCTCGTCATCGAGGGACCCCGTGGCCGCATCCGCCTCCTCCCACATCGCAATAGCCGTGGAGGCTTCCCGTGCGGCACGCCGCTGGTCCTGCGCGTCGGCAACCACATAAGGCTGCTTCCAGCGTAGCAGTGCTGTTTTGCCTCAGAGAACTCGAACAGTCCTGCTATCGAGTCAGCAAAATTGAGGAGTTAATTATTACGACCTTAGCCTGGATCCACCGTGTGAGCGGTTGAGGGGCAGGGTCGGCCACACACAGAAAGTGCCTCGTGACCTGGGAGGATGCCGGTTCTCACGCGTGGCATGGACCCTGATCAGGAGGCACTTTCCACCGCGACCACTACCGCCTCATCGCGGATGCCGTCGTCCGCGCCCAGGCCCAGCACCTCGCTGGGGAGGACAACCAGTGGGCCGAACTGGCCAGCGTTGAAGCCGACCCGAACAAGGCCAACCAGTCCATCGACCGCTACCTCAACGCTTTCGAGAACGGCACCTTGGAGGAGGAAGATCTCGCTGCCCGGCTCGCCGGTCTCAAGGTCAAGACCAAGCAGCTCCGCAGCCGCCGAGACGAGCTCGCTGACCAGATCACAGACGTCCCGCAGCCGCTTCCGAAAGGCTGCGCTGAACGAGGTCGCCGACCACATCTCGGAGATCATCTCCAGCGGTACCGACAACCAGCGGAAGGCCCTGATCGCCGAGGTCAAGATCACCGCGTCTGACCGCATCATCCCGATCTTCCGCATCCCCCAACCGCGAGCGGAGGACACCGCCTTCTACGCCAACAGGACCCCGTCTGGGAAGAAATCCCAGGTCAGGGCCTCGAAGGAAGGAGTTCGTGCAATGACTAATTTGGTGGGCCCGGCGGGACTCGAACCCGCGACCAAGAGATTATGAGTCCCCTGCTCTGACCGGCTGAGCTACAGGCCCCGGTGAAACGCCTGCTGACCTGCGGCGTTCCCCTTCCCAGCGTGTGCTACGTTCGTAGCATAGCGTTCAGCGAGCGGGAAACCCAAGGAAGCGGCGTGGACGCGGACGGGTTGCTGGACAGCTTCGAGTTGGACCTGCGCGCGCGCAACAAGGCGCCCGGCACAATTGCGTCGTACCGCAAGGCCGCGAACGCGCTGCTGGCCTACGCCGCCGCGCACGGCTTGGACCCACTGCAGCGCGCCACCGTGCAGGGCTACCTCGCCCACGAGGTCGAGCGGATACGCCCCGCCCACCGTCGCGCAGCGCTACCGCTCGCTGCAGCAGTGGTTCCGGTGGATGTACGCCGAGGACATGGTCGACGCCGACGTCTTCGCCAGGATGCGCCCGCCGCACGTCCCCGAGAAGCCGGTCGCGGTCCTCGCCGACGACCAGGTCCGCGCGCTGCTGGCCACCTGCGCCGGCATGACGTTCGCCGACAAGCGCGACGAGACCGTGATCCGGCTGTTCCTCGACTCCGGGATGCGCCTGGGCGAGCTGGCCGGCCTGCGGGTGGAGGACGTCAACATCAAGGCCGGGCTCGCCTCCGTGCTGGGCAAGGGCCGCCGGCCGCGCGCCTGCCCGTTCGGGTCCAAGACGGGTCTGGCGCTGGACCGCTACCTGCGCCGCCACCGGTCCCGCCACCGCCTCGCCGCCGACCCGGCGCTGTGGCTTGGCGATCGCGGCAAAGGCCCGGTCAGCGGGTCCGGCGTCGCCCAGGTCATCAAGCGCCGCGCCCGCGCCGCTGGCGTCGGCCACGTCCACCCACACCAGTTCCGCCACACCTTCGCGCACACCTGGCTCAAGGCCGGCGGCAACGAGGGCGACCTCATGCGCCTCGCCGGCTGGAAGTCCCGGCAGATGGTCGGCCGCTACGGCGCCTCGGCGGCGGACGCCCGCGCCCGCGAGTCGCACCGCCGCCTCGCCCCCGGCGACCGACTATAGGGCCCGCCTGCGGGTACCCGATAATGGACCTCACGACAGGCGAGTAATCCGCGGTGGCGGGCGGGCTGGCTTGCGGGGCGCCCGACGCCGCCCCGCAAGCCAGCCCCGACCCCTTCCCGCGGCCCTGCCGCTGCCGCGGTAGGGCGACGCGTCAGACGACCCCGCCACCCTCGGCGGCGTCGCCGCGGACGAGATCGGTCACCTTCGCGACACCCTCGCTGGCCTTCTGCTCGACGGTCTGCCCTGCGCGCGACGCCGCCACCCGCAGGTCCGCGCCGAACTGCTGCGCCGGCTCCGAACGTCGGAACTGCGACCACGCCCTGCTGATCTGCTCGTAGCGCGCCCGTCCCGCGCGAGTCCCGAGCACGTACCCGATGGCCAACCCCAAGAACAACCCCAACCGGAACCGCATGTCCCACCCCTGTGTCGTGAACGTTCCACAGGGTCTGCCCTCGCAGCCCACCCCTCACACGCGCCGTGCCAAGCTCCCGCCTATGGGCTACCGGGGGGAGCTAAGCATGTCCACGGTTGCCTGAGTGTCCGCTACTCTTGCGGCGCGACCCATCGAGGCATCATGGGACTCGTGCACGCGCTGCTGGACGGCGCAGCCCTTCCGGGGTAGCTCAATTGGCAGAGCAATCGGCTGTTAACCGATAGGTTGCGAGTTCGAGTCTCGCCCCCGGAGCACATGGCGCCGATGTCACGGCAGGTGGAGGGCCTGGGTGGTGTCGCTGACGGTGAGGCCGGGTTCGGGGCCGCCGAGCAGGACGTAGGCGTTGCCGTCGAGGGTGACCGCGCCGATGCCGTGGCGGGGCTCGGCGAGGTCGGGCAGGGTGGTGACCTCGCCGTCGGTGGAGACGCACTCGACCTCGACGAACGTGCCCTCGCCGCTCTCGCCGCCCGCCGCACAGCCGCCGGCGCCGGGCGCGTGGAAGCCGGAGATGCCGCCGCGGGGCGTGGGCAGCGCGGCACCACGCGCAACCTCGTCGCCCACCACCAAGTCGACCTCGGCGAGGTTGCCTGCGTCGCCGCGGCGCCCGCCGAGCAGCCACACCGTCCCGGCACCGTCCGATGCCGCGGCCAGGTGCTCCCGCGGGCTCTGCAGCTCGCCGACCGGCTCCCACGCAGCACCGCCCAGCGCGATCACGTCGGCCGCGACCCCGCCGTCCAGCCCTACCCCGCCGCCGTACACCACCCGTTCGCCGTCGTACGCCGCGGCGCCTGCCCCGCGCGGCTCGGGCAGGGACGGCGCTTCCTGCCACTCACCGGTGGCCGGATCCAGGACGTGCACCGCGTCGGTCGGGGCGGCGAAGTCCGGCGTGGTGTAGCCGCCGAGCACGAAGAGCCGGTCGCCGGTCGCGACCAGCGCGGTGTGGTGCAGCGGCTGGGGCAGCGGCGGTCCCTGGGACCAGGTATCCGAAGCCGGGTCGTAGACCTGCACGTCGGCGACCGGGCGGCCGTTCTCGGCGTAGCCGCCGGCCACCCAGATCTGGCCGCCGAAGGGCGCCGCGGTGACCTCCGTGAGCGCCAGCGGCGCCTCTGCCCGGGCGCTCCACGCCGCTGCCGGCAGCGGGTCCTCGTCGACCGTCGCGGCCATTGATGGCGGCGGCGGCGGCACGCTCCGATCCGCGGCCGCCGGCTCGTCGGCGCCGCCGGTGCAGGCGCCGAGCAGCAGCGAGATGACCAGGACCAGGATGCGGCGGCGCATCACCCGAGCCTACGGCCACGGACCCCCGGATCAGTCGAGGTAGTCCCGCAGCCGCTGGCTGCGGGCGGGCTGGCGCAGCTTCGACAGCGTCTTGGACTCGATCTGGCGGATGCGCTCACGCGTGACGCCAAAGGCGTTGCCGACCTCCTCCAGCGTGCGCGGCTCGCCGTCGACCATGCCGAAGCGCAGCTCCACCACCTTGCGCTCGCGCTCGGTCAGCGCGTCGAGGACCTCTGCGATCTGCTCCCGCAGCAGCAAGAAGGTGGCGGCGTCGGGGGGCACCACGGCCTCGGCGTCCTCGATGAAGTCGCCGAGGCTGGAATCGTCCTCTTCCCCCACGGGGCTTTCCAGGCTGACCGGCTCCTGGGCGATCCGCAGGATCTCCTCGACCCGCTCCGGGCGCAACTCCAGCTTCTCGCCGATCTCCGCCATCGTGGGCTCGCGACCGAGCAGCTGGTGCAGCTCGCGCTGGGTGCGCACCACCTTGTTGATCGTCTCCACCATGTGCACGGGCACGCGGATGGTGCGGGCCTGGTCCGCGATCGCGCGGGTGATCGCCTGCCGGATCCACCACGTGGCGTAGGTGGAGAACTTGTAGCCCTTCGTGTAGTCGAACTTCTCCACCGCACGGATCAGGCCGAGGTTGCCCTCCTGGATCAGGTCGAGGAACAGCAGCCCGCGGCCCACGTAGCGCTTCGCGATCGACACGACCAGCCGCAGATTGGACTCGACCAGGCGGCGGCGTCCCAGCTGGCCGCCTCGCTCCACGCGCTGCAGCTCGCGCCGGCGGGCCACGTCGAGGGTCCCCCCTTCGGCCAGCAGCGCGCTGGCGGCCAGGCCAGCCTCGACGCGCTTGGCCAGGTCGACCTCCTCCTCGGCGCTGAGCAGTGAGACCCTGCCGATCTGCAGCAGGTAGAGCCGCACCGGGTCCCCGGCGCTGGCCGAGGTCCCCGTGCCTTCGTCCAGCCGCCGGCGCGGGATCCGCGTCGCGGCGGGCGCGCGGGGCGCCTGTGGCGGCGGGCCGTCGATCACGTCGATGCCCTCGCCCTCCAGCAGCCTGGCGAGGCCGCGGTGCAGCGCGGTGCTCCGCTCGTCGAGCGCCTCGGTGACCTCGTCGGCGGTGACGAACCCCCGGCTGCGTCCCAGGTGCAGCAGGTCGGTGACCTGCTCGCGCTCGAGCAGCCGCTCGCCGGCCGCGGCGTCGGCGGCGTCGGGTGTGACCGAGCCGGGCGTCGGTGTCATGTCGGCGCGTACGCGGTTCTGCCGTCCAGCAGTGCCCGGCGACGCATCTGCAACTCGTGGTGGCGGTGGACGAGTGCCCGGTGACGCTCGGCGTCGGCAGCCTCGTTCATCTGTTGCAGTTCCGTCCGCACCTCGTCCAGCTCGCGGTGCACGGCGGTCGAGCGGAACATCACCAGAAGCTCCTCCGCGCCGGCGTGTGAGTCGAAGGTCAGCTCGGACATCGCCAGGCCGCGAACGCGGGCGCGGGTCGTGTCGTCCGGCAGCACCCCGAGCACCGCGTCGAGGTCGCCGGCGGCGCAGTCGCGAATGGCCCTGAAGAGCTGACGCGACAACGGTGCGCGAAACTCCGAGTCCTCCACCTCCCCCCAGGTCTGCGGCAGCAGGTCGGGCCGCTGCAACGCGAGCTGCAGCACGAGACGCTCCAGACCCATCTGCCGGTCCCCGGCACCCGCCACCGAGATGTCGCCGGGCGCCGCGCGCGTCGCCGACGGCGCCGGCGCCGGCGCCTCGGGAGCGGCGCGGGCGGCGGTGGGCAGGGCGAGGTCCAGCTCGGACTCGATGAGGTCGGCGTTCAGGCGGACAGCGGGCGCGACCACGTCGCGGACGTAGTGGTAGCGCAGGAAGCGGTCGCCGATCCCGGCGAGCAGCGGGAACGTGCGCCGGTAGGCCGCGACCTGTCCCTCGTGGGTGGTCATGTCCGCGGCGCGCAGCAGGTGGCCGATCTGGAACTCCACGGCCGTCACCACGCCGTCCAACGCCCGCTCCACCGCCGCCGGACCCTGCGCGGCGAGGTCCGCGGGGTCCGTGCTCGGCGGCAGCGGCAGGACGGCCACCTCGCGCACCCCGACCTCCTCGGCCAGGACGCGCGCCTTCTCCGCAGCGGCGTAGCCCGCGTCGTCGGCGTCCAGGGCCAGCACCACGCGCGAGGCGTGACGCTCCAGCAGGGCGAAGTGCTCGGCGGTTAGCGCCGTGCCGCAGGTGGCCACCGCGTGGCGCACCCCGGCGAGTGCGAGCCCGATGACGTCCATGTAGCCCTCGACCACAAGGACGGTGGAGCGCCGCGCGACCTCGGCCCGCGCGAGGTCCAGCCCGTACAGCGTCCGCGACTTCTTGTACAGCTCGGTCTCCGGGGAGTTCATGTACTTCGGGGCGCCGCCGTCCCGTGGCCCGGTGCGCAGCTCGCGACCTGGCAGCAGCCGGCCACCGAAGCCCACGACCTCGCGCCCGGTGGCGTCGGCGATGGGGAACATCACCCGTCCGCGGAAGCGGTCGATGGGCCCCTGGCGGCCCTGGCTGGCCAGCCCCGCGTCGGCCAGCTCCGCGGTGTCGAAGCCGGCGGCCAGCAGGTGGCGGGTGCAGCCGTCCCAGGCGTCCGGCGCCCAGCCCAGCCGGAACGCCGCGGCCTCGGCCTCGCCCACCCCACGGGAGGTCAGGTAGGCGCGCGCGTCGGCGCCGTCGGGGCCGGCGAGCGCGCGCTGGTAATACGCGGTGGCCTCCCCGACGGCCTCGCTGATGCGCGTACGCCGGCCCAGCGCCTTGCGCTGCCCGGGGGTCAGCTCCTCGTAGCGCAGCTCGTAGCCGACGATCCTCGCAAGGCGCTCGACGGCCTCGGGGAACGACAGTGCCTCGATCTTCTGCAGGAAGCGGAACACGTCGCCGCCCTCACCGCAGCCGAAGCAGTGGTAGAAGCCGCGGGCGGGATCCACGCTGAACGACGGCGTCTTCTCCGCGTGGAAGGGGCACAGGCCCTTGAGGCGGGCACCGTTGCGAGCCAGCGCGGTGTGCCCGCCGATGACCGCGGCGAGATCGGCCCGTTCGCGGAGGGCCTGGATGTCGTCGTCGTTGATCCGTCCGGGCATCGGGTCTCCCGATCGACTCACCGGCTCGCGCCACGCCTGCGCAGTGTAGGGGCGCGAGCTCCGGCTTGCGGCTGGAACGACCGGCTCAGCCGGTCGGGCTGGATGGCGGGACGAACAGCCGGCTGAACTCCTCCAGCGCCCGGCCGTCGGTCATGCCGGCCACCTCGTCGAGCACGCGCACGACCGGTGGGTCGTCGGGACGCGCGGGCGCCGGCAGCGCCTGCGGGGTCTCCAGCGCGTGGACCACCAGGCTGCGCAGGACGTGGATCGCCCGGTCCCCGCGCTCGCGGGCGGCGGGCCGGGCATGCACCCGCTCGGCCAGGAACTCGCGCAGCGCCGTGTGCGTGGCCTCCACACGCGGCGAGAAGGCGACCTCGGGCGCGTCGAGCGACGTGGTCACCACGTCGGCCACCAGCGCCGCGATCCACTCCCCCTGCCGCTGGCCCAGGACCGCGAGCACGGCGGCCGGCACGTCGCCGTGCGCCACGATGCCCCAGGCCAGCGCGTCGGCGAGGTCGCTGGTCGCCGTCGTGATGCGGTTGGCCACGCGCACCGCCTGGCCCTCGGGCGTCGACGGGGGCGGCATGATCCAGGGATGGTGGAGGATGCCCTCGCGGACCTCCCAGGTCAGGTTCAGTCCCGCGCCCGAGCGCTCCAGCACCTCGACCACCCGCACACTCTGCTCGTGGTGGCGGAACGGCTCGTCGGTGAAGACCGACAGGGCCTCCTCGCCGGCCCCGGCGAAGGGTGTGTGGCCGAGGTCGTGGCCCAGCGCGATCGCCTCGACGAGATCCTCGTTCAGCCGCAGTGCCCGCGCGATGGTGCGGCCGACCTGGGCGACCTCCAGCGCGTGGGTGAGCCGCACCCGGTCCCGGGACGCCGGACGGCCGCCGCCGGCGGGCAGGAACGTCTGGGTCTTGTCCGCCAGCCGCCCAAAGGCGTCGCAGCGCAGGATGCGGTCGCGGTCCTGCTGGAAGGCGGTGCGCAGCGGGTCGGGGTCTTCGGCTCGCTCCCGGCCCTTGGTGTCGAGGGCCAGGGTTGCCCAACTCGACAGGCTGGCGCGCTCGTAGTCTTCGCTACGCTGGCGGACCGCCGACAGCTGCCTCACGAGGTGGATCGTAGCATCGGGGGCGCCGCCCCTCCCCGAACCGTGTCGGAGCCGTCATGGACAGCGTGAAGCCCGGCGAGCTGCGCACCGCCGCGCGCGTGGCCGACGCCCTCGTCTACGCCGCGGGCGTCGCCGGGATCGTGGCCGGTGGGCTGCTGTTCACCTCGGGTCAGGCGCCATTCGCGATCGTGGCCTGGGTCCTCAGCTTCGTCGCCGGCGCGGTGCTGCGCCTGGTGGCCTGGGGCGTGCGAGGGATGGCGGACCTGCTCGTGCAGAACGACCGCATCGAGCGTGCGCTGGACGAGCTGCGGGGGGACCGCGCCGCGCCCCGCGAGCGCGAGGACGCCGAGCGCATCCCCGACCCGTACCGCCGCTGGGGCGGGTTCCACTAGCTGTTCAGCCGAGGTCCAGGTGGTCATCGAGGTAGCCGGGGAGGCGGTCGATGGCCACCCGCTCCTGCGTCATGGAGTCGCGGTCGCGCACGGTGACGGCGCGGTCGGTCTCCACCGTCTCGAAGTCCACGGTGACGCAGTACGGCGTGCCGACTTCGTCCTGGCGGCGGTAGCGCTTGCCGATGGAGCCGGCGTCGTCGTACTGGGTGGCGTAGCGCGGCTTCAGCAGGGCGCTCACCTCGCGGGCGGTCGGGGTCAGTTTCTCGTTGCGCGACAGCGGCAGGACGGCGACCTTCACCGGCGCCAGCGCGTGGGACAGCGCGAGCACCACGCGGCGCTCGGTCCTGCCGGCAGCGCTGACCGCCTCCTCCTCGCGGTAGGCGTCGCACAGGAACGCCAGCGTCGCCCGGTCCACGCCCGCCGCCGGCTCGATCACGTAGGGCAGGTAGCGCTCCTCGCGCTCGGCGTCGAAGTAGGACAGGTCACGACCGCTGAACTCGCTGTGGCGGCCCAGGTCGAAGTCGCTGCGGTTCGCCACGCCCTCCAGCTCGCTCCAGGCGAACGGGAAGCGGTACTCCACGTCCACGGTGGCCTTGGAGTAGTGGCTCAGCTCGTCCTTCGCGTGGTCGCGGATGCGCAGGTTCTCCGCGCGCATGCCGAGGTTGCGGTACCAGTTCCAGCGCGCGGCGATCCAGTACTCGTGCCACGCCTCGTCGGTGCCGGGCCGCACGAAGAACTCCATCTCCATCTGCTCGAACTCGCGGACGCGGAAGATGAAGTTGCGCGGCGTGATCTCGTTGCGGAAGCTGCGGCCGACCTGGGCGATGCCGAAGGGCACCTTCTGCCGGCTGGTGAGCTGCACGGTGGCGAAGTCCACGAACATTGCCTGTGCGGTCTCCGGGCGCAGCCACACCTGGCTCGACGTGTCGTCCGTCGGCCCGACGAAGGTCTTGAACATCAGGTTGAACGCCTTGGACTCGCTCCAGTCGCGCGCGCCGCAGTTGGGGCATGGCGGCAGCTCGCCGTCGACCGGCTCGAGGTGGTCGGTGCGGAAGCGGTGGTTGCAGTTGCGGCACTCGACCAGCGGGTCGCTGAAGCCCTCGACGTGGCCCGACGCCTCCCACACCCGCGGGTGCATGAGGATGGCGGCGTCCAGGCCGACGATGTCGTCACGCAGCTGGATCATCGCACGCCTCCAGGCGGCCTTGACGTTGTCCTTCAGCGCGACGCCGAGGGGGCCGTAGTCCCACGCGCCGCGCAGCCCGCCGTAGATCTCGGAGGACGCAAAGACCAGCCCCCGCCGCTTGCACAGCTCAACGATCGTCTCCATGGTGACGTCGTCGCGGCCGGCGACCGTGGGGGCGTCGGGCTCCACACGGACGATGTCGTGGTCCGGGACGGCGGGCAGTTCGGGGTCGAACACGTCGGTCACGGGTGAGACTCCTGAACGGGTGAGGCCCCCGGTGGCTCCCAGGGGCCCGCAGTACCGCTCATGGTACGGGCGCTTGGCCCGTGGGTCGCGCGCTGGAAATCCGGCCCTGATAGCCTCCGATCGCCGTCGTTGCGCTGTCGTTGCGCCGAAGGAGGGGACGCGGTGGCCGAGACCCCGCTGGTGCAGGTGGAGGGCGTCAACAAGCACTTCGGCGACTTGCACGTGCTGAAGGACATCGACCTCACCGTCGACTCGGGCGAGGTGGTGGTCGTCATCGGGCCCTCGGGGTCGGGAAAGTCGACGCTGTGCCGGACGCTCAATCGGCTCGAACCCATCGACGGCGGCACTATCCGCATCGACGGCAACGTGCTTCCCGTCGAAGGTAAGGGCCTTGCGAAGCTGCGCGCCGACGTGGGCATGGTGTTCCAGTCCTTCAACCTGTTCGCCCACAAGACCATCCTGGAGAACGTGACGCTGGGCCCCGTCAAGGTCCGCCGGATGAAGAAGGGCGAGGCGCGGGACCTCGCCATGTCGCTGCTGGAACGCGTCGGCATCACCGACCAGGCGCAGAAGTACCCGGCGGAGCTGTCCGGCGGGCAGCAGCAGCGGGCCGCCATCGCGCGCGCGCTGGCCATGAGGCCCAAGCTGATGCTGTTCGACGAGCCCACCTCCGCGCTCGACCCCGAGATGATCTCGGAGGTACTGGACGTGATGCTCGAACTCGCCCGGGAGGGCACGACCATGGTCGTGGTCACCCACGAGATGGGCTTCGCCCGGTCCGCCGCGCGCCGCGTAGCGTTCATGGACGAAGGCCGCATCGTCGAGACGGCCCCGCCCGACCGGTTCTTCAGCAACCCCGAGTCCGACCGCGCAAGGAACTTCCTCTCAAAGATCCTGGCTCACTGACAACAAGGAGCAACATCGATGCGTGCACGATGGACGATGCTGGCGCTGGCCATGGTCCTCGCGCTGCTGGCCGCGGCCTGCGGCGGCGATGACACCGCCACGACCGAAAGTGACACCGAGGCGGCGGAGGCGACCTCCGAGGGCGCCAGCGGATCCGAATCCGAGGCGGATTCCGAAGCCGAGTCCGAGTCCGAGGGCCCCGAGGAGAGCGAGACCGCGGCCGGTGGCGCCCCGGAGATCGCCGAGGGCACCACCATGGCCGAGATCCGCGACGAGGGCGTCCTCACGGTCGGCACGAAGTTCGACCAGCCGCTGTTCGGCCTCGCCAGCCTCGAGGGCGAGCCCGAGGGCTTCGATGTTGAGATCGCGAAGCTCGTGGCGGAGGCCATCTTCGGCGAGTCCACCCCGGAGAACACCGTGTTCCAAGAAGCGGTGTCGGCGAACCGCGAGGAGTTCATCGAGGACGGGACGGTGGACATCGTCGTCGCCACCTACACGATCAATGACACCCGCAAGGAGCGCGTCGACTTCGCCGGGCCGTACTACATCGCGGGCGGCGAGATCATGGTCCCCGCGGGCAACCCCGGAGGCGTCGCATCGATCGACGACCTCAACGGGCTGCGGGTCTGCACCGCAACGGGCTCCACGTACGTGGACAGCGTGGCCGAGCAGGCGCCGGAGGCGGACCTGTCGACGCTGTTCGACACCTACTCCGAGTGCGCGGACGCCATGAGCGACGGGCGCATCGACGCGGTCGCCACCGACAACGTCATCCTCGCCGGCCTGGTGTTCTCCAACGAGGGCGAGTACGAGCTTGTGGGCGAGAGCTTCACCGAGGAGCCCTACGGCATCGGCCTGGAGCTCGGCGACGACGAGTTCCGCGACTTCATCAACGACGTGCTCGAGCAGTCCTACGAGTCCGGCGCGTGGGAGGAGGCCTACACGGCCACCGTGGGCCAGGTCATCGAGGAGGTCCCCGAGCCGCCCATGGTCGACCGCTACTAGCCGCCGGTGGGGGACGCGGCCGCCGGCCCGGCCGCGTCCCTCCTGTCTGGTCTTTGAGCGAGGAGTTCACGCTTGCTCGACATCGTGGGCGAGTACGGTCCGCGCCTGGTCGTCGGTCTGCTGACCACGGCGCGGATTGCGTTGCTCGCGTTCGCGCTCGCCTTCCTCTTCGGCCTGCTGATCGCGGCCTTCCGCGTGAGTCCGGTACCGCCGCTGGTGCGCGCCGCAGGGCTCTACGTCACGTTCTTCCGCAACATCCCGCTCGCGGTCCTGATGATCCTGGTCTTCTTCGTCCTGCCGGACCTCGACCTGGGCTTGTCGGGCTTCTGGTCGGCGGTCCTCGCGCTCAGCCTCTACAGCGGCGCGTACCTGGCGGAGATCATCCGCTCGGGCATCAACACCGTGGCCGCGGGTGAGGTCGAGGCGGCGCGGGCGGTGGGTCTCACCTTCACCCAGGTCCTCGGGCTGATCGTGCTGCCCCAGGCCCTGCGCAGCGTCGTGGCCCCGATCGGCAGCCTGTTCATCGCCCACACCAAGAACACGACGGTCGCCGCCCTCATCTCCGCGGGCGAGCTGGGTGACTTCACGCGCCGGGCGGGCAGCGCGAGCGCGAACTACTTCACCGTCGCGCTGCTGGTCGCCATCGTCTTCGTCGTGATCCTGGTGCCGACCGGCTCGCTGTTCGGCGTCCTGGAGCGCAGGGTGGCGATCAAGCGATGACCAGCATCCTGGCCAGCGATGAGCTCGGCCCGCAGGGCCGTCGTCGCGTCCGCATCGCCACGGTGGTGTCGGCCCTCGTCCTCGGCGCCTTCGTCGCGGTCGCGCTTATCCGCTTGGGACAGCAGGGCCAGCTCGAACCCGAGCTCTACACCGACCTCTTCCAGGCGGCCGTGTGGCGCCGGCTCCTGACCGCGCTGGTTAAATACAACCTCTCCGTCGCCCTCCTGGCGATGGCGCTGTCGCTCACGATCGGGCTGGGGCTGGCGCTGGGCCGCCTCTCGCGCTCGGCCTGGGTCTACCGGCCCCTCGGGGCCTTCGTCGAGTTCTTCCGCGCGGTCCCCGTGCTGCTGTTCATCTTCCTGGCGAACTTCGGCCTGCCCCAGTACGGCATCGACCTCGGCACCTTCGGCTTCGTGGTGGTGGCGCTCACCGCCTACCACAGCTCGGTGCTGGCCGAGATCTACCGTGCCGGCATCCTCTCCCTCGGGCGCGGTCAGAGCGAGGCCGCACTCAGTCTCGGGATGAGCTATTGGCAGTCGATGTTCCTGGTCGTGCTCCCGCAGGCGGTGCGGCGCATGCTGCCGGCGATCGTGAGCCAGCTCGTCACCCTCATCAAGGACACCACGCTCGCCTTCATCATCGGCTTCTCCGAGATGCTCCGGGAGGGCACGCGCATCGCGGAGTTCCTCAACAACCGGCTGCAGACGCTGCTGCTGGTGGCGCTGATCTTCATCGCCGTCAACTACGCGCTCAGCCGCTTCGCGACGTGGCTGGAGCGACGCCAGCGCCGGCGCTACGGCGGAGTTGTCACCCCCGCCCCGGGGACGCTGGAGGACCCGGCCTTGCTCGACCAGCCGGAGGTCGCGACCGTCCGCTAAGCCACCCTGCCCGCGCCCTGCTCCGCGAGGGCACGGCGGGTGCTGACGAGGTCGTCGACCAGGCTGGAGGCGCCGAAGCGGAAGCGCTCGCGGGTCAGCCACTCAAGACCCACCGACCCGGCGACGAGCGTGAGGTAGGCCAGCGCCGCCTCGGCCGTGCGGATGCCGCCCGAGACCTTCACCCCGACGGGCTGGCCGCCGGCCCGCCCGAAGGCCTTCGCCGACTCCAGCAGCAGCAGGGCGTTGGCCAGGGTGGCGCCCTCGCGCAGCTTGCCGGTCGAGGTCTTCACCAGGTTGGCGCCGGCGGTCATGGCGAGCCACGCGGCGTCGCGGACGTCCGTCGGCGATCCCAGCTCGGCGGTCTCCAGAATCACCTTGAGGCGCGTGTCACCCGCGGCCTCCCGCAGGCCCCGCAGCTGACCGAGCACGTCGCCGTAGCGCCCGGCGAGGAACGCGCCGCGGTCCAGCACCACGTCGACCTCGTCGGCGCCGGCATCCACGGCCGCCGCGACGTCGGCCATGCGGATGGCCAGCGGAGCACGGCCCGACGGGAAGGCCCCGGCGACCGCGGCCACCAGCACGTCGGAGTCGTCCAGCGCTTCGACGGCCGGCGCCACCAGGTCGGAGTAGACGCACAGCGCGGCCACGGCCGGGACCCCGGGGTCCTCCGGATCCGGGCGCCGGGCGGTGGCCGCCAGCTCCGCCACCGACTCTGGGGTGTCGGTGCCCTCCAGCGTGGTGAGGTCGGTCAGCCGCAGCGCGAGGTCCAGCGCAGCCACGCGGGGGACGACCAGGTCGCCCTTGGCCAGCGTGCCGGCACGGTCGTCGAGGTCGGCGGCGTCGACGGGCGGCAGGCCGGCCAGGACGGCGGCGATCTCGGCGTCGTCCTCGGCGAGGTCGGGCAGCGCGGGCAGGGTGCTCATGTTCCTGCAGAGCCTAGAAGAAGACGGCGACCCCCGTGCCGTGCGCTTCCTCAGGCCTGGAGGGCGCTGATCCCCGTGCCGTGGGGTCCGGAGGTGGCGAGGCGGCGCACCTCGCCGCTGGGCCGGCGCTGCAGGTCCAAGGCGAAGGTCCGGATGGCGGCGTCGTGCTCGAAGCGCAGCCGGTACAGCGGCGCGGCCGGGCTCGCCCGGGTGCCTGCCGTGTCCAGGGTCACGCGCTCGGCCTCGACATCGGCAGGCGACAGGTAAGGCGCGACGACCGACGAGTACACCACCGTCGCCACCCCGGGCAGCGGCTCGGCCAGCCGTGCGGGCAGCCAGGTCGCCAGGCCCTCGGCGGCCACCGCGGCGGGTGTGCTGGCCGCTGCGGCGAGCGCGCCGCGCAGGCGGGCGAGGCGTTGGGCCTGGTCGGGCCAGACGAAGGACGTGAGGGTGAGCCGGCCCTCCGCTGAGGTGGGGTCGATCGGCGCGAGGTCGCAGCCCGCACGCTCGACCACGACGACCCCGGCGGGTTCGGGGGGCGGGGGCGCTGTCCAGTGCCCGTCGAGCACCAGCGGCGAGTCCTGCGGCCCCCACGTCCAGCCCAGGTCGGGCTGGCGGTAGCCGTAGCGGTCCCAGCGCAGGTTCAGCCCCGCGCTCGCGCCGATCTCCAGCAGCCGCAGCGGCAGCCCGGTCTCGTCCGCAACGGCGAGGAAGCCGACGAGCAGAGCGGCGCAGCGGCCGACCTCGTTGGTCTGGCAGGGACGGGCCGCGAGGTCGCGCAGCTCGTCGGCGTGCTCGGCGACGGTTGCCAGCAGCGCCTCGGCCGCGCCGGCGGGCGCCGCCGTGCCGCCGGTCGACGGCAGGTGCAGCGCCAGCCGCGGTGCCCGGCGGGTCAGGGCCAGCCGATGGACCCCGCCGAGGAAGCGCAGCGCCAGCGCCGACCCGGCGGGCTCGTCGGCGTAGGGCTGCAGGACCGCCCAGGTGGGGCCGCCGGCCAGCACGTCGTCCGCGGCGCTGCGCAGCAGGAGCGCCGACAGGGCGGAGCCGTAGCCCTCACACCACCCGGCCTGGCGCCGCAGCAGCCCGGCCACCCGCTCCCGCCTGCCGATCCCCGCCTCGGGGGTGCCCGGCATACTGGCCGGTATGCCGCCGTTCGCCGCCGGGCTGCTCGTGTTTGCCACGTCCGCCGCCGTCCTCGTGATCGAGATCCTCGCCGCCCGGCTGCTGGCGCCGTATGTCGGCGTCACGCTGCAGACCTACACCGCCATCATCGGCGTGGTGCTGGCCGGCATCTCACTCGGCAGCTTCGTTGGCGGCAGGCTGGCGGATCGAACCGACCCGCGCAACCTCCTCGGTCCGGCGCTGATGCTCGGCGGCGCGCTCGCCCTCACCACCGTGCCGGTCGTGCGCCTGGTCGGCCCCGGCCTGCCGCTGGGTGGGGCCGGCGCCTCGGTGCTGCTCGCCCTGCTCGGCTTCTTCCCGCCCGCGGCCGTCCTGTCCGCGGTCTCGCCGATGGTGGTGAAGCTGCAGCTCGCCACGCTGGACGAGGCCGGGACCACGGTGGGGCGGCTGTCGGCGATCGGCACGGCCGGCGCGATCGCGGGCACGTTCGTCACCGGCTATCTCCTCGTCGCCGCGTTCCCGACCCCGCCGCTGTTCCTGGCGGTCGGCGCGGCGCTGCTGCTCACGGGGCTCACGCTCGCCCTGCGCCTGCGCGCCGGCGAGCGCCGGCCGGTGGCCGGCATCGCGGTCCTCGGGCTGTTCGGGGCCGGCCTCACCACCGTGATCCCAAGCCCCTGCCAGGTCGAGACCGCCTACTACTGCGCCGCCGTTCGCGACGACCTTCCACCCTGCGACGGGCGGACCCTCTACCTCGACACGCTGCGCCACAGCTGCGTCCACCCCGACGACCCACTGCGTCTGGACTTCTCCTACGCCCAGATCCTGTCCGACGTGGTCGCCACCGTCGCCCCCGAGTCGGAGCCGGTCGACGCGCTGCACGTGGGCGGCGGCGGCTTCTCGCTGCCGCGCTACCTGGCGGCGCAACGGCCCGCCTCGACCAGCGTGGTGCTGGAGCTTGACCCGGCCCTGGTCGACGTGGCCCGCGACGAGCTGGGGTTGACCACAGGTCCAGACCTGCGCGTCGAGGTCGGCGACGCGCGCACGGCGCTGGGGTCCCAGCCCGACGACGCCTACGACCTGGTGATCGGTGACGCCTTCGGCGGGCTCGCGGTGCCCTGGCACCTCGCCACCACCGAGTTCGCCGCCGAGATCGCGCGCACGCTGCGACCGGGCGGCACCTACGCCATCAACCTCATCGACTATCCGCCGCTGGGCTTCGCCCGAGCCGAGGCGGCGACCCTGCGCGAGGTCTTCGCGCACGTCGCGGTCATCGCGCCAGCGGCCCGGCTGGACGGCGAGGAGGGCGGCAACATCGTCCTGGTGGCCTCCGCCGCTCCGATCGACGCCGCTGGCATCCGGGCGAGCAACGGGGCGCGCGGCGGCGACGACATGGTGGCGACCGGCGCCGCCCTCGACGTCTTTACCGACGGCGCCCGCCCGCTGACCGACGATTACGCCCCCGTCGACCAGCTGCTCACCACCGGCTAGCCGCCGGCGGCCACCTCGCCGCCCTCACGTCGGCCCGCTGCTCGGTGCCGGAGCGGCCTGGGCACGGCCGGGGTCAGACACGGCCGAAGCGGCGTCCCCGGCGCTGGTACTCCGCGACGGCCTCGGCGAGGGTGGTGCGGTCGAAGTCGGGCCACAGGACCTCGGTGAACACCAGCTCGGCGTAGGCGGCCTCCCACAGCAGGAAGTTCGACAACCGCTGCTCCCCCGAGGTGCGCACCAGCAGGTCGACGTCGGGGGCCTCGGGCTCGTACAGCCGCGCCTGGATGGACGAGGCGGTGATGCGCTGGGGATTCAGCCGCCCGGCGGCGGCGTCCGCGGCCAGCGACCGTGCGGCGTCCACCAGCTCCGCCCGCCCCCCGTAGTTGAACGCCACCTGCAGTGTCATGCGGGTGTTGCGGGCGGTCCGGGCCTCGGTGTCCTCCATCATCGCCACGAGCCGGCCGGGCACCGGGCGCCGCCGCCGGCCGACGAAACGCACCCGCACCCCGCGCTCGTCCAGCTCCCCGGCGCGGCGCAGCAGCAGGTCGCGGTTGAAGTTCATCAGGAAGCGGACCTCGCTGGGCGGGCGCTTCCAGTTCTCGGTGGAAAAGGCGTAGACCGTCAGCCAGCGCAGGCCGAGTTCCAGCGCGCCCTCGACGGTGTCGAACAGCGCGGTCTCGCCCTGGGCGTGGCCGGCGTTGCGCGGCAGGCCGCGCTGGCCGGCCCAGCGCCCGTTGCCGTCCATGATGATGCCGACGTGCCGGGGGACCCGGGCGAGGTCGATGCCGTCGTAGCTCACCGCGGGACGAACTCCCACGATGCCAGCGGCTTGCCCAGGTGATAGGTCAGGAAGCTGTTCACCACCGCGCCCGCGGCCCGGCGCACGCGCGGCGCGCTGGTGGCGGCCAACCCGGCGAGGTCGCCCTGACCGAAGGCGCGCAGCAGCGACAGCACCTCGGGGTCCAGCGGGTGGGAGTCCGCCGGTGCGCAGTCGGGGCACAGCGTGCCGCCGGCCGCCAGCGAGAACACCGTGTGGCGGCCGGGCGCGCCGCACGCCGCGCACGCGTCCAGGTACGGGTGGTACCCGGCCACGGAGGCGAGGCGGAACAGGTAGCCGTCCAGAACCGACGCCGGGGTTGCAGGCGCGCGCTCCAGCGTGCGCAGGCCGTCCAGCAGCAGCAGGAACAGCCGGTTGGACCGCTCGTCCTCCTGGGCCACCCGGTCGGCGGCCTCGACCATCGCCGAGCCGCAGGCGCTGAGGGCGAAATCCGCGCGGACGGGCGCGAACGGTGTCAACAGATCGGCGGAGGTGACGATGTCGAGGTTGCGGCCCTCGTACAGCTGCAGGTCGACGTGGCTGAACGGCTCCAGGCGCCCGCCGAAGCGCGACATGGTCTTGCGCACGCCCTTGGCGACCGCGCGGACCTTGCCCCGCCCCTGGGTCAGCAGGTGCAGGATGCGATCGGCCTCCCCCAGCTTGTAGGTGCGCAAGACGATGCCCTGGTCGCGGTAGAGCGCCATCCGAGGAGAGTACGCCGCCGCTCTAGGAGCGGCGGCGGCGGCGCAGCAGGCTGCAGACGGCGAGCGTGGCCAGCACCAGCCCGACGGTGACGCGGGCGCGCGGGCTGGCGGGCAGGCCCCACAACATGTCGCGGACCTGACCGCGCACGAGCGGGGCCACCGTGAGCGGCCGGCCTGGGGCCACCCGCCGGGTGCCGGTGGTCAGCCGGCCCACCAGCGAGGACGCCTCGGCGCCGAGCGTCAGGACGTCCCCGCGCGGGCCGCTGATCGTCACGCTGACACCCTCGCCGGCCAGGAAGTCCCCCACCCGGCCCACCCCGCGGACGTCGGCGGGCCATGTGGCCCGCAACTCGTCGACGAACCGCGCGGGGTCGTCGGTGGTGACGCGCAGGGTCGAGCCCTCGCCGGTGACCCGGCCGACCAGGCCGTCGGCCGACTCGACGACCAGGTCGGCGGTGAACTGCAACGGCACGCCGGCGCCTACGAGACGGCGCCGGCGTCGTTGTCGCTGGTGGTGATCCGCAGCGTGCCGTTCAGCTTCCACACCGCGCGGGGCGAGTCCGGGCCGGTGTCGCGCGGGACCTCGACGTACAGGTCCACGAACTCGTAGTTGATCCCGGCACCCCTGCCCGTGAGGTATGCCCACATCTGTTTGCCGAAGTCGGCGAGGGAGGTCGTCGGATCTGACATCGACTGTCCTTCTAGTAACCGAGGCGCTCCAGCTTGCGCGGGTCGCGCTGCCACTCCTTCATCAGCTTCACCCGCAGGTCTAGGTAGACCCCGGTGCCCAGCAGCGGCTCCAACTCTTCTCGCGCCCGCGCCCCGACGGTGCGCAGGACCTCGCCGCCGTGGCCGATGACGATGCCCTTCTGCGAGTCGCGCTCCACGTACAGGTGCGCGCTGATCGCGGTGATACCCGGCGACTCGCCGGGACCCAGCTCGTCGACCACCACGGCAACCGAGTGCGGCACCTCCTCGCGCAGTGCGGTGATGGCCTTCTCGCGGATGATCTCGGCGACCCGCTGCTCCAGCGGCTGGTCGGTCACCTGCCCGTCGGGGAAGTGCGCGGGCCCCTCGGGCATGCGCGCGACGATGAGGTCGGCCAGCGCGTCGACGTTGTCGCCGGTCCGCGCCGAGATCGGGATGACCTCGGCCCAGTCCCCCATCGCCGCGAGGCGCTCGAGCTGCGGCAGCTGGCGCTTGCGGGCGAAGTCGTCCACCTTGTTCAGCGTCGCGATGACCGGCGTCGGCGATCCGGCGAGCAGGCGGGCGAGGAACTCGTCGCCACGGCCGATGCCGCTGGACCCGTCCAGCAAGAACACGATGCAGTCGACCGACGACAGATTCGCCCGTGCGAGTTCGTTGAGGCGGTTGCCCAGCAGCGTCTTCGGCTTGTGGATGCCGGGGGTGTCGGTGAACACCACCTGCGCGTCGTCGCGGTTCAGCACCCCGCGGATCACGTGCCGGGTGGTCTGGGGAACCGGTGTCGTGATGGCGATCTTCTCTCCGACCAGCTGGTTCAGCAGGGTCGACTTGCCGACGTTGGGTCGGCCCACCAGGGAGCAGAATCCGGAGCGCATCCCCCCAACCTACGGCGCGGGGCTCACAGCGAACCGCGCGGCGCCACCCACTCGGTCGGCTGCCCCGTGACCTCCGCGATGCGGTCGTAGTCGGAGTCGTAGTGCCAAACGGTCGCCCCCGCCAACTCGGCGGCCGCCGCGATCAGAAGGTCGGCGAAGCCCACGCTGCGGTGCTGCAGGCCGCCCTTGCGGGCCAGGGCTGCTTGGACATCCAGTGCACGCTGTCCTGCGTCCTGCCCGCACGGCACCTGTCGGAACGCGCCGAGCTCCTCCGCAACCTCCGCGTACTCGTCGGCACTGCGGGTGCTGTAGAGGATCTCGAGCTTGGCTGGGGGCGTGACGGCGACACGATCCAGACTCGCCTCGCGCGCCCACGCTTCCACCACGGCCGAGTGACGGGCTCGGTTGTAGACGCTGGTGTCGACGAGCAGGAGGTCAGTCATCGGACTGCTTGATCCAGTTCGCTCGGACCTCGGCGAGGAACTCGGGACCTATGTCGATGCCTTTCTGCGTTCTGAGGCGCTCGATGAACCTGCGGCGGAGATGCGCGCGCCAGACCTCCTCGAACGCCTTGTCGATCGTGTCCTTGATGCCCTTCGTTCCCAGCACCTCCCGGGCGCGGGCGAGGAGTTGCTGGTCGATCTCGATGGTGGTCTTCCGCTTCTGCGGTATAGATGTCGTCGTCATGCTGGGCAGTATAGAACCTGCTTGCGGATACAGGTTGAGAAGCCTGGGCTATGTTGAGAAACCGAGGCGGGCTGGGCCGAAGCCGTGTGGCAGGAGGTCGATGCCCAGGTGGTAGCGGGCGACCTCTCCGGTCTCGCCGGCGGCGATCACGAGCAGGTCGGGGGCGAACTCGTAGAGGACCTGGCGGCACACGCCGCAGGGGGTGCAGGGGCCGTCGCCGGCGCCGACCACCGCGAGCGCGGTGAACTCGCGGGCGCCGGCCACCACCGCCGCGGGCAGGGCCACGCGCTCGGCGCAGATCGTGGGGGAGTACGCAGCGTTCTCGACGTTGGCGCCCAGGAAGACCCGCCCATCGGCGGCGAGCAGCGCGCAGCCCACCCGGAAGCCCGAGTAGGGCGCATAGGCCCGCTCGCGGACCTCACGGGCGGCGGCGAGCAGGGCGTCGAGATCGGGTGCCGCGCTCACTGACGCTGCGGGACGGCGTGCTCGGGCGCGGGCGCCAGGCGCTCCACCAGCACCCGCACGATGCGGCGGCCCTTCAGACGCTCCGCGGTGAGGCGCACCGGCGGGACCTCGAGCTGCTCGCCCGCCGTCGGGACCCGCCCCAGCACGCCGAAGAACAGCCCGCCCAGGCTGTCCCACTCCTCGTCGGGCAGCGTGGTCCCCAGCAGCTCGTTGAGCCGGTCAACCGGCAGGCGGGCGTCGATGCGCCAGGCCTGCTCGCCGACCTGCTCGACGAGGTCCTCCTCGCGGTCGTACTCGTCCTCGATCTCACCGACGATCTCTTCGAGGATGTCTTCGATGGTGACCAGGCCCGCGGTCCCGCCGTACTCGTCGACGACGATGGCGAGGTGGACCTTCTGCGCCTGCATGTCGGCGAGCAGCTGGTCCACGCCGGCCAGCTCGGGCACGAAGTGGGGCGGGCGCAGCAGGTCGTGCCAGGGACCGTCGACGTTCCCGCGGGCGGCGAGGTGGCGCAGGATGTCCTTGGCGTAGACCACACCGACGATGCGGTCGCGGTGGTCGGCCCATACGGGGATGCGCGAGTGGCCGCCGTTGAGGACCACGTCGAGGACGTGGCGCAGCGGATCGTCGGCGCACACGATGACCATGTCCGGGCGCGGCACCATGATCTCGCGGACCACCGTGTCACCCAGCTTGAACACGCGGTGCAACATCGCGCGCTCGCTGGCCTCGATGACGTCGTCGGACTCCGCCACATCGATCATCTCGCGCAGCTCGTCGGAGGTGACGAACGGGCCGGTCGGCAGGCGCTTGCCCGGGGCGATGAGGTCGCCGAGGCGCACCAGCACGGAGGCCAGCGGCGACAGCGGCAGGGCGAACAGCCGCACCCAGCGGGCCGTGGCCAACGCCACGCCATCGGTGTGCTGCAGCGCGAGCGTGCGCGGGGCGACCTCGGCACCGACGAACAGTGCGCCGGCCCCCACCAGGGTGCTGACCACGATGGCGAGCGCGCGGTCGGTGTAGTGCTCCACCACCAGGGTCAGCAGCGCTGCGCCGGCGACCTGCAGGACGAGCACGAGCAGGGCGAGGATGCCCAGCGTGCGGACGGGGTCGCGCATGATGCTGACCAGCCGCGCCGCGCCGGGGCGCTCGGCGTCGGCCAGCTTCAGCGCCTTGACCAGCGACATCCGGGACAGGGCAGTCTGCGCGGCACTGAAGAACGCCGCCCCGAGCAGCGAGCACAGCGCCCCGGCGAGCGCGTAGAGATCGCCGGCCGACAGGGACCGGTTCACGCCTGCGGCTCCGTCTCGGGTGGCGCGCGCGGGGGCGCGGGGGCGCCCGCTTGGATGAAGTCCGCGAGCAGACGGTCGGTCAGGGAGAACATCTTGTGGCGCTCACCCTCCTGCGCGTGGTCGTGGCCGAGCAGGTGCAGGATGCCGTGCACCAGCAGCAGGTCCAGCTCGTGCTCAGCAGTCTTGCCATGGGCCGGCGCCTGCTCCGCGGCGACATCGGGGCACAGCACCACGTCGCCGAGCAGCGCGGGCCCCGGCGTGCTCTCCCCCGGCATGTCGATGGGGAACGCGAGCACGTCGGTGGGGCCCTCGCTGTCCATGTGATGGGAGTTCAGCGCCGCGATGGCGTCACGGTCCACGGCGAGCACGGACAGCTCCATGCCCTCGGGCACGTGACGATCGCTGAGCACGAACTCGGCGAGCCTGCGCAGCCGGTCGGTGTCGATCGGCCGGGTCTGCTCGTCTGCGACGAAGACCGACATCCGCTCAGCCCTGAGCGCCGTCGCCGGACTGCAGGTCGTCGAACACCCGGTATGCCTCGACGATCTCCTGCACGATCCGGTGGCGCACCACGTCGCGGCCGCTCAGCTCGCAGAACGCCACGCCGTCGATGTCGGTGAGGATGTCACGCACCACCTGCAGGCCGGAGTGGCGCCCGCTGGGCAGGTCGACCTGGGTGACGTCGCCGGTGACGACCGCCTTGGAGCCGAAGCCGAGGCGCGTGAGGAACATCTTCATCTGCTCGGGCGTGGTGTTCTGCGCCTCGTCCAGCACGATGAAGCTGTCGTTGAGGGTGCGACCGCGCATGAAGGCCAGCGGCGCCACCTCGATCGTCCCGCGCTCCATGAGCAGCGTCACCTGCTCGGCATCCATCATGTCGTAGAGGGCATCGAACAGTGGCCGCAGGTACGGGTCGATCTTCTCGAACAGCGTGCCCGGCAGGAAGCCCAGCCGCTCCCCCGCCTCCACGGCGGGTCGCGTGAGGATGATGCGGTTGACCTCCTTGCGCCGCAGCGCCAGGACGGCCATGGCCATCGCGAGGTAGGTCTTTCCGGTGCCCGCCGGCCCGATGCCGAAGGTGATGGTGTTGGAGCGGATCGCGTCGAGGTAGCGCTTCTGGCCCACCGTCTTGGGCCTGATCGCACGGCCGCGGTGGGTCAGCGCCTCGTCGGACAGCACCTCGGCGGGGCTCTCGTGCTCGGCGTCGCACACGATGGTGATGGTCGTGGCGACGTTCGCCTCGTCCAAGGTGTGGCCGCGGTCGAGCAGCTTCACGAACTCGCCGAACACCTCCACGACCCGGTTGGTGTCGTCGGGGTCGCCGGTCACGGTGATCTCGTTGCCGCGGACGAGGATGCCGACGCCGGGGAACGCCGACTCGACCATCTTGAGCAAACCGTCGCCGCTGCCGAGCAGTGAGACCATCGCGTGGTGCCCGGGAACGGAGGTCTTGACTTGCGTCGTGCTGGTCAAATGTCTCTCAGACTGGTACGGGGGTGTTGGAGTCACAGTGTACCGGTCGGGCTCAGGCGAGTGCGGTCGACCGGGGGTACGCCACGGCGGGGTCGGTGAGCACGTTGACCAGGTACGGCACGCCCGCGTCGAAGGCGCGCGCCAGCGCCGCAGGCAGCGCCGACGCCGTGGTCACCGTCTCTCCCGCCCCGCCCAGCGCGCGCACCACGTCGTCGTAGCGCAGGCGCGGCTGCAGGTCCGCCGCCGCGCTCCAGCCGCCGTACAGCGCCTCCATCGGGTGCTTCTCCAGTCCCCAGATGCCGTTGTTGCCCACGATCATCACGACGGGCAGGCCGTGGCGCACCAGAGTGTCGGCGTCCATCAGGCCGAAGCCCGCGGCGCCGTCGCCCAGCAGCGCGCAGACCTGTGCGTCCGGGCGGGCCAGGCGCGCGGCGGCGGCGTAGCCCATGCCCGTGCCGAGGCAGCCGTAGGGCCCAGGGTCCAGCCAGCAGCCGGGCGTGAAGCTGTCCACCAGCTTGCCGGCGAAGGACACGAAGTCCCCGCCGTCACCGACCACCACCGCATCGCGGTCCAGCACCCGCCGCAGCTCCCCGTACACCCGGGCGGGGTGGATGGGCGCGGTGTCGGCTTCGAGCAGCGCGACCTCCTCGCTGCGCTTGCGGCGTTCGACGTCGCGCAGGTCGTCCGTCCAGGCGGTCCGGGCGGCGGCCTGCTCGCCGGTGGGCGCGCCGAGCGCCTCCGCGAGCTGGGCCAGCATGTCGACGAGGTCGCCGCCGAGACCGGCGGCCAGCGGGGTGTGCGCGGCGACACCCGCGGGGCTGTCGGCGAGGTGGACGACCTCGGCCGCGCCGAAGCGCCCGAACCCGAGGCGGAAGTCCAGTGGCGTGCCGACCACGCAGACGAGGTCGGCGCCGCCGAGCGCCGCGCCGCGAGCGCGCGAGACGGCAAGCGGGTGGTCGGCGGGCACCAGGCCGCGACCCATGCCGTTGCCGAGGACCGGGATGCGCGCGGTCTCGACCAGGGCGCGCAGCTGTCTGTCCGCGCCGCCCAACCACACGTCCGTGCCGGCCACCAGCACCGGCCGCTGCGCGCCGGCCAGCGCCGCGGTCACCAGCGCCAGCGCATCGGGGTCCACGGGGAGCGGCTCCGGCTCGCGCCAGTCCGGCACGGTGCGCTCGTCGGCGGGGGTGAAGACCACATCGAGGGGGATGTCGACGAACGCCGGCCCGCGGTGGGCACTGCCGGCCAGCCGCAGCGCGTCGGCGACCTCGGCCGCCACGGTCTCCGGCGTCCCGGCCGTACGCGCGTCCTTGGTGAGCGGCGCGAGGAAGACGGTGTGGTCGAGCTCCTGGAGGCTGCCGCTGCCCCAGGTCGTGGTGGGCGCGCGCCCGCCGATCACCAGCAGCGGTGAGCCGTTGAAGCCGGCGGTGGCGATCGCAGACACGCCGTTCGTCACCCCCGGCCCGGCGGTCAACGCCGCGACCTGCGGGCGCCGGGTCAGCTTCGCCAGACCCTCGGCCGCGAAGGTGGCGGCCTGCTCGTGGCGCGTGTCGACGATGCGCACACCCTCGCGCCGGCAGCCGTCGTACAGCGGGAACAGGTGCCCGCCCGACAGCGTGAACAGGTGCCCGACCCCGGCCTGCCGCAGTGCCCGCACCGCGAGCGCCCCGCTCGCCACCTCACCCATAGCTAGGACGAGAGCTCGCCATAGCGGCCGAGCACGCGCGCCACGTAGGCCTGGGTCTCCGGGATCGCGGGGATGGCGCCGGCGGCGTCGACCCGCCCGGGGCCGGCGTTGTAGGCGGCGATGGCCAGCTCCGGGCGGCCCGGGTAGCGGTCCAGCAGCTGACGCAGGTAGCGCGCGCCGCCCAGCAGGTTGTCCTCAGGGTCGTACGGGTCCACGTCGAGCAGCTCAGCGGTCGACGGCAGCAGCTGGCACAGCCCGACCGCCCCCGCGGAGGAGACCACCGACGGGCGGAAGTTCGACTCCGTCCACGCGACCGCGGCCAGCAGGCGCGGGTCGATCGGCGCGGCCCCCGCCGCCACGATGATCTCCTCGCCCCATGCCTGCCCCGCGTCGGGCAGGCGGGCGATCCACTCGTCACCGGCGTCTGCGCCGACGCGCAGCCCCAGCGTCCCGCTCGAGGACTCCAGTCGCCGGACCAGCGCGTCGCGGGCGGCGAGGTCGGCCTCGAGGGTCCCGAACAGCTCGCTGCGCCGGGACTGCTGCGCGCCCGCCGCCGCCGCGACCTGCGCCTGCTCGCTGCGCACCCCCTCGGCCAGCGCCGCGGCCTCGCCGGCGACCTGCTCCTGCATGCGGGCGTCCTCGCGCAGGCCGATCAAGCGAACCCGCGCCGCTTCCGCTACCGCGATCACGGCCTCGACGTCCTCCTGCCGCGCGGCGTCGGCCACGAACAGCGCCTCGAGGTAGGCAAGACCGTCGGTGAAGCGGCCGGCCTCGGCCGCGGCGAGGCTGCCGAGGATGTCCGGGCCGCCGCCCCCCATCCCGCGCTTGTACAGCTGCACCGCGCGCGCGGCGCGCGCGTCCCTGCGCTCGGCCAGGACCCGCTCCACCTCGGTCAGGCGCTGCTCGGCCTCCCCCACCCGGACCGCGATCGCCTCGCCCCTGCGGCGGGCCGATTCCTGCGCCGCCACCGCCGCCTCCGCGTCCAGGTCGAGGCGCCGCACCTGCTCGCCGAGCCGGCTGAGCTCGTCCGCACCCTCGGCGAGCAGAGCGGTCAGTTCGTCGAGCCGGCGCTCGGCCTCCACGGCCTCGTACTCCGCCTCGGACAGCGCGGCGGGCGGGCGGGCAACGGCGGCGCCCGCCGGCGAGGCCGACAGGGCCAGGGCACAGACGAGAGCGGCGGCCGCGGGCAGGCCAGCGCGACGCCCCGCTCCCCGCGGACCTGCCCGCGTTGCGCCTCGCACCTCCACCACCGACCTCGCGCCGCACCCGACCCGCCCGCCGCGATGCTAACCCCGGGCAGCGGAGCATGCGCGCGAGGTCGCCGCCGGGAGCGGTCTTGCCGGTGCCTCAGTCGGCGACCTGCGAGAGCCCCAGATCGCGCAGGACGCCGCGCACCCGCTCGGCGGCGGCGTCGAGATCGGCGGGATCCGGGTCGTGGTCCGCGCGGGCGAAGTCGAGGTCGGTCACCTCGTCGATCGGCACGAGGTGCAGGTGGACGTGCGGCACCTCCAGCCCGGCGATCATCATCCCAACCTTTTCCGGTGCGTAGGCGCGCTGCAGCGCCCGCCCGATCTGCTGGGCGACACCGGTGAGGTGGGCCAGCTCCTGGGCGTCGAGGTCCAGCCAGTGCTCCACCTCCGCGCGCGGGACCACGAGCAGGTGGCCCGGGCGCAGCGGCGCGCTGGTCAGGAACGCGACGCAGCGCTCGTCGGACCAGACGAACCGTGCGGGCAGCTCGCCCTCGATGATCCTGGTGAACACGCTGCTCACGGTGATCCCTCCATGCCGAGCGCGCGCACGAGGAAGGCGAGCACGTCGGCGCGCTCCGCGATGCTCACGCTGGTGGGTTTGCCGGCCCCGTGCCCGGCGTCGGTCTGGACGCGGATCAGTGCCGGGGCACCGCCCGCCTGCGCGGCCTGCAGCGCCGCGGCGAACTTGAAGGAGTGACCGGGGACCACGCGGTCGTCGTGGTCACCGGTGACCACCAGCGTTGCCGGGTAGGCGGTGCGCGGCCACAGGTTGTGCAGCGGGGAGTAGGCGAGCAGGGTGGCGAACTGCTCGGGGTCCTCGGCACAGCCGTACTCGCTGACCCACGCCCAGCCGATGGTGAAGCGGTGGAAGCGCAGCATGTCGAGGACCCCGACCTCGGGCACGCAGGCACCGAACAGCTCCGGTCGCTGGGTCATGCACGCGCCGACCAGCAGCCCGCCGTTGGACGCGCCCGTGATCGCCAGCCGCGCGCTGGTGGTCCAGCCGCTGGCGACCAGCGACTCGGCGCAGGCAACGAAATCGTCGAACACCTGCTGCTTGCGCGGCCCCCGCCCCGCCTCATGCCAGCGCTCGCCGTACTCCCCGCCGCCGCGCAGGTTGGCCACCGCGAGCTGCCCGCCGAGCTCCAGCCAGACCAACCAGGAGACCGAGAACGCCGGGGTGATGGGGATCCCGAAGCCGCCGTAGCCGTACAGCAGGGTCGGCACGTCGACACCCGCGTCGGGTCCGGGCTTGTCCACGTCAGCCCGGCGCACGAGGAACATCGGCACCTGCACGCCGTCGGTGGACATGACGCGCACCTGCTCGGTCTCGTAGGCGTCCTCGTCGATCGCGAGGCTCGGCTCGGTCACGTAGCGGGTCTCGCCGGTGATCAGGTCGTGGGCGCAGACCGCCGTCGGCGCGGTGAAGCTGGTGTAGGTGAAGTGCACCACCGTGTCCGCCGGCCGGCCGCTGACCGCCCCGACGGTCCCGATGCCGGGCAGCGCGATGGCGCCCTCGTCCTGCCCGGTGAGGCTGAAGCGCTGGAGTGCGTGGTGGGCGTCGTCGAGGTACAGCGCGATCAGGCGACCGCCGATGAGTGCCGCGCGCTCCAGCGTGGCCTGGCCCTGCGCCACCACCTCGACCCAGGAGCCGGGGTCGGGGTCACGCAGGTCGACCGCGACGAGCCGCCCGCGCGGGGCGTCGTGGTCGGTCATGACGTACAGCAGTGGGCCGACGCTGCCGACCATGTCGTAGCGGGCGTCAAAGGCGTCGAGCGGGCGGGTGACCACCAGATCGGCGGGGTGCCGCTGGTCGAAACCGGCCAGTTCGGCGACGTGGATGCGGGCCCGCCGGTCCGTTCCCTGCCACACCGAGATGACGAGGTAACGGCCATCCTCCGTCACGAACGGGTCGAAGCCCCAGTCGGGTTCGTCGGGCCGCGCGTACACGGTGACGTCGTCGGCCTGCGGCGTGCCGAGTGCGTGGAAGCACAGCAGCTGGCCGCGGTTGCGCTCCAGGAACTCACTCCCCTCCGGCGGGGCGTGGTAGCGGGCGTAGAAGAAGCCGGAGCCATCCGGCGCCCACGCCGCCGAGGAGAACTTCGCCCACTCCAGCCGGTCCTCGCGCGGCGTCCCGTCCGCAACGTCGAGGACCTGCCACGTCATCCAGTCCGAGCCGGCCGCACTCGTGGCGTAGGCCAGCAGCGAGGCGTCGCGGCTCTCGGCCATCGCCGCAAGCGCCGCCGGGGTGTCGCCGCCCCAGGCGTTCGGGTCGAGCAGGACGCGGCCTTCGTCGGCCGGGCCGTCCATGCTCCACAGGACGTCGAGCTCCTGCAGGCCGCTGTTGCGCAGCTGGAACCAGCGCTGGCCGCGCCGCCAGGGCGCGCCGCGGCGCGGATGGTCCCAGAGCTGGGCCAGCCGCTCCGCGATCGCCGGGCGCGCCCGCACCTCGTCCAGCCAGGCGCGGGTCAGCGCGTTCTGGTCGGCGATCCAGGCGCGGGTGTCGGGCGCCTCGGTGTCCTCCAGCCAGCGGTACGGGTCCGCCACGCGCGTGCCGTGGTGGTCGTCGGCGCTGTCGTCACGCCGGGCGACGGGATAGGCGGGGCGGGACATGGGCGCAACCCTAGCCCGCTCACGCCAGGCGGCCGGCCAGGGTGAGGACGGCGCTGGCGGCCACCAGGGCGGCGGTCTCGGTGCGCAGGATCGTGGGGCCGAGGGTGGCGGCCGGCAGCCCGCTGCCCTCCACCTCGGCCCTGGTCAGCCCGCCCTCGGGACCGATGCCGAGGAACAGCTCGTCCGCGTGCACGTCGAGCGCCGTGCGCAGGGGCGCCTCGGCCTCCTCCCACAGCACCGCCCCCGCGGCGCCGGCGGGGAACGCGGTGGCCCAGGCGCCCACGTCGGCGACCTCCAGCACCCGCGCCCTGCGGCTCTGCTTCGCCGCCGCCAGTGCGACCGCACGCCAGCGCGCGACCACCTTTGCGGCGCCGTCGGCGTCGAGGGACACCTCGCTGCGCTGGGTGGCCACGGGAATCAGCCGGTCCACGCCGATCTCGCTGAGCCGCTGCACCACCTCGTCGAGCTTGCGCCGCTTCGGCAGACCGTGGACCACGCACAGCCGCGGGCTGGCGGGCAGCTCGTCGCGCGCGGCGCCGAGCTGCAGGGCCACCTCCGAGCGCGCCACCCGCACGGCCCGCGCGGCGTACACCCGACCCGTGCCGTCGGCCAGGCTCACCGCCGTCCCCGGACTGGCGCGGAGCACCACACGCAGGTGCTCAGCCTCCCCGCCCCGCAGCACGGCCTGCCCGCCGTCGACGTCGGCGGGGTCCACGAAGAACCGCGGCCCTGCCACGCCTTCAGCCGCCGAACGCCTCGCGCAGGCGGCCGAACAGTCCGCGGTGCTCGTCGGCGAACTCCTCGGCCACCTCGCCGCGCAGCTCGGCGAGGCCGCGCAGCAGCTGCTCCTGCTCCTCGTCCAGGTCGGTCGGGGTGAGGACACGGCAGTGGATGTGCAGGTTGCCGCGTGCGCCGCCGCCCGAGAGCTTCGGCATGCCGCCGCGGCGGATCGACACCACGTCACCCGCCTGGGTGCCGGCGGGCACGCGGATCTCGGTCTCACCGTCCAGCGTGGGCAGCGTCAGCTGCGCGCCGAGCGCCGCCTGGACCATCGGGATGCGCAGCTCGCAGTGCAGGTCGTTGCCCTCGCGGGTGAACAGCTCGTGCTGGCGGACGCGGGTGCGGACGTAGAGGTCACCGGGCGCCGCGCCATTGCGGCCCGCTTCGCCGCGACCGAGCAGCCGCAGGCGCGTGCCCTCGTCGACCCCTGGCGGCACCTCCACGGTCACCGTCTCGGTCTGGCGCCGCCGGCCCTCGCCGTGGCAGGTCGGGCAAGGCGCGGGGATGCGCCGACCGGTGCCGCGGCAGGCCGGGCACGGCGCGGAGGTGAGCATCTGGCCGAAGACGCTGTTGCGCACCTGCTGGACCGCCCCCTGGCCACCGCACGTCTCGCAGGTGACGGGGGAGGTGCCGGGGGCGGCGCCGCCGCCGTCGCAAGTCTCACAGGTGCGCGCCACCGTCAGCCCGACGTCGTGCGGGCCGCCCGCCGCGGCCTGCTCGAGCGTGAGCACGAGGTCCACGACGGCGTCGCGGCCCGCGCCGCTGACCCGCCCACCGCCACCGCGGCTGGCGCCGAAACCGCCGAAGAACGCGTCGATGAGGTCTGAGAGGTCGCCGAAGCCCGCGCCACCGCCGGCCATCCCGGCGGGACCACGCGGGTCGCCGTAGCGGTCGTAGTTCGCGCGCGCCTCGGGGTTGCGCAGCACCTCGTAGGCGGTGGTGAGCTCCTTGAAGCGCTCCTCGTCGCCGCCGGCATCGGGATGGAACTCCCGAGCGAGGCGGCGGTAGGCGCGCTTGATGTCCTCGTCCGAGGCGTCGCGCGGCACGCCGAGGATCTCGTACAGGTCTCGCACGAAAGGGCTCTCGTCGACGGGGTAGGTGAGATCGGGGTGGGTGAGATCAGGCGTCGCCGGTGAGCTCGGCGAGCGCCTTCTCCAGCGACGAGGCTACCGCCTGCACGGCGGCCAGCGTCCGCGGGTAGTCCATGCGCGTCGGCCCCAGCACGCCGAGCGACCCCACGGTCTCGCTCGCGGCACCGTAGCTCGCCGCCACCACCGAGCACGCGGCTAGCTCGACCAGCGGCAGCTCGGTGCCGATCCGCACCCCGGGGTCGCTGGAGGCCAGCGCGCCGCGCACCATCTCCAGCAGCAGGACCTGCTCCTCGAAGGTCTCATAGACCTGCTTGACCTGCTCGATGCGGTCGAAGTAGCCGGGGCCGGCGAGGTGCGAGGTCCCGCCGACGAAGACCTGCTCACCCGAGGAGTCCGCCGCGGCGAGGTCCGCGCGGACGGACTCCCCCAGCGCGTCGAGCAGACCGCGCAGCTCTGGCGGCGCGCCGGCCGCGATACCGGCGATGACGTCCGGTACGGCGTCGGTGCGCAGCCCCGCTGCGGCCTGGTTCACCGCGTGGCGCACGCGCTGGACGTCATGCTCGGCGATGGGGGCATCCAGCAGGAGCCGGCGCTTCTCCACCCGCCCGGTGTCGGCGATGAGCACCGCCAGCACGCTGGTGGGCCCCAACGACACCAGCTCGACGTGGCGCAGCCGCGAGCGGTCCATGCGCGGGGCGACCACCAGCGAGGCGAAGTGGGTGAAGCGCGACAGCACGGTGCTCGCCCGCCGCAGCAGGTCCTCCAGGTCGTGCGCGCCGAGCAGGAGCTCCTCGAGCGCCTCGCGCTGCGGCCCGGCCAGCGGCGCGGCCTCCGACAGCGTGTCGGACAGCGAATCGACGAAATAGCGGTACCCGCGGTCGGTGGGGATGCGCCCAGCCGAGGTGTGGGGCTGCACGATCAACCCCTCGGCCTCCAGCGCCGCCATATCTAAGCGCACCGTGGCCGCGGACACGCTGAGCGCAACCTCTTCCACCAGGCGCTTAGAGCTGACGGGCTCACCGCCGCGCACGTAGCTGCGCACGATGGCCTTGAGGATGATGATCTTGCGCTCGTCGAGGGCAGGCACGGCCCGTCCTCCCCCCGGGTCTTGGCAGACGATGGGTACGAGTGCCAACACCCATGGTGACACCTGCGCCCGCGCCGCTCAACCGGCGCGGACGCAAGCCGCGGCGCTACTCGTCGAGCAGGTAGGCCATGACGTCACCCATGACCTCGTCACGCTGCGCCTGGGTCGACAGCGCCTCGAAGCCGAAGCCGAAGTACACGGTGTCGTCGGTGGTCACCGACGACGCCAGGTCGAGCGGCTCCACCAGGGACGTCGAACGCTCCCAGTCCGAGCCGTTCTCCGCGGGGCTGCCCGCGGGCGACCCGAGTACCGACCAGGGTTCCAGGGTGTCCTCGAACCCGTTCTCCTCGGTGACCACGCCGTCCACCGTCAGCACGGTGTCGTCCACGAAGACGCCGGTCCCGCCGGTCGCGGGGTCGGTCACGTAGGAGATCACGACCTCAACCTGCTCACCGGCGTAGGCCGACAGGTCGAACGTCGCCGGCGCGTAGCCGGAGCTGCCGGTGAACGAGTTCCACCCACCGGTCGCACCCGTGGCCGAGCAGGCGCCGTCCGCCAGCGTCAGGTAGTTGCGCAGGAACGGGTGCAGGCTCAGCAGGAAGCCCTCCGAACACTCGCTGGGCAGCGTGCTCGTCGCCCGGCCCTCCTCGTCGGCCAGGGTGGTCCAGTTCTCCTCGCCCACGGTGTGGGCCTCGACGATGGCGTGGTCGTACCCGGCCTCGGTGCTGTACGACAGCGCGAACTGAAGCTCGGCCGTCGTGGTCGCGCCTGTCAGGTCGACCGTGCGGCCAAGGCGCATGTAGGAGTTGTCGGCGTGCAGCGCGCCCACGTAGTACTCCCCGGTCAGCGGCTGGGTCGGGTCGGGGCCCAGGTCCACGTACTCCGACGACTGCACCGAGCTGAACTGCGGGAACTCATCGGGGGGCAACACGTCGCTGGTGACCACGAAGGCGCCGGCGGCGTCCTGGTTGTCAGCCCCGTCGCCCCCGCTAACCGTCAGCGTCTCGCCGGCCAACGGCGCCGCCAGCCCGGTCACGGTCTCCGGCGCGCCGAACGGCACTCGGGCGTAGCCACCCAAATAGTACTGATAGAAGTCGTCGGAGTACAGCAGGCAGGCATCGAGGATGCTGGCGCCCGGGGGCGGGTCGCACGGCAGGCTCGGGTCGTCGTCATTGCCGTAGAACAGCGCGCCGTTGGAGCCGAAGTACCCCGCGCTCTCACCGCTGTGGAACAGCTTGCCGCCCTCGTTGAGGTAGTCGCGCACGGCCAGCGTCGTGTAGTGCTGCACCTCGGCGACGCCCAGGTCGTCGAGGCCGAGGACGTCGGTGTCGGACTCGTCCTGCTCGATGATGTTGTCGCCCGTCTCCCACACCACCGCGTCGTAGTGGCTGAGCACACCCAGCGGGTCCGGCGCGCCCTGGGCGTCGATGTCCCACACGTCATAGCCGATGCCGTTGGCGTCCAGGGAGGCCCCGTAGGTCTCCACGTAGGCCGGCGCCGTGCCCGTCTCGGGGCCCTCCAGGCCAGGGTCGAAGCCGTTGTAGTCCTCGTTCGCCAGGATCAGGACCTCGTTGCCGGTCGCCTGGGCCACGGTGTAGGAGAACGTGTCGCTGCGTGATCCGCGCAGGTTGCGGAAGGTCACTGACACCTCGTCGCCTGGCTCGGCGCCCCGCACCTGGCCGCGCAGGTAGTGGTAGTAGACGTCGTTGGACTCGCCGTAGCGCTCACCTCCCTGCCACTCCGAGGCCAGTGCGAGACGGCGGCGGCCGCCGTTGATCCGGTACTCCATAACGACGCGGCCAAGGTCGCGCTTCGCGTTCACCTGGACAGTCTGGGTCGAGCCGTGGGACACCGTGAAGGTGTCGACCTGGTAGTCCGGGGTCTCGCGGCCCTGGTAGGAGTCGGCGGCGGCCGGGTTCCTGGTGGCGCGGGCGATGTCGAGCGCGAACGGGATGTTCTTCTCGAACTCGGCCTGGATCAGCGCCTCGTCGTCCGGGAAGCTGAACACGCTCTCGCAGTCGTCGGCCTCCCACTCGTCGTCGGGGTCGAGGTCGCTCGCGACCTGGCAGGTGGTCATCTCCGGGGTGAAGCCGAGGATCCCGTGGACCTCGTGCGCGTGGGAGTCGGTGTCACCGTTGGTGGTGTAGAGCTCGGCGGAGATGTCGGGGTCGTAGCCGGGCACCGCGGACTGCTGGTCGTTGCCTGCGAGGGTCTCATAGACCGCGTCGTCCGGCGCCGGGGTCGCCACCTGCCAGCCGACGCCATACAGCAGCAGCTCGGCGGCGGAGTGGTAGTTCACGACGAAGCTGAAGTCGACGCTGCCGAACAGCCCGTCCAGCGCCTGCGTCTCGGGCTCGGAGTTCGGGGCGGCGCCGCGGTAGGTCTGGCCCGACGGGTTCGGCGACGATCCCTCGTTGTCGTAGCCCCACTTGTAGGCGAAGTTGCGGTTGAGGTCGACGCCATCGATCCCCGTGATCTCGCCGTCACCGTCGTTGTCGGCGAGGTTCTTGCGCCACAACCGGTTGCCCTCGGTGAAGGTGTAGTCGTAGCCGTCGGGGTTGGCGACCACCACGAACCACAGCTCGTTGCGGTTCAGCAGGCGGGTGATCCCGGCGTCGCCGCCGTAACCGTCCACCATGTGGTGCAGCAGGCGGCGGGTCATCTCCGGTGTGATCCACTCGCGGGCGTGCTGGGCCGACATGTACAGCGACGCCGGCTTGCTGCCGTCGGCGAGCACGTTGGCGCCGCGGGTGAGCTTCACGGCCAGGATGTCCTGGCCCTGCACGCTCTGGCCGATGGTCACCAGCTTCACGATGTCCGGGCGGTCCGCGGCGAGCTGGCGCAGTTCCTCCTCGATGCCGCCGGGCCCGCTGTACGGCCGGAACACCCCCTCGGGGCCCTCGGCCTGCAGCGTGGTGGGCGCCTCGGCCTGGGGCGCGGTGTCGCCGCCCCGCAGCTGCAGGTCCAGACCCCGATCGCGCAGCTCCAGCGCGTCCCGGGCGGTGAGGATGAGCTCAACGAGGCGCCCGTCACGACCGGGGAGCACATCGAAGCCCTCTTGACGCAGCTGCTGCACGGCGCCGGCGTCGAGCTCGGCGGCGTAGGACTGCAGGCGATCCTCCTGCGCTGCCTGCGCCCCGGGTGCGGGCGACGGTGCGGCGGCCGCGGGCGCGGCGGTGGCCACGAGCAATCCGAGGACCACGGTGAGGACCAGCTTCTTCATCCTGCGCTCCTCGAGTCCAACACGGCAGCGAGGGTCAGTCCGCCCGAACAGACCGCCTGGGGGCGCTGAGTCTCCCCTGCCCGTTCGGTTTGTCAAGTCCTAATGCCGTCCTATGTGCCGCGGGCGCCGCTTCGCGCCGGTCTGTCAGGCGCCGAGCAGCCGGACGGCGATGCCGCCCGCCAATGGCAGGCCGCGATCGGTCAGCCGCAGCCACCCGCGGTCGCCATCGGCCGCGTCGAGCAGCTCGGCGCGCGTGAGCGCGGACACCGCGCCGGGGTCGATGGGCGCCACCTCCGCGGTGGCCACGCCCTCGACCGTGCGCAGGCCGAGCAGCAAGCGCTCCGCGCGACGGGTGGCCGCGTCGAGGACCTCCTCGCCCGCGGTGGTCGTGCGCCCGGCGAGCGCCTCGTCGGCGTAGCGCGCCGGGGCGCGCATGCTCCACCAGCGCCGGCCCCGCCAGTGGCCGTGCGCGCCGGCGCCGATCCCCAGCCAGTCCCCGCCGCGCCAGTAGGTGAGGTTGTGGCGGCAGGCCGCGCCGGGGCGCGCCCAGTTCGACACCTCGTAACGCTGGAAACCGGCAGCGCCGAGCCGGTCGGCCGCCACGGCCATACGGTCGGCCTGGACGTCCTCGTCGGGCGCAAGCTGGGTGCCGCGCCGAACGCGAGCCGCGTACTCCGTGTTCGCTTCCACGGTGAGCGCGTAGGCGGAGACATGGTCGACCCCGGCGTCCACGGCGGTCCGCAGCGAGTCCTCCCAGTCCTGCGGACGTTCGCCGGGGGTGCCGTAGATCAGGTCGAGCGAGACGCGGCGCACGCCGGCGGCCCTGGCGTCCGCCACGGCGCGCAGCGGCCGCTGCGGGTCATGCCAGCGGCCGAGCGCGTCGAGCACGTGGGGCGCGAAGGACTGCGCGCCCATGGAGACGCGGTCCAATCCCGCCGCGACCAGCGCCGCCAGCCCGTCTGCGGTGACGGTCTCGGGGTTGGCCTCGACCGTCACCTCGGCGTCCGGCGCCAGCGGGAGGACCTGGCGGGCGAGGGTGAGGACGCCCGCGAGGTCGGCCGCCGGCAGCAGCGTCGGCGTGCCGCCGCCGACGAACACGCTGGTGAAGGTGGGCCAGGTGTTCGGCTGCGTGTCGCCGGGCGGGGCGACGGCCAGCGGCCCCGCCGCCGCGACCGCCTGCAGGTCGGCGCGCAGGGCGGCCACGTAGCGCGGGATGAGGTCGTCGAGACCCGCGTAGGTGTTGAAGTCGCAGTAGTGGCAGCGCTGCGCGCAGAAGGGCACGTGCAGGTACAGGCCGGTGCCGGCGGTCACGGGTCGCCGACCGAGAGGGCGGCGACGAACGCCTCCTGCGGGATCTCCACCGCCCCCACGTTCTTCATGCGCTTCTTGCCTTCCTTCTGCTTCTCCAGCAGCTTCCGCTTGCGCGTGATGTCGCCGCCGTAGCACTTCGCCAGCACGTCCTTGCGCCGCGCCTTGACCGTCTCGCGGGCGATGATCTTCGAGCCGATCGCGGCCTGGATCGGCACGTCGAACAGCTGTCGCGGGATGAGCTCGCGCAACCTGCTGACCATGGCCTTGCCG